>Ga0307969_1001846_pt1 | contig 9858 bp, 9 predicted proteins | sample OrgLakmetagen710_FD_201841 | JGI IMG/M metagenome (GOLD analysis project Ga0307969, IMG submission 201841) | Saline water microbial communities from Organic Lake, Antarctica - #710 | ecosystem: Environmental > Aquatic > Non-marine Saline and Alkaline > Saline | place: Antarctica: Organic Lake... | reverse complement strand
AACAGTATTATAGTGTTATCGATGTAGAGACTACAGGCAATAGAATGAGTAATAATCGCATGACCGAAATCTGTATTGTACGCATGCTGGGAAGCGAAGTGATTGAAAAATACACCAGCCTTATTGATCCAGAGAGTTTGATTCCCGATTTTATTACCGGCTTAACTGGGATTGATAATGAAATGGTCGCTGCTGCACCTCTTTTTTCTGAAGTGGCTGAAGAAATAGAACGCATGACGCGAGATTCTATTTTTGTGGCGCATAATGTCAACTTTGATTACAATATCATACGCAACGAATTCAAACGTTTAGGTTTTGATTTTAAACGTAAAAAGTTGTGTACCGTAAGGCTTTCTAGAGAATTGATTCCTGGAATGAATTCTTATAGTTTGGGAAAGTTGTGTCATTCTTTGGGAATCTCCCTAGAAAACAGACACCGCGCAGAAGGTGATACCGACGCTACAGTCACCTTGTTTCAGAGGTTATTAGAAATAGATCAGGATGGTGAAGAATTTGCAAAGTTTCTAAAAGGAAGCAATAAAGAAGGAACTTTTCCGCCGCATTTAGACCGATCTCAATTTCACGAGTTACCAGAAACTCCAGGTGTCTATTTATTTAAAAATCAGGCTCGCAAGGTTGTTTACGTCGGTAAAGCCATCAATATTAAGAAACGAGTGCTGTCGCATTTTTACTCTAAAGCGAGCAAGTCTTATCTGATGTGTCAGGAGATCTTTTATATAGAGCACATTCCTACGGGCAATGAATTGGTCGCCTTATTACAAGAAGCAGACCTTATCAAACAATACTACCCCAAATTCAATAGCGCCCAAAAAAAACCACGAGCAGCTTATCAAATCCTACATTACAAAAACCAATTAGGAGTTATTCAATTTGCCGTGGGGCTCGTGAAGTCTTATGACTATTCGGTAGTCACTCATTACGATCGAGCACATGCGGTAGAACAATTAGAACAACTCTGTGCCGACTTTAATCTCTGTCCGCGATATTGTAGTTTTAAAACTCCGGTAGATTGCACGGCTCACTACAAACTCAAAAATTGTAAAGGCGTCTGTAAAAAAGAAGAACTGGTAGCACTTTATAACATCAGAGCCACCCAAGCAATAGCCTCTTTACATAATCAAAACCCTAATTACATCATTAAACAACCAGGTCGCACAACCGAAGAAACTTGTTTTATAATGGTTAAAGACGGAGCTTATCAAGGTTATGGATTTGTTGATCAATACGCTTCTATAGCTACTATGGCCGATTGTGAGGACTATATCGATCGCAAAACAGCAAACTACCATACCAATCAGATCATACGCTCCTACTTGAAAAAATATGGAGAGCAAAATGTGGTCTTTGATCAACAAATAGCCGTTTAATGTCAGTTACTTAGACTATCAAAAATTAGGAATTCTTTAGAACTTACTATGCGCGCATAGTAGTACCTTTACAAAAAAAGTGATGGACTTAATAATTTCTCCCAACGGATATAGCGATTACAAGCGTAAAGTATTAGAAGATAAGGAGGAATTTAATGAAAAACCTAAGGAAGAGAAATATAGTATTCCTTTGCAGAGTCATTTGTAATAAAAAATGCCGACCCTTAGATCAGCATTTTTTCTATTTAAAAGATATTTTTCATCATTGCTTTTAAATAAGGAATCAACTTCTTGATTCATTATTAGATGTTGACATTGTTCGTACAGTATCTGAACTGTTTACCATTGTTATCGTTTACAGTTTTAGACTTCCAGAAACTCCTACTTCTGTCTCGTCGCCAGTCGCTTTTGTGTAAGCTAATTTTGCCAAAGTGATCAAAGCATTGGTTTTGTTATCCCAATAATGTCCCTCTTGCGGACTAAAAATTAAAACGGTTAAGGTTGGGTCATTTTTACTTTCAAACCAGTTGTCGTCTAAGTTATCGTAGTATTTATCAATTAATTCCCTGTTTTTTGATACCTCTGTTGTACCGTATACACTTAAAAATTCTTTGGACTTCACATCTCCAAAAATCAGTTGTGTCTCTTTATTTTTTTCGATATTAGCATTGTGCTCACTGGTAGATTTACTAAAGAAAATGACATCCCCATTATCGAGTATTTCTTTAGATCCCATAGGAATAGCTGGGACTGGTGCTTTTCTTAGTCCTGTCAGCATCATGGCTGTTTTAACATTTCTAGAAAGTTCTAGGTATTTTTCTATTGCTTCTCTTTGGATAAGGTTATCTGTACTCATAATTTTTATTTTAATATAATAAAAACAGCTGGTCTTTTTCTTAATAAAAGATGAATTAACGAGACTTTTAGAATTGAACAACAGCCATATACGCGTTATCTTTTGATGATTCTAATGTAGTTAAGAACCAAGTCAGGCATTCCCTTCTTTACCAAGTGCAAACTAGAAAACCTAATGAGCTGCTTAAAAGGTAGAATTTCCTACAACAGAAGAAATACGTCTCTTAAGTAGGTACTAAAATCTAATCTGAGGAAAGAGACTTACAACTAACGATCCTCACCGTCCTTAGTAGTATCGTCAGCACTTAGAATATCTTCCATATCCTTATCAGTTACCTTTTCTCCTTTATCTGTGAATATGACCTTTTCCTTATACTTTAATGCTTTAGAACTAGGTTTGATTCCGTTATCATATCGATTTACGTAAACCAAAATGAACTCTGCTCCATAAAAAAGTATCAAACAAGAATAAGAAACCCATAACAATAACAAAACGATAAGTCCTGCAGCGCCATAAGCACTAGCTGGTGATGATTGTGTGAAATAAATCCCTAATAAAAATTTACCTGTTTCAAATAAAAGTCCTGTGAGCAAAGCACCTGGCCATACCATCTTCCATTGCAGCCTTGCATCTGGAAGGTATCTAAACATCAATCCAAATAAAATGGAGATAATTCCTAAGGAAACTAAGAAGTTAATAGCCATGGCTAGTTTTCCCAAGTAATCAGCAACATGAAGCTGGATCCAGTCTTGTAAAATGGCTATTACAGCAGATAAGACAAAACTAATCAAGATCAAAAATCCAAGAACTAAAATAAATCCAAAGCTTTTTACCCGGTCTGTAAGAATTTTCCACCAAGGTGTTTTGGGATTGATTTTTAATTTCCAGATTTTATTGAGAGCTAGCTGTAGTTGGTAAAAAACTCCAGTGGCAGCAAATACAAGAGTCACCAAACCTATCACATTTGCAAACCAACTCTCATTATCTAAACGTGCTGCTTGCAGTATGTTGTTGAGATCTGAGGCGGCATCATAACCGATGAAGGATGTTAAGCCATTTGTCAAGCGTCCTGTAGCAATATCATCACTCCATACCGTACTGATGATATTGATGATAATGACAAGGAGACCAGGTAGGGCTAAAATAGCATAATAAGCAATGCTGGCACTCAATTGCCATACATCATCTTCATTCCACCTTTTTGCACTGCTCCATAAAAGTGAAGGCACATGTTTCCATTTAAAAGATTCTAATGCAGTTTGTTCGTTCATATAATTCTAAATAAAGTAGAAAAGTCTTAAATCACCACTAAAATTAATTATAGTTTAACGATTATAAAACTATAAAATCAATCTGATTTCCCACTCTCTTTTGAGCGCAACTGGATATAGAAGCTTCCTCCAATTGCAATACTCGAGGATATCCTCCTGTGGTTTGAGCATCTCGCATCAATAGGATAAGTTGGCCATTTGCAGTAAGCTGCACCGTTCCCGGAAGTACAGGACTGCTTTTTAGTTGGTCCAGACTATTGGAGATTTTTTCTTCTAATTGGAACGCCATACGGTTCCAATTCTTTGAAATAGTAAAACTAGTATTCAGTAATTTCTCTTGCTGCTTTCTATCCAGTAAATGAAATTCTGGACCTGCATAGCATCGTAAAGCACTTTCTTGTGCCACAGGTTTGCAATGAGCCTTTGTCGCTTGGGGTTCCGTTTGTGAATCGTAATCCAAGTCATAGCCCTTTTCTAATTTCCCCATTAACGTAATACCAGAATAAAAGGATTTACTCCCCAATACTTCTTCTGTTTTAAAACCACCGCATATAGAAACATAAATAAAATTACCTGTTGTTGTTGCTCCTATTTTTAATACATCTCCAGAATGTATTTCTAGCAACTTGTTTTGTTCTACCACCATATCATTTACCATCACTATAGCTTTTGCTCCGGTAATGGCTATACAAGTAGGTAATGAAAATAAATATTTGCCTCCATTTAAAACTACCTCCAGCACTGCAGCATTTAAAGGGTTATTCAATAAAGAGTTTCCTAAATCTGCCGCTTTTTGATCCATAGCACCACTGTGTGGCACACCTAAATGACGGTATTTTTTCCTGCCATTATCTTGTATAGAATCATAGAAACCAGCATTAAGTATGGTTATTCTAGCCATGGCTTTTAAAGTTTTCTAGTTCTAATACACCCGTCTCTCGTTGTGTGATAAGTTGGTCGTGTTCTTCCTGAGAAACTGCATAAAATTGTACCTGATCTCCAGATTGAAGCAAGCTAGGTGGAACTCTATGAACATCAAAAATAGGCAGTGGGCAGTTTCCCAACACATGCCAGCCTCCTGGACTTGTAGACGGGTAAATCCCACAATACGCATTAGAAACAGCAACAGATCCTGCTGCAACTTTTAAAGATGGTGTTGTTTTTCTGGGCAGTTGCAAACGGCTGTCCAGTCCTTTCAAATATGGAAAACCAGGTAAAAACCCTATAAAGTCTACCACATAAGTAGAAGAACTATGAATGCTGATGATCTCGTTAAAACTGCAGGTAGGCTCTAAAGCTTCGGTCAGACTTTTTTCTATACCATAGAAAATAGGCAACTTCCATAACCTAGTGGTTTGTTCTAAAACCTTTTTACTTTGTAGGCGTTTATCAATGAGGTGTTCCATCTTTTTGTGATCCATCTCCAGTTCCGATATAACTAAAATAGAATAGGCACCGTGATTGATCTGTACTTCTTTTGGAAAGAGTTTTTTAATCTGGAGCGCGGCAATGGTTCTTTTAGAAATCATGTCAGGCGTTTGCTCATCCCATGAAATCAACAGGGCATTTTCACTGTAAGCGTGATATGTAATTGGAGCTTTAGGCAATGGAAATTCCTTCTGTTTTTAATTCCTTGACAAGGTATTCTAAACTGGTTGTTAATCCTAAATTATCTCCATGAATACAAATCGTATCTGCTTCCAGTTGATTTGAAACACCTTCTATGGAGGTTACTTTTTGTTCCTTGACCAGTGCCGCTATTTGCCACGCCGCTATTTTATAATCGGTAATCAATGCGTTAGGCTCAGACCTGGCTACCAGCTTTCCTTGTGCATCGTAATAACGATCTGCAAATGCTTCTCGCCTATAGGGAATTTCATTGGTCCTACATTTTTTTTCTAATAAGGATTGAGGTGGCACATAAAGAATGGTCTCGCTGTAAAAGTCCTTTATCCATTCTATCAACCAGTCAGAAAAGTCTTCCCGATAAGCGGTGGCATGATACAGGGCACCATGCATTTTTATATGGTGCAGGTCTACTCCTACTTGCTGTGCTGTTTTGGTAAAGAGCTGCATTTGTTGGGTGACGCTTTCGCGAAAGCGAGACCTAGAAAGATCCATAAACACACGACCAAAATTCTCTTGATCATCAAAAGATGGGTGCGCACCTGCTTTTACTCCATGACTCAAAGCCAGTTGCAAGGCCGTTCTAACCGACTCGCCATCGCCATAATGACCTCCACAAGCAATATTGCAAGAGCTGATAAATGACATGATGTGCTTGTCATTTGACATTCCTTCTCCTAGATCACAATTGATATCGATGCTTTTCATGTTATACGAGTTCAAATACTTTTAAAATTGTTTTGGCTCCTAAAATTACAGCAATTAGAATAACTATAACCGCCATGATATTTTGCCAGATTTTATTTTGAAAGGGGCCCAACAACTTCTGATTCACTAGCCAAAGTAACAAAATAGCGATGATAGGAAGTAACAATCCATTAGCTATTTGAGCAAATATGATGATATCAAGCGGCTTTAAACCTATACTAGAAAAGACGATACCAATGACCAAAATAAAGATCCATACCGATCTAAACGACCAGCTTTTCATGTTTCCCTTCCAGCCCAAACAGCCTTTTACTACATAAGCAGCAGCAAGAGGCGCGGTAATCGCACTAGTGATTCCTGCCGCAAGAATACCTATAGAAAACACATAAGTTGCCCATGATCCATAAACAGGCTCTAGTGCTGAGGCAAGCGCAGCTCCTCCAGAGACTTCAGCTCCTTGTAAAGCCGTTGCTGCAATAATGATGGCCATAGAAACCAACCCGCCAAGAATAACACTGATGATGGTATCTTTTCTAACCGCATTTAAATCACTGGGCATATGCCACTTTTCACTGACCAGCGAGGCGTGAAGAAAAAGATTATAAGGAACAACCGTGGTACCTATCAATCCTACTATGGTCAAGATATTATCAATATTTATTTGAGGTGTAAAAAGACCTTTAAAGACTTCTTGAAAATCAGGACCTATCGCAATTGCGGTGGCTATAAAAGAAACTCCCATAATAACTACCATGGTAATTAATACTTTTTCCAGCACTTTATAATTGCCATAAAAAAGCAATCCAAAAGCAATCGCCCCTAAAAGCAACGGGAAATACCATTGCTCGCCAAAAATGGTTTGCAATCCCAAAACACCACCGCTTAAATTCCCTGCTTCATAAGCCGTATTTCCAACTGCGATGGCTGCGAGAACTAATACAATAAGGCTTATTCTAATGATTTTGTTAGAGATCGCACTTCTTAAAATCTCTGGCAGTCCTTCACCTGTGATCAATCCTAAGCGTGCTGCCATTTCTTGTAAAATGATGGTAGCAAAAATAGAAAGCAATAGCGCCCACAAAAGGCTGTAGCCATAATTTGCTCCAGCAAGCGTGCAAACCGTAACCGTTCCCGGACCTACAAATGCCGCCGCAATTAATGTCGCCGGACCTATATTTTTAAACAGATTACGGAACATTTTCGGCATTTTGCAATGCGTAGATAGCAAAAGTCCCTAACCAATGCCCGCCTGCATAATCATCTGCAACCAGATTAGGTAATGTATTGACGATGTGGGCATCTGCAATTTCTGTAAGATTGCTGTATTCTGGGTATTGAGCTGCAAGTCCGTAAAGTACCCAAGCACGACTGAGGTTTAAGCCATCGATATGAACGAGTTTTCCATCTGTACGGTCTGAGACTTTACCAATCTCGATATCTAATATACCGTTCTCTATTTCAGGTAAAAAGTCTTTTATCCAAGAATGAAATGGAGCCGCAGGAAGAATTCTTCTCATAATGTCTACCTCTTCCAGACACGGAGAGAGAAAGTCATAACCACTAGGCTCCCAAGAAATCGGACATCCAGTATCGTTAAGGTAAAATTCCTTTGCTTTGGCTTCTATGATTGTTTTTAACGCCTGGTTTGAAGCCTGTACCGCATAATCATGAGCAAACGCCATCCCAAAAGCCGTATTAGAATGCTCGCCCACTCGTATGGCATAATTTAATTTTGGCAAGTATTCCACATAACGCTTTGCTACAACATCTGATAAAGGCTGTAGGATTTGAGCAAGCTCTTTTCCTTCTGCGCTATCCCAAGAATCCAATTCTTGCTGTAATTTAAGCAACCATGCCCAGCCATAAGTACGTTCAAAACTGGTGTTGTCTTTGGTGTTTAAGTAGGCGATTTCTATTTTAATATTTTTACTAGTTAAGTTTCTTTGAATTTTTTCTAATAGTTCTTTTCTATTCTCTAATTCTGGAAACTGCTTAATCAAAGTTATCGCACTCCAATACCCATGCACGGCACTATGCCAATCAAAACAACCATAAAAAACAGGATGTTGCACCGCAGGTCTTTTTTGATCTTTAGGACTTGCCGTGACATGCCCCATTTTATTAGGGTATTCTGTTTCTAAACAATGTAATGGCAGTTGAGCGAGATTATTTGCTTGTTGCAAGTGGAGTTGTGGTGTTGGAATCTTATCTTGTACCACTTCATTTTGAGCAGTATTCTCATCGACAGACGGATCAAACACACCGATTTCTTTGCAACTGATGACACTTAATAAAAGAAGCGCGTAATAACCGTATTTCATCTTTAAAGTTTAATTGAGATTTTAAAGATAGGTGTTTGCAAGAATCTTTTTGTACTAGCCTGCTCGTTGTACCGAAGACTTTTTATGGCAGAAAAAGTTTAGATGATAAACAGGGCGCAGAAATCAGAGCACTCATCACAGGCCTTTTTTTCCTATGAGAAAATAAAATACAACCTTATCGGCAGTTGTATCAAATCAACCAACATCCTCAAAGGGTAAATTGCCGTGTTTTCACTCTTGTACAATCCTTTTTTCAAACCAACTCATCACAATGGAGTCCTCTATTCAAAATACCACCTCTGGAAGGTTGTAAGCGATACCGCTACACAACGGAATGACTTACATCTTTTCCAACAACACCAAGCCATTCTTTACCATCACAGTCACTTTTCCATTGACGACGGCAAGTTTCTTTTCTGTATAAGCATTGCGCAATCGGGTGGCTTTTGGAAAGACCTTAGCCACATGAATTTCAAGCAATCCGTTAGCTAGTCCAGCACCTATAAGTACGCTGTCTTGATGTTCCTTTTTATCATAGAATCGGGCAGCAAGTGTTCCCGTACCTTCGTATTCCAGTGAAAAATGATCTCCTGCACCTACTGCTACATGATTGTTTCTAAACTTCCCAAGCTTTTGCCAGTGAGTAAGGATTTCTTGATTCACTTGGTCCCAGTCCATCACAGAACGTAAATTAGCATCTCCTATAGCACCTTCTACTACTAAGGGTCTCGCAATTTCATCACCATAATATAGTAGCCGATTCCATTGCTTTTTCACGATTGGCATCAAGGGGCTGCCCATCATCGTGAGAGCTGATGTAATTCATAAAATAAGCGTCACTTTCTGGTTTTTCGTTCAGAAGATTCTTTCTAAAACCATCATACCTTTTAAAAAGTTCTTTGTAGTCTGCGACAGCGTGGTTTTTAAATCCAAAGTTGATCATCGCATCATAACCCGCATCAAAGTAATCTACTTGCTGATCTGAAAACGGATACACTCTTCCTCCACTAGCTTCATAGCCATACAATTCTCCCAAAATAAAAAACTCATCGTCGTGAATGCGTTTTTTAGGATGATTTTTCTTCCATTCTTCAAAGGCTAGTTTTGCTTGTTCATTAAAAGTAGCCCAAACCGATTCTTCCACATGTTTTACGGTATCTATTCTAAAACCATCCACGCCAGTTTCTCTTGCATAATCAGTCACCCATTTAATGATGTAGTTGACTGGAGTTCTTTTTAATCCTGAAGTTGCAAAAAATGCGTCCAGCTCTTTTATTTCTTGGTCATACCTCCCTTCCTTTTTCCATTTTTCTACCAAAATTTGAGGCAGGTCCACCTCTTGATTGCTTTCTGTTCTTATGTCTGGTAAATTATTAGTCAGTGTACAGGTCACCGCAGTGGACTGATCTTGATAAGTGCAACCTGGCCCCGTGCGCACCCATGCTTCTGGCCACAAAGGATCTTGCTCTGTTACCGGACCCGTATGATTGATCACCACGTCGAGGAGAATTCTAATATCTTTTTTATGTGCTGTATCAACCAATTTTTTAAACTCTTCTAAAGTTCCATAAGAAGGTTCTACCGCGGTCCAATCCTTTGCCCAATAGCCGTGAAATGCATAAGAATACCCCGTACCTTCATCTACTCCATCGTGAATCTGCTCCCAGATAGGAGTTAACCATATCGCG
>Ga0307969_1001841_pt1 | contig 9888 bp, 5 predicted proteins | sample OrgLakmetagen710_FD_201841 | JGI IMG/M metagenome (GOLD analysis project Ga0307969, IMG submission 201841) | Saline water microbial communities from Organic Lake, Antarctica - #710 | ecosystem: Environmental > Aquatic > Non-marine Saline and Alkaline > Saline | place: Antarctica: Organic Lake... | reverse complement strand
ATGGATTTGGATTGGCTTATATCCACTTTCATAAGCTCTCTGTTGGTCTCCTTGGCAATTTGTTTTACCACTTCTGTTTTACCAGTTCCAGGTGCTCCATGTAATAAAGCAACTATACCTTTAGGCAGGTCTTTTTCCTGTAAGCGCTTTTGGGTTTGTTGAAATTGAATAGGTTGAAGCACGTCTTTTAATAAATAGAGCTGCTTCATTTCTGAAGGGCTAAACACCAATTTTCGAGCTATGATATCCTTAGGAAATATGATGTTCTCTTTGCGCTTTTCTTTATTGAAAATAGCAATACCACTTTCCTTCAATAGATCATTAGAAACACTGGTGAGTTTTATTCTGGTGTCATTTAAAAAATTTGAAGGAACCAGTTCTATAAGTTGATGTTGAAGGAGCTCGTTTTTACCAACCAGCAAATCCTGCATATAATTCACCCGCTTGGTGGCTCTATCCATAAACCCTTCCAAGGCTCTGGAGACGTCGTAGGCTTCTTTACCTGTAACTGTTTTCCAAATTAAATATAGATACAGGAGTTTATCGTCTATAGAAAGTTCAAAGTGATTAATCTTTTGGAGGAGTACAAACTCACTGTGTTGTTCTAGCAATTGTTTTGTCTGCGCATAAAGCTGCCAGGTGCTTATATCATTATCATCGCGTTTTTGCCCTAGTTGGTATACCTCTTCCAGCAATTCAAAAATATCTGCAATCTCATCTTGAATTTCTGGCATTACCGCGTTGTTTAAGATGGCTTCACACACACTTTCGTTTACAGTGTATTGGTCGTTGGCACCAGCGACAGGTACTCTATGTCTCGACTTCTTTTTATTGAAAATACCTTTGGTGTGTAAATCGCCAAAATCTTTATTAAACTCCAGAATTTTCATAGGGTTACAATCGAAGTGCTCAATAAGGTCATTTAAGTCTACAGAATCTCCCTTGTAATTGAGGGCGAAGACAATGGCGATAAATAGAGTTTGACTTTTGGATGTGCCGAAGTAGTCGGAAAGAGTACTTAACTCAGCGTCTTTTTCCATAAAAAACGATTCTTTAAGTTGGCAGTTTTTGGACTTTTCGTACAGCTGCCCGATGCTATCTAGTAGTTTAAATTTTGGGGTTTGCTTCATATCTTTTTTGATTAGGATACAAAGTAAAGGGTGAGGTATGCCAAAAGATGACAGACCTAGAATTTAATTGAAATTTATAGGAGAAGGGAACGATCTGTTTATAGTTTCTTAGCATCCAAAAGGGTACTCTGTATAATATACATTGTTGTGTTTTGATCTCTGCCATTTCCACTTAATCGGTTGCAAACCAGTTATAGGTTTTGTTCTTCTAATTAATTCATATTTGACCACCAACACCTTTAAACTTCTCTACAAATGAAACAATCTTTTCAAAAACACTTTGTTTTTTTATCAAGTATTGAGAATTTAAAGGACTCATTTTGGGTAAAATTGCATTTAGCTCTGTACCATTTTCACTGGCATATTCACGTTTTAATGATGATATTATATATCGCCTAGCTGCATCTTCGTTAAGGTTTTCGTCTTCAATTAAAAATGATGCTTCTGCTTTTTGTTTTTCTTGTGCATACCTAAAGAAAGCATCTATAATAGTAGCTTTTTCTTTTATATCATCTAAATCTGTCTCATTGATAAAATCTACTACTAAACTTTCTTTTGCTCTGTTGCCAATGCTTGAACGTATTACACGTCTTATTTCTTCTATTAATTCTGATTTATCTTTAGTTTTCTTATTACTATCAAATATCAGCTCTAGAATATAATCTAAGTTTATTTCTTGTGATTTTAATAAATCTACTTCAAATACTACATCATCCCAATCAATATCTGTTTCTTCCTCTTCATTACCTTTTTTCTCACGTCGTGACCAATCACGAATATCATTATAAGTAGAACGATAGTCTTGAATTGTTCTTTCAGCTGGCACTTCGATGGTTTCCATGCTAGTAATATCGTCGTCTGTTAAAAAGTTAGCTTCTTTAAACTCTTCTATTGCATTTGTATCTGTTATATCAATGTTTTGAAGTTCTTTTAAATATGCAAACTCATCATAATTTTGAAGTATGTTTTCTACTCGTAAATATTCTCCAAAAATTTTTGAAAATTCTTTTTTATCTTTCTCTGTTACTATTTCATCAGGATTGGGAAACTTTTCATTTAATTCCTTCACGACTTCAATATATCCTCTGCGTGCAGTTCCTGTTGAAATATCTGTAAAGCCTTCTAAGTATTCCTTGTAACTCTTCTCTAGGACTACGTTTTTGGTACTGCTATCTCCAAAAAGAGTAATGGCATCAACAGTAGCTTTTTCGAGGTCTCGAAAAGTAATAATATTACCAAAGGTTTTTGTAGCATCATAAATTCGATTGGTTCTCGAAAAGGCTTGCATTAAACCGTGGTAACGTAGGTTTTTATCAACAAACATTGTGTTGAGTGTTGGAGCATCAAACCCAGTAAGGAACATGCCAACTACGATAAGTAGATCAACCTCTTTATTCTTTACTCGTTTAGCAAGGTCACGATAATAGTTTTGAAACTCTTTACTATCAATCCCATAACTGGTTTTAAACATAGCGTTATAGTCTTTGATAGCTTCAGTTAAAAACTCTTTTGCACTGGTGTCCATTGCAGTGGGTTCAAAACTTTCGTCTAATATCTCTCCAATAGAACTTTGCTCCTCATTAGCTGCATAAGAAAAGATAGTTGCTATTTTTAAAGGCTTGTCACTTTCCTTTTGTTGTTTGCATATTTCTTCATAATAACATTTTGCAGCATCGACACTACTAACAGCAAACATGGCATTAAAACCACTTTTATCGCCACGCGTTCTATGCGTTTTTTGTCTAAAATTATGAAGTATATATTCAGAAATCTCTTTGATACGAGTAGGATGTAGTAAGGCTTTTTTGTTTTCAGCCGCACTTAACTTTTTTTCGTCTATTTCTGTTTCTATTCCCTTGAACTTAGGGCGAACATCATTATAGTCTACCTTGAATTTAAGTACTTTTTCATCTCTAATGGCATCTGTAATGACATAAGAATGTAATTCACGACCAAATACGCTTGCAGTAGTTTCCGAACCTAAAGCATTTTCAGGAAAAATTGGAGTTCCTGTAAAACCAAATTGATAGTATTTTTTAAACTTCTTTTTAAGATTTTTTTGAGCTTCTCCAAATTGTGAGCGATGTGCTTCATCAAAAATAAACACTACTTGCTTTTGATAAATATCTAAGTCATTTTCACCTTTCATTAAATTATTAAGCTTCTGAATGGTGGTAACAATAATCTTATTATCGGTTTTATCTATGTTTCTTTTAAGACCTGCTGTACTGTCTGAACCGTTTACACTATCTGGTGAAAAACGTTGGTACTCTTTCATGGTTTGAAAATCCAAATCTTTTCTATCTACAACAAAAAACACTTTATCAACAAAACCAAGTTTAGTTGCTGCTAATCGCGCTACCTTAAAACTTGTTAGTGTTTTTCCTGAGCCTGTAGTATGCCATATAAAACCACCACTTTCTGTTGTTGCCCAACTTTTAGTATTAAAAGAACTTTTTATTTTCCATAATATTCTTTCTGTTGCAGCAATTTGATATGGTCGCATTACCAATAGCGTGTTACTAATATCAAAAACAGAATAGGTTAGTAATACGTTTAAGAATGTTCGCTTGTCAAAAAATGTGGTTGTAAAGTCTTTTAAATCTTTAATTAATGAGTTATCAGACTTTGCCCAATTCATTGTAAAATCGAAACTATTTTTATTACGCTCTACCGTATTTGCAAAATAACGACTATCTGTACCATTAGAAATTACAAATATCTGTAAGTATTTAAAAAGTGAATTAGACGTATTAAAACTTTCTTTGGTATAGCGGTGTACTTGGTTAAAAGCCTCACGGATTGCAACCCCACGTTTTTTTAATTCTATTTGTACTAAAGGCAATCCATTTACTAAAATGGTAACATCATAGCGATTAGCATTTGTACCTTTTTGTTCGAATTGAGAAATTACCTGTACTTTATTGCGTACAACATTCTTTTTATCTGCTAAATAAATGTTTTGAATATGACCATCATTAAATACAAAATCATAAATATAATTATCGTGTAATTTTCTTGTTTTATCTACTAAGTTATCACTTGGTTTATCTAGATATTCTTCTACAAAACGAGCCCATTCCTTATCTGTAAACTGCATATCATTGAGATGTTGCAATTGTACACGAACATTGGCCAGCATAGTTTGCTGGTTATTAATCTCTGGATGATATGTATAACCCTGATTTGCTAAATCTTGAACAAGCTCCTTTTCTAAATCGGCCTCTGTTTGATAGCTCGCTGGAGATTCATTAAGTTCTGAAAACTTTTTGTATTTATCTAAAACAATAAAATTATTTGATTCTGCTATGGTTTTGTAGGTGCTCATATATTTATACTTGTGGTATCAATATTAAAATTGAAAGTTTCAATAATCTCCTTTAACAATCGTTTAAAAATACGTTTATCACCTTCATCTATTATACTAGATTCCTCAGTTGAATCCTTTGAGTGACTAGTCTTATTTAGTATACGTTTTACATAAGGGGCTTCATCTTCAAGGGGTGTTTTTCTTATCAATTCTCCCCAATCTTCATAATTTAAAAATGTAGCCGTTTTTTCTAGTACATTACGAAGTAGATGAAAATGATATTTTTCGATATTTTCAGAAACTGCAGTATCTCTAAGCAATGAAAAAACATGTAAATGATAGGCAAAAGGAGAGTCGTTATTTTGATTGACTAATTCAAAACTACCATCTTCCAATTTATTAAGAATATATTTCTTGAATTTTGGTCTTTTAAATTCGTTATATAGAACATTATAAAATAGTGGGTTATGGGTTGTTATTACAAATTTCAATTCAGACTGACTTGATTTAATCAACTGAGCAATATTTACAGCCAATTCTATTAAATGACTGTCATCTAATGAACTTACAGGGTCATCTATAAAAACATATTCTAAATTATTAAATTCATCTGTAGAGCGATCTTCTAAATCTGGAGTGTTTAATGCTTCTATTACTTGTTCCAAAAGGCTATAAAATACACACCATATAAAATTACTTTCTTCACCTTTTGATATTTTTACATTCGGAATATTATTATCATCTCCTCTGTCTATAGAAAATGTAACTTCAGAATATGCTTGAATTGTAACATCTTCATTTCTTTTGTTTTTTACAATATATTCTTCATTAAATACTGGTGTTAATTTATCACTGGTATAATGCTGAAACTTATCAATAATGTTTGGTTCTTGCCCTAAATCTTTAAGTACAAGCTTAGTGAAGTTGTTGGGGTGAATTATTAGTTTTCTTTCTTTATCTCCATTCAAATCATTATCCCAATAAAACAGGTCTTCCGTAAAAGCATTATAATATAGTGCTTTTAATTTTTCTTCTGTTTCTTTTGGGGCAATCAATTCTTTAAATTCACGAGATAGACGTGTCTTACCAGAACCATTAAAAGCATAAATTAGCTGGACTTTTACATCAGAACTTTTTGCGTCTTTGGCTCTAGTGATATTTTTCGAATCTTTAAGTGATTCTGCTATTTGTGTTAATGAGTGACTCATATAGTTATGCTTCTATAATGTCTTTAGGAAACGTTATTAACTTGTTTCTATAATATTCGTATTGTTTTTTACGTAGGTCTATTTCTTTTGGTAACCCTTCAGTTATTGAGGTTATTAGGTTGTCGAATTTATCTAAGATTTTTACGATGCGCTCTTGTTCTTCAGGTGTAGGAATAGGAATTATAGCTTTACCCAATCCTTTTGCGTTAATTGCGGAAATTTTACCTGTCCGTATATGTTTCTTAATTTGGTCGTGAAATTGTTTTGTACGAGTGAAATAAGCTACATATTTAGGATTTAAATCACTCTTGTAATAAAAGCAAGCATCGTGAATCACAACACCCTCTTCTCCTAACCAAGCCGTACCCTTTCCAATATCTTCAATTGTTTCGCCAGCTGCAACCAAGACAACATCACCTTTTATAGCCAATCTTAGGTTTTTATTTTCAACTAACTCTTTACTAACAAAAGATTTGGTTTTATCTGCCCATGTATCGTAATGTGTGTACATTTCACCATAATGTATACATGCTATACCTTCTGACATTATATCCGTTTTTACAAATCGTTTACCTCTAATAAACTCACCTACATTTTCATTACCCATTGGTAGATGTTTCACCTCATTTTCATCAAAACTCAGCAATTGCTCACGGTAATAACTATACTGTTTTTTACGTGCAGTAAGTTCTGTTGAAAGTTCTGTTGAAAGTTCTGTAAAAGTATCTAAAACACTAACTATTTCTTTTTGGATTTTGAGTGATTTCTCTATATTATCTGGACATGGGATTGGGATTGGGATATTGAGTAGTTTACCTTTTGTTAATTTTGCTCTACCACCACCTGATAAAAACGGTATAAAATTTACAATTTGTAAATAGTGATATAAAAACTTAGTAGTTATCTCGTTTTTTCCTTTAATAACATGAATATGATTATTTGCCCAAAATTTTCCAACTGCATATTGAATTGAGTAGCTCTCAAGGCTTTTGGAACCATCTTCAGCAATTAGAATATATTTTCCATCATGGGTAAATCCTTCAACATAATCTTGAATATTATTTGCCCCATAATAAGGTATTTCACCAGCTATTCTTAATGAAGCTTTTACTGGTTTTCTCCCACTATTTGCAATCTCGACAAAACTTTCATCTCCTAGAGTAGTCCATTCAACCTCAAAATTATTTAATAATTCCTCTATATAACTCATGCTTCAATCTCCTTAACAATGTTATCAATATCTGCACGTAGTTTATCTAATTTTTTTACAGTAATAGCTACCTCTTTATTCAGTTCTTCAATATTTATTTTTTCTCTGTTGTCTTTAGTCTCTACATAGCTACTTACGGAAAGGTTGTAATCGTTTTCGGCAATTTTAATATTGTCTATTGATTTTGCTATATATTCTACATCTTCTTTACTATCAAACATTTCCATTATTTGGTCAATGTGTGCATCTTTAAGAATGTTAATATTCCCCTCTTTTTTAAAGAAATCTTCACCGCTTACATTTATAAACTGAGTTGTATTAACTGTTTTGTTTTTAGAAAGCACTAGAATATCTACTGATATAGAAGTACCAAAGAAGAGGTTTGGTGCTAAGGAAATAATAGTTTCTACGTAATTATTATCTACCAAATACTTTCTTATTTTTTGTTCTGCACCACCACGATAAAAGATGCCAGGAAAACACACCAAAGCCGCTCTACCTTTACTAGACAGGTAACTTAATGCGTGTAGTACAAATGCAAAATCTGCTTTGGATTTTGGTGCTAACACACCAGCAGGTGCAAAACGGTCGTCATTAATGAGAGTTGGGTCATCACTACCTTTCCAATTAATAGAATAAGGTGGATTAGACACAATAGCATCAAAAGGTTTATCGTCACCTAATTGTGGGTTTATAAGTGTATTACCAAGCACAATATTAAACTTATCGTAATTTATGTTATGTAAAAACATATTCATACGCGCTAAGTTATAGGTCGTATGGTTTATCTCTTGGCCATAGAAACCCTCTTCTATAATATGATTATCAAAGTGCTTTTTGGCTTGCAAGAGTAAAGAACCAGAACCTGCTGCTGGGTCATAAATTTTATTTACCTTTTCTTGCTTGTGCATTGCTAATTGTGCAATTAACTTAGAAATTGTTTGTGGTGTGAAAAACTCACCACCAGATTTGCCTGCATTTGCCGCATAATTAGAGATTAAAAACTCATATGCATCACCAAATAAGTCAATTTCACTATCTTCAAATTCACCCTCTAGTTTTAAACCTTCTACACCTTTTAAAACAGCTGCTAATCTGCTATTTTTATTTTCAACGGTATTACCTAGTCGGTTACTTGTAGTGTCAAAATCGGCAAATAAGCCTTTTATATCATCTTCTGATGGATACCCATTTGCAGAACTTTCTATGGCAGCGAATATTGCTGCCAAATCTGTATTTAGATTTTCGTTATCAGTGGCATTCTTAACTAAATTGACAAAAAGTTGGCTTGGATATATAAAATATCCTTTTGTTTTAATAGCATCATCTTTTATTCCTGGTGTGATTACATCATCTGATAGATTTGGATAGTTTACATTTTCATCACCACCTTCAATATAATTGGTAAAATTTTCACTTATAAAGCGATAGAAAAGTGTTCCTAATACAAAATGTTTGAAATCCCACCCATCTACAGAACCACGAACATCGTTGGCTATTTTCCAAATTTGACTATGTAATTCGGTTCGTTGATTTGTACTAGTCATTTTATATTATTATATTATTATTTCCAAATGCTGGAATTTTATTTTTATTTATGATGCAATAGTGCCCTTTTCTTTTTTATGGCAAAAGTTTGGGCTTAATATCAGTAAAAAACTACGAAAATTTTCAATATGAGGTATATCTATTAAAAGTGTGTGTTTTTATTTACATCCAAATTAACACTTTTACGTATTTTATAAAATATACTTTTAATTGACGGCTTAAACTTATGCGTATTATTAAAAATTACAAGAGCTCTAAAATATAAAAACATCTTAATTTATAAGATAAAATACCAACATATTATGGGATTTGACAAATAAATTTTGCTTTCTAACAATTATCCCCCTTAGTATGGATATCTTAAATGTAATCCCCGTGTGCTGTGCTCATAGATTTGAACTTCCGTCTTAAACCTATAGCAATAGGCATCTATAATAGGTTTGTAAAGGGTTTCAAACTTTTGGGGATTCCAGTCAGCGGTGATGATCAAATTTTTACTGTTGGTGCCAGAACAATAAAACCAAGTCTTAATGGCACTTAACATAATATATTTAAAACCAGCCGCCTTTTTTTTAGGATAATACTTGGAGTCGAAACCTAGACTCGCAATGCCAATTAACAACTCGAAACAAGGCCCTACTTGTGAGGTAGGCAACAAATTGTACTGCTGGTTTGCTCCTGAGTGCGCGCTTGAATGTTCCGTAAACCGTATTAAATGATTGGACACCTGTCCTTGGCACTCAAGATCGAAACCCAAATCTTCATATTTTATTGGGCTAGTATCCAATTCCGGAATAGTTTCTAAACTATTTAAATATAAAAAGTCGGCCACTAGGTCGTGTATACTATCCACAAACGGCTCCTTCATCATTTAGTTTTTTTTTGTTTAATGCTGCAAAATAAAAGTATCTCCTTGCCAAAACGTGTCATACTTAGAAGGTTTGTCAAACTAATTTTGAATTTTTGATTAAGAATTTTTAATTAGAACGACCTCTCGATACGATTTTCTATCGAAAATCAGTTGTCTCCCAAGGGACGCAAGAAGGCTCGTAGTGACTCATTAATATTTTTATGCTCTAAGAGTGGTTTCGGGATCATTTCAGTATCTGCTATAACTTAAAGCTACTTCTCGATACGATTTTCTATCGTAAATCACTCGAAGTGACAGCCTCGAGGTGACAAGCTTTACGATAGTTTGAAAACGGCCTATTTTTTATGGAGATTAGAAAACAAAAAAGTGATGAAGAAAGGACAAAGGAGCAAAGCGCTAGTGAAACGGTTTGCTTTGCGTGGAGGAGTCACTTTTGTAGTTTTCAAAGGCATAAAAATAAGCCTAGATTTTTTTGATTCGTTTTTTCATCAATGGAAAAAATGAATGAAAACATTAATTCTTTCTGTAGCTTAAATAAGGAGTGAAACTTTAAGCCTAAAAACATCACTTAAACAGATTCCGCATCGCGGCTATCGCCTTGCACGGAATGA
>Ga0307969_1001816_pt1 | contig 10019 bp, 14 predicted proteins | sample OrgLakmetagen710_FD_201841 | JGI IMG/M metagenome (GOLD analysis project Ga0307969, IMG submission 201841) | Saline water microbial communities from Organic Lake, Antarctica - #710 | ecosystem: Environmental > Aquatic > Non-marine Saline and Alkaline > Saline | place: Antarctica: Organic Lake... | reverse complement strand
AAACACACACACACACACACACACACACACACACACACACACACACACATACACACACATACACACACACACTCACTCACGTACGCACACATGCGCGCACAAACACAGGGCCGTGCCCGTTTCAACCCCAACTTGTACGCGGACGGCAAAGTGTGCCTGAGCCTAATTAACACGTGGCATGCAAGCCACGAGAGTGAGAAATGGAACCCCAGCCAGACAAACACAACGCAAGTCCTGGTGTCCATCCAGGTTAGTGCTTGATGACATTTGTGACGAGATCTCTATCAGGTTCGTGCGTGACAACATTTGCGATGCCATCTCTATCAGGTTAGTGCTGGGCAAGATTTGCGATGTCATCTCTGTCAGGTTTGTGCTTGGCAAGATTTGCGATGCCATCTCTGTTGGGTTAGTGTTTGACAACATTTGCGATGCCATTTATTAGGTTTGTGCTTGATGACATTTGCGGTGCCATCTCTATCAGGTTTGTGCTTGGCAACATTTGCGATGCGATCTCTGTCAGGTTTGTGCTTGGCAACATTTGCGATGCAGTCTGTCAGGTTAGTGCCCGTTGGTATTTGCGATGTGATCTCTGTCAGGTTAGTGCTTGGCAACATTAGCGTTGCCATCTCTGTCAGGTTAGTGTTCGACAACATTTGCGATGCAATCTGTCAGGTTAGTGCCCGTTGGTATTTGCGATGTGATCTCTGTCAGGTTAGTGCTTGGCAACATTAGCGTTGCGATCTCTGTCAGGTTAGTGCTTTGCAACATTTGCGATGCAATCTCTGTCAGGTTAGTGCCCATTGGTATTTGCGACGCAATCTCTATCAGGTTAGTGCCCATTGGTATTTGCGATGTGATCTCTGTCATGTTAGTGCTTGGCAACATTTGCGATGCCATCTCTGTCAGGTTAGTGTTCGACAACATTTGCAATGCACGCGATCAGGGTCAGACTCACCGCGACAACATTTGCAATGCCTTCCTCAAAGGTTCTTTTTGACTGTACGGATGTACGCTGTCTGGCTGGCTGTGAAAGACTCTCTGAGGTGATCTTGACGTGCTCCTATTTGTAGTGTGTACTGTGAATGACCCTCTGAGGTGATCTTGACGTGCTCCTATTTGTAGTGTGTACTGTACACTGCTATGCTCAACGCTCTTCCTTTTTGTTGCGCCGTGCACATTTAATATGAGCTTGTATCGTAATTGCTGTGTGACCCACATGCAGCCACCACCACCACCACCACCACCACCACCTCAACCACCGTGCGCCCCACATGCATCTGATTGCTGCATGGATGGGCTTGCATCCTATTTGCTGTGCGACCCTCATGCATCTGAGGGCTGCATGCATGAGCTTGCATCCTAATTGCTGTGTGACCCACATGTATCGTAATGACTGTGTCCCACATGTATCGTAATGACTGTGTGTCCCACATGTATCGTAATGACTGTGTGTCCCACATGTATCGTAATGACTGTGTGTCCCACATGCATCGTAATGACTGTGTGTCCCACATGTATCGTAATGACTGTGTGTCCCACATCCAGTCATGACACTCCCGCAGTATCGCTCAGGTAATCAGGCAACATTGTCTTGTCCAACCCTGGAGTTCACCAAATAATGCACACACCAGCACACCCAGTATTGCGCGCGCCTGCCCAGCCACTCCTTCAGTGTGTTGTCCGACCCTGGAGTTCACCAAATAATGCACACACCAGCACACCCAGCACTGCACACGCCTGCCCAGCCACTCCTTCAATGTGTTGTACGACCCTGAAGTTCACCAAATAATGCACACACCAGCACACTCAGCACTGCACGCGCCTCTGTGCCACGCACAGGCCATGATTCTTGTTCAAGACCCGTACGACAATGAGCCTGTGCAAGACCTGTACTACAACTTTTGGGGGGGGCATGCTCAGTAGCTTTTCAGTAAATTAAAAAAAGTGGCTACACTCTTTTTCAGCAAAAAACACCCTGTGCAGCCAGTTGGCTACACACCCAAGAACCTGTATAGAACAAAATCCCGTAATAGAAACACTGCACTGCTCCCACCTCTGTGCCACGCACAGGCCATGATCCTTGTTCAAGACCCGTACTACAATGAGCCCGCCCACGAAGCCGCGCGTGGGACTGACACCGGACGCTCTTCTGCAGCAAGCTACGACGCAGAGCTGACCCTGAATGTGAGTGCGAGGTTTATCGAAAATTTGAGTGCAAGATTTATCATAAACGGGTATACAACGCAGAGCTGACCCTGAATGTGAGTGCGAGGTTTTTTCATAAACGGGTATACAACGCAGAGCTGACCCTGAATGTGAGTGCGAGGTTTATCGTAGATTTGAGTGCAAGTTTTATCATAAACGGGTCTACAATGCAGAGCTGACCCTGAATGTGAGTGCAGGTTTTACCCTGGATGTGAGTGCAAGTTTTATCATAAACAGGTCTACAATGCAGAGCTGACCCTGAATGTGAGTGCGAGGTTTATCGTAGATTTGAGTGCAAGTTTTACCCTGAATGTGAGTGCAAGTTTTTATCATAAACGGGTCTACAACGCAGAGCTGACCCTGAATGTGAGTGCGAGGTTTATCATAGATTTGAGTGCAAGTTTTACCCTGGATGTGAGTGCAAGTTTTATCATAAACGGGTGTACAACGCAGAGCTGACCCTGAATGTGAGTGCGAGGTTTATCGTAGATTTGAGTGCAAGTTTAACCCTGAATGTGAGTGCGAGGTTTTATCATAAACGGGTCTACAACGCAGAGCTGACCCTGAATGTGAGTGCGAGGTTTATCGTAGATTTGAGTGCAAGTATTACCCTGAATGTGAGTTTCGTCATGAATGGGTGAGAGTCTGATGTGGTTAAAAAACTAGTCGCCACAGCAGATGTAAGTCTGAACATGCCCTTTTAGCGCAGAAAGGTGGTTAAGGGTCCATAATGAGTCTGCATAATGAGTCAGGCAGGATTTAAAGCATCTGCCTTCCTTCATTTTCCACACCATTATCATAATAATGTGAAATCTGAGTTTTTCCACTCTCTGCTTGTTCATGTGCAGACCAATCAGTCCATGTGTTTTTTTTGTGTGACCAGTGTGTCCTTGTGCACACCAGTGTGATCTCCACATGTGCTGTTGTGTGTGGCCAGTGTGTCCTTATGCACACCAGTATGATATTCCACGTGCTTTTTTGTGTGGCCAGTGTGTCCTTGTGCACACCAGTATGATTTCCACATGTGCTGTTTTATTTGTGTGACCAGTGTGTCCTTGTGCACACCAGTATGGTACTTCACATGTGCTTTTTTGTGTGACCAGTGTGTCCTTGTGCACACCAGTATGGTACTTAACATGTGCTGTTTTGTGTGACCAGTGTGTCCTTGTGCACACCAGTTTGATTTCCACATGTGCTTTTTGTGTGACCAGTGTGTCCTTGTGCACACCAGTATGGTACTTCACATGTGCTTTTTTGTGTGACCAGTGTGTCCTTGTGCACACCAGTGTGATATTCCACATGTGCTGTTTTGTGTGACCAGTGTGTCCTTGTGCACACCAGTATGATACTTCACATGTGCTTTTTTGTTTGACCAGTGTGTCCTTGTGCACACCAGTTTGATAATAACATGTGCTTTTTTGTGGGACCAGTGTGTCCATGTGCACACCAGTATGATTTCCACATGTGCTTTTTTGTGGGACCAGTGTGTCCTTGTGCACACCAGCGTGTCATGCCTTTTGTCTAATGTAAAACCTTTACCCTTTTTCCTTGCAGACAATGCGATATGCCTGCATTGACAAGATCAAGAACCCACCCCCAGGATTTGAGGAGGTGGTGTTGACCCACTTCCGTCTGGTCAGGCATAAACTCAGCGCAGCCGCACGGGCCTGGGCAAGAGCAGCAGCAGAAACAGGCGACGAGCTGCTCACCAAGCGCTCCTGCGCAGCTGCCAGGGAGTTGCTGAGCCTTCTAGCTTCCCTGTAAGAACAAAGAAAAGACTCCGCTGGTGGTGGTGACACAGCCAGCATGATTAAGGGAGGGGTTGCGCCTTGTATTGTACTACGGACAGCTTGCACGCATCAGCAGCAGCAGCAGCAGCAGAGACGGGCGACGAGCTGCACTCCAAAAGCTCTGAATCTGCAGCCAAACAACTGCTGAGCCTGCCTTACTGCTTTGTATATTATATATTACTGAAGAAAAGTAGACACGTACAAATAAGAAACACCGTTGCCTGTGCTTTTGATGCGAAGCTCTATATATATCAATGAGAAGTGTTTGCAAGATATACTTCCATCACCAGCCATTGCAGAGTGGCATGGGCTTTGCCTTTACAGCAGGAACAGGCCTTTTATTACTGCCTTCTGCTTTCCCTTATTGCTTTGGGTTTTAATAACTACTACTATCGTTTCTAATGCAAGGATGTTTTTTTGGACAATTGGTCTGAACTACCTATACATGTCACTTAAGGTTACATCTCTATATATGCCTCTGGGGGGCATCTGAGCGGAAGCTTGGAAAAGGCCTGTAACCAAACCAAGGGAAAAGGGCTAGGTACTCAGCCATAAAAGAGGCCACACCATACATATCTGGCTGGTTAAAAAGATCCTCAAACGAGTTGGGCTATCCTCATACTGAGGTGGGAAGACCAGTTGGTGGTGCTGTGTGCGAAGGCTAACAAGATGTTCATGCGAACAGTCCAGCAAAATGTGTGTTCCTCATCCTGAACAGTGTGCCAGTCACACTTGTCACGGATCAAAAAGAACATCTACGCAGGCAGTGAAAACCACTCCTCACATTTATTAAGGAAACGGAGACACTTTGGTACCGGGTACCGTAAAACTCCTTCACCGGGTGGGTTGCAGGCTCGATGACCTGGTACCCCCTCCTGATGAGAGTTGAATAGTGCTGGAAAGGGCACGTCTGGTATGGACAAGTTTGGCAGCGTAATTGACAGAATGAACATGAAGCTCGGAAGCAAGTTTCTTAACCCTTTTTAGAATCAAGACCCAGCTCCTTAAAGGCTCCAGCGTGTGGTTGTTGTAGATGGTGCCACCCACTCCCAAAAGGATGGTGTGGAGAGTAACAGAAGCTTCTTAAAGGGTTGAGCAGAGGGTGGAGGCCTTTGTGCTGTTCCTGCGCGGCGCTCAGCTGGTTCTGCGGTCTAGTGTCCTCACAGTACTTGATCTCGATGGGGTGAATGTCACGTTGTAGAATGCTGAGATCTTTGGGCCGGTGCTGTCTGGGGAAGGTGGATCTTCTAGTGGCTGGCGGTGCTGCTGAGATGCTCCTAGTCCCCCTCATCAGTTGCCCCTTGGCACTTCTAATAACCCACCCTCTTTTTTTGCTAGTCTGTTGCTTTTTTGTATTCGTGGAGATGGGAGAAACCAGTACAGCATCCGGACGGCTAGAGGTAAACCTACTTTTGTCTGAGAAGCGTTTGCTGCTACCTACATCCATGCAGACAAAGCAGGATCCTAGGAAGCCTGTCTTGCTGATGGCTTTGAAGATCGTGCTGCATGCTACGTTGTGCTCTCAGTTATCATATTTCTTATTTGCGTGTGCTGGCATCCAGAAAGGATATGCAAGGCACTGTCTAGTTGAGGTCAGAGGGGGCAAGTTAAGCTTATAAAATGCTTAGACCATACTGCATGCTTTTGGGTTGTACAGGGTTCCTGTTGTGCACTTCATAATGATGCACTTGGTTTTTTAACAGGAACATAGGATAAGTATCGCTAGCGGCTCCATTGGCAGTGCCATTTTTGATAAGGGTCTGGTAATTTTCACGGTAATTTGCTACGGTATTGGCATTTCTTAGTTCGTGGAGGGGGTGCATGTGTGCTTGCAAGGCGTCATGGTAAATTAATAAGTATCACAGCCTTGAGGTAGGTGACTGGGCCGTGTGTTTGCGCGATTTTGCATATTTCGGTGTTCTTCATATTCTTTTGCGAGCCAGTAGATGTTGTAGAATGGATTTCTCTCAGGGCCAGCTGTTTCGATGGAGGTATCTGCAACGTCAGGAGAGTAGGTTGTGACTGATTTTCTAGCAAGAGCGTCAACATATGATTCGTTGCCAATAACCACCTGCATGGGATTTGACACTGTGGAAATGAATGGGCGATGGTGACTGGTGGATTGCTTTGGCAATGGATTGGAGTACATTTCCCCAGATGTGGTGGCGATGGAGGTTGGGTGTGAGAGTTACTTTTCAATTTGGAGCATTGAGGTTAGGCCATCTGTGGCTATTGGCTATATGGGAGTATCCGTGAATGACTGTGGCTGCTATAGCTGCTAGCTCTGCACGTGAGATACATTTGGTTATACCTACGCCTCTTGGGTTTACGTATTAGGATACGTTTAAGCAAGGGTGGTATACAGCTGAGCATTGTCCAGAGCAAAATGGCAAGAAACGTTGCAGGGAAGGAGGATGGAGTTGGAAAGGATGGCACAACAAATGGCAATTTTTTTATGTTTGGTAGTAGAAACGTAGAAGGTGCTGACTAAACTTTTGTTGCCATGTTGTTGCTTGTGGATATATTGTGGGTTAATGCATTCTGCAAAGTTCTGTAGCGTGATAGTTTTCTATAAGCTGGACTGGCAGTCTATATTTTATAATGTATGACTGCTTTTTAAACCCTAAAAGACATCTATTGTTGAGAACCGTGCCTGACGTAACGATCACTCACCCACTGTGCTGGAGTGGGCAGAGATTGCAGGTTCAGGTCACGTGCAACATGCACGTTTTCATGCGCAATAGCCATCCAGGCTACACCTCGCTACGCCTCATTCGCTGTAGGCCTTGTTGGCTGCTGCCTTCCAGTCAACCAGTTGAGCTGGTGGCAGGGCTTTATCAGGGGGCCTAACACTGCAGGCTCGAGCTGTGGGAGGCCGGGGACGGGGCTGGGGACGGGGAGGCCTACAGCCACAAGGTGCAGGAGAGAAAGGAGCACGGTTTTAGTTAGCGTAAAAGTAAAAAGGGTGGCTACTAGTTGTAGCTCTCCTAATTACAGCTATCTTAATCCAGGTCTATCTTAACATCCTCTCAGAATCCCAGCTTCCTGAATACCAATGCTTCCAATTACAGCTCCACTAGCCCAGTTCTTAATTTCATTCCTTATGTACGGATGTAGGTAACAATGAACGTTTGATTGGCTATGCTACATCACCATCGATTTTCCCCCTTATGTAGGATGACTTTTGCAATACCTAGCACCATAGTGGTCCTAATTCAGTTCTCTTTATTCATCTTTCACTTTCGACTATCTTAGGTGTAGCTCAGATTCAGATCAGGTTCACCATCTTACCTTTTTTGACCAAAACTGTAAATTCCACCGCATTCTGAATTTACCTCAGTTCAGTTTTCAATTCCCGTTGCTCACGTTTTTTGTTGCAAAATAAGTTTGTAGCCTTCCCCTACCCTGCCTCTCATTTCATGCCCACCGCCTCCTCTCCCCCTTCTTCACACAAACCTTCCATTTGCTGGAGTGAGTTGAAAACTGACCAGCACGGCCAGTAGCACAGAGGTACCACAGCCAGCTGATCTACAATGTCGCTCGGGCCCTTGAGGTCCAACACAATTGTGCATGTGTTGGTATTGCATCGGACCTCGTGCTCCATGTAGAAGGGCATGTCAGATACATGACATACCCTTTCACATGTAGCACGAGGTCCGGCAGATTGTACCGTATCACGACCCGAGGCAGTGCGGCTAAGGATGTAGGTTGTGCCCTCTGGCACATGCCAGGTGTGGGTGGCCCCTGCATCGTCAATCGTAGAAAGGGAACGGTAGCAATAGCACAAATACGGTAAACAGCAGTGATGACACATCCAGCATGATTAAGGGAGGGGTTTCCATGAATGCCCGCAGCAGGCAACCCCCACACACGCAAGAAAACAAATTAGTGTGGGTCAGGAGGGTTGTGTGCAGTGGCACACAGACCGATGCCTTGATTGTTGTTGTTTAAGTTGTATTGCAGTGCATATCTTGTTTTTATGAGTGTGGATGCATGCCTGATGCAGTTTCATTCAGTCAGATGTTCATGATGCGCGGAAGTTTGCTAGTCAGTCACATGGCCTGTCGCTGTCAACCCTTCACAACTTCACTTCGTGCTGGTTTAACAGCGACAGGCCATGTGACTGACAATTGCCGGCAATTCGGGCACCTCTTGTAACCCTGCATCTCTGACACTGGATTCCAGTGCCGTCCCTTTCTGCAATAAGCCAGCTCCTGCGGGCGACCCAGAATAGATGCAAGATTGGTTTTTCACAGCGTGATGACTATAGATGGAGTAGGACTGTGGCCTGGTGCTGATTTGAAGAAGATGACAGCTCGCACCCAGGTGGCCACCTCTGGCATTGGATTTTCTGCAACATCTCAGCACAGGGCTGAGCTGCATGCAGCTTTGCGAGGCCCCTGTATGTGCATCATCTGTAGTGGCAAAAATGTCGGACAATACACCCTACATGCAAAAGCGCCGGCGGAAAGGTCAGGTTCAGTGGTTCATTGGTTAATGAAAAGTGATAGGTTTGCGTATTAATTGGAGATCTTATGTCTAGGTATGTGTACTTGCTTCAAGGTGAGGAGCAAAGGAGAAACACTCATATTTGGCCCTTTTCCCCTAGCTCCTTTATGCTTAACCGTAAGACCTTCTCACCTCACAAGTCCGTTTATAGTGGCCTACCTTGCCACAGCTGCTGCAGGCATGTGTATCAATCATAAGCACATCCTGCATGCATGCAAGGGAATCGTGAGATACGTTTGGTTGTGTGGAAGAAAGAGAAATGGACGAAAACAATGCAAGCTGGCACTACATGTGACAATTGCCCAATGTAAGTATCAATGAAAAGAATAAGAACCGAGGTGTCGATCTGAAGATGGGTAGTAGGTACATGCGTCAATCATGGATTCCAGACAACTTGGTATTTTCAAATAAGCATGTCCGGATGTGGTTGGTTGCATTTCAGGCTGGTGCTGACGTGCGGTTGCTTGAGGACATACAGTGGCAACAACATTGGGATTCAATACTCAAACAAGTTTCCGTTACTGCTCACTGCTGCTTGCTGGTCTGTGTGAAGATCCGGCCGGCCCTCATGCTCCGCAGCTTGCACAGCTGCGCGCACTGCCGAAATATACGCTGTGCCATTCTCATACTTGCAGACCATCGCCTGGAAAACAGGTAATCGTGCTTGGGAAGGTCTACCAGAAGAAGATTGAATATCAAGTCATAAGTTGAGGCCCATGCATGTACCCAGCCTCTTACTTGTACACAGCCTCCAACTGCGGCGGAGGAGGTTGGAGTGTGGATGTGCCCACACGTGAGGGGAAGGAGGGGAATCAGCTTAGAATAGGTCCAACTGCGTGAGAACTGTACAATTAATTTTAAAAAGCAGCAAGCAGTACAGCTCCTCATAGGGAACACGCAGTACAGCCCCACAGCGAGAACATACCAACAATTGCAAGGGGCATGAAGAGGGGAATGAAGAGGGGCTGCAATGTTATTGGTGGTCTCTCACCAAGGAGCACCACCGAGTGGGCGAGTTCGCTGCGCAACTACACAGCTGGCGGATCAGAGGCCCTCAGCCCCATCCATTAGCGAGTGATATTACAAACATTAATTAATATAATGAGCCTCGAACCTGGCAGGTTCAGTGTTCAAAAGGCAAGGATGAATAACCGACTCAGATAATTCCTAACTGCGACCCAAACGTTGCAGGGGCTTAACACATCCTGAAAGACACCTTTTGCTAAGAAATGTGCCCGACGTAACGATCACTCACCCACTGTATGTGCTGGAGTGGCCAGAGATGGCATGTTCTGTTGGCGGGCGGCAGCCACGGCTGTGCGGGCCTCCTGCATCACCAGTGATGCAGAAGGCCCGCACAGCATCCTAGGAGGTACCTCTACGCCTGCAGAGGAGCCGGCCTCTATCTTCCTTTTGCACAGCATCCTAGGATACTGTGCAAAATAAAGGAAGAGGCCACACGTGAGGGGAAGGTGCAGGTTCAACTTAAATAGGTACAATTAATATAAAAAAACA
>Ga0307969_1001796_pt1 | contig 10092 bp, 7 predicted proteins | sample OrgLakmetagen710_FD_201841 | JGI IMG/M metagenome (GOLD analysis project Ga0307969, IMG submission 201841) | Saline water microbial communities from Organic Lake, Antarctica - #710 | ecosystem: Environmental > Aquatic > Non-marine Saline and Alkaline > Saline | place: Antarctica: Organic Lake... | reverse complement strand
ACTTCGCTGGCAGTTGTGGTGGTGCACCCATTAGCATTATTCGCCAGTACATTGAGCAGCAGCAAACGCCGGAATGAGAACGTTGCTAACGAGAGGGACACCTGCGGTGTCCGCGCTATTCATCCCCGGCCTGAAGGCCGAGGTTTTCCGCGCATTCCGATAAATCATGCCGATTGCAGCGACCAAGACAGGCGACCAGTATTTACCCGCGAGAAGCAGAGCGGGCAGAAATGCGACCATGATTTCCAATGTATTCATCTGTACACGATACATGCGCTCGAAGCCTTCGTGACCAGTCATTGCCGGAACCTTGAGCCCTGATTCCCCACGTGCACGCGCTGTCATGGCACCGAAAAATAGAAACTGAATCACTGCTATTATTGCCACTAACTCCACATATTGCATATTAGTTTCCGTTGATGATATTTCATTTGGAAGCCTTCATTCAGATCGTTTCCCGGTCACCGACGAAGTCTCGTAATTGTTCAGACTGTTCGGACCATTTTGCTCGTTCCTCACAGTTTATATTCGCGCTTGGAAAATAGTTGGGCTCTTCATCCAGAACGCCTAACGACATTTCGTACCCTGAATCATCGTTCACCCGTTTGTAAAAAAGACTCGAACCACAATTGCCACAGAACCCTCTCTGAGCGTGTTCGGATGACCGGAAGACTTTGATATTTTCATAGCCCCCGACCCAGCTCAGATTTTCAATTAAAACGGTTCCATAAGTGGCAAACGCCGAACCACTGCTCTTGCGGCACATGGTGCAATAGCAATTGGCTATGGCTGGCTCAAAAGCCGATACCCTGAATCTGATCAAACCACACAGACAACTACCGTTCATGATATTTCCTTGCTGGCCCTGAAACGTCACCGTAATTTGCAAGCTGGAGCATTACCAACCACCCTAACGATGATGCGTTGCTGGAAGGCAATCGGAATACTCGGCCTCGCCAAAAACTGGCAAGCTACTGTACCTTACACTGTATAAAAAGTCGGTTGAGAAGAATACTTTGCAGGCATTATCTACTATTGAAGTCGCATTGCGCACTGTCGACTAGGAAACAACGGCATCCTGACCTGACGGGCCCTGCTCTTCCACCATCTGAGCACGAAACCGGGGCAGGTATGCCGGAAAATGCTGCTGAATGAAGACAATCATGCCCTCTCGCATATAACAACGCAGGTCCCAGAGCGTATTGGAATTTTTCGCGCTCATCAGAAAACGAATCTGTATTGCCTTTTCACCTGAATCAACTACCTGAACCGTTGCGGTAACGCCATTCCAGAGGGGTGTTGCCTCTAGCAGGCGCGTAAACTCCTGACGTAACGGTTCGATCGGAATACCGTAATCGAGCCAAATTATCGCACTGCCTATCAACTCTGTACTGTTCCTTGACCAGTTCTGGAACGGGTTTTCAATAAACCACTGCAATGGCACGACCAGGCGACGAAGATCCCAGACCCGCAAAACGACATAGGTGGCGGTCACCTCTTCCACCCAGCACCACTGGTCCTCAACAAACAGAACATCATCGATCCGGAATGGTTGAGCGAGCGCGATCTGCATACCCGCCAGCAGGTTACTCAGCACCGGGCGGGCCGCTAAACCGAGGATCACACCGCCGACACCCGCTGACGCAAGCAGGCTGGTACCAATCTGGTTGACGGAATCAAATGTCATCAGGGCAGCACCGGAACCGACCAGCACGATCACGACATTTAGACCACGGACGAGGAACCTGGTTTGAGTTTCAACCTTACGAGCCCGTTTCCACTCGTTTTCGAAAGCGGGGTTCAATTTGACGATTACATCGCCAATGGCAGACGTGAACCCGACAGCGGCCCAGGTTAAAGACATGACGAGCAAAAGTGTTGTGAACTGTTGAATGGGTGACAGCAGAGGAAGATCCTGAGACACCGCGTGCAAGACGCTGTTCAGTGCTACCAGGCATAACGACACGGCAAGTGCCCGAGCCGCCGCGTCAAAGAATATTCGAGTGACAGACCCAGGTTTGGAAAAACGGACAACCAGAAAAACCAGCGCTTTATAGAGCCCAAAACCAGCAAAGATGGCAAGAAGTGCCAGCCCCGCCGGAACTGCCCACGCAATCAAGCCCTGCTCAATTGTCTCCAGCACGCTCCATCCCGCCAACGTAATCGTCTCCAGCATGTTCCATCCCGCTAATGTGCTACCGTTTCCCTGATAAATTAACAGGATATGAGTACATGGCAAACCCGGGATGAATTATATCGATTCTTTTGGTCCGCAAAGATAAGGCTGGGCCCTGAAGTGGCTTCTGATACCTCACCCTTCAGGCAGTCAGCCACTATTGGCAGCTATTCCAGCCCCGGTGCTGTACCAACAGTCATATACAAAGCACGTTCTTATAGGCCTGCAGCCAACTGCAGCAGGCCTATAAGAAAAGTCACTGAGCGCAGGCCCCCAAGCGCCTGATTGTGCCTGTACCGCTGTTGGCTGAGCCCGACCAACTTCTGCTAAGCTGTCTGGCCGAGTTCAATCAGTGGAGTGTCTCATGCCTTACAACGCCGCCGAAGACCGATACGAAGCTATGCGTTACAACCGCTGTGGCCACAGTGGCCTCAAATTGCCGGCCCTGTCGCTCGGGTTGTGGCACAACTTTGGTGACAACGTACCGTTCGACAACGCCCAGGCCATTTGCAGACGTGCGTTCGATCTGGGTATCACCCACTTCGACCTGGCCAACAACTACGGGCCGCCGCCGGGCTCGGCCGAGCGCAATTTCGGCAAACTGCTGAAAACGGATTTCCTGCCTTATCGCGACGAACTGGTTATTTCTTCAAAAGCCGGATACGACATGTGGCCCGGTCCCTATGGAAACTGGGGTAGCCGCAAGTACCTGCTGGCCAGTTTGGACCAGAGCCTTGAGCGAATGGGCCTCGACTACGTCGACATCTTCTATTCTCACCGCGTCGATCCGGATACGCCGCTGGAAGAAACCATGATGGCACTCGACAGCGCAGTTCGTCAGGGCAAGGCACTCTACGTTGGCATCTCATCCTACGGCCCCGAAAAAACCCGCGAAGCAGCCAGTATTCTGAAAGAACTGGGCACGCCCTGCCTGATTCACCAGCCGAGCTATTCGATGCTCAACCGCTGGATCGAGACCGACGGACTGCTGCCCGTGCTGGAGCAAGAGGGCATTGGCTGCATCGCCTTCTCGGTACTGGCCCAGGGCATGCTCTCCGGGAAGTACCTTAACGGCATTCCTGAAGGCAGCCGCGCCACCGCGAATTCCTCGCTCGACCCTAACCTGATCAGCGACGCCAATCTGGTGAAGATTCGCAACCTGAACAACATCGCAGAAGAGCGAGGCCAGACGCTGGCGCAACTGGCCATTGCCTGGGCGCTGCGCGACAACCGCATCACCACGGCGCTGATCGGTGCCAGCAAGGTGTCACAAGTCGAAGACAGTGTGAAAGCACTGGATAACCTCGATTTCAGCGATGATGAACTGGCGCGCATCGACGCACAGGCGACCGATGGCGGCATCAACCTTTGGGCCGAATCAAGCAATCGGGGCTGAACGGTCGATATGACTGAGCTGCGTAGCCTGCCGGGTGTCGAACTGGCAGGTGATTACGGAGGCAGGTAACTATGAACACCCAGCCCCTTAAGCACGGGTAGCGACGTTACCTGCACCAATTTCACAGTTGGCTGAGGTACATCACCTTGCAGTCTCCGGCCGAGGGGGGTGGGATGGTTTAGACAGGCTCCAGCGCCTGTTCGATGTCCGCTATCACATCCTCAATCCCTTCCAGACCAACTGAGATTCGCACCAGCCCTTCGCTGATACCATGTTCAGCGCGCTCTTCGGGTGTGTAGGTGGAATGAGTCATGCTGGCCGGATGCTGGCACAGGGTTTCGGCGTCGCCGAGACTGACGGCAAGTTTGATCAGTTGCAGCCGGTTCATAAAGCGAACGCCGGCGTCATAGCCACCGATCAGTTCCAGAGCAATCATCCCACCGGGTCGGGCCATCTGCTTTTGCGCCAGGGCATAGTAAGGGTTGTCCTTCAAACCCGGGTAAAAGACCGATTCGACGGCCGGGTGCCGGTCGAGGTATTCAGCCAATGTCTGTGCGCTCGCGCTGTGTCGTTCCATGCGCAGCTCGAGCGTCTTCAGGCCGCGCAGGATCAGAAAGGCAGTCATTGGTGAGATCACCGCGCCGGTCATATCCTTGAGCCCATAGACCCGGATGGCGTCGAGCGTCTCTTTGCGTCCGACGACGGCGCCGGCGATCAGGTCGCCATGTCCACCCAGGTATTTGGTCGCGGAATGCACGACCAGGTCGGCTCCCAGTGTCAGCGGCCGTTGCAGGGCCGGTGTGCAGTAGGTGTTGTCGACCATCACCTGGATGTCCAGGTTGTAGCTGTGCACTGTCTCGCTGATGGCCTTGATGTCGATGACACGCATGTTGGGGTTAACCGGGCTTTCGAAATAGACCACCCGGGTCGTCTCGGACAAGGCCCGGGTGACGGCGTCGAGGTCGGTGCAATCGACGAACGCTATGTTGACTCCGAATTTTTTCAGGCCGTGTTCGAAATAAGAAAAGGTACAGCCATAGAGTGTCTGGTCGGCGATGATGGTGTCGCCCGGGGCTACCAGGGTCCAGAGCGTGGCCGAAATGGCGCCCATGCCGGAGGCAGTCGCCAGTCCCGCCTCGGCCTCTTCCAGGTCGGCCAGGCGCTGTTCAAGTACCGTCTGCGTCGGGTTCGACAGCCGGCCGTAGATATGGCCTTCGGCTTCACCTGCGAAGCGAGCTGCCCCCTGTTCAACACTGTCAAAACAGTAGGTTGAGGTCATGTAAACCGGGGGGCTGAGGGCCCCTTGATTATCCCGGGCTTCATAGCCGGCATGAATACTGCGGGTGGCAAAACTAAGGGGCTTCTTGTTCATGCGGATCCTCCAGGGAAGCACGTCACCGGTAACAGTACGCGGCGGTGAATCGGCAACCAGCAATGGGCAGTTCAGGTTTTTATCTGAATACTGCTACAGAACATGGTACGCCCTGGAAGAGGGTGTTTTCAGTCAATCTTGGGGCATAGAAGTCTTCAAATTAGCTATAGAAACTAATAAAAAAGTCATTATTAGTATTTTGAACTAAGCATCGGGGAACTGCTCTGTGCAACACTGCCGCACTGCCTGGACACCCATCTCAGCGCACTGCCTGGACACCCATCTCAGTAAACAGACCAGTCCGTGTTTCCGGGCAGGCCTGAATAGATTTCTTCGCAAAAAAGACAGGATCGACACCCACCCTATTATCAACAGACACCCTAATAATAGTTCGCTGAGGTGGGTGTCCACATAAGCTACATAAGCTAAGCCACTTTCACATAAGCCGCTGGAAAGCTGTTAACCAGCCATGGGATGTCTTGAACGAGACTGAAATTTCTCATCCCATGGCCTGCGTATCAACTCGGTCCATCACTCGCAGCAGGACTGCGGCGAACCAGCCGCAAGTCATGCAAAATCATGTAGGTTGCCGGCGTCAGGAAAAGCGCAAGGAACGTCGCTCCGGTCAGTCCAAAGGCCAGGCTCGCAACGATTGGTCTCAAAAATTGAGCCTGTGTTGACTGTTCAAACAGAAGCGGTGCAAGCCCTGCGACTGTGGTTAAAGACGTCAGGAAGATGGGAAGAAACCGGTCCCGCACGGCGAGGACGCCCGACTCCAACAAATCTTCGCCACTGTTGAAGTGACTTTTGATGAATTCCACCAACAAGATCGAATTGTTTACGACAACACCCGCAAGCGTGGCCAGGCCAACGAAGCTGGGCAAAGATAACTGCATTCCGAGCGCAAGATGCCCCCACATCATCCCGACAATGCCCAAAGGAATTGCCAGAAACACAGCGATCGGCTGGATGAAACTGCGGAACTGGAAGGCAAGAATGAGCCAGACCCCCACAAAACCTAGAGCGAGATTGCGCAGCAGTGAGGCGCCTGTTGTAGCGGTATCTTGTGATTCACCGACAACGACGACGTTTATTTCCGGATGGCTCAAAGCAAGATCAGGAAGAAAGTCAGCGCGCATGGCCGCCATCAATTCACGCGAATTGGCAATATCGGCATTGATCGAGCCGGTCACCGATACAGTTCGCATTCCGTTGATTCTTGTAATGGAGGCATAACCCCGTGTCAGGCTGATATCTGCCACAGCGGACAGCGGCACCAATGCGCCACCGGCTCCGGGCACACGTATGTTGCCGATATCGCTGGCTGCATTACGATCTGATAAATCGAGACGCACTACAATATCAAGCCCACCCAGGGCGTCCTGCACTTCCAGGCCGGTATCACCCCGAAAACTTGCCCGCAATTCTGTCGCGATACCCTGCGCTGTGACCCCAAGCGCTGAAGCAGTTGCAGGGCGCAGAGAGACAACATACTCGGGTTTGCCCGGGCGCAGGTCGTAGGCCACGTCGCGTACACCCTGAAACGACCGAAAGAAGGAACGCATCTTGCGCGCAGTTTGCTCAAGAACCGCAAGGTCCGGCCCCTGCAAACGCACATCAATGGGTTTGCCACCAACACCGCGATCCTTATCGGTAAACCGGAGACTGGCCATGTCCGGCATCGGGCCAGTCGCTTTTCTCCAGTCGTTAACAATCTGTGTGACCGTTGTTGTTCGGGTTCCGGCAGGCAGAAGCTTCGCGCTGACGGTCGCAAGATGGGAGCCACTTTCAGCCCCTGCATCCGAATTTTTTCCAAAAGAAACCGTCACACTTTGTACGAGCGACTGCTCGTCGGGCTGGTTCGGTGTTTCGGTGGCATTGAGTTCTTCCAGCGCGGCGACGACTCGTTGGACACGTGCCTCGGTTTGGGCCAGGGGCGCGCCCTGTGCAAGCAGCAGCCGTGCTTCGACTGTATCGCTTTCCAGTGACGGAAAGCTTTGAAACTTGATCAGGCCTGCGGTGAACGGAGTGAGCGACACCAGCAAGATGAAACCAATAAGACCCAGCGTGAAGTAACGGAACTGCAGCGCCTTGCGTGCCAGCGGAACAATCGCCCTGTCGCGCAACCCGACAAACAACTCGTTCATCCAGCGATTAACGCGGTTGGGGCGCATGTCGCCTTTCAATGCGCGCGCCAAATGGTGGGGAAGCACAAAAAACGCCTCTATCAGGCTGACAACCAGGGTGATGACCAGGACCACAGGCAGGAATTTTAACACGGCCCCGATCTGACCGGCCATAAGACCAAGCGGACCGACGATCATGACCGTCGTCAGAAACGACGCCAGAACACCCGGACCAACCTGAGCGACGCCTTTCAAAGCGGCTTGTGTCGGGTTCTCCCCTGCCAGTCGGCGGCGCACAATGTTTTCGGAAATCACGATCGAGTCGTCCATCAGCAAGCCAATCGCAACCAGCAGAGCGACCATTGTGATCATATTGATCGTAAGCCCCATGAGCTGCATTACGAAAATAGTGCCCAAAAACGAAACCGGCAGCGTCAACGCAACCCAGAACGAAAACCGCAGGCCAAAGAACAACCCCATGACGATCAGCACCAAAACCAGGCCTTGTATCCCATTTGTGCTGATGATCCGCAGTCTCTCGGTAATATTGGATGTACTGTCCTGAGAGATGGCCAGTTCTACCCCCGAAGGCGCCCGCTCACGCGCTGTCTCCAAACGAGCATCGATTGCTGCCATTACCCGCAACGCATCCTGCGCCGAGGTTTTGGTGACGCTCACAATCGCAGCGCGCCTGCCGTTGTAAAATGTCGCGTCATAGTCGTTCGAGAACCGGTTAGTGATTTCTGCGACGTCACCGAGCAACACTTCACTGCCCAGTTCTGAGCCAAGCAAAGGAATTGTGGCCAGTTCGTCAGGGCTTCTGCGTTCGCCAGCAAAGCGCACCAGCGCATCACCACTCGATCCCTCCAGCGTTCCGGCAGGAACATCCAGACTGTTGCGTGTTAGGGCGGCCGCGACCGCAGAGATCGTCAAACTGTGACGTTGCAGCGCATTTGCCGATATCTCGACCAGGATCTCACGATCAGAAAATCCACCAACAGTCGCCTGGGATATCATCGAGTCGGACTTGAGGAATTCCGCAAGCTCATCGGCGTAGGCAAAAAGCACTTTCGGATCGTCCGGCCCTGTAACCGCGATCGACGCGACACTGGAGACCCGTTCAACAATGCGGGTTACAGGGGCGTCGACCTTGGCCGGATAGGCTGTCACGCCATCAACCGCCGCCTTCACATCTGCCGCAAAGCGCGTCATGTCAGCACCTTCGACAATCTCGGCGGTCAGCACCGCCATATTGTCACGCGCCTGGCAGGTCAGCTCGGCCAGGTTTTCGACACTGCGAATCGGGTCTTCTGCCACCATGCAGATGCGGGCTTCGACATCGGCGGGTGCAGCACCCGGATAAACAATTCGCACTTCAACATCCGATGGTGGCACTTCGGGAAAACTGTCACGTTGCAGTGTTGGCAGGGCGGCAACGCCAAGGCCAATGAACAGCAACATCAGAATATTGGCCGCTGTAGCGTGCCTCGTAAAAAGCTCGATCATCGTGCAGCCGCCTGCATCGCCAGCGCCTCGGTAAGGGCTTTATCCTCAACAGGTCTGACCGCCATGCCCGGCACTGCCAAGGACGGATCCGTGACCACCAGTTTATCGCCTTGTACAAGGCCTCCGGAAATGACGGCCAGACCGTCGACAATGTAGGCGACGTCAACCCGTCTGGGTTCGAGCGTGTTATCAGTACTGACAACCAGGGCACGGCCATCGACAATCGCAGAAGACGGCACAACCAATGCTTTGCGGGCTGGCGCGCTTAGTTCCACCTCGACAAACATATCGCGGCGCAAAGGTGGTTTTTGGCCTGCAACAATCTGCGCTCTGGGCTGATCGACCCGAACAATAATTTGTGCGCTTTGCGTTCGCACGTCGATTGCATCGCTCACACGGTCAACGGTGGCGGGCCAAATAATCTCCTGTCCCGTTTGTCTCAATCGGACCTGCGCTGTCAGATCAAGAACGCTCATTCCGGTCTCCATCGACCGGATCAGCGGTCCCATCTCCCCGAATGAAAACTGTGCCATAACCTCGGCAGCATCTGTTCCGTCTGCTGTGAACAAGATGGCCCCGCGCGGCACAAACTGGCCAAGATCGGCCTCAACAGATCTTATCTGCACATCAAACGGAGCGACAACGGAGGTAAACTCAAGGCTTCGTGCTGAACTGGCACGCTGTGCCGACAGTATGGCGCGCTCAGCCTCATTCAAGGCAAGTTGGTTCTGAATATCCGTCAATTTTGAACGGGCCGCCAGTTCTGCCCGCGCAGCTTGGTCACGCACGGTTTGGGTATTGACACCCTGTGCCTGAAGATCTTGTTGTCGGTTCAGTTCATTCTGGCTCAGCACCAGATCGTCACGGCTAAGATCAAGACTGGCATTAAGGGTTTCATCCTTCACCATCAGTGCAGCCATTTGCGCATCCAGTTGAGCAAGCGTGAGCCGCAGATCCGTATCATCAATCCGCAACAGCTCCGAGCCAGCGGCTACAAAACTTCCATCGGCAAGAAGCGGTGATGTTTCGATGACCGATCCTTCGACCCTTGCAATAGCGCGCCACTCGCGTGCTGGTGCGACTAGGCCGTATCCCGTAACACGCGGGATCAAATCAACTTCTTTAAGAGTGATCACCCGGACCGGCACAGATTGGGTCGTGCTCTCCTTTGGGGCCGCAGCAGACTTAATGGCCCCAGAGTACAGGATCGCAGCAACGCCCAATGCGATAGGAACACTGACAGCAATGAACCTCCAAAACGCGGTTGTCCAGATGGCCATTTTGTTAATCCTTAGGTTGTTCTTCTTTTGAAGGCTACGCTCGTCAAAGGTCGATAGCCAGAGAATGGACTTGGGTAAACCGAAGCAGAATACGAAGACAATATGGAGTCAGTATGGACGCCCACCCTAAAAACCACAGACAACCACAGACAACCACTATTAAAATACGATATTAATAAGGGGCTGAGGTGGGTGCCTTTATAGCTATATCTACAAAAGCAGCAGGAAAAACCGCC
>Ga0307969_1001784_pt1 | contig 10147 bp, 9 predicted proteins | sample OrgLakmetagen710_FD_201841 | JGI IMG/M metagenome (GOLD analysis project Ga0307969, IMG submission 201841) | Saline water microbial communities from Organic Lake, Antarctica - #710 | ecosystem: Environmental > Aquatic > Non-marine Saline and Alkaline > Saline | place: Antarctica: Organic Lake... | reverse complement strand
TGAGATTAAATCAGACCCATTAGATATGATATAGGCCTTTTCGTCGTCGAAAAAAATGGATTGAAGAAAAAGGCCTGGTCCTTGTCCATCGTTGGCCTCCGCGAAAATATCATTCACAACCTCTTGTTGATCAGCACCCAAAAAAGAGACTGAACCTCCAGCACTTCCTCCTTCATTAAGAATTAAAACCCCGTTAAAATAGTCTCCATCGGGAATAACTGGCTGTGGGTTATCATCATCGCTACTACAAGAGATAATAGCGAAAACTGAAATTGCGATTACTAAAAATTTAAAATAAGTGTTCATTGATTTGAGTTTAAAAGTTAATTAAAGTTTGAATAAAAAAATGCCTCCCCGGCATGGGTCTATTTTCTACAGTTTGGTAAGCAGCGTCGGTTATATTCCTGACTTGAAAGGATAACTTAAGATTCTGAATCTTAGGGAATTTATAAGATAGCCCTGAGTTCCAAAGCAAGTAATCTTCAAGAATATCACCTTCGCTATTGTTAGATCTTGTAAAGACTTCTCCGATGTATTGATTTTGTAATTCCACTGAAAATCGATTCCAAGTGTATGTAAACCCATTTGTCAACTTATGTTTTGGAACATAAGTAAGTTGAAATCCTGTTTGTTTGTTTTCAGAAATAGTATACCCATATAGAGAGTTCAACTGGAATAAATGTTCTCCAAATTCAAATGTTGACTCTAGTTGTGCTTCAAGGCCATAGGTTTCTACTTCATCTACGTTTTCTGGCTCCCAGATATTATTTACATTGGGTATCCACCGGATTAAGTTATTGATATCGTTATAGTATCCTGTCAATGAAAACCTATGATTTTTTTTAGCATTAGAAAAAATCAAAGAGCTTTCCAACTGATTAGAAGTTTCAGGTTGCAAATCGGTTTGGCCACTTCCCTCCCAGTATAAATCATTGAACGTGGGGATTCTAAAGTTTTTGGACACCTTAGCTTTAGCCTCTACATAGTCTGAAAACACATAATTAAAACCTGTACTAAATAGAAATGGACTATCATAAACATTAGAATATTCCTGTCTAAAACTCACTTCAGAAGTCAGTTTTTTCCATTGGTGTTTTGCGAGCAAAGCAAAACTTGCAATAGTTCGGCTATCGGCCTGGACGTTATCACCATCTGCTGTGCTATAATTATATTCACTCAAGACATTAAAATCGAAGTCATTATAAGTATAAAACAAACTATATCTAGCTATAGCAGTTTGAGCTCCAGCACCAGTAGGATTTGGATTATTTGTATTGGCTGTATATTGAAAATCTTCTCCAAAATAGGCCATCTTGAATACAGAGGTTACGTTTGAAAATTCTTTCTCCCATTCCAACATATGCCGTTGGTCTTCATTGAGATAATTTGATCGCGAATCTGATGGAAACAACAAGGAGAAATTTCTATCCCCATTAAAATACATTCCATGATAGGTTAGCCTATGTCCATCACCAAGTTTTGTGGAAAGGCTCAAATTGGCATTATAATGTTCGAAATCTCCATTTATATTTTTCCGATTAGTAGAAGGCCAATCGTAATCATTTTCAGAAGAAAACCTGGATAAAGCTAGAGATAAGCTCCAACGATCTGTGGATGTAGAAGCTTTTAATAAATTTTGAAAAGTTGAAAAACTCCCCACTCTAGCGCTTAATAGTGCTGAAGTTTCACCGTCAAATTTCAACTGATTGTTGAGATGAATACTGCCTCCAATGGCGCCTGTTCCATAGATGACACTCCCTCCGCCTGGCCTTACAGATAATTCATCGAAACCGTCTACCAATAAAGTGTTGAAATCGGTTTGACCATTGAACTGTGAATTGATATTAAACCCATTCCAAACCACAGCGGTCTGTTGTGCAGTCGTTCCTCTAAAACTTGGGGACGACACCATACCATAACCATTTTGTTTAAAAAATATAGTAGTTTCTTGTCCTAAAACATCGGTAAGTAAACCAGGTGTATTTTGAAGAGTCGAGCTGGAAATTTTATGAACACGCTGCCCTGTGGAAAAACGACTGATTTGTCGATCCACAACGATCACCTCTTCCAATTTTTGGATAGAGTCCAATTGAGCAACAGTTGGGGATGTCCAAAGACACACCAAAAGGCATAAGTAAATATAATGCTTCATACACCACTCGACTTTTATCCCGAAAGTCTTCGTTTTTAAATTATACATTGAGGCAGGTCTCCTGGCTTGCGTCTTTACTTAACCTTCCCATCTTAACAGACAGTGGTTACGAAGTTTTGAAGTAAAGCATACGCACAAAGCGTACTAAGCGCACAGTTGCGGGAACAGCTTCCGATTTTAACGAAATTCCCTTTTAATCTTCAAAAGTTGAAATACACCTTTGAGAACCAAAATGCATTGCAAAATTAAACATTTCTTAAAGAATGATAGCTTTTTCTGAATTTAATTTTAATAAGCTTGATTTGAGGAGTTTAAAATTTGAAATAATTAATCATACTTTTGTCAAAATTTGTAGTGATGAAAAAAATTCTCTGGGCATTAGTTCTTATCGGTTTGCTTTCGTGTGTCAATAACACAAAAAAAGAAGAAGATCTAGACTTTACTGAAGTTGAGATCACTTATGCTGAAGGATTTTCGATACATCGTTACGAAGACTTTACTAAAGTCATCGTCCATTCTCCTTGGCAAGAAGCTGAAAAAGAGTTGGTCTATATTTTGAAAAATAAAGAGATTAAATTACCTAACTCGTTGGTCTACGATGCGATGATCGATTTACCTATCGAGAAGCTAGTCACAACCTCAACTACCCACATCCCCTCATTAATCGCACTGAATAAATTAAAAAAACTCGTTGGTTTCCCCAATCTCGATTATATTTCTTCTGAAGCTGCTAGAGAATATATAGCTGAAGGAAAGATCAAAGAACTGGGTAAAAATGAAGCCATAAATACTGAAATTGTTTTAGAACTAGATCCCGATGTCATTTTTAGCTTTGCACTAGAAGGACAAAATAAAGCTTTAAACAAATTACAAGAATCTGGAATACCTATTGTCTATAATGGAGATTGGCTTGAAAAAAGCGCCCTAGGTAAAGCGGAATGGGTCAAATTTTTTGGTATTTTTCTTGGAGAGTTAGACCAATCCATAAAAGCTTTTGAAGACGTTGAGCAATCCTATCAATCTCTAAAAGACCTAGCCAAGACCTCCAGTAAAAAACCAAGTGTTATAGCAGGAGCTATGCATCAAGACCGTTGGTACCTTCCCTATGGAACTAGCTGGCAGGCTCAATTTTTTGAAGATGCCCACGCAGATTATATTTATAATCACACTAAAGGAAAGGGCAGTGCTGCTTTTGCTTTTGAAACAGTTTTGCAGGATGCTAAACAAGCTGAATTTTGGATATCTCCAGGACAATATATCTCTTACGAACAATTGAGGGAAAGCAATACGCATTATCAAGAATTTGATGCCTTTCAACAAAAGAATATTTTCACAATGGCCAGAACTACAGGGGAAACTGGGGGAGTTCTTTTTTATGAATTAGGTCCAAACCGGCCGGATTTAATTTTGAAAGATCTAGTGAAAATATTCCACCCCGATTTACTCACAAATGAAGCGTTCACCTTTTTTAAGCCCCTAGCCTTTGAATAAAAATATAGTAAATAGTCTAGGTCTCGTGGTTTTACTCCTCATTGGAATTGGATTGAGTCTCTCTTTGGGCTCTGTCTCTATTCCTATAGACGAAGTCCTGAAGATTTTACTTGGTATTTCTACCGAAAATTCAACCTGGGAATATATCATCGTCAACTATAGATTACCTAAAACGCTTACAGCTTTGCTCATTGGCTCTGGTCTGGCTATAAGTGGGTTGCTGATGCAAACCTTATTTAGAAATCCTTTAGCGGGTCCTTATGTCTTAGGCTTAAGCAGTGGTGCAAGTTTGGGGGTTGCTATTCTGTTGATGGGTGCAGGACTGTTTTCTGGCATTTTTGGAGAGTTTATGTTTTCAAAATGGTCCATTATCATCGCCGCTAGTTTAGGTAGTGTTCTGGTAATGCTTGCGGTGCTAGCGACGGCTCAGAAAGTAAAAGACACCATGACACTTCTTATTATTGGTTTGATGGTAGCAAGTCTAACTTCTGCTGTGGTTAGCGTTCTCGCCTATTTTAGCAATGCAGAAGAACTTCAATTATACATTTTTTGGTCTTTTGGTAGTTTAGGGAATTTAGCTTGGGGAGAGGTTGGCATATTAAGTCTTTGCTGGTGCATTGGACTTGTACTTGCGCTTATTTGTCTTAAAAACTTGAACGCTTTACTTTTAGGAGAAAATTATGCCAAAAGCATGGGTGTGAAATTAAATAGAAATCGAATCCTAATTATTTTATCCACTTCCATTTTTGCAGGAAGCGCTACCGCTTTTGCAGGTCCAATTGCTTTTGTGGGCTTAGCAGTTCCGCATTTAGTAAGACAAATCGTCAATACCAATGATCATAAAATTTTACTTCCCAATATCATCTTTGGTGGTGCTTTTTTAATGATTCTTTGCGATATTATAGCCCAATTACCCGGTAGTGATAGCACATTACCTATTAATGCTGTAACCTCTATATTTGGTGCGCCAGTTGTTATCTGGCTTTTGGTTAGAAAGCGTAAACTAAAATTTTAAAATGTCTTCTGAAGTTAATTCTACTCCCTCGATACTTACAGCAAATTCTTTGAGCATAGGCTATAAAGAAAAGAGGGAGACTATTGAAATCGCAAGTCAAATAGATTTTAACATTCAGCCGAGTGAACTGGTGGCTGTCATAGGAATTAATGGTTCCGGAAAATCCACATTATTAAAAACCTTATCTGGTATAATCCCTGCACTTGCTGGTGATATTTTAATCAATAATACCTCTATTTCTAGTTTACAAAACAAAGATTTAGCTTCAAAACAAAGCTTGGTATTAACCAATGAAACTGTTTCCAAACAACTTTCTGTGTTTGAATTAGTAGCTTTAGGAAGACATCCGTATACCAACTGGCTGGGACACTTAAGTCAAAAAGATTTAAGTCTTGTAAATGAAGCCATAGAACAAGTTGGGTTACTTCAGAAACAACACAAAACCTGCGATGCTCTAAGTGACGGACAGTTTCAAAAAGTTTTAATTGCCAGAGCTTTAGCTCAAAACACCCCTTTAATTTTGATGGATGAACCCACTACTCATCTAGACATGTATCATAAAGCCTATGTGTTGCAACTTTTGAAGTCTATAGTGAAACGGTCTCAGAAAAGCATTCTTTTTGCTTCTCACGAAATCAATTTGGCGTTGCAGCTTTGTGATAAGATTATTCTTATCGATCAAGGGAAAGTTACTTATGGGACTCCTTCAGAATTAATTCAAAAAGGGACATTCAATTCTTTATTTCCAAAAGATTTAATTGTTTTTGATGAAGTAAGTCAAAGCTTTCGAATGAAAATCAATACAGATTAATTTTTATCGAATAGTTTTCTCATAATAAATACATGCGGAAAAGTAATAGCAGCTATAAAGGCAAAGAGAAGGGATAAAAAGTTTTTAGAATCCTTAAACAGCCATACGACAACGAGCATCCCTATAATTGAGGCCAACCAATACGGGAATGCTTTTTTAAAATAACTTAAAAAGTTTTTAAAATTAAAGGTTCCGTATAAGGAATTAACTTGATCCTTCAAAGAGGGTAAACTATGCCAAAGCACAAAATAAGTGGCAAAACCCCAGACTACATTACTAACAGCAAATAAAGCCGTAAATAAAATAAGGTATATCACATTAGGAAAAAGTGAGGCCTTAAGCTTTGGATTCGTTTTGGATAGGAAGACAAACAAACCTATACTTCCTAGTGCTGAAGTAAAAAGAACGATTATTAAAAATTGATTGGCAATAAAAAGGCCAGTCATATCTTCGACAATAAGGATAACTTCGTTTGAATTTAAGCTTAACAACAAAAACAAAACGAAGAGTCCATAAAACAGAAAAAATAAGGACGACCACAAAGATTGAGTGTTTTGCAGCTTATGGTGAAAGTGCTGTTCTCCAAAATGATAAGAACTTATAATGACAAATGCAGCCAGAGCAAATATGGGGATAAAATAAAACACAGCTACAAAAGACAGAACAACTCCCAAGTAAGTAAATAAAGACTTATAAAAATTTGGTTTTTGAGAATTCGAGTTTAAATTTTCAATTACAAATAAGTCGTTAGACCCGTGTAAAATACCTAAACTAAAAATACCTAAAAGAGCTATAACATACTGAATTTCTGATGAAAGAACTTCTGAACCCAATATGGCAAGCAAACTAAAAAGTATTATGTAATTATAAAAACTCCTCCTATATACATTCATATTACGCAAAATTAATTCAAAAATTTTCTTAAAACTAAAATTTCGTGTTTAATTTATTACTACATTTGATTAAACAAACTTAAATTTTATAACGCTATGAGAACATTTATGTACTTTATGGCCGACGTTTCAAAGGTCGCTAATGACGACTACGTTGGTTTCACTTTTTTTGTAGGTAGTATGGCCATGTTGGCTGCATCTGCCTTTTTCTTTTTATCATTAAGTCAATTTGATAAAAAGTGGAGAACATCTGTATTAGTATCAGGTTTGATTACTTTTATTGCAGCAGTCCACTATTTCTACATGAGAGATTATTGGGATGCTTTTGGAGAATCACCTACATTCTTTAGATATGTAGACTGGGTTTTAACAGTACCACTTATGTGTGTTGAATTCTTCCTTATTTTAAGAGTAGCTGGTGCAAAAGCTAGCCTGATGTGGAAATTGATTTTCTGGTCAGTAGTGATGTTAGTAACAGGTTACTTTGGTGAAGCTGTTCAACCAGATTACTCTTGGCAGTGGGGTCTAGCTTCAGGTATAGCTTACTTTTTTATTGTCTACATTGTATGGTTTGGTGAAGCTAAGAAACTAGCAGTAAGTGCTGGTGGAGAAGTTTTAAAAGCTCACAACATTCTATGTTGGTTCGTACTTGTAGGATGGGCTATCTATCCTTTAGGTTACATCTTAGGAACTCCAGGTGGATTATTTGGATTTGACTTTGGTGTAGATGCTTCATTTATGGATATTGTTTACAACATCGGTGATGCTGTGAATAAAATTGGATTTGGATTAGTTATTTTTGCTTTGGCAACTAAATCTTCTGAATAATTTTTCACAATTAAGAATTATCAAGCCGAATCTTACGATTCGGCTTTTTTTATACCCTATCATTACTGTCCGATAAAAAAAACCTCAATTTTTGAGGCTTTTTTCGTACATAGAAGAATTAATATCTGACCAAAAATTCAACTATGGTTAAAAGTACTATTTTTTTCGGACAGCCGATATTCAGTCAAATGATAGGTTTGCTTAATAAAAGTAAAATAACGACACTTGCTTTATCGCACAAATCGGATCATTACTGCAAACGGTTTTCAACATTTCAGCACTTAATTACAATGGTATATGGTGTGACCTCAGGTTACAACTCACTACGTGAACTGTGCGGCGGCATTGTAAGCTATGGTGATAAAATTTCGCATGGTAAGTTTGATTATTCTCCAAAGAGAAGTACAATCTTTGATGCCAACAAAAGAAGAGACTGTATTGTTTTTGAGGATATCTATTCTGATTTAGTAACCGAGCATCTCCCAGATTTATCGGATAGCCATAAGCAGTTGGTAATTGATAAAAAAGTCTATGCAATAGATTCTACCACAATAGCTCTTTTTCAGCTAATTTTTGAGTGTGTAGGGCGTAATCCGAACAACGGTAAACGAAAAGGAGGAATAAAAAGTCATCAAAACTGGATATACAGGCAGGAATACCTGTAAAAGTATAGTATAGCAATGCACGTGAACACGATTCTTTATTTATACAAAAACAAGGGTAATTAATAAAGGAGAAGTCGCTTTATTTGAAACCTGAAATAAGGAGTATATTTTTTTGTTAACAGATTAAAAAACAAGGCTAAAGAAACACTTTTAGAAGAGTTTGACCTTCAGCAGGCTCCACCCAATAATATCTTAAGAGATGCTAAAATAGCACTTAAATACAAGGATGATAAAAGATTGGAAAAACAAGTCGAGTTACGGTTGGTGTCATTTTATCACGAAGAAAAAAAAAAAATTTACTATTTTCTGACCAATCTCTTTGATTTGCCAGCAGAACAAAGAGCTCTACTTTATAAAAAACGTTGGGAAATAGAATTACTATTCAAAAAAATAAAGCAAAACTTCCCTTTACAGAACTTTATGGAGATAATAAGAATGCAATACAGATACAGATTTGGTGTACCCTTATTGCCTTGCTCCTTATTACAGTTATGAAAAAACAGTTAACTAAATCGTGGAGTTTTTCCAATTTGGTTAGTTTACTACAAAAAACATCTTTTCAGTTATGTGAATTTTGTAGACTTTTCCAACAATGTAGATTCTTATGCTAAAGCATTTGTCAAAAATAAAGGGAATCCAGATGGTTCTTAAGGAAAATTTGAGTTTCAATAAAATAAACAATGAAGGGGTTTGCTTTTATGTTTTCAAGAATTGACTAAGATTTTATTGACATTGAAGCCTATAACTACTTGTTTTTAACCATTATCGGACAACAATAATATCCTATATTGAAATAAACGCTTATTGAAGTAATTGCTGTAATCGTTCTAATCCAAGCTTTTTAGCATGGTTTTTTGTGGTGAAACCCTCTTTGCCTTCTACGGACAAGTCAACAGTATGATTTAGTATTATATCCACTAACTCTTGATGTATAAAACTAATCGCACAAATTAATGCAGTAGCTCCATTTGCATTCATTAGGTTTAGATCGTATTACCCTCTAGAAACAACTCTACCATCTCCGTATCGCCTATATAACTTACTCCCATTATAGCTATATGACATCTAACATCTTGAGCTTCTATATTCGGGTCTTTAGTAAGCAAGTACTTGATCGTTTTTATCTCTCCAAAATATGGAGCAAACAAAAAAAGAGTAAAACATCGTTAATGTTTAAAGTTAATCAAAATTGCTTTTTTTTTCAATCTTGCAAAACTTGTCGATCAAATTAATTCAAAATCATCTTACTACAAATACGAAATAGTAGTATAATACCAATTTGGCATTAAAATGTTGTATAAAATCAGCTTCTTTTTCACTTACTAATCGTCATAAAATAGAACCGTAACTATTGCTATGCTTATATTTTTTTCCTCAACTAAGTAAAAAACCTGTGCTGAGCTACGTCGTAGTATAATTAAAATTTTTAATGCATCATTTAAAAACTAAATTTGTATAAAGGCTACAAACAAAGTCATAGCATCAATATAATTAAAAAAACATTAACTTTATAAAAGAAATAATAATGAATTATAAGCATTTATAGGCAACATATATGTTCATGTTATCGATAGATTCGTATAAATTTTTATTATGAAAATTTTAATATTATTTTAATATCGAATTTATTTTCAATAAATACTTATTCTCAGGATATAGATTTGGATTTCAACTGTGATTATGTCATTGGTAGTTCTGATGAAAAATGGCCTAATGGTATGACGCCTGGTCAATTTAGGAAATCAATTCTATATCAGTTTCGCAGAAGCTGATATATATCATATTTCACTGATTTCCAGTCTATTTGTGACTTTTGTTTCATTTAATTTTTCAGATATTTCTTAATTTAGTTGTATAATTTTAAAACTGTAATTATGAATGTTGAACAAATTTATACAGGATGTATAGCTCATGCGGCTTATTATGAAGAAAGTAATGGTGCTTTAAACTCTTATGGTGGTGCAACAACAAATTTAATTGGTGACGATACCAACTTTGACAGTGGTCTTATTAACGTTTATAATGGTAGTGCCTTAATAGCGACCTCTATACTTCCAATTCTTTTTTTATAGTACCTTAAATCCGCAAGTTAACTTCAAATGCACAAAATTTCTTCAAACAACGTCTTTTAAGTTTATTTTTAGATAGACTTGAGTAATAAAACACGATTTCGCTTGTCTAACCGCTTTTGAAATTGCGTTTTTTTCCTATTTGTGCCTAGAAATTTCACTAATTTCATAAAACAAAAAAACAAATTTTATAATGCGCTCATAATCAATATATTACGTTGCT
>Ga0307969_1001777_pt1 | contig 10158 bp, 8 predicted proteins | sample OrgLakmetagen710_FD_201841 | JGI IMG/M metagenome (GOLD analysis project Ga0307969, IMG submission 201841) | Saline water microbial communities from Organic Lake, Antarctica - #710 | ecosystem: Environmental > Aquatic > Non-marine Saline and Alkaline > Saline | place: Antarctica: Organic Lake... | reverse complement strand
GCAAACATTTGAACCAATTTAAGGAAAAATTAACGTTTCCTAAGTTCATAGAGCATTTTAATCATAACATCGAGGAACTGTGGTATTTTACATATAACTTCAATAAAGTTTATCTTCTCTTTTTAGTAACTATTGTCACTCTCACCTTTATTGCAAAAAAGAAAAAAGAATACTTTGCACGCTTTCTTGTACCCAACCTTCTCTTACCAATAACACTAATTGTTTTCATGACTATTTTTATAAATTGGAATATCTACCATCGCTATTACATTATTATTAACTCGCTAATGTTAATTACGCTAATATTACTAGCTCATCAATTCAAAAAGAACTTATTAGGTAAAGTGTTTCTCATGATCTATATTGGCACTATGGCATATGATACTAATCGTTCATTTGATGCATATTATTCAAAATTTCAGCATAGAATCTCAAACGAACAAGTCTATACATTTTTCTCTCAATTTACTAAAGCTAATGATGTTGCCCTATTCTTAAACTTTAACTATCTAGGTCAATGGAGAGGTGACTATTGGGTTGCCAACAAGTTTTACTATGGCGATAAATTTAAAAAAGCAATTTTATTAAAAAAGAATATTATGAACGACACCATCCCCTTTATAGATCCAAAACTTATAAAAGCTGGTGATAGTCCTATTGATGTTTTTATACTTCAACGGTTTAACTGGAATAAGGTTTTTCTGCATAGATCATATCAAGAATTTGGACTCCAATATGTAAGAAATTTTAAAAATGACTACAATATATTTAAAGTAACTATCGATTCCATTAAGCAGTGGAAAACTATTCTTAGAAATATCAAACAAAAGGTACCGGAACATTTTCGTTTTTCTACTTTAGAAGCACTTATATATTATGCGGTAAAAGAGCGGAACCAATCAGAGTTCGAAGCACTAATAGAAGAATATAAAAATACTGATCCCTATCCAGAAGATATGACTGACTTTAAAAACAATGGGTATATCTTAGATATGAAAGCAGAAAAGCTCAAACGAGTAAAATCGATGAGAGAATCTTGGATTAGAGGTTATTAAAAGCCCCAGGTTTTTCCATTGTTCTCGACTTTTTTATGGTGTCTCATATAAAGATGCATATACATCCAGTATCCATCTTCCGGAATTTTACTAAATAAAGCTTTCGCAGTAGAAAAATTCTCTCTCTCTCTCCATATTAGTAAAATATCTGAAAACTCTAATGGATCTGTGCTGTCGGCCATTATCGAAGGCCATTTTGTTCCATAAACATCTATATTCTTTTGATTTTTCATTCCATCTCGATTTTCAACCATATGATCATTGTTCATCAATAAAGAGTTATTAAATGCACTAAAAATAAAAAAGATGAACAGAAATCTAGTAAAGAATTTATAATACTTATTCTTACTTAAATTCAACTTTGTAGATCCTAAGCAATAAGCAAAAAGAAATGCATAAAAAATACTAAAAAGGTGTCCCCAATAAAAGGCTCCTAAAAATAGTCTCCCTAATCTTCTAGAAAGAATTAAAGATTGGAATAAACAGAACATTACTAATACAAACGTCCATTTAAAAAACTCAAGCTTACTTTTTGCAGTGAAAAAGAATAGTAACCAGATTCCTATAGCTACAAAATAGAATACTGTTTTTGGGTTTCGAAGATCACTTATACTGTCCATAGGAATGAGATGAGAAGTTAACATTGTCTCTGCATTAAAGATAAAATCGCTAAACTGAAGACTAGTTAATCCAGAATTAGTATCAAAAGCATAATTCCAAAAGTCATAAATTTCCAAATTGTAATACTCGGTTACATATGGAAGAAAATAAGTAGTTGAGATGTAGAAAAGAGGTAAAGAGATTAAATAAGCCAAAAGAAGAGATTTAAAAGCAGTAATATTATTTTTAGAATATGTCAACGATAACGGTATAAAGGCAAAAGAGAAAAAGAAAAGTTCATCCCAGTGAGTACCTATCAGAAGGATAATAGCAAATAGAGCTACGTTTTTAATATTGAAGTCTCTTTCATTAATATATTTTCGTGCGAAAAACCATGATAGTATTAGAAAGAAGCTGCTCATTGGTTTCGCTTGATGAAAATACATTAAGTGCCCCGATAACCAACCAACACTTGAGAGCAAAAGAATTGTAGCCAAAATAGAAACTTCTTTATCAATAGCATAAGTTCTCAACAATTTATAAAATGTGATTGGTAAACAAATGACAGAAAATATCCATGTAAATGATATCGTCGCGTGGTAAGGAATGAAGTCGAAGAGAAACTTCCTCACTTCAGTGTTTAAAACGAAAGAAGTCCAACTCAATAGTCGAGTTCTTGGCGTACCTCCATCTAAGCAAAGATCAAAAATAAGTGGAAACGTTGAATCATATAATTCTTTCTTATCTAAACAGGCATAAAGAAAAAACCAATTTTCAGAGTGTTCCCAATTATATGCAGGATGTAGTAAGAAATAAAAAAGTATAAAACTAAAAATACAGAGTGCTGAAGAAGCAAATAAATTCTTTTTGAAAAAATCTTTCATTAAAACCTTAATATAGTAAAGTTTAATAATGATATTTGAGTGACGACTGAAAGTAAATTGCTGACTAATATTTAAAGGGATCAAGAACTCTATAGGTTATTAAAGATATGTATTAAATTTTAAAAATGTTTGAAATTTACAATAAAGTGTCTAAGTTAATTTATAATACCAAAAGGTAATACAATCTAGATTGTGAATAATAACAACAAATAAGCTCAACTAAATTGAGAGCTACTTTCTTGTTGAAGCTTTTGCTTTTTTAGGTTGTTTTGCTTTAGCAATTCCCAAAGCTATAAGTGATAATACTGCTGCTGTGGCTAAAAGTGTCATTGTCATGATGCCCTCCTGTAAACCTTATCGGCTACTTACTAAATATTATAACAACAAAAATGGAGAAAAAAGGGTAAAATATTTTCTTTAACTGACATTTATCTTTGACAGGTATATAATGAACCTACTTTCAATCATTTAGAACTGTTCGGAGTCAATATGCTGGAAAAGCTAACTACTGCTCAAAAAGCCTTAAAAATCAATTTAGATCCCAATATCTATGGCACATTTGCTGAAATTGGAGCTGGACAAGAAGTTGCCGGAAATTTTTTTAAAGCAGGTGCTGCAAGTGGAACTGTAGCCAAATCTATCTCTGCCTACGATATGATCTTCTCAGACAGTATCTATGGTAAAGAGACCTCAGGGCGCTATGTGTGTCAGTCTAGGCTCTCCAAAATGATTACCTATGAATATGACTTAGTTCTTGAAAGACTTCTTACAAGTAGAAAGAATGGTAAATACTTTGCTTTCGCAAATACAGTGTCAGCTAGAAATTTCCATGGCACCAATGAAGCACATGGCTGGCTTGGACTACGTTTTCAACACGAAGAAGATAGTGCAGCGTCTGATATAATTATTCACATTAGAATGCATGATAATTCAAATATTTTACAACAAAAGGCCATAGGAATCCTTGGCGTGAACATGATTTACGCAAGTTATTTCTCAAGTGGTAACTTAAAGAACTTTGTTCAAACCCTAATGGACAACTTAGGTCGAGAAAGAATTGAAATTGATATGGTATCTGTAGCAGGGCCCGCTTTCGCTCATTTTGATAATAGACTTGTAAATTTAAAACTCTTAGAACTTGGACTCACCGACGCTGTTTTATTTGATAAAAATGGAAAGATTACTCTTCCTAGTGAAGAACTTTATAGAAAGAATATCTTGATTGCGCGTGGAAGTTACAGACCACCAACTTTTGTAAATTCAGACATTATGAAAACAGGTGTTAACAACTTTTCCAAAGACTCAAAGTGCGAAGAAGATTCGATTGTAAAACTTGCTGAGATTACCATCACAAATTTAAACTCTGCTGGAGAATTTGCCAATGAGGACTTTCTAGCAAGAGTAGATCTACTGACAAGCATCAATCAGCCTGTTATCATTACAAATTTTGCACAGTACTTTAAACTATCAAATTACCTTCAGAGGTTTAAGCCACAAAAAATAGCAATAGTACTTGGTGCCTACAACTTCATGCAGATTTTTGATTCCGATTACAATGATAGATCAGAAAGTGTACTTGATTCAGTTTCACAACTGTTAAAAGCAAATGTTTGTATTTATCTCTATCCTTTTAAAGAAGAAAATCAAAACGATGATCTTATAAGCCTTGCAACGATGAAAGTATCGAAAGAAAATCAATTTTTACTGGAGCATATAAAACATTCTAAGCAAGTAAAAGATCTTGAAGGGGTTGATAATTCACTCCTTCATATATATTCAAGAAAGGTTCTTAAAATGATCACATCATCTGAAGCAGGCTGGGAAAAATACGTTCCTGATGAGATTTCTAAAACCATAAATGAGAAATGCCTCTTTGGACATCCATGTGATTTCCCAGAACAAGACAATTAAGAAAGTATTTTTTTTATTTGGACTAATACTATCCATAGGATCACTAACCTATATTCTAATGGATACACCCTTTAGTGAGTTCAAAGAATACCTTATTCAGGTAGACCCAATTTATTTTATTGTATCGGTACTTATAAATATTCTAGGTTATTTTATTCATGCTAAAAGATGGAGTTATCTATTCGAAGTAAAATACCCTCTGATGCCATTTTACCATGCTATTACAATCGGAAACCTGGCAAACACTATTCTTCCCAGTAAAAGTGGTGAGTTCATTAGACCGCTAATTCTTAAAAATCAGTTAGATGTCCCATACGCAAAAGCACTTGGAAATTGTTTTATTGAAAGAGTATTTGATATTTTTTTTGGAGTTACAATTTTAGTTTATTCTATCTATTCACTAAATCTATTAAATGAATTCGCAGTATTTAAAGCTGGCATAATTATAACTCTAGCCGCGGCGATTATATTCATTTTATTAATTATTTTTCTTGATAAGCACAAACGAGAAAGAGTAATAAAAGTTAAAATAATTAATCAATTCATTACACAACTTCAGATTCAATCAAACTCATTAATAAAATCCAAACGCCTTGTGAGAGTTCTATCCACAACATTATTATTTTGGGTTGCCGGCGTTTTCATTAACTATTTTTTACTGTTAGCATCGCCTTTGCCATTAACTGTGCAAACGTTAGGCTTTGCAGCGTTTCTAGGATCTGCCATGGGGATAACTCTATCTTTACCAAGTGCTCCTGCAAACATTGGAGTTTATAATTTAACAGTTATACTATTAGTAAAAATGTATTTGAGTCAAAAAGGTATTCAAATTGATCAAGTCTTGGAAGCTAAAATTGTAGCGTCGTCTATCATTATCCATCTAGGGTCTATAACTCCAGATTTTATTATGGGGACAATTTCTTATTTTAGAGTTTCAAAACCTAATTAGATTCAGATGCAATAGATCTAGATTTACGAAGCCTTCTAAAAAAAAGAGATAAGTTCTCTCTTTGATGGAAATAATTTTTATCAACTAAATGCTCTAAATCTTTTTTGAGATTATTTGATTTTCTCAATCTCAACTCTATTTCGATAAAATCGGACTCTGTTAATCTATAAAGTCTCTGATTCAGAGATTGATTAACATCTGTATGCGCAAGTACATCAACACATTTTTTATCAAATGCTTGAGTATTATTTTTTGTGATAGGAATTTTGATACTTTTAGATAATAAGCTTCTACAAACTTTTATTGATTGGTTGAAAGAATAGACGTTCTGAACCCATGACAAGTCTTCGATTAAAAACTGAGCATCTAATGAGACAAATTTATCTATATACTTTTTTTTTGAAACTCTTCAATATTTGTCATTTCAATTTGAAGTTTTGCAGAATAAGCTTTAGAGATAGAATCTTTTAGAAATAAATATTCATATCCTGTAATTGAGGGATTCTTCTTGAAATATGCATTAAGAGTTCCCATTGAATCTCTCTCAACATATTGAGACATGCATTTATTAAAAAAATAGCTCGCATTCTTTAAACAAAAATCTCTTCTTTTTTCTACTTGTTGATCAAGAGATTCACCAAGCCCTGAGATTATTGAATTTGTAACTTGAGCAACTTCAACTTTCAGTGCAGGGTATGACTTAAGAGTATTCACTCCAAGCTTCTCTACATTTTTAGAAAAACAACTTTTAGAATCAGGCGAACTTACTGAGCAGTAAACGAAGATCTGTCTAGGATCAATAGTTCCTGGAGCCGAGCTTGCAACTGCTCTTGACTGTAATTTACTTGTAAAGTGTCCAGTAGCTTTAATTGAAGATTTTTGGCAACTAGATAGTAAAGATGCAAAGACTAATAAGCATAGGCCATTTACTAAAGTCAAAGTTACCATTTTTTCTTGTTTCATTTTTGCCTCCAAAAAGCATTCAATATCTTATCGGAGGTGATCTACAATACTTTAGTAAAACAATCTGTTTACACTAAAACTATAGTCCTTTCAGGTTCTTAGAGACGATTTCAAAGGTATCTTTAGATAGATTCGCGTCCATTAGCCTCTGTAATTCGGTCTTCAATAAAGCTGCACGAGTTGAATCTAATTTAGCCCCATGGTTTAGTGAAGTGGCCATCCTGGACGCTAAAGAAGGATTATACTTATCTGTAACAAGTATTTTGGTTGCGAGATGTTTATAGCCACTACCATCTTTTGAGTTATAGAGAGCGGGATTTCCACCAATAAATCCCCTATTTACAGATCTTACAAGATTTGGAATTTTTGAATCATAAATTGGTAGATTCTCCAAGGCTATGATGTCATTGATAGTGTTGCTAGGATCAGAAGCAAGAGTACCAAGCCACTTTTGCATCACTAGGGTTTCCTTATTCCACTTTTCATAGAATTTTTTACTCATTGCCTCTTTAGCCGCTGGGAAGTAATTCACCACACAGCTTAAATAAAGCAATTCATCATTCATATTATTTACAGAGCCGGAAGCTTCCTCAATTAAACCTAAGATTTCATCCTCACCTGTGCTCGATAAGAATCCGAGAGCAACTTTCTTTAAGGCCCTTGCCCCCATACTGTTTGCATCTAATTCAAAGCTATCAGTGACTTTAAATTTATAAATATTTAGAAAGTTTGAATAGAAGAAAGTGGCCAATTTATTTTTCAGAAAGTTCAATGCAGTTTTAACATTTTCATAATCGTGAACAGCAAGTTTTTGATTAACTTGCATTTGACTAGGAAGATTCAATGCGAGTGCTCGAAATGCATCATCTAGCTTATCGTTATTTAATAAAATACCAAAAGCGTCAATAAAATCATCTTGAACTTTCATTTCTTTATTTGCATTCAACTGAGAGATTAGATTTAAAACCTCATTGAAATAAAGTTTAAATGCAGCATCGTATTGGTTAAATGGATCTAGATCATGGGCCATTCTGATCATAAGATCTTGCCTGGTTGACTCATCTTCAACGACTACAGGAGCACTAAAGTTTGTATTCCAAGAAGCAACAGGCTTTGAAGAAATATTATCAAATGTGAATGTCTCAGATTTTTTTGTAAGTTCAATCTTCTTTGATATTTGAAGATTTCCTTCATTATCATATAAAGAAAAAGAGAATGGCATATGAAGGGCATCATTCTCATTATTCGTAGTAACAACTTGATTAACAGTGAAAGAGAATTTATTGTTTTTGTAATCCGAATTAATCTTTAAAACGGGAGTTCCATTTTGATCATACCAAGTTTTAAACTGCTCAAGGTTAACACCAGAGGCGTCTTGCATAGCAGATACAAAGTCCTCTGTAGTAACTGCTTGACCGTCATGTCTTTCAAAATATAAATCCATTCCAGATCTAAAATTATCTTTTCCAATCAAAGTGTGAATCATTCGTATTACTTCAGCACCTTTTTCATATATAGTTGAAGTGTAAAAGTTATTAATTTCGATATAAGATTTAGGCTTAATTGGATGGCTCATAGGTCCTGCATCTTCAGGAAACTGATGAGACCTAAGACCTGTCACATCTTCAATTCTTTTTACTGGTCTTGAAAGCATATCAGCAGAGAACTCTTGGTCTCTAAATACCGTTAGACCCTCTTTCAAGGTCAATTGAAACCAATCTCTACAAGTCACTCTGTTACCTGTCCAATTATGAAAGTATTCGTGCGCGATAACAGCTTCAATTCCTTGAAAATCATTATCAGTGGCGGTTTCTTTTTTAGCTAAAACATAGCTTGAATTAAATATGTTTAATCCCTTATTCTCCATTGCTCCCATATTGAAAGAGTCAACAGCGACAATCATATAAATATCAAGGTCGTATTCAAGTCCAAAAACTTCTTCATCCCATTTCATTGAATTTTGTAGTGATTGCATGGCATGAGTACATTTATCTTCATTTCCGTGATCCACATAGATTTCAAGATCTACTTTTTTATTAGATCGTGTTTTAAAAGTATCTTTAACTACGGCCAAATCGCCAGCAACTAGAGCAAAGAGATAAGCGGGTTTTTTGAAGGGATCTTCCCACTTAACAAAGTGTCGTCCACCACTAATATTCCCCTCATCTATTTTGTTTCCATTTGATAGAAGGATTGGGTATTTCTTTTTATCAGCTTTTATAATTGTTGAGAACTTTGCCATAACATCCGGACGATCTTGATAGAAAGTGATTCTTCTAAAACCTTCGGCTTCACATTGAGTACAAAATATATTACCTGATTTATATAAACCATCGAGGGTAAAGTTATTTTGAGGTTCTATCTCTACCGTTGTTTTTAAAAAAAACTGATTTGTAGCTGTAGTCAGAGAAAGGTTTATTATCGATTTCAATTTTTAAGATCTTTAAATCAATTCCATCTAAAGTTAAATCAAATCTTTTCGTATACTCATCATTTCTTTCTATTTTTAAAACAGATTCAACAATAGTTTTGTCTTCAAATATATCTATATCGAGATCGATCGTTTTAATCCAATAATATGGTCTTTGATAATCGGCAAGTTTAATTTCTTTCATGGATCACCTTATTAGGTATTAATAATTAGAGGGGTCCACTTATCTATCAGTGGAGCAAATAAAAATGCAAGCATACTAAAATTAGTAGCAAGGAAAAAAGGCAGCCAAGCCAATTCACTTTTTGATTCATTCTTAACATATTTAAAAAAGAGCCAAACAACTATTAAAGCAAAAGGAATTACCATTGCAAAGTAAGCATAGCCAAAATCTACAAAGAATGGAGACATCAATGCGAGAAATGCGTATGCCCAAACATAAAATGAAATATGAAAGATCGTTCTATCTTTACCAATTACAACAGGAAGGATCGGAAAATCAGCAGCGGCGTAATCATCTTTATATCTAATGGCCAGTGTCCAAAAATGAGGCATTTGCCAAAGAAACATAACAAGAAACAAGTAAACACTCTCGCTTGAAAAGATATTAGGATTAACGGCTGCATAACCTAAAGTACAAGGAAGTGCGCCGGGAATTGCTCCGGGCACAGCTGCAAACTTCCACTTTTGTTTCCAGTGCATTGTATAAAAAACATTATATAAAGCGATGATCACAAGACCAATATAACAGGAAAGTGGATTAACAAAAAAGAGAACAACAGAGCCCACAATAATATTTCCAAGGCTAATCATTAGTCCTTGTTTTCTTGTGAAGACTCCCGCTGGAATGGGACGTCCTTGTGTTCTTGGCATCTTTGCATCGCGGTCTGATTCTTGAACTTGATTAAGAGATAACGATCCACTTGAAATCAGAAAAGTTCCAAGCATCATTGAGAAGAAATGAATAAAGCTAAAGGAATCCTCAACTTGAAATCCAATACCGTAACCTGCGACTGCGCTGATTACGACAAAGACAACAATTCCAAACTTAAAAAAGACCTTTAGCGTTTTTATCATTATCTAAAGAAAAGATCTGAATAACAAATCCCTGCAAGAAGAGCGATAAAGCAAAATGAAGAAAAGATAATAACTTTGTTCATATTATCATCACCTTTAAGGTGCATGAAATACGCAAGAACTAGTGAGATTTTAATCGTTGCAATAAACATCGCAAGAATAATGTTACCAGTTCCAAGATCAACAAACTTTGCCGTGTACACGGTAAGAACTGTTAAAAATATAAGTGACAAAAAAATTATCAAATTCGTTTTAAATGGCATTACATGATGATCACTCATTGTAATC
>Ga0307969_1001751_pt1 | contig 10307 bp, 10 predicted proteins | sample OrgLakmetagen710_FD_201841 | JGI IMG/M metagenome (GOLD analysis project Ga0307969, IMG submission 201841) | Saline water microbial communities from Organic Lake, Antarctica - #710 | ecosystem: Environmental > Aquatic > Non-marine Saline and Alkaline > Saline | place: Antarctica: Organic Lake... | reverse complement strand
GGCACTAACCTAATTATGACAAGGTATTATGAAACTTCCATAAAAGATTTTCCTTTTAAAAACAATCTTAAGATAGGTTCTTCATTAAGCGAGTTTCAAAAACATTTTGGAAAACCAAATAAAACAGAAAATAATTATCCATATTACTTTAAATACGAAACTTTTAAAAGCACGATGACTTTAGAATCTTACAATGATATTTTTACTAAAATCATCATTGAATCCCAAGATTGTAATTTTTTTAAAGATAATAATTCCAGACCATAACAACTCAATTTAATTTTTTTATAGAATCAACGCCATTGTTGTAAATAACAAATCAACCTATGACCATATTAATGATACTACACGAATCTACGAACTACTCCACTGGAATTTCAGCAGGTAGCGCCGTTTTTTCTTCTATTGCCGTGGTCTGTTCTTGGACTAGAAACAGAAGTCTCTTATGGGCTTTTATTGCTGGGGTATTCAATATCTTTTACGTTATCTACTGGTATTTTACGCGTACCGAAGAAGAGCAAAGAAACTAATAGACGTCATTAAGACGTTCATTTATTTATGCTTCAATTCCCAAAGCTCTACCTCTTCTAAATCACGCCAGTGTGGATCGCGTTTTGTTTTCTCTGAAGCTGAATTTACTCGTTTTTTAAAGCAACGCTCCAGTTGGAATCGATCGTTTTCTGCAAGCTCCTTTTCTATAGGATGCTCTTTAGTTACCTCTGTTATTTGTGCAAGATTAGAAAACAAAATAACTAATTTACCATCTTCAGACAAGCGCTCTTTTGCTCCTTCAAAGAATGCTGGGAATAGATCTTCGTTATAGTAAATGGCCTCGTCTAGTCCATCAATATCTTGTGATGCAGGTAACCATGGCGGGTTAAACACAATAAGTTCTACTTGCTTATCCAACTTGCCAAAAAGTGGTGCCTGTTCCAGTTCTATCTTACGAGATAACTTTGTTTCTCCCATAAATTCAGTAAGACCGATGATAGCATTCGGGTTCACATCGGTAGCAAAGACTTTTTGAAAACTATATTTAACCATTTGAAGAGCGAGAACACCAGATCCTGTTCCTACATCAAATGCAGCTTTCTTAGGTCCCTCATAACGTTCTAAATAGTTGTCAAAAACTTCCAAATGCTCAAAGCGTGTTGGGAAATAGACCCCGTAATAAGGATGTATTTTATTGCGTAGTACGGGAATGGAAATCCCTTTTTTAAACCATTGCCAGGAGCTGTTGAGTCCTTGAATTAGAGGAAGAGGCAAATGAAATTCACTGATGTCTGGGTATAATTTCTCTAACCAACCTATGGAAGGCGCTTTTTTAACCTCCAGTTGATTTTGAACTATTTCCAACAAAATAAGATGAGACATCTTGCGGTACGTATCCCTGTAAATTTGTTGTTCTTGATAAGTTTTATTAGGCAACTTCTTTTTAAGGTGCACATGTAATTCCTTGAGCAGATTCAGTCCATTGCTGTAAAATGATCTTATAAGAACCACTTTACCCTCTTCTAAGTTGTTCATAGTAGTAACAAGATTAGAATCAGCATCATAAAATGCTGGTCGCTCTGTTAGGTCTATTGGTGTAGGTCTGTTAATCGTTATATCTGTACTCATGAATAGGTTTTGATGATTGGTAATATAAGGTATTTTATCGCTTTTACCTTATTGATAATGGCGTGACCACTAAGGTGGTCGGGTTTTTCGTTTCAATTCCTCGCATGGAGCCCAATAAAAATGGGCGCCATGCTGCGGGATTTCCACTGCAATCCCTCACGCATACTCATAATTAAAACTGCTTGTCTCCATTAAAATCAAAACAAAAACAGACACCTTTAATTACAAAAAACGCCCAAAAGATATCTGCAAGTTTAAAACATTTAAAAGAAATTCATCTTATTTTTTTTTACTAAAAAGAGGCCTGAAAGTTGTCATTAAAATTTAAATTAAAGTAAATCTTTACAAGAATAGCTCTACCATTTCACAGGCTTCATTCCGTGTTCTTGTAAATAGCGATTGGTCTTAGAAAAATGCTGGTTCCCGAACCAGTAGCCCCTATTAGCACTTAAAGGCGATGGATGTCCGGTTTCTAGAATAAAATGGAATTTAGCATCTATAAGCTTTGCCTTTCCTTTAGCAAATCCGCCCCAGAGAAGAAACACTACATCTTTGCGCTCATCAGATATTTTTTTAATAACCGCATCCGTAAATTTTTCCCAACCTTTTTTCTGATGACTACCGGCCATTGATTCCTGTACAGTAAGGACGGTATTGAGCAATAAAACCCCTTGGTCAGCCCAGCGTTCTAAATTCCCAGATTCTGGATACGGCTGATTTAAATCCTTAGAGATTTCTTTAAATATATTGATCAAACTAGGTGGGTGTTTAATGCCATCTGCTACAGAGAAGCACAGACCGTTAGCCTGTCCAGCACCATGATAAGGATCCTGACCTATAATCACTACTTTTACTTGTTCATAAGGGGTGCGATCAAAAGCCGCAAATATTTTATTTCCTGGCGGGTAACAAGTGTTTTCTTCGTATTCATGCCTGACAAATTCTGTCAAGTCTTCAAAGTAAGGTTCACTAAACTCTTCACGCAGCACTTCTCTCCAACTCGCTTCTATCTGTATGGACATGTTTCTTTTTGGGTAAAGTTAAAAGAAGTTTTTGAGTTTACTAGTTCATGATTCTTGGAGTTGATAAGATTTTTAAGTATTCAACACTGAATTAACAGCAAAGCCATTCAGAATAAATTCTGCTTATGGGAAATGCCCGCTGGACCATAGAGCTATCCTATAACCCAAAACTCATAATTCACAGTTCACGACTCACAAACTCACCGACTCACTTACTCAAAAACTCATAGCTCACGACTCACAAACTCACCGCTAAATACGTACTTTTGTAAAAATCAAAAATCTCTCATGCTTATATTAGGAATCGCAGGTGGAACCGGTAGTGGAAAAACCACCGTGGTAGAACAAATGGTTCATGAATACCCCGATCACGAAGTAACTGTGATCTCTCAAGATTCTTACTATAAAGACACTAGCGACCTGACTTACGAGGAACGTACTAAAATAAACTTCGATCATCCTGAAAGTATTGATTTTGATTTGTTAGAAAAGCATCTTTTGCAACTCAAAGAAGGGAAAACTATTGATCAACCGGTTTACAGCTTTAAGGAACACAACCGTACAGGAGAAACTATAAAAACGGCACCTAGTAAAGTAGTTATCGTAGAAGGTATTTTAATCCTTACCATGCCACGTATTCGGAAGTTATTTGATATAAAAGTATACATTGATTGCGATAGCGATGAGCGATTGATCAGAAGGTTAAAACGCGATATCGCAGACCGTGGTCGCAATTTGAACGAAGTACTGGAACGTTATCAGAATACGTTAAAGCCTATGCACCAACAATTTATAGAGTCTACCAAGTTGTATGCAGATGTGATTATCCCTACCAACCGATTCAATTCAGTAGGTGTTAAAATCTTGCGCACTATTATTGACCAAAAACTAGGATAATTTCTTAAATTTCCACCTATGGGACTGAAAAAATTAAAGACGAATCCATATTGGAAGTTTTTTAGTAATAAGTATACGCTTATTACCCTCTTTTTTGCGGTCTGGATTTTATTTCTAGACGCAAATGCGTGGATGACGTCACACAGAACTATAGACGAGCAACTTTCTGAAAAAGAACAAAATGCCGATTTCTATATGAAAGGGATTGCACGGGATCAAGCAAGAATAGCTTCTTTGCAAGACAGTTTAGGCTTAGAGAAATTTGCCAGAGAACGATACTTAATGAAACGTAATAACGAAGAAGTATTTATCATTCAGCATCCAGACTCTGTAAAAACAAAAGATTAATTGATAAGTCCATCCTATCTCAATAGAGTCACTAATAATTTATTTGATGAAGCATTTAACTTTTCATCATCCGTCATGCTAACAGTACCTGTCCAAGCGGTGAGTCTGGGTCCTATACGTACGTCTGTGGTCGACCCTTGCATAAATGATAGGTATAACTGTATATTTATTGTATACGTTCCAGCAGCAAAGTCATTAACATAAAAAAAGGAAGACGAATTTAATAGATAACTAGCATTGGCACCCGGTGCATGAATGAAAGGCATATAACCTACTGAATTTTGATCTCTAGTACCATTAACCGTTATAGCTGTGAACATCTGAGCATATCCGTTTTCTGCAGATGGATTGGCTTGCCCTGGAAACATGATCCAATCAAATTTTACTCGTGTAGGCTCGTCTAAGGTAAAAGTAATGGTAAGATCGGGTACATTTACCCACTGCCTGTAATTTATAGAAGTAGTAATTTGAAGTTCAGAAGCACTAATAGAATATGCTGGTAATGAGGCATTTTCTTTTCTTTCTAAACAAATCCATTCCGGTATGACAGGAGTCCCATAATTAACGGACAAGCAATCTAAGTCCGTATTGAAAACTGTAAGACCCTTAGCTGGATTGACAATTACAGCAATTTGAGACTGAGACATACGAGGCGGCAGCATGCCTTTATCAGTGCTTTCTATATCTAAAATAGCGGATGGATCTGGTGTATTTGTATTAACGCCTATCTGAGCGCTCAACATATGAAACCCTAGTAATGCAATAATGCATGTAATCTTCAATATAAAACAAAAATAAGTTAACCAGGGGTTGTAAATATATAAATAATTGAAATTAAATATCGGTGAAAAGCAAATTTATTATGTATTTTAAATGGAGAAACTTATACTTCAATTTTTAAAATACTTATTTTTGTGGAGATAGTCCATAATACCTTTAAAGAATATGAATAACATCCTTTTCAAAGATTTTGATAGCGTTTCTGAAGCACAATGGAAACAGAACATCCAGATGGACCTCAAAGGTGCCGATTATAATGAAACGCTTATAACAGCGACGCGAGAAGGAATTAACATCAAACCATTTTACCACAGAGAAAGTGCTCCAGAAATCCACATCCCTAATCGTTCTACAAAAACTAACGACTGGTACATTTCTCAACGTGTGTATGCTGGCAATGCTCTAGCTGCAAATAAGAAAGCACTGGACATTCTCAAACGCGGTGGTGAGGGAATCATCTTCACCATACCTCATAAAGATATCGATCCTGCTGTATTATTAAAGAACCTTCCCAAAGCAGGAATACAACTGCATCCTCAGTTTTTTGATCTGGATTATATTCAGTCTATTTATAAGATAACACCTCATGCTTATGTGCATATAGACATCATACACCAATTAGTAAATGATGGAAATTGGTTTAAAAACAAGGATCAAGATCACAAGAATTTAGATGCTTTTATCAAGGATTTTGATGGTTATTTTTCAAACATCACTATAAATACGACTACCTATCAGCAAGCTGGCGCTACCATTACGCAGGAACTTGCTTATTTTACAGCTCACCTTAATGAGTATTTGAATCATTTAAATGATGTTGGTCATTTGTCCGCTTTCAAGGAGTCTAACGACGCAGAAGTTCACACGCAGCGCAGTCGAAGTGTGAAAGCTGAAAAAAGAATCAATATAGACACCGCAATAGGTAGCAATTACTTTTTTGAAATTGCAAAATACAGAGCTTATCGCATCCTTACTAAAACACTAGGTGATGTTTATGGTATAGATTTAGATTGCTATATTACTGCTAGTCCTAGCCTACGTAACAAATCTTTGATGGATTATAACGTGAATTTATTACGTACGACAACAGAATGTATGAGCGCCATTTTAGGAGGTGCAGATACCTTATGTAACATTCCTTACGACACCTTTTTTAATAAAGAAAACGAATTTAGCGATAGAATTGCCCGCAACCAATTGATCATTTTAAAAGAGGAAGCTTATCTAAATCAGATAGGTAACGCAGCAGACGGTTCTTACTATGTGGACACGATTACAAAACAACTCGTAGAAAAAGGCCTAGAGATATTTAAAGACATCGAGAAAGCTGGTGGAATGGTACAGTCGCTTTTTGAAGGAACCATACAACGCAAGATCAAAGAAAGTGCACAACAAGAACAACAAGATTTCAATGACGGAAAAAGAGTGCTCGTAGGTGCTAATAAATACCCTAATGCGGCTCTTCCCCTACAAAAAGAATACGAAATCCTACCTTTTGTAAAAATGAATCCGCGTAAAACGCTGGTGCAACCTGTAATTACTAGAAGACTGACAGAAGAACTGGAGAAAAGCGAAATGAAAAAATTATAATGGGAAGTAGTAATAAGGGTAGAATTGATTCTACCCTTATAAAATTATTGTTTTTAAAAGAGTAAAAAAATGAAAAGAAAAAACATCTCTAACATAACACCCAATTACGATTTTCATAATGCGCGAGCTGAGACTGCTACTTATGAAACTTCTGAAGGGATTTTGATAAAAAAAGAATACACTAAAAAAGATGTAGCCGCTGTTGAACATCTAGATTTTGTGGCAGGTACGGCTCCTAACTTACGTGGCCCCTACTCTACTATGTACGTACGTAGACCATGGACTGTCAGACAATATGCTGGTTTCTCCAGTGCGACAGAGTCTAATGCTTTTTATAAACGCAATCTCGCGGCTGGACAAAAAGGTCTTTCTGTGGCTTTTGACCTCGCTACACATAGAGGTTATGATTCTGATCATGAACGTGTGGTAGGCGATGTAGGAAAAGCTGGTGTTGCGATAGATAGTGTGGAGGATATGAAAATTCTTTTTAATGAAATTCCATTAGATAAGATGTCTGTTTCCATGACTATGAACGGTGCTGTGTTGCCTATTATGGCCTTTTACATAGTTGCTGCCATGGAACAAGGTGTTGATCCTAAATTATTAAGTGGTACGATTCAAAACGATATCCTTAAGGAATTCATGGTTCGTAATACGTACATTTATCCGCCTACTCCTAGTATGCAGATCATTTCAGACATATTTGAGTACACGAGTCAGCACATGCCTAAATTTAACTCGATTTCTATATCTGGTTACCATATGTATGAAGCTATACACTTGCTGATGGTCTAGAATATGTGCGTAAAGGACTCGCCGCAGGAATGGATATAGATACCTTTGCACCTCGCCTATCTTTTTTTTGGGCGATAGGAATGAATCACTTTATGGAAATTGCCAAAATGCGCGCGGCACGTATGCTTTGGGCAAAAATGATTCAGCAATTTAATCCTAAAAATGCCAAATCTCTTGCACTAAGAACCCATTGTCAGACTTCTGGCTGGTCACTTACCGAGCAAGACCCATTTAATAATGTCGCTCGTACAGCTATTGAAGCTTCAGCAGCAGCTTTTGGTGGAACCCAAAGTTTGCATACCAATGCACTAGATGAAGCCATTGCCTTACCTACAGATTTCTCTGCGCGCATCGCTAGAAACACACAGCTATTTCTTCAGGAAGAAACGGGAATCACAAAAACGGTAGATCCTTGGGCAGGTTCTTATTACGTAGAATCACTTACGGATCAAATAGCAGATAAAGCCTGGGAACTCATTCAAGAAGTAGAAGAACTAGGTGGAATGACCAAAGCCATAGAGGCAGGAATTCCTAAAATGCGTATTGAAGAAGCTGCTGCAAAAAAGCAGGCACGTATTGATTCTGGTGTCGACACCATCGTAGGAGTGAATAAATATTTGAGTCCTGATGAAGACATGATCGATACTTTTGAAGTAGATAACGATGCGGTAAGAGTTGAACAAATAGATCGTTTGACACAAATAAAAGATACTAGAAATGGCCAAAAGGTAGAAGAAGCTTTAACCGCATTAACCGATTGCGCCCGTTCTAAAAAAGGAAATCTTTTGGAGCTAGCGGTAATTGCAGCAAAGGAACGTGCTACTTTAGGTGAGATTTCTGATGCGCTAGAAGAAGTTTACGGTCGTTACCGAGCCACTATTAAAAGTGTACAAGGCGTTTATAAAAAAGAGATTATGGATGATCCCGCTTTCGCGAAAGCGCAACAACTAGCCGACCAATTTGCAAAGACAGAAGGCCGAAGACCGAGAATTATGATTGCCAAAATGGGTCAAGACGGACACGATCGCGGTGCTAAAGTAGTTGCTACGGGTTATGCAGACGTTGGTTTTGACGTAGATATTGGTCCTTTATTCCAGACGCCAGCCGAAGCTGCTAAACAGGCTGTAGAAAATGATGTACATGTTTTGGGTGTTTCTTCCCTCGCTGCAGGACACAAAACTTTGGTGCCGCAAGTCATGGAAGAATTAAAAAAATACGGTCGTGAAGATATCATGATTGTAGTAGGCGGGGTAATACCTCGTAAAGATTATCAGTTCCTTTTTGACGTTGGAGTAGCCGCTGTTTTTGGTCCAGGCACAAAGATTAGTGAGGCTGCGATAGATATTTTAGGAATGTTGATGCAAGAATAGACATTAGGAATGAGGGATGTGTTATTTGGAATGAGGAATGAGGAATGAGGAATGAGGAAAAATTAAATTTTACTTTTCATAACCGTAAATTATCAGTCTATTTATTAATTAAAATGTCAGTTAGAGCGAGAGCGTCGCGATGAATTTGCCGAAGTGTCGATAACGATTTGAAGATAGGGATTTTGTTATGTGGTATGTGGTATGTGGTATGTGGTATGTGGTATGTGGTAAAATAAAAAAGTATGCTTTCTAAACAAGATATCTAGGTATATCTACTTATTTATTTTTCAATAGTGTTCATCGAGAATTATATATCACTTATGGGTTAAGGGATATGGTTTTAAAGAATGACTTTTCCTAAGAAAACTAATCTATACGATCTCATAACCTGCGAGGTTCCGTTCAAGGCAAAGAGTGTTCTTTTAAGTAGAAAGTATTTGGGCCACCTCAGAGGTTTTGAGCCTTTAGAAAAAATGTTGAAATATTCTTTAATAGTTTTCGTTTTTCTTTTAATGATGAAGCATTTGAAACAAGTTGACACTTTTGTTATATTTTAGTGGCTTAAGTCTCTGTCAAAACCTGATTCTAAATGGGAGTTTTGAGGAAACTGAAGAATGTGTTCAAGTATAGGAAGCTATGATCAAGTAACTAACAACGGCTCTACCGATTCTTTAGGGACATCAACATATAACCTAAGATTAGCTATTGGGAGAGCAAAAAGCCTTACCGAGTATTTAACAATAAAAGGAATTTCTAAAATAGAATAACGTACAAAGTTATGGTGAATCACAACCCATTGATAAAAAGGAGACCAAAAATGCACAAGCTAAAATAGACGTATAGCATTTATATGATCAAAATAAAGTTTTACAAGGCACTTTGCTGACGTAAGATTATAGCTTATAAATCGTCAAAAGATATTATGATACGAGCTTTTACCTGTTTAACGATACTTTTACTTATGAATCAATCTCCAATCACTTTATTCCATTTTACTAAGGACTCTAATATTTCTGCTTGGAATATTGTGGACGACCGTGTCATGGGGGGTGTTTCCAGAAGCTATTTTGAGCTCACTGAAGACGGTTATGGAAAGTTTTATGGGTTGGTTACCACAGAAAGCAATGGAGGGTTTAGTTCTGTAGATTATAATTTTGATAAGTTACAAGTAAGCCCCTCTGATAAAATAAGAATCAAACTCAAAGGTGATGGAAAAACCTTTCAGTTTAGAGTAAAAGCTTCAGCATACGATCAACACAATTACATCAAGGAATTTAAAACCACTGGTGAATGGCAAACTATTGAAATAGAGCTTTCTGATATGGTTCCTTCTTGGAGAGGCAATAGATTGAGGATTCCTAATTTTGATAAGGATCAAATAACAAAGGTCACGGTATTGATAGCAAATGGGAAAAAACAAAACTTTGAGCTCCTTATGGATTACATAGAGATGGTAAAGTCTTAATTATTTCAACGAGCTCTTGTTTTATATTGGACATGACTATTTAGAAACAATTATCCTTTTACTGCCGCATGCAGCAAGTTAAAGATGTTCTCGTTAGTTGTAATTAGTGTAAAATTTAATTGTTATTTTTTCTTTCCGCTCGCTGTTTTCTTGCTTCTCTCTTTTTGAGAAAGTACAAGCGGCGTTTTTCTTTAATACTCAAATCATCACGGTCGCGGCTTTGTAATTCTTGAAGATTTAGGTTATCTGATTTTTTCAATCGAACATTATTATAGTCTCTTACATTTAAACGCACCCCTACAGCAAGATTGAAGTAATTACCAGTATTAAAAGTATCGTTTAATGCCGCCGCCGAATTAATATTGTAGTTTACTATTTCATAACTAGGACTGAAGAAAAATGAAACTCCATCACTAAAAT
>Ga0307969_1001748_pt1 | contig 10320 bp, 7 predicted proteins | sample OrgLakmetagen710_FD_201841 | JGI IMG/M metagenome (GOLD analysis project Ga0307969, IMG submission 201841) | Saline water microbial communities from Organic Lake, Antarctica - #710 | ecosystem: Environmental > Aquatic > Non-marine Saline and Alkaline > Saline | place: Antarctica: Organic Lake... | reverse complement strand
CATGATGTAGGTGAGGCAGATGAAGATGGCGCAGACGACGGCAACGAGGCGTGCGGTTTGTGAGTAGTAGCGGTCACCGACGAAGTCCGGGACGGTGGCTTTACCAAATTTACGGAGGAAGGGCACCATGAGCACGGTGAGGAGGACGAAGCCACCGGTCCAACCCATGAGGAAACGGGAGCCGTCATAGCCGGAAATGGAGAGTGAGCCAGCCATTGAGATGAAGGTCGCGGCGGACATCCAGTCGGCTGCGGTGGCCATCCCGTTCGTGATGGGGGATACGCCGCCACCAGCAGTGTAGTATTCCTTGGTAGAACCTGCGCGGGAGCGGATGGCGATATAAATGTAGGCGGCGAAAGATAGGCCGATAAAGAGGAAGTTCCAGGCGTTTTGGGACATGGGTATTTTTTATGAAGTTATTGGGGGAGCCGTGCCGTTGGCTGGCTGCTTGGGCTTGTGGTGCAGCCGGTCACAGACGCGGCGCTCCAGCGAGATTTTGATTCAGTCTTCGAGTTTCTTGTCGAGCCTTCCCATGATTTTGGCGTAGGCGACGAGTATGATGATGAAGACGATGATAGAGCCTTGTTGAGCCATCCAGAATCCGAAGGGCGCGTTGCCAACGTGCGGGAAATTCTCATCCAGCCATGTGCGGAACAGGATGCCGCAACCGAATGAAGCGATGAACCAAATTGAGAGAAGGATAAAAAGCAGTTTAATGCTGCGTTTCCAGTAGTCTTTTTTTTCTTCTTCGGTGGGTTGCTTGCTCATGAAAGGTGGGTTTTTCGTGTCCCAATTGTCTAACCAGCAACGTTCGGTGTGGGAAGGATATTTCTTGGTCGGCTGAAATGCCAAGGCCGTGGCTAGCCATCGGTTGGATTCATGTTTCTAGAGTTCGCGGCCTCCGACCAGTTTACGGTGTGTGTTTCCTACGGATCTGAAGACGGTGGTTTCCCCAGCGCAAGGGAGCGATGGGACTTCGCCGACTTCGAGAAAGTGGTTGGTTTAACTTTCAGCCGAAAAGTTAAATTTAACGACAAGATCGCAGTCGCATTAGCTGTGGTGGGCTACTAGTTCGAGCTTTCTTCGGACTCATCGAAATCGAGGATTTTCGACTCGGTGAACCAAACGCTCTGCCGATTTCCGCCGCTGTTCTGAGGATGGTTGAATCCGGTTACGGCCAAGGTGAACTTGCCCTCTGCGACCTCCTTTTTGAGTTCTTCCGTGAGAATGAAGCCGCGTGGTGTTCCTCCCATGCGTCTACCTGTGCGGCCCACTGTGCCATCAAAGTTCTTATCTCCGATTGTTCTGGCCGCATTCTGTTCATCCAAGAACAACCCACCTGGGAGGCCAGCCATGCTAGTGAATCCAGCTCTTGCGAAAACGCGTTTGCCGTTGATCCAAACATCTGAGCCATCGCCGGTGTTCACGTGGCTGCGCCCGCCGATCCATAATGAATAGGCGTGCCCTTCTTTAAGAGGCGGTAGATCCATTTGGGTGTGCATCATGAGAACCTCTTTGTCCCAAAGTGTTTCGATCTCCGAAGCGCATTTGCAGTAAGGTTGTGAGCACCTTCCTTTGTATTCTTTTTTACCCATGGTTCCACCGAATGGGGCGGAAGCGACTTTCCAGCCGGCACGTTTAAAATCGAAGCCGGGTTCATACCATTTTTCCATTCCAGCGGGCCAAGTGACCTGACGGTATGCGCCGGGCGTCCTTGGATTGATTTTCTCCTGTGGTGTGAACGTATGGTAAGCCCATTTGATTTCATCTTCGTGAGGTCCGAAATTCTTCCAACTGAATTCATCAATGCCGATCCCTTCGTAAACTTTGACGATCGCGCTGTGCGCCCTTCCGGGTATCCCGGTTTTGATCTCGTTTTTCAGGTAGCTGCCAACCTCTTCCTTCTTTGCCGGGATGACTGAGGAAACGAAAAGCGGTTTCAATTCCTTTGAGATCTCGGGATCGAGCTTGGTGAGATCCGCATCCATGTAGATGAACGGATGGGGGAGTCCTTTGTCGGGATTCCGCTGTTTTGAAAGCCTGTAAAGGAGCTCGGTTCCTCCGGGGGTTTGGGCGAGATTTCCCGCCATTTGGTCGAGGAAATAATCGACTCCTTCCGAGAGGTCTTGAGCACCTGGTGTTGCGATTTTCTCTTGATAACCCAGATATGCCGCGCCCATTTTCTGAATGGCGAATTCTTGGATTTGCTTATCGGCTCCCTTGATATTTTTCGCGATAGCCTGGACGGGGTTCATGGCAGGCATGTCACTGATTGTCCTGGCATAAGTATCGAGCGCTGTCAGCACAGGCTGGTAATGGTTTTTGTCGGTGGCGAGCTTGGTCAGGCCTTCGATGGCGGCGGAGGACATCCACCATTCATTGTGCTCCGTGAGCTTGATCATGGTATCGCGGTGTTTGGCGATAGTTTCAACGGGCGCTCTGCCGATGGCTTGGAGGGCATGGATTTTCACCCACCAGGATTCGGCGGGATCTTCGATCATTTTCCCAACCAGTTCGAACATTTCCGGAGTCAGCTTATCATTGCCCAAGGGACTGCCTTTGAACATGCCTGTAAGGCAGAGCAGACCGGCTTGGCGACCGCGTGGATCTTGCGATTGGAGAAGGTTGGTTACGAGATCGACCTTGCCCCGTGAAGAAATCACTTTAGCTGTGTAAGCGCGGATTCCTTGGTCGATGTGGAGGGCGTAGCCGAGCAATATTTCATCCGATGCCTTTGGATCTGCGATGAGCTTGCTTAGCGGAAGAGAGGCGTGCGTTTCGAGTAATTCTTTGGAAATATCGATGCGCTTGCCTGGAGCGTATTCGCCGGGTGTCATGGAAAGGAAGGCGTCATCATTCTTGTTTCCCCATGGTCTTTCGGGAAGCTCATGAATATTTGAGAATTTGGTTTTCGATGCCCCGTGGATGCGTAAATTTTTCTTATGTTGGGTGAAGATTAGTGGGATGAAATTACCCCACGACCGAAAAGCCTCATGTCCTGTTTCGGTGTAGCTGACATTCCAGCCGCCGAACCATCCGAAGGCGCCATCGTGCGTGCGTGCGAGATCATACATCCAGCGGCGGTTGTCCATAAATGAGCGGTGTTGAACAGGGCGTTGCTCCTTGACGGCGGTCATGCCTTGGCCTCGCCACAGCTCGCCGATACCGCCACCGGTGTGACCGTGGAAAAGCCACGTAGTCGAGTAAAAGGTCTTGGTCGCGTTAATGTCGCGCGCCTTGGCATAGACAGAATTTTTCTGATCTCCTGTCAGTGCCGCCGCCGCTGCCATGGCGAACGCGAGTTTACTGGTTTTGCCATTATCGACGAACCCACCTTCGGGCATGCTGTTGCCGTAAGCTAGATTACCTTTTCCAGAAAAGCGGAAGAAGCGGCGGAGTGCCGAATTGAAGGTTTCCTCGTCAACGTTCACGCCGCATTCCTTGGCGAGCATGAGGAAGGTGACGCAGTGAACCCCCGCGGCATTCAGCGAACCATAACCATAGGGCGCGCCACCGCGGCCGGCCCAGCCACCACGGTAGATGGTGTTTTTCAGGCGATCTGCCATGGATTGGATGGCGGGTAGGACGGATTTGTCTCCGGTCCTCAGGTAGTATTCACAGACGGCACTTCCATCGTATCCGATGTCCCATGGTATGGCGCGATCGTATTTTTTGTCGGCGAGTTTGCCGCTATACCAACCGCGGACGACATCGAGGTCTTTTTGTTCTCCGGTGGAGAGCAGGAACATGGCGGCGCCGTAGTTTGGCTTGTCGACTTTTGCGAGGAACTCTGCGAATTGGCGGACGATTTTATCAGACTTCGGGCAATCTTCAGGCCACGTGGCGCTGTATTTCCCCATGTCTTGGAGCTGGACGGTGACGTCTTGAGGTGTGGCACCGGGTTTATCGGCAATGACGAGGGTCATTTTTCCACCGTTCGCTTCTGATTCAGTGATCCAATCACCTAGGACGATACGAGGGTCGCGGCCGTCGAGTTTCTTGCCGTTAACTTTTTCAATGATCTGTCCCTTTTTGAATTTCCCTGTCGCGGCAGCGGGTGAGCCTTCCTCAACACCTTTGACGTAGATCGTCATGCCAGGCTTGGCTAGCTCGAGGCTTAGGCCAACGGGTCCGAAGCGATCGATCGGCCAAGGCTTTGCTGCGTTTTCCTCGGGATGCGGCTGGAACATCTGCTCTCCTTGGTAATATTCAGCGCTGGCTGAGATCGGTAAGGAAAGAAGGGCGCAAAGCGCGAGAGCGCTGATGTTGGATCGTGGGGTGGACTTCAAAATGAATGAGAGAGTTAAAATTGGTAGGGTTTCGTTTTAGTAAGATGGAAGTATGGTTTAGACGGCGAAATGCAAATAAATAGTATTCGAAATGCTGTTCCTTATGGTTACAGGTATTTTGATTTTTAGACCGCTGGCAATAATCGGATGCAGGAGGATTTGCCCCAAGCGCTTGAGCTTGTGGTTAGAGAATTGAATTTGTAGAATTCGGTCATGTTTTTAAAAAACGCAGATGAACAGCCAGCGAAACCATTTGTATTTTGGATCATCTGGTTCTCGATCCTGCAGGGCTTTTTCATCATTCTGTTTTTTGCTGCTGGGGGTATTCCGGAGGGGGTCAACGAGGAGCCTGCGCCGACTGGTATTGTGGCGGTCTGTGGCGGCTTGGCGTTGCTTGCTATGGTGATCCGCTTTGTGGTGATACCAAAAATAAAGAGTCTCGCTCAATTGATGCCGGCGATGATAATTGGGTTGGTCTTTTCCGAAGCTGTCGGATTCATCGCCATGTTTGTGCTGGGTGATAAATTCCCAGAAACGCAAAAGTCTTTGTTCATCGTGTGCGTCAGTTGCTTGGTCGCGTATGCGCCTGTTTATGTGAATGGGTTGCTGCAGCGGCAGAAGATGCGTTGAGATTGAGCATGTCGCGGCTTGCAAAGAAACAGTGGTTGCGGTCACTGTGTTGGCTACTCCCATGTCGAACAACAAGACCGCCATCAGCCCCACTCGTGAACAGGATTTTCCTGAGTGGTATCAACAAGTGATCAAAGCCGCAGACCTTGCGGAAAATTCCGAGACGCGTGGCTGCATGGTTATCAAGCCATGGGGTTACGGAATCTGGGAGCTGATACAGCAGCAGCTCGACAGGCGCTTCAAAGCGACCGGCCATGAGAACGCGTATTTCCCTTTGCTTATTCCTTTGTCGTTCTTGGAAAAAGAGGCGGAACATGCGGAGGGTTTCGCCACGGAATGTGCTGTCGTGACGCACCATCGTCTGGAGGCGGTAAAGGATGAGGAAACCGGGAAAACAAAGATGATTCCCAGAGGAAAGTTGGCGGAGCCGTATGTGATCCGGCCGACGTCCGAGACCATCATCGGTGCGGCCTTCGCGCGTTGGGTGCAATCCTATCGAGACCTTCCTTTGCTCATCAATCAGTGGGCGAATGTGATGCGCTGGGAAATGCGACCACGCATGTTTCTTAGGACAGCGGAGTTTCTCTGGCAGGAAGGGCACACTGCACACGAGAGTGTTGAGGAGGCGCATACGGAGACAAGGTTGATCCATCGCTTGTATGAGGAGTTCCTCCGCGATCATCTGGCGATTCCCGTGGTCCCGGGTGAAAAAACCGAAAACGAACGCTTTCCCGGTGCTGACATGACGCTGACGGTGGAAGCCATGGTGCAGGATAAAAAAGCTATCCAAGCGGGGACTTCCCATTACCTCGGTCAGAATTTTTCGAAAGCTCAGAATATTTCTTTCACCAATCGCGAGGGTGAGCAGGAATTGGCTTACACAACTTCGTGGGGCGTTTCCACCCGCTTGATCGGAACTCTCATCATGGCACACTCTGATGACGATGGTTTGGTGCTCCCACCGCGCGTCGCGACCAAGCAGGTAGTGATCATTCCGGTGACACCTAAGCCCGACACAAGTGAAGCTGTGCTTGATGCCTGCCATGCGTTGGCAGAGACACTGCAAGGAACAAAAACTTTTTACGGTGATCCGATCCGTGTTCACGTCGACACGCGCGACTTGCAGGGCGGACAAAAAAAATGGGACTGGGTAAAAAAGGGCACGCCAATCCGTATCGAGATCGGGCCGCGTGATATTGAATCACGCAAAGTCTGTCTGCAGCGGCGCGACCAGGCACCCAACGAAAAGGCATTTATCGATAAAGAGGAATTCATTCAGATGGTTCCGGATATCCTTCAGGAGATTCACGACAAGCTGCTGGAGACGGCGACAAAACTTCGTGATGAGAATATTTCTGCCTGCAATGATCTGGAGGCGTTCAATGCCTATTGGGTTTCTGAAAACCCTGGTTGGTTGGCGACGCCTTGGGCCGGCACTCCAGAGGACGAGGATAAGCTTTCCAAGCAGCACAAGATCACGATTCGTTGCTTGCCGATTGCCGATGCGGGTCTGCCGAAGGCGCTGCTTTCGGAAGTCGGGGATGCCTGCTTCCTGACGGGGAAACCGAGTCAGACCATGGCCCTTTGGGGGCGCAGTTATTGATTCTTGGTAACTCAGGTCAGAGCCAAGAAATTCGACAAGATAGCATTACCGCGTATCGTTATTAAATGAAATGGTTTGGAAGCTTAGCTTGTGTGGCGACAGTCACGTGCGCCAGCGCACAAGAGCCCGGCGGGCAGCCGCAGATCACCGCGGATGACATCCGCCGGTTTCTTGAAAACGAGAGCGGTGAGTTATCGGAAATTGCCAAAGCTCTAATGGGAAATGGCGATACCAACCGGCTGTTTTATTTCCCGACACGTGATGAGCCCGCGACTCCGGCGAAATGGAAATTCCGTTACGACGATGTGAATTTTGAGTCCGCTGATGGAACCAAACTACATGGTTGGTTTCTGAAGGTGAAAGAGGGTAAGCCGAAAGGAACGGTTGTTTTTTCTCACGGGAATGCCGGTTCAATCGGGCATCACTTGGGATTCGTGATGTGGTTGGCAGAGGCTGGCTACCAAGTGCTCATGTATGATTACCGTGGCTTCGGTAGATCCGAAGGAGAGGTGGATCGCAAGGGGATGGTGGAAGATGTTCAGGCGGCGTTTAACTACGTTTCCAAGCGTCCCGATGTGGATGCTGACCGGTTGGTTTCATACGGCCATAGTCTTGGTGGTGCGAAATCCGTGACAGCGATTGCCGAGGCCAACCCCAAGGGCGTGAAGGCGATTATCATCGATGGGGCGTTTGCCTCGTATCGCGAGATGGCCACTCATATCGGCGGTCAATTTGGCGCGAAGATGATTTCTGACGAACTTTCGCCGAAAGATTTCATCAAAAAGATCACTAAGATTCCTCTGCTCGTGATTCATGGCACACAGGACGAAGTTGTCCCTCTCGCGCAGGGCAAGAAGCTTTTTGACTTAGCTAACGAGCCAAAGACCCTTTTCGAAGTGAAGGAGGGTCGGCACGGTGATTCCCTTTCACGAGACGCCGGGGTGTATCGGAAACGTATGCTAAAATGGCTTGATGAAGTGATTTGATCTCGCTGAACCTCAGAGTGCTTTCACGATCATCCAGATGGACATGGCCATCATCATCAAGTTTTCCGTGAGAGAGAGGAAGCCAAGCGGAACCTCGCTTCCGCCGCCAACGCACGCGCAGCTGAGATCGCGCTTCTCAACGTAGACGGCCTTGAATACGGAAATCGCGCCGATGGTGCTAACTATGAGTGCCGCAGGTGCGGCGACCCATGTGAACAAGCCTGCGATCATCAAAGCCCCGGCCCCGGCTTCGACAAACGGATATACGTATGAATAGGGGACATAGCGCTGCGCGATCATATCGTATTGGATAAAACCGGTGGCGAAGGACATCAGGTCCTGAAGCTTCAGGATGCCCAAAACACACATACTAAACCCGATGAAAAGCTCGAGCACACGGATGATTTCAAGCGAGCCGAGCATCGCCCAACACGTAGTCAATGCCATCAGGAAAGTGACCGTGAAAATGGCGATCACGGGCTGGTAGGTTTCTCCTTCTTTCGGGTCCGGCCCCAAGCCGAGGTGCTCGCGAAGTTCATCATATCCACCGATGCGTGCGCCATCGATGAATATCTGTGGAGTCTCGCTGTAGTTATTCTCTTCCTTATAAGCGACGTTGGATTCTTTGCTTTCGAGATGCTTGTCTTCGATTTTGTAGCCGTTCCGTTTCAGTAGGTCGTAGGCTTTGATCCCCCAAGGGCACAGGTGCTTCGGAGTGACCATGCGGTAGATGGTTGCTTGTGATTCGCTCATTTTTTTAGGTATTTGTATTGAGTGTATGGGATATCGATTGGTTTTACAAAACTGAAAAACACCGCGCACTTTTGGCCTGAATTGGCCATTTGAAACCAATCCGGTCGAGTATCCAGAGGTGCCGTCTTTGTTATATAGGTTAAAGCCAACTGGAAATAGGGTGTGAGCGTAACGAACCGCAATTTTTCTATGAGATTTGGGCTTACCCCAGTTATCTAGGTAGCCGGTGAGGTTGGGTCAATACCCACGAAGATTAGAATGAACTTGGCAACGCGGCCTCAAAATCTAGTTTCTTAAATGTTGGTAATTCTAGAGAGCGTCGATTCAATATCGAGCCTTGGCACGTAACTTTGTGCACTCACGCATAGCATTCCCCGTAGCTTTAAAGCCCTATGAAAAAGATCATACTCATTATTCCATTCATCATAGTTTTTAGCTCTTGCTCACCGCCTGAAGAGGCCAAGGCTACTTGGAAGAAGCACATTGTTGATCACACAGGTGCTGACACAAGCTCTGCCGTTGCGGATGATTTTGATAACGATGGTCATATTGACATCATGTGTTCCTATGGCGGTAAGGTGGCTCTGTATAAGGGCCCGGATTGGACTAAGAAAATTGTCTTACCGGAGATGCCGGCGGACTGGACCGGGCGGATTGCGGAGCGCGGGTGTATTCATTCCACACTGATGGATGTGGATGGTGATGGCGATATGGATTACATCGGATCTAACAGAATGCTGTTTTGGCTGGAGTGTCCGGAAAATCCTTTTGAGGACGAGTGGGTTTGTCGGATGATAAACATGGAAGTAAATGGAGCTCACTGTGTGATAACCGCAGACGTGGACCGTGATGGGAAAGAAGACCTCATTGCGAACTCTTGGAGAGATGAGACGGAAAGTGTTATCCCGAATTCCATCACTTGGTTCAAGACTCCCGACGACCTCTTCAATGGAGAATTTTGGACGCCTAATGTTTTTGCGGATAACGATGCTCCGGGGCGGAATCACTACATGGGATTTGGTGATATCAATAAAGATGGCAGAGGTGATATTTCTTGCGCAGCACCTGCTGGCGGTTGGGTTGCCTGGTGGGAGCAGCCGGAGGATCCGACGAAGAAATGGAGCAAGCATTTGGTCTCCGATGATGAGCCCGGAGCTACAAATGTTCTCACCTTGGATTTAAATCAAGACGGGCATTTGGATCTTCTTTTGACCCGTGGGCACGAAAAAGGTGTCCTCTGGTTTAAAGGTCCTGAGTTTGAAAAAATCATGATCGATAGCGAGCTTGATACGCCGCATAGCCTTGCCGCATCTGACATTGATGAGGACGGAGATCTTGATTTCGCGACCTGTAGCTCGAGCTTAATCGGAGAGACTGCTTGGTATGAAAACGACGGTAAGGGAAACTTCACCAAACATGTGATAGATACCAAGCAAAGCTCCTATGACACACGGCTCATCGATATGGATGCGGACGGAGATCTGGATATGCTGATCGGTGGCCAGAGCAGTCATAATGTGGTCTGGTATGAAAACCCATTGAAGTAAGTCTTCCTGATATCACTTTATCGTTTTGAGCTGCGCACTAGTTTTGGTGAGAACTTGGAGAGGCTTTCCTCGGGCCTCGGCCAGTCCGCTAATACGGATAAAATTGTGTAATTTGGTCAGTAATTTCAGCTGGATAATTATTTTTTAAAGTCTTAAACATTTTCAGCTAATCAATAAATCGAATGTCCGCTCCTTTTCCGAAAAACGAAACCAAACGCCTTGAAGCTCTCCGCAGCTATAAAATACTGGATACGGCAGCAGAATAGGATTTCGACGAATTCACTTTTCTTGCCTCTTCGATTTGCGGAGCGCCCGTATCGCTGATGTCTCTGGTGGACGCGGAGCGCCAGTGGTTCAAGTCTCGCCGTGGACTTGATGCGGCCGAAACCCCACGCGAGCAGTCTTTCTGCGCTCACGCCATTCTTGGAACAAATGTTATGTTGGTTGAAGACGCTACTGCCGACGAGCGATTCGCGCAGAACCCTCTGGTGACTGGCGGGCCGAATATTCGC
>Ga0307969_1001743_pt1 | contig 10330 bp, 6 predicted proteins | sample OrgLakmetagen710_FD_201841 | JGI IMG/M metagenome (GOLD analysis project Ga0307969, IMG submission 201841) | Saline water microbial communities from Organic Lake, Antarctica - #710 | ecosystem: Environmental > Aquatic > Non-marine Saline and Alkaline > Saline | place: Antarctica: Organic Lake... | reverse complement strand
CTGTCTTGAATCGTTTGACAATTTCAGTCCAAGGCTCTACTTCATTGATATCGATAGGGTCAAAGTTAGTAAACTCAAATAGACCTCTAATCGTCATCAATTGTTTTTGCTGATCATTGATTAATGCAGCGTATTCCTTATACACGAATGGTTTGTTGCTTCGCACAGCTTCTTGTAACTTAGCAATCGTCATCGGATTGAACAAATGTTTTTCTCCTTTTCTTCTCCATCGGTATTCACCACCTATTTCTAGGTCGAAGTTGGATGGCTGTTCCGCTTTCGCGAAAGCGGAGTCATAACGTTTATGAATATCTTTTTCAATCTCGTGCAAACCAATTCCCTGAAGACGCGTTACCGTGCGAGGGAAGTATTGCTCCACCACTTTAGAATTGATTCCTATACATTCAAAAAGTTGCGAACCGCGGTAAGAATTTAAGGTAGAGATCCCTATTTTATTCATCACTTTTAAAACCCCTTTTCCTATAGCAGCATTAAAGTTTTGGATGGCAATCTGAGGGTCTTTCATCTCGAGTAAATCGATATGGGTCTCGATGATCTCGTTCACCATATACGGGTTGATTGCACTGGCACCATAACCAAATAATAAGGCAAAATGATGCACCTCACGAGGCTCAGCAGACTCGATGATCAAACTGGCTCGAGAACGTTTTTTGAGCTTTACCAGTCCGTTATTGACATAACTACAAGCCAAAAGTGCTGGAATAGGAGCACTGTCCTTACTCACCTCACGATCTGATAGGATGATGATGTTTGTTCCTTGATCAATTGCTTTAGCAGCGTTCTCTAAGAGTCTTTCAAGTGCATTTTCCAGTCCATTATGACCTTTTTGTGCTTCATATACCATAGGAATGGATATGATATTGAAATGATCGTGCTTGAAATTCTTTACCTTATCTAAATCTTGTTTGGAGATCACTGGATTCTGAATTTTGAGTTTTCTACAATGAATATCGTTGATCTCAAAGATGTTAGAATCGCTTCCTAAAGAAAGACTGATATCGGTAATTAGTTCCTCCCGTATACCATCCAGCGGCGGATTTGTCACCTGCGCAAACAGCTGTTTGAAATAATTATAAATGAGTTGTGGACGTTCAGATATCGCAGCAATAGGAGCGTCATTCCCCATGGATCCTATAGGCTCTTTACCCAAATTTGCCATAGGAAGAATGATTCGGTCGATTTCTTCTTGAGTATATCCAAATAATAACTGTCTTCTAACAAGAGACTCCTGATTGAGAAATACAGGACATTCATTATAAGGAATGTCTTTTAAATGTACAAGATTTTGGTCCAGCCATTCTTGGTAGGGGTATCTAGAGGCAATTTCCTGTTTGATTTCTTCATCATTTATAATCCTTCCAGCGCTCATATCCACTAGAAACATTTTTCCTGGCTCTAGTCTTCCATGCATTTCTACATTAGCTGGAGCTATATCTATAACTCCAGTTTCTGAAGACATGACTACATAGCCATCTTTAGTAACCGTATATCTGGAAGGTCTTAATCCGTTTCTATCGAGAACGGCACCTATGTAATTCCCATCTGTAAAAGGAATAGAAGCAGGACCATCCCATGGTTCCATAAGACAAGAATTGAATTCATAAAAGGCCTTTTTTTCTGGAGACATGTCTGGGTTTTTTTCCCATGCTTCTGGAACCAACATCATCATTACTTCTGGTAAAGATCGCCCGGTCATTAATAAAAGCTCCACAACCATGTCCATGGAAGCAGAATCAGATTTACCTGGAAGTACGACCGGTAATACGTTCTTAAGGTCTTCACCGAACCAATTGCTTTTCATGAGTTCTTCTCTAGAAAACATGCGCGCTATATTACCTCGCAATGTATTTATTTCTCCATTGTGACACATGTACCTAAACGGCTGTGCCAGGTCCCAAGTAGGGAAGGTGTTTGTAGAGAATCGCTGGTGTACTAATGCCAGTCTGGTAACAAAAGAAGGTTCATTTAAATCTTTATAAAAGGCCTTAATATCTTGAGGACGCAACAATCCTTTATATATAATGATCTTGGTAGAAAAACTTGGAAGATAGAAGAAAGAGCTTTCTGACAGCTTAGAACTATATATAGTATGCTCTGCCGTTTTACGAGCGATGTAGAGTTTTAAATTAAAATCAAATTCACTTTGCTTTTCGGGCTTTTCTACAAATAACTGTTTGATAAAAGGTTGTGATACTTGTGCGATCTCTCCTAATACAGACTCATCCACGGGAACATCACGCCATCCTAAAATCTCTAAGCCTTGTTTTTCAATTTGTTCTTCAAGAATACGAATACAGTAATCTTGCTGATTGATCTTGCGCGGTAGAAAAACATTACTCACCGCATAATCACCTGAAGAGGGAATAGAGAAATCACAAACACTTTCAAAAAACGCATGCGGAATGTCAATGAGTATTCCAGCACCATCTCCAGTTTTACCATCAGCGCTTACTGCACCTCGATGTTCTAATTTTTCTAAGATTTGAAGTGCTTTGTGTATAATATCATTAGACTTAGTTCCATGAAGGCTACACATAAAACCAGCCCCGCAATTATCGTGTTCAAATTCTGGAAGGTATAGCCCTTGTTTCTTAAGCATATGGGGAGTTTTAGGAGTGAAAAAGTATACTGATATCTTTAAAGATAGCTTTCAATCAGCTGTATTCCAAACACTCCGATCATTTTTATCATTATCCAAATTTTACTTTGTGATAATTATCATTTTAGGATTATAATCCCATTTAAATATGATTTTCGAAATCAAATTTTAGATTTATTTAACAAGCGGACTTTATTTTATTGAAAATAATTCGATGTATCCATTGTTGTAAAATATAAATACATCTAATTATTAATTTTAATTACGAAATCCATAATTTAAGAGCGATTTACATTATTTAAATATGCTTTTTGAATACACCCCCCTATCTAATGTAGCGGTATATCTTTTTCAATCATAGTTTATAAAAAGGTAGCCCCTTATAATTAGGGTGAATATCTGTAGTTTTCAAATCTATGGAGTTTACCTAATTTTAATAGAGAATAGGTTGGTCTGTTGTTCATAACCTTAGCCTCTTTAGGCCTTTACAGTCAGCGACAGGTAATGCTTATTTATAGAATAAAAAAAGTACCATTAGCTGTTTATTTGTTTAGTAAACGGAATGCTTAAAAGCTGTGTATCGGGAACAGCTATCTCGATTGGAGTAGATTTATTTAATTCAATTGTTATTTCCTAATTATGTTAAGAGCAGGAAGTCGGTAAGCAACTTCATATAAGAAGGTGTAGCGTAGAGAGCTGGTAAGAAGACCTTTCTCTCCAGGCTAGAAAAATGCTAAGCGGCTGGAACCAAATTAAAAGCCACTAAGTTGATTAGTGGCTTTCTGTTGAAGCATAGCTCTATAAAGTAAAGTAAGGAGAAGCGTATTAAATACAATAGGATGACCTCCTTTTAATTCTTATATCAATACTACTACTTACTACTATTTAAACATGTCCATACCCGGAATATTAGGTAATCCATCTTTAGCAACAGCAGCAACTTCTGCCTCGTAAATTGCTTCGGCTTTAGCAAGTGCTTTATTAGTTACGAGTACTAGATAATCTTCTAATTGTTCTTTGTCCTCCAAAAGTTCTTTTGCAAGGGCGATGTTTTTAATTTTGCGGCTTGCTATAACGGTAACTCTTAAAAGGCCATCGCTAGATTGCTCGTCTATCAATACCGTATCCATTCTCTTTTTAGTTTCTTCTACTTTTTGTTGGGTTTCTTTGAGTTTACCCATCATATCTCCGAACATAATTTTTATTTTTTATATGTATTGCTGTAAAGTACTTGTGGTTTTTCCGCTTTCGCGAAAGCGAGAACAAAATTAACTATTTCACAACGATAGTAACAAATGGAAAGCGATTTTATATCTTGCGGCGCTTTTAAAAGTAACCTTATTTATGGCTCACCAAGCTCCGATTGCAAAGAAAATACCTCACGTTCATGACATGCATGGACATCAAAGAATTGATAATTACCACTGGATGACAGAGCGTGATGCTCCAGAAGTTATTGATTATTTAAAAAAAGAAAACGAGTATTACGATGCAATTACTCAACATACAGACACTTTAAAAGAAGATCTTTTTAAGGAAATAAAGTCTCGCATTAAGGAAGATGATGAGTCCGTTCCTTACCTATTAAACGGTTACTGGTATATAAGTAAAATGGAAACAGGTGAGAGTTACCCTTATTTTTACAGGCGTAAAGACGGCAGTGAGGAGAAAGAATTGCTTTTTAATGTCAATGAAATGGCAATAGGACATGATTTTTACAATCTTACTTCTTTAAATATATCACCAGATAATAAGCTCGTTGCCTATGCCGTGGATACTAAAGGTAGAAGAGAATACACGATACATGTAAAGAATCTAGAAACGGGTGAAACCTTTAAAACCAATTTAGAATTGACTTCAGGAGGCTCTGTATGGGCAAACGACAATAAAACACTCTTTTTTACGCGTAAAGATCAACAAACCTTGCGATCGAATAAAATCTTCAAATACGAAATAGGTCAACCAGCTTCTTCTAACGAGATGATCTTTGAGGAGAAAGATGAGATCTTCAATTGCTTTGTTTACAAGAGCATGTCAGAGCGTTTTATCATGATTAAATCTTCTGCCACTTTATCTGATGAAGTACGTTATATAGACGCAGATTTGCCAGACAGTGATTTTAAGATGGTTCAAGAACGCCAGCCAAAAATGGAATACAGTGTTTCTCATTATGAAGATAGTTTTTATATCATGACCAATAAAGATGAGGCCACTAACTTTAAAATCATGAGAACTGCCATAGCAACTCCAGAAATGGAAAATTGGGAGGATTTTATTGCTCATGACCCAGATGTGTTATTAGAAGATTTTGATCTTTTTGAGAAATATTTTGTTGTCTCAGATCGTTTTAATGGCTTGAATCGTATAAGAATCAAGGCTTGGGATCATACAGTAGATTACTTTTTACCATTTGATAACGAGACATATACCGCTTTTACCAGTGCTAATTTCCAGTTTAAAACGAAAAAATTACGCTACAACTATAACTCGATGACCATGCCGCCTTCGGTTATAGAATTTGATATGGAAACAAGGGAAGAGGTGATCTTAAAAACGCAACCCATAGAAGACCCCAACTTTGATCCAGAAAACTATATCTCTGAACGTGTATGGGCAACAGCCCCTGACGGTGTCAAAGTACCTATAAGCTTGGTTTATAGAAAGGATATGAAAAAAGCTGACGGGAACCCGATGTTGCAATATGGCTATGGGAGTTATGGGAGCACTATTGATCCTTACTTTTCTATTTCTAGATTGAGTTTGCTCGACCGTGGATTTATTTTTGCCATCTCACACGTCAGAGGAGGGGAATACTTAGGTAGGCAATGGTATGAAGGCGGAAAAATGTTTTCAAAGCGCAATACATTTACAGACTTTATAGCCTGTAGTGAATATTTAATTAAAGAAAAGTATACCTCATCGAACCATCTGTATGCTTCTGGGGGTAGCGCCGGCGGATTATTAATGGGAGCAATTATAAATATGGCACCTCATTTATATAACGGAATTTTAAGTGCCGTACCTTTTGTAGATGTAGTCACTACGATGCTGGACGATAGCATACCACTTACCACGGGAGAATACGACGAATGGGGAAATCCCAACACAAAAGAGAGTTATGAGTACATGTTGAGTTACTCTCCATACGATCAAGTAATTGCTCAGAATTATCCTCATATTCTGGTAACTACAGGTTATCACGATTCTCAAGTACAGTATTGGGAACCCGCAAAATGGGTAGCTAAGTTGAGAGAATTTAAAAAGGACTCCAATGTAGTGCTATTTAAGACTGATCTTTCTAGCGGTCACAGCGGTGCGTCGGGAAGATATGATGCACTAAAAGAAGTGGCAATAGATTTTGCATTTCTGTTAGATCTTGAAAATATCAACATCTAGTTTTTTTTATGTAAATTTGCCAAGTTTTGTGCAAAAAAATGATGTACATAGGAATTTTTTTAGTTGCTTTAAACTTTTTAATATTAAAAGTGAAACTAAAGGTTCCAAGCAAAAACCAACATATGAGCGACAACATTAAAGCGTATAATAATGTATTGGAATTAATAGGTGAAACACCTTTAATAAAACTTTCAAAATCAGTAGAAACTTTTCCAGGTAATTATTACGCCAAAGTAGAGGCTTTTAATCCAGGGCATTCCTCAAAAGATCGTATTGCACTTCATATCATTGAAGAGGCAGAACGCAAAGGAATTCTTAAAGCTGGAGATACTATCATAGAAACTACTTCTGGAAATACTGGTTTTAGCATCGCTATGGTAAGCCGTATTAAGGGTTACGACTGTGTACTAGCAGTAAGTTCAAAATCTAGTGCAGACAAAATAGACATGTTAAAGTCTATGGGAGCAAAGGTTTATGTTTGTCCTGCAAACGTAAGTGCTGATGATCCTCGTAGTTATTATCAAGTAGCAAAACGTCTTCATGATGAAATTAAGAACAGTATATACATCAATCAGTATTTTAACGATCTAAATGCAGAGGCTCACTATTTATCTACTGGTCCTGAAATCTGGAATCAAACCGCTGGTGAAATCACACATTTAGTCGCTTGTAGTGGAACTGGGGGGACTATTTCTGGTACTGCTCGATTCTTAAAAGAGCAAAATCCAAATGTAAAAATATTAGGGGTAGATGCCTATGGTAGCGTTCTTAAGAAATATCATGAGACTCAAGAATTTGATAAAAATGAGATCTATCCTTACCGTATAGAAGGATTGGGTAAAAACTTGATCCCTACGGCAACTGATTTTGATGTGATAGATAGTTTTACTAAAGTAAAGGATGAAGATGCTGCACATACAGCACGCCAAATTTCACAAACAGAAGGTTTATTTGTAGGTTATACAAGTGGAGCAGCTATGCAAGCGGTAAAACAATTAGCTGCAGCTGGCGAGTTTGATGAAAATTCTAAAGTGGTTGTTATTTTTCCAGACCATGGCTCTCGTTATATGAGTAAGATTTATAACGATGAGTGGATGCAGGATCAAGGCTTTTTTGATTCAAAATCAACAGCTAGTCAGCAATATATAGAATATATCAAGTAGGTTAGACGAATATTTAACATTATATAAACCGTTGTATTACAGAAATATAGCGGTTTTTTTATGTCGCTTCTGCGAAAGCCATATCCTCATAAATCCTTAAACACCTATTTATCAACAGGTTATTGTTATCAACTTCTTTATTATGCACGCATAATGAATAGGCAAATTGTGATTAGAATTGTATCTTTGCGTCATTATAACATTCCTATGAAAGATTTATTTGATAAAATTTATAAAGACAAAGGACCTTTAGGTAAGTGGGCCAGCGTAGCTGAAGGATATTTTGTATTTCCAAAGTTAGAAGGACCTATTTCTAACCGAATGCAATTCAACGGTAGAGAAGTGATTACCTGGAGTGTCAATGATTATCTGGGTCTTGCTAATCACCCTGAGGTAAGAAAGGTAGATGCTGAGGCAGGAGTTGAATTCGGTAGTGCATATCCTATGGGAGCACGTATGATGAGCGGTCATACAGATCTACACGAACAACTTCAAAATGAGTTGGCAGAATTTGTCAATAAAGAAGCGGCTTACTTATTAAACTTTGGTTACCAAGGATGTATGTCTACTGTAGATGCGCTAGTTTGTAAAGATGACGTTATTGTTTACGATGTAGATGCACATGCTTGTATCATTGATGGTGTACGTCTACACCAGGGTAAGCGTTTTACTTACAAGCACAACGATTTAGAAAGTATAGAAAAGAACTTACAACGTGCCACTAAAATTGCAGAGCATACCGGTGGAGGAATCTTAGTGATTTCTGAGGGTGTTTTTGGAATGCGTGGTGAGCAAGGAAAATTAAAAGAAATAGTTGCACTTAAGAAAAAGTACAACTTCCGTCTTTTTGTAGATGATGCACATGGATTCGGTACATTAGGTAAAACTGGTGCTGGAGCAGGTGAGGAACAAGGTATACAAGATGATATCGATGTTTACTTTGCCACATTTGCAAAATCTCTTGCTAGTACAGGTGCTTTTATAGCAGCCGATAAAGAAATAATGGATTATTTAAAGTACAATTTGCGTTCTCAAATGTTTGCAAAATCGCTGCAATCACAGTTAGTAGTAGGTGCTTTAAAACGTCTTGACATGTTGCGTACCATGCCAGAGCTTAGAGAAAAGCTTTGGGAAAACGTAAATGCATTGCAAAACGGTTTAAAAGATCGTGGCTTTGATATAGGCACAACACAATCTTGTGTAACTCCAGTATATTTGAAAGGAAGTATTCCAGAAGCGATGGCGTTGGTAAAAGACTTGCGTGAGAACTTTGGTGTATTTTGCTCTATAGTTGTGTATCCTGTAATACCTAAAGGTCTTATTTTGTTAAGGTTGATTCCCACAGCTTCCCATACTATGGAAGATATCGAAGAAACACTAACTTCATTTGAAGGAATTCGAGAGAGATTAGATAGTGGTGTTTATAAAAGACTAAGCGCTAGTGTAGCAGCTGCATTTGCATAAACTAACCGCTGATTACATATTCAGTTTATTAATAAAAAGCCCTGTAAAACAGGGCTTTTCTATGTAAAATAGTTAAATTTTAATTCTTTTACTAAACTGTGTCGAGCTTATGGAAATACTATTGAGTCTATAGTCTATGGAGCTTCCTTATAAAGGGAGGCTTGCTGCATAACACTTATAGGGTAGCTGATGACTTGGTATCCTGCGGCCTTGCCTGTTTCTTCTTTATTCTTTAGTACCGACATGGTAATCATAAAATCCATGCGGTCTTTGTAGAAAACTTCGCTGTTTTGCAATAAATTACCAGCGACTTCATAAGTGCTAAATAAGGTGTTCTTAGAATAAGCTACGGGAAGTAAAATACCATTATTCTCATCTAATTCATAAATGTTAGGGTTTTCTGTCCGGATTAACGTGTAGGCTCTTTCAGATCTCTCCACACCGTAGTATATTTTATAGTCGTATTCAAAAGGATCAGATGTAGCAAGCAGATGAAATTCCATAGGAATAATTTCAACCCCATAGCTCGTCGTGTTCATCAGATCTCCTTTATAGACGCCTAAAAAGTCATCTGGAAATACAAGTTCTTTTTCGGCCTCTTCAAGAATAGGTGCTGATGATTTAGAATTTTCTTCTGGCCTTGTTTTACAGTTTACAAAAAGCAGAAGGAGGGCAATTAAGGTCCATTGTTTCATAAGTCAAAAATAGAAATTTATTTGGTCTGCTTACCGTGAAATCCTATCTAGTTCTCTAAAAGAAGAAATCCCAAGTTGTCAAAGATGACATCTCAGGATTTCTAACTAACCAACCAAAAAACTTTATGAAAATTTCTCTTACTAATCTTCTCTTACATAACTGCAATACACGTGCCAAACTATTATGCATGCATAATAAATAATTATTCATCTAAATTTATTAGTATAAAAAGCCAAGAGGTCATTCTGTTTTAGCCTTAATTCTTACTATAGATAGCACAAATGCTAAGACGGCTTTATGTTTTGGAGTAGATGAATGAAGTGTAATAGGATCTTTAATAATCGATTATATTATATAATCTACTGATTACTAAATATTAAGAGAAGCTATTTGTCCTATGTCGGGAGTACACTTCATTTTAAATACCACATATTGAGGCAACTAAGGCAATGGTCCATTGTAATTGCCCTATTAGGAGTTAAATAGGTCATTGAGGTGACACTCTGACATTAATTTTCATAAGAACTCTTGTTAATAGGGGACTCTTATAGTTCTGACTTTCATAAGTTTTACTTAGAGGTTTTCTTTCAATTATACATGGAAGGTATCAACTAAATGCTTCGTTTATTTATGAGAGTACGTTCCTTTTTTATTTTTTGAGAATCCACAAATAAAACTTACAGCATCTGAACCTATAAAAGACATGCCATTTGAGGTAGAGATTTATTTTGTTATCGATCAAGGTTCTTTCTAATTATTTTTTACTCTTAAGAATGTAAAACCGACTAAGATGTCTCCAAATAGGAAACTTCTAGATCCACTTTTTCCATTTAAAGAAAAAGATAAGACTTATAAAAATAACTATGTTAATGATCCAGAAATATTGATAACCATGTACCCATGTCAATTCTGGTATATGTTCAAAATTCATCCCATAAATTCCCGCCACAAATGTCATCGGTATAAATATCGAAGACACTATAGTAAGTAC
>Ga0307969_1001738_pt1 | contig 10348 bp, 16 predicted proteins | sample OrgLakmetagen710_FD_201841 | JGI IMG/M metagenome (GOLD analysis project Ga0307969, IMG submission 201841) | Saline water microbial communities from Organic Lake, Antarctica - #710 | ecosystem: Environmental > Aquatic > Non-marine Saline and Alkaline > Saline | place: Antarctica: Organic Lake... | reverse complement strand
CCCGGCCCGGTTCGAGGGACAGGTGCTCCAACACTTCGATCTCTGGGTTCTGCGGCGCTTTCTTGTGGACCAGAGCCCAATCGCCGTCAGCTCGCACGGCCTTCATAAAGGCGTCCGTCACCAGCACGCTCATGTTGAACATGCGCAGGCGGCCCGGGTCTTGCTTGGCCGTGATGAAGTCTTCGATGTCTGGGTGGTCGCAGCACATGGTCGCCATCATGGCCCCACGGCGGCTGCCTGCGCTCATGACAGTGCGACACATTGAGTCCCAGCAGTCCATGAACGTGAGCGGCCCGGAGGCGTCAGCGCCCAGCTTTTTGACCAGAGAACCCTTGGGGCGGATCGGGCTGAAGTCATAGCCGATTCCCCCACCTTGCTGCATGGTCAGCGCGGCCTCGCGCAGCATGGAGAAGATGCCGTCCATCGAGTCTGGGATCGTGCCCATGACAAAGCAGTTGAAAAGTGTGACCATGCGGCCCGTGCCTGCGCCTGCGGTGATTCGGCCCGCCGGGAGGTATTTGAAATCTTCGAGAGCTGAGTAGAACTCGTCCTCGTAGTGGGCGATCCGCTTCTGGGCTCCGGGGATTTTACCTCCTTTCGGTTTGGGCACGTATTCGGCCTCTGGCTGGGCCAACGCGCTGGCAATGCGCCGCCACGAATCCTCGACCGTCACGTCGATGGGTTTGCCCTCGTTGTCTTTGAACTGGTATTTCATTCCCCAAATTTGCTCGGAGATAGGTGCAGCGAAGCGTGTCATGGAAAGTCCTCTATGTTGATTCGGTTCGGCCAACTTAGGCCATATGTTGTGGTCTGGACAGTTCGAGTTCGTCCAGAGCCTCGTCTATTTCCAGCGGCCATACGAACGGTTCGGTGATGTGTGAGCTGATCGCCTGAAAGGGGGCGTCCCAATTTATCGCGTGGCGGGCAGGCTCCCCGGCGTTGGCGCAGGCTTTGCGGTGGCCCTCGGCGTTCCGGTGGGCTCGCCTACGACAATTCCGGCATCTCTTCATGGCTGTATCCGTGCAAGCTGGATGAGTTCTTTGATCCTGTCTTCCGTGATCGGGGGTAGTCTGGCGTTCCACGGGGCTGGGTCGTTCCCCAGAACCCAGAGCCATTCGGCGGTCTCTGCTGCCTTGTCGTATTTGTGAACCGCGTCCCGGTCGTGCCGTTCCGGGAACCTCTTGCCCCGGGCCTTGCAGATCGCGCGGTCCAAGGCGTCTTCGATTCGGCGCAGCACGTCAGTCTCCATGCCGATCAGGGACTTGATAGGCCCGGGTATGTCGCCCGTGATGGCCTCGTGATCGTCGTGATGTTTGCACCAGTCGATCACGGCCTCTCGGTCTCCCATCTCTTTCGCCAGCAGGACCACAAGGCTCCGGTGCTGGTGGACGGTCAGGGACTTCGGGTCGTTGGACCAGCGACGGATGAGCCGCAGGCGCTCTTCGATAGCTTCCAAGTCGATATGCTCGGGTTTCGGGTCGAGCAAATTCCGGATCAAATTCACGCCGACGTGCAGACAGTAGACTTTCATGACCATCCCTTCATGGCCGCCATCGCAGCCCCACAACCTTCTTCGTCAATCCGTTTTTGCAGGTCTGCAACGGCCTTGTCCACCGCATCGCTCACGATCCGTCGGAGCAGGTCGTTCATCGCCGCCTGCCAGATCGGCTGGTAAGCCTTTCGGAATAATTCGAGAACCGCCTCGGCGCTCTTACCGGACTGACGGCCACGCTCGACGGCCCGCCTCCCCATCATCGCCTCAGCCACACCCGTTTTGTTGGCGAGCTGCGCCATGACGCGCTTCTCGATGTCCGCGAAGTCTGCGTTCAGCATTGGTGATTCCATGAACTTGACCTCCACCTTGTTCGGGATGGGTCCACGCGGCTCCTGCGAGCGGGCTGGGCACGCGCTTGACCAACGGCCTGACCGGGTAGGGCCGAGGTATTGCATCTCTGGTCCGTCAGGGCGTCGGCTCGTGGGTGTGCGCTCGAAGAACCCCTTGGTGGGGTTGCTTTCGTCAAAGAAACCCCCGGTGTGTGGGCGAACCCGGCCTGCGAGCTGGCGCACCGTGGCGAGCAGGTCGCGACCGCGCATCTTTGCGAGCTCCGACAAGTCCGAATCGTCCAGCTTGATTCGTTCTGCGCGGTAGCCTGTGCAGTTCTTGACAGAGACGTTCTTCTGCCACTTTCCATCAACCTTGATCTTCATCGGACTTCCTTTCAATCTCTGTAATCACGTCCCGGGCTTCCCGAAACTCCGGCTCGCTGAGGCTCCCGCAGGACCGCAACAGGGTGTAGCAAATCTTGCCCGCACGCTTCAGCAGGCTCTTCTCTTTCCGGGGCTCTTGATACCGCGCGAGGATGGCGTCGAGAGCGTCGTCGATGTTCTTGTCGTGCTCTACCCAGAAGCCGATCCGACCGCGACGGGCCGTGCCGAAGATCGCCATGTCGGTGTAGTAATACTGGCCGCGCTCGGAAGTGGCTTTCATGGCTGCCCGGGTGGCCGTCATGTTGCTGTAGTCGATGGGGCCTTCGAGTGATTCGGGAGACTTGTGGTAGTCCCACCGCTCGGCGTCGTGGGTCAGCATCTTGCCGTCCATCGGGCCGCCGATCATGAGTCCTTTGTAGATCATCAGTGCATCCTCCGGTGGGTGTTCATGAGGTAGTGGTTCGAGCTGGGCGGCCCCATCTCGTCCGCGTATGCGAAGGTGAAGGTGTAGCCAAACCCCTGCACGAACCGGGTGAACTCGCAGACATGGCCGACTGCCCCGACCGGCATGGGGTCGTAGATCGCCGCCAGCCTGTTGAACGAGCTCTCGTCGAGCGGGGTGGACTCCAAGAAGCTAGTCTTCAGGTGGATACGGCGAAGTCTCATTGTGCGTGCTCCGGGCAGGTGAAGGTGTCTTTACGGACTGTCCAGCCCCGGCGCTTGGCGATGTTGTGGAGGACTTGCTGCGGCTTGCGCTTGCCTCCGACGACGACCTCGACGGCGTTCTGGCAGCTTGAACAGGAACAGGGCATCAGGTGAACCTTTTGGAAACCACCTATGGTCTCGCGGGTCACTTCTGGGATGCCGGGGTAAATCGCTTTTTTCATGTTGGACTCCTCTGTCTACCGCAGAAGATAGGCTCCCTGCGGTAGACAGTCAAGACTAGAGGGGGAACTTTCCTGACACGAGTTCATCCCAGCTCGGCAGGGCTATGTCCCGGCCATTGATCTGGATGGCGTTCAGGCCCAGCCCGTAGTCGTCCTTGGTCCCGTGCTGGGTCTTCTCGAACAGCGTGCAGCACACCGACCCCTTGGCCTCCCTTAGCAACGTGTCGATGTTGGTCTGGGTCAGCCTCACGTAGTCCCAGAGACGCGCCAGATCGGCGTTGTCAGGCTCAGTTCCGAATATCCGGGGCCTCCGGTTGGTTCGGAGCGAGAAGAGGCCCAAGCGGCTGCGAGCGGCGCTCTCTGCGGCATACGGCATCCGAGAGGCCACGTCCTCTGGCAGATCGCTTATCGGGATGGACAAGCCATAGGCCATTGATCCCGAGTTTGCCCAATCTGACGGCTCCGTGATCGAGAGGTAGTTCATGCGGGTCACGTTGAAATGTATCATTCTGGCAAGTTCCCTATCAAGTCGTCGGCCTCTTCCGGTATGCGGGCGAGCTCAGTCTGGTAGTGGTCATGCCCATCCTGCCACTGGTTCCACGCCTCATACTCGGCCCAAGCCTCATCCCCGGCGTCCTGCTCAGGCTCTTCCACTTCGTCCATCTCGCCGGGATCAGTCAGGCCCTCATAGTCGTCAGCGAGCGTGTCGAGCTCGTCAGCAGCGGTTTCGGACTCCGAGGCCCGGTTCTCTAGCATCTGGCCTGTGTCGCCCTGCTGCAAGCCCTCTGGCATGTTGTCGAAGGACTCTTGCGCCTCCTGCCCGATCTCCCGGATCGCCTCTGCCGCAGCACGGATCGCTTCGCCGTCCTTGTCGCCCCGGCTCCACTCTTCCTCCATGCCCAGCCATGCGCTCTTGAAGGCTGACTGCGTGAGGCGGCTCGCCGGGATGGGGTCTTTGGATCGGATCGTGATGCCGCTGGCTGGGCCTGTCTTGACCCGGGCCGTGTAATACATCTCGCCCTTGGTGATCCCTTGATCCGGGTAATCCTTCCCGGCTTTGCGGTGGTGAACTTTAGGCATTTTTGGTTCTCTCCAATCTGTTCAAAATGGCTTCGGCTTTGTTCTGCGCGAAGCGAATGTGGGTGTCCTCGAACTTCACCCGGAGCGAGCCATATTCGATGGTCTCGCGTGCGCCGAGTTCGTGTGAGATCGTGATGGCCTCTTCCATCCTATCAGGTGGGACTTCTTGCTCGTCGAAGCTGATCCATACGTCGGTCTGGAAGGTCGGCATGGTGATTCCTTTGTCGCTCAGGTTGTGGGTTCGTCCGGGGGGCTAAACCGTCAGGACGGATTCGTTTTCAGAGGAAGCGGATGGTGTATTCGTCGGCCTTGGCTGCGTCCTTCTTTGTGCCAATGGTCGTGCTCTGGACGACGCCGTAGCACGAAGGCATCTCTGCGTTGACCATAGCGTCGAGCGTCGCGCTGCCTCGGCCTTGCACGATCAGGAAGGCAACCTTGTTCAGACCGAGGCCCCCGGCGATGGTCCAGAGCAGCCCGTCATTCTCGGCATCTCGCTCGGACAGAACGCGGTCGGCCCGGCTGATCTCGGTCATGATGTGGGCTGCTGAAAGGGAGGGGGTTTCGTTTCGCTCGCAGACGGCACGGACGGCCTCAGCCACACCCTTACCTTCGGCTTGGGCTTCGAGGTAGTGGACGCGCCATATATACGGGCGTCCCGTCGTTTGGGCGAGCTCTTCGGCACGGGTCATCGAGATCATCGGGCCGGGCTTTTCGGTCTGTTCGGTCATCTTCGGTCTCCGGTGTGGGAATCACCCTCTGACAGAAGATAGGCGACTACTGGTAGACAATCAATAGTGTCGCTCGACTTTTCTGTTTTTCGGAATCGGTCGCTCGTCTTTTGAGATTCGTTTTGGGGCGAAACCGTATATGCAAATTCGTTTTTGGGATTCGTTTTCGGGGGAAAAAGCCGATGGGGTTGGCCCGTGACCTCCTTCCCCATCGACCTCTGCGCAGTATGGGACTGACGCTCTCTCTCCTGACAGGCCCGTGACCTCGGGAACCCTATCGTGGTCGGATCATAGAGAAATCAAACGGGCTCGGCAAGTCTGGGCGTTTGCCCACTGCTGGCGGCAATACAGAGCTTGGGCCAAGCTGAGGCTTTCTCTGGCGCGGCGGGCTGTTCGATCTCCCGTGGCGTTTTGGAGCCTCGAAGTGGACAGGGACATCACCTGAAGACACTCGGTAGTGTAGATCGAGAGCGTCCCGGAAAAATCGTCTGCGCAGTATTTGAGTGCAGCCACCAGATCGGGAGTTGTCGTTTCCGGGGATAGGCTTACCGGGAAAACCCGACTGGCTCCGGCTCCAACGATGTTTGCTTCTGAGACCGTCGGCCCGGGGGAGATCGTATGCCAAAGGTCTTGTGGTGTCGGGAACATGACGACCGTGGCGGCCATGATCGCGGCGAAAGCATGTGAGGTCATTCCGTTCATGAGTTCTCTTTGCGGCATTTTAATCTCCGAGGCTTTCCCAAGTTCCGTTCGCCACTGCCTCGGGGGAGCTGACGTTCGGTCTGGCCGCCGAACTTCGCTGGCCTTGGTCCTGAGTCATACGCCAGCCCGGGGTGCCTGTCAAAGCCGTCGAAAATTCTGAACGGGCTGGACTCGCGAAGTAGTGGTCGAAAATTCTGAACGGGCTAGGTATTTCAAGTAGTGAACCGCAAGACTCCTTTTGTTAGGGGGTCAACTCACGAGACGGCTGGTCCGTTCCACTCATCCTCGGGCGCTGGGCCGGGCGATTGCCGCGATTCCTTGTTCATGGGACGTTCCGTGAACGCCGCAACCCCTTGAAAACTAACGGTTTTTTGGCCCCCTTGCGGGCAGATTGCCCCCGGACGGGGCACAACCCCTTGAAAACTAACGGTTTTTTGCCGTTCTGCGGCCAGCTCGGGGCCAGCTCTGCGGCCAGCTCGGGGCCAGCTCTGCGGCCAGCTCGGGGCCAGCTCTGCGGCCAGCTCGGGGCCAGCTCGGGGCCAGCTCGGGGCCATAACGCGAAAGGCCCCGCGCAATGGCGGGGCCGGGGGGCCAGCTCTGCGGCCCGGATCAAGGGGCCATAACGCGAAAGGCCCCGCGCAATGGCGGGGCCGGGGGGCCAGCTCTGCGGCCCGGATCAAGGGGCCTTTCGCGAAAGGCCCCGCGCAATGGCGGGGCCGGGGGGCCAGCTCTGCGGCCCGGATCAAGGGGCCATAACGCGAAAGGCCCCGCGCAATGGCGGGGCCTTCCCGGGCCTATCTGCGGCCCGTCTTCCGGTCTAAGTCTTCACAAGGCCCGGGCCGGGCAAGGTAAAAGAGCCCGGCCAGCCCCGCCAAGGCAAGAGCGGCGGGGAGTCCTTCCCATATCAAGGCCAGCCCGGCGGCCCCAATCGCCAAGCGTTGCAAGAGAGTCGCGGCCCCTTCCGCCGCCGTGTTGCCCCGCAATCTGGCCCGCGTCTTCCGCCGCTCTTCCTGCCAACTCATACGGGGAATCCGGCCAGCTCTGCCCCTTCACAAAAGGCCGCGCGGGCCTCTTTATCGGGGTAAAAGTAGGAGTCGGGGCTATCCCCGGCGGCCAGCTCTTCCCGCTTTGCCCGGTTGCCCGATATGGTCGCAACGTGGCCCGATATGGTAGCGCGTAGCGCGTCACACAATGCCGGGAAGGCCCCGGCCCCCTTGGCGGGCCGCCGCTCTGCCAATACCGCAAGAGCGGCGGCCCGCGCGGCCTCTTCCTCTTCCTTCAGTTCCCGCCATTGGCGGCCCGCTTCCCATGCGGTTGCGTATTCTCGGGCCTCTTCCGCTTTGCTTTCTGCCAATTCGTTAGCGGCGCGCGCGGCCTCAATCCGGGCCGATTCCATATCTTCCCCATGCGATTCAAAGATTCGGGACGTGTCGAAAGTCATGCCCCCGGAGTCTTGGCTTCCGTATTTATAGCCCGCAACATATCGCACTTGCCCGGCCTTCCCGGCCAGTTGCGCCACAACCGGAATCACAAGGCCGGAACCATCCCGGGCCGATTCCCCGTGTGGATTGTCAAACCATCCCCCCGGAAGCCGGGAGTCTACGTCTTCAGCGGTTACAACGTCCCGGAACATTGCGGCGGGGCATTGCGCGAAATAGTGGCCGGACTCTTGAATCCAGTTGCCCCAATAGGCCCGGGAATCGCTGGCAACGTAGCCCCATGCGTTGAAATAGGCCCGGGACGCGGCCCGCTCTTCCCCGCGCAACCGGGCCAGCTCTTGCCCCGCCGGATCATAGCGGCGGGGCTCTTTCTTGCCTTCCGCTTCCCATGCCACGGCAAGCGCGGCCTTGGCCGCGTCCCATGCTGCGGCCAGTTCTGCGGCCCGGGCTTTCATGCTGGCCGCGCGGCCCCATGCTGCGGCGGCGGTCAAGCCTTGACCCCGGGCCTTCAGGTAAAAGGCCGCGCGGGAGTCGGTTGTGATGTTTTGGCGATTCATGGTTTGGATTCCTCTTGAAAGTAAATAATGAAGGCCGCGCAATCTGCGGCATATGGTGCAAAGGGGGCCGCGTCATGCCAGCGCAAGAATCCGGGGCCTTCCTCTTCAGTCCCGGCCACGTGGCCGGGGGCCAGACTTGCGGTCCAATCTGCGGCGGCCTTGGCGTCTTCAGGATCAAGGCCCGAGTCGTCACCGTTCACAAGAGCGGGGGCCCAATGGGCGGGGGCGGTATGGGATTCGACTCGGATCATGACGCGGCCCCGGTTGAAAGTGGCACAAGGTAAAGTTGTAAATACATATCAAGAATCCTTTCGCGTGATACGTCGGGCCATGCCCGGATTGACAAGAGTCGCAAGTTCAAAAGAGCGGGCCAGATCATCTTGCAAGGCCGCAACCGTGGCCCCGCTTATCCCGTCCCGGATCATGACGGGGGCCACAACTTCCCGGCCCCCGATTGCGTGAATCTGGATTATAACCCCGGCCCCGTGATAGTCTGCTGCGGCCTTTGGTATCGCGTCAAAAGCGGCCCCGAGTGTGGCGGCCAGTTGCGCCTTTAGTTCAAAGATTCGGCGCTCTGCGGCGGCCAGCTCTGCGGCCATCTTTGCGCGTTTGGCTTGTTTCATATCAAGACTCCTTTCGCATGATTGCGGGGAAGCGGCCCCGCGCGGGGGCCGCTCTGCCAATAATCACGACTCGGCGGTTGTGTCTTCCGGGGCCAAGGAATCCACGCCAAGGGACGCGGCCAGCCTTTCGACTTCCGGCCAGTTGATCCTATGGCAACCGGCCACAAAGTCACCGGAAGGGGCCACGCTATCGACTCGGAAGTGGCCGACTCGCAAGGCCCGGCCATTAGTGGCCCATGCCTTCCCATTGGCCCGGCATAGCTTCAGGAAGCGGAAGACGCGCAAGGCGTGAGCAAGAGGAACTGCGGCCCCGTGACTCGTCTGAAGATCACCGGCCACAATGGCCCCGGACTCGTCCCTTTCGACTTTCGCGGCCCGCAACATTGCCCCGCCGCGCGGGTCTGACAAGCGGCGGCCAGTCTGGCCCCCGGCCAGCCAATCGGCCCGGGCCTCTTCCTCTTCCGCAAAGCGAATCCGGCCCGCTTCCTCTTCATATGTTGCGGCCTTGCCCCGGGCCTCTTCCTGAATCTCTGCCAACCGGGCCAGCGTTGACTCGTTTAGGTGCAAGTGGCGGGATAGGTCTGCGCAGGCGGCGGCCAGCTCTGAAAAGGCCCGGCCCCAATGCAAGGCCACGCGGCCCGCGTTGCCTTCCGTAGTCTGGCCCTCCTTTGCGACATTGTAGCAAGCGTCCCGGAAGCGTTTAATCGAGCGGCGGCGGTTGCGGTTGCGATAGGCCGCCGCGTTGCGTGATTCAGCGTCCCGGACTCCGGCCCGGACTGCCCTATAATGGCCGCGCAACGTGGCCGCCATAAGAGTCCAGCCCCGGGCCTTGGCCTCTTTCGATTCCCGATTTACTTCCCGGCCCCATGCGGCCAGCCTATCCCGGGCAAAGTCTGAACCGGCATAGCTCCCCAATACTTCAGAGATAGCCCGGGCAATGTCCCGGGGAGTCCGGCTTGCGGTATATCGCGCGGCCCGGGCCAGCGTGGCCCGCTCTTCCTTTTCTTTCTCTGCGGCCCGGTCTGCGGCCCGCATGGCGGCCTTCCGGGCTTGCACTGCGGCGGCCTTGTCTGGATTGGATTCCCCCAATGCCCGGAACATGGCGGCGGCGGCCTCTTCCCCCGGGAAGGGGTAGCGGTTGAATCTGGCCCGCAACTCGGGAAGATACGCGCGGCGCTCTTTCTTGCTCTTCAGAACGTGGCCGCAAGGTAGCCAAGCGGCCCGGCCCCCGGCGGCCTCTTCCGCTTCAGCTTTCCCCCAATCATAGCGAGTCGTTGCGGCGGCCAGCGTGGCCGCCCAATCGGTCAAACCGGGAACCTGAAGAGCCCGGCCCGGGGCGGCCATACGGGCGCGCGATACATGCCGCGCGGTTGTGGTAGAATTGGAATCCGCGTTAATCATGTGAACGCAGCCCCCGTCTTCAAAGTGTAGAACGAATCCCGCCGCATAGTGGCGGCCATATGAAAAGAGAGTCGGGCCTTCAAAGTAGAATTGCCCATTGTGACTCCGGCCTTCAGATCGCGATTGATTGGCCCAAACGTGTGAAACCATATCGTTAGTAAATACTTTAGACATTGCTGAATCCTCTTCAGTAGATTGCGGCGGCCACTGCGGCCAGCCATTGCGGGGAAGTGTAAAGAGCGGCCAAGATTGCCCCGGCCCCTATGGCGTCCCGGATCATAGGTTAAACCATGTTGCGAAAGCGGCGGCCTTGGCGGCGGTATAAGTCAACATTGTGTAGCCTTTCAAAAGTGGCCCCGGGGGGCGGTTGCGGGGCAGTCGCGAATCACGCGGGGCGGCCCCTTCCCCGTGATTATAGCGGGGGCCATTGGCTACCGCAAGGCCACTATGCGGGGGCCCGCCATGCGGCCAGCTCGGGGGCCAGCTCGGGGGCCAGCCATGCGGCCCGGATCATGGGGCCAGCCATGCGGCCCGGATCATGGGGCCAGCCATGCGGGGGCGGCCATGCGGTAGGGGCCAGCGTCCCGGCCTTGCGGTAGGGGCCAGCCATGCGGCCCGGATCATGGGGCCAGCCATGCGGCCAGCTCGGGGGGCCATATCGGAAAGCGGAATCCCTTGGGCGGATTGACCGGGGGGCGGCCAGCTCGGGGGGCTTGGCATAGG
>Ga0307969_1001737_pt1 | contig 10350 bp, 9 predicted proteins | sample OrgLakmetagen710_FD_201841 | JGI IMG/M metagenome (GOLD analysis project Ga0307969, IMG submission 201841) | Saline water microbial communities from Organic Lake, Antarctica - #710 | ecosystem: Environmental > Aquatic > Non-marine Saline and Alkaline > Saline | place: Antarctica: Organic Lake... | reverse complement strand
AGCAGGAGTTTGCAAGAGAAAGCGCCAAGAATATCATTGAGCGCGCAGCGTTGATTGAGGTGTTCCAAAAACCTCAAGGCAGCCATTTGCAAGCCATCATTGCAACCGGTAATGGCCCCCAGGAAATCGAAGTGGGCGACGATGTTCGGGGGTGGCGGGTGGCCGGTATAACCCTGCAGAGCATCACCTTCAGGCATTCAGAGTTCGATCTTGAACGCGAAATCCGACACATCCGGTGAAGCTATGTCCGCGCCAATGAATGAGAAAAAGACGCCAATAGGGCGCTTGCTGGTCCGGGAGGGTCTAATTTCAGAGGAAACACTGGAACAGGCTCTCGAAAAGCAGCGCGAACTGAGAGCAAAAAATAAGTCGGTGCAACTAGGCCGCATCCTGATTGTCACTGGATTTATTACTGACAGCGACATAGAACGTGTCGTTAAAACGCAGCCAAAGAACAAGCCGATTGTCTTCAAGTTGCGCTCGGAGCTTGAAGAAATTTATGGCGAGATTTCAAAGGTTACTCGAAAGCCGAAAACCGGCAATAGCTTCGTAAGTGATGATCAAGCAGATAAAATGCTTGTTGCTGAAGCCAAGGGTAACGTACCTGTCATTGTCATAACCGACAAGGGTGGGGCTTCTTCTGTTAACGCGATGCTGGCTATTAAGAATGCCGTGCGACAGGCCTACCATGGCACAAGTGATCAGCAATCCGGCGATCAGATTGCGATGGTTCGTGTAACAGCCGATCTGTTCACCATCTACAACCGTTTGCAAAGCGATTCTCACGAGGACCAACACGGCAGCGATGGTAGTGAGACTGGGCCTGAGAAAGAATTTCGCGATCTTCTCCGCCATGCTTATGAATCTAAAGCGGTTGACCTGCATTTTTTCCGTAATATCAATGTCTGCCGAGTTCGTTTCCGTGTGTGGGGATCACTTCGCACCTATGAGGAGTGGCTGCCCGGGAAATCCGATGATCTGTTAAGCGTTGCATTCTCGGGGTTCGGCAAGGGGTCCAAATACTCACACTGGAAAGCGAATATCCGACAGCGAGTGCGGATAAAGATGCAGTACGATCAATTCACCACGCTCGACTGCCGGTATGAGCACGCGCCCGGCGATGATGGTGCTTATCACGCCTGTATTCGGATATTGGCGAACGACAAGCGTGAGGTCAGCCAGCAAATTGATCTGCGCCGCTTGGGATTTACGAGTGCCCAAACGTATGCCCTGAAGTCTGCGGGCTCTGGGGCATCGGGCATGGTCATTTTGTCTGGTCCTACGGGTTCAGGGAAAAGCACCACATTGTCCGGCCTGGTCAAATACCTGAATCGTAACGATGACATCAACATCCTGACCGTCGAAAGTCCAATTGAACGAGAATTGCCGGCATTTCAGACATCAGTGTCGGATGACGACGATGCTGACCCACGGGAGTTTGCCCAGGCCATCAAATCAACCCTTCGCCGCGATCCTGATATCCTGATGGTTGGCGAAGTACGAGATGAAATGTCCGCCTCCGCTGCCGCTACCGGGGTTCAGACCGGTCACACGTTGCTGACCACAGTTCACGCGCAATCAGCCATCGAGATTATTGAACGGCTTTCCAGTCCGGCCATGAAGCTACCCCCGGAAACTATCGGATCGCCCTCGTTCGTGTCGGCGTTGGTGTTTCAGATGCTTCTGCCGACAATGGACCCCGAAACCAAGATTCGATTGACGAAGAACAACGTCAGCGATCACTGCTCGGAAACCCAGATTGTACGCTTGCTGAACCTTGTACCAGACATTGAAGCACATTCGATATCTGTCAGAGGCTCAAGCGACGAATACCCCGAGGGTGTTTCCGGGATGACTATCTGCGCAGAGGTTGTCATTCCCGACGAGACGCTGAGAAATCTCTTTCGGAGCATGTCATTAACGGAGGCGTTAAATTACTGGAAAGACAAAGGTCTCGAATCCGAAAAGGGATTACCGCTGGACCAAAGGCTCACGGGCTTGAGTGCTGCGGATCACGCGGTGGGGAAAATGAAGCAGGGGTTGATCGACCCCCGGGATCTTGAGTTGTATTTCGGTCACCTGGATCTCCTTGAGGATAATGTATGAGCGTGGTTAAGGAATGGTTCGATAAAATAGGAGCAAATGAACGGGTTGAGTTCTATGACTTCACTATCACCTTGCTGGACTCAGGAAGGTCTTTGCTGGAGACCATGGGCAAGGTTGCCCGAACGATCGAACAGCAGGCCGATAAAATTGTGATCGGTAAAGGTAAGCTATTAAAGCAGGCCAAACTTTATCGTTTTGTCGAGCTTGGGCTGCGGGACGGCAAGCCGCTTCACACCATTCTGACCGGCAGAATACCGGACTCCGAAGTGATGATGATCATGGCTGGGGGGCAGGGTGACCTGGAAACAGGGCTGCGCAGCGCCATGAGCGATGCCAAAGGCAAAGCAGCCATGCGCAAAGCGATTATAGCAGGACTGTCCTACCCCGTAGTGCTCGCTTTTTTGGTAGTTGGGGCTATTTCATGGGTTGGTACAAACTTGATGCCGACGTTGGTGATGTTAAAACCAGTAGAACAGTGGGCTCAGAGCGAACAAAACATGTATTGGTTATCCCATAACGTGGGGACATGGTTTCCAGTCGCCGCGATTGTACTGACACTTTACGTCGTTCTTGTGAATGTCGTGAACTATTACGTTCTCGGCGATGCCCGGGAAAAGATACACGGTATACCGCCGCTGAATATTATCCGGAAAGTGACGGCAGCGACGCTCCTGACCACGCTTGCAAGCCTGCTCCGCTCAGGCGCGACGTTGAGGGTTGGTCTTGAGCGAGTGCAGCTGGCCAGTAAATCGCCTTACCTGATCTCGTATGTTGAGCAGGCATTGACGAATATCCGGCTTGGGCTCTCTGCTAAGGGGCCAGGCCGGGCCCTGGGTTCCCGCCTTTTTAGTCCAGATGTCATGGTCAAGCTCGAAGTCTTTGGCGAAGGCAAGTCAGCACAGTTTGCCGGAAAGCTCGAAGACATTGCAGCCCAGGCGCGCCAAGAAGCAATGAACACAATATCAAGAGTGGCCAAAATCACATCAATTCTTTTGATGTTTACGGCTGCCGGCGTTATTGGGTTCACCGTTCTGATGATGTTTTCTCTCATCGGGTCAATGGGCGGGTGATAAAAATGAAACACCGGGCGAATAAACAGCCGCTCATAGCTATAAACTAAGGTGGTTCATGCAATGCAACAGTGAACCATCATACAAAATCGGAGAAATGGAAAATGAAATACAAAGTAATGGCACACTCTAGCCCAAGAGCGATGCGTCAGACAGGTTTCACGCTGGTTGAAACGCTGCTTGTCATCGGTATTCTGGTTTTGGCGATGGCCGCTATCACGGGGGTAGCCCTCACCACCGGCGCCAGTCAGGCGGCTCAGAATGAAGGACTCTTAATCGACACCGCCGGCAATAAAATTCGCAACATATACAGCTCCACGGCTGACTATAACACGCTGGATACGGCGGTAGCCGAAGGTTTCGAGCTGTTTCCTCAGAGCATGGGGCAGGCTCCAACAATCAACACCTGGGGTGGCACAGTCACCGTTGTATCTCCGCCAGCCAATGTCGCTACGCCTTCCGGCGTTGGCGCTCGTCAATTCGAGATCAACTGGCCGAACGTGGCGGAAGACTCGTGCTCGGATCTGGCAGCAAAGCAGACCAGCGCCCTTGGCGTGAGTGTCGACGGCACCGAAGTGTACAGCAGGGGGGACGCTGCTCTGGACCCAATTAACCCCGCCTTGGTATCAGGAAACTGCGATGAAGGCGTCACCGTGACCTTTGTGTACGGCAAGCTGTAACCGACATAACCTACAGAACTTTGATGCCGGCCGTTTGGCCGGCACCTTCTTTTCGGATGCTCAGATAATGACAAAACACGGTAAGCCAGCAATGCGAAGCCAGCAAGGCTTTCTGCTGTTTGAGTTTTTGCTAGTATCTGTATTGGTGGTGTCTTTACTGGCAAGTGTTGCCCTGATTTTGAACCAGCAGCGTGAACGCGATTATGTTCGTATTCGTGCAACCTGGGTTTCACAATACATGATGGCCACCGGGTCCTACATGGCCCAACAGGGTGCAGTGACGCCTGCAGTGCTAGTACGTAATGGGACCGACTGGCTAAAGGATAATACGTGCGGTGGAGCGTTCACACCGGCAAACGCTCATCTTTCATGTGAAGTGCCCACGGACTTCAACAACGATTTTGGTCTCGGCCCACCGACAGTGACCTTTGACTGGTCTAATCCGGCCACCCCGTTAGCCAATGTTGCCTTCGGGGTGGTCGATGGCCCTGGTGGTGTGCCAAGCCCGGTTAGAGCTGCAGAACTAATGACCGCAACGAACAGCAAGCTCGAAAGTGTGGGGTTCAATTTTGCTGAAGTCTTCAACGTAAACACTAACGACCCAGCATTCGATCCAGTCATTAATCCGGCAGCGTTTGTGGCTCGCCTGCAAAGCGGCAATCTCGACGGTGTAATCGATGCCCAGATTCCTTCCGGAATATTTGTGCGCTTGGATGGTAACTCGGTTATGACAGGACCGTTGATCAATGCCAATAACAACTGGGCAATGATTGGCCGAGACGCATCCGGCGTTGAAAACGCGGTTGCCCAAAGCCCAACAGCGAGCGTGAATGTAAACGATGTATTTGTCCGATCCGCCGAAGGCGGAGCAGGCGCCTGGACCTCAGAGACACACGAGCTGGCCCGTGAGGCTTTTGAACTGGCCGCTCGGGCGCCGAACTTCATCACCAATGTCCGATCTGGCTCCACGATGTTCAAACCAACGTGCCCGCTCGGGTTAACTCCGGAACTTTACGCGACTCCGGCCGGTTTCATTGGCGGTGACGGTCCGCCGAACGTTCCGGGTGGAAGCGCGTTCGTAAGTGGCGTTCGCATTGACGTTAACGACCTTGGGGCCCAGTGGAGTCTGGTGATGGAAGTATTGTTTGATGGATCCACCGGCTTCGAGCCTATTCCTGCTGCGAACCCGGAGATGGGCTTGATATCTGCTACCGTGATATGTGAAGACTGAAAACAGCTGACACTTTCACCGGCGTCAAGTTGAGGTTTGGCGCCAAACCCCCACCGCCCTAGTCCGGTAGCTCGAAATTGATCTTCGTGACACCACCCGGTATGACAGAAATGCTGTCATAGTCAATCGCATCCAGATTGAAAATTGTCATGAACTTGGCAATTCCAAACTCGGTATGCACATCGTATGCAATCGCGTTTAGCTGGTCATAGGGCGGAATGTCGATCAGCTTGTCCAGCAGGTCCATTCGATTGGACGGCCTTCTGGGAAATCTTTCGTCAGGCTCTCCATCCAGGCTCAGCCAGTTGTTCCAATAATGGTTAATATCGTCCATGACCTCGGCAGAGGCTCGAATCGGAAGATTGAGGAATCGACACTCCGACAGCGAACTGAGCGACTGCTTGTTGGGGTTCCACTTGCCGACTTCGATCCGAAAATCCAGGAATGATAAATACAGGCTGTCTGCCTTTGCTTTTCTCAGGGCGGCACGATTGATATTGCCTGGCCCTTTGTGACCATAGGTCACCGTTACTCCACGTCTCGGCAACCGAACGTCCGGCGTCTGAAAATACTCGGCTTCTTTAATGGTATGACGTTTAGGGACAACGTTACCTTTAGTCATAAAGAAGGCTTTACCGCCTATTTGTGACACATTAACTCCTGATAAAAAACAATTAAGCGGTACTGAAATTGTTGCACAGTTTACTAAAAGCTACGTCATAAAATGATAATTGGCAATCCCGCACCCGATGGATGGTGGGGCAAAATCTTGCGAGCAACCACATAATAAGTGTTATGGTATTTGCTCATACGCGGTATTTTCGAATAAAATTCCTCAAATGGAATAGTAGCATATCAGGTTCAGAAAAATCTGGTAATTAAAGGCCAATCAGGAGCGTTTTGTGACCACTGCCTCAAGAACCCGGAAAAGCACCTTCACTGACATTACGCGGCCCTCCGAGCCAATACACGGTGAGTATATTCGGGTCCTGGAAAAGACATTAAACAATAGCCAGATTGCCGCTGAAGGAGACCGGATTCGCGCAACCGATACGGGGTTTTTGCTCAATATACCGATTCCCCGCATCCCCATGTTAGCCCACGCCCCATCCTCAGTACATCGACCGGATAAACGCGCACGCCGTGGTGACAAAATGGCAACAAAATCCGAGAAGAGTAAATCCGATGCGGCGAAGGTTCCTGCAGCGTCTCCGTCCGATGACGGTAGTATCAGGCCGAACCTTGCCATCCTTATTCGGCTACTTCTGGAACACCCAGAATACGCCTCGATGTTACCACCAAAACCCGGCAACCGTCAGGTTCACGAATTGATCACCGACTTTCTGCCGTCAATGGAGGAAGCATCCGAAATTCGTTCCGGCCGCAGGGGCTCAGTAAAGGACAAACGCCGGTATTTTGCGCCACTATTTGGACGGAGCGTGGTATCCAGCTACAAGATGCTACCCCCAGAGGGCGAGGAGTATCTTTACAACGCCAGAGAAAACAGTCAGCCGGTTATACGTATTCAAATGCTGATCATGGAGAGATTTGGGAAAATCTTTCATGACATCTACCAGGCGTATCGCTATCGGCACATGCCAGAATTCGAGCGCAACAATCCCCGGTACCTGCCTACCAACCACAACTGGCTCATATTAAATGAACAAAGCGTACTGACAGAGTGGATGAACGAAAAAGTACAGAAGCGATTCCAGGAAGAGGTTCAGGAAGAATGGCGAAACTGGTTTGAAAACTGTTACCTGGAAACGCTTGAAGCAGAAGCCGCCTCCCGGGATATGACGCTCAAGGAAGCGCTGAAAACCGGCAAGTGGACCAATAAAAAGCCCGTTTCCAAGGATGAGTGGTCAACCTATCCACCAAACAAAGCACCCATTCTGGGCGACGATAATAGCCCATTGTGCAGATTCAGGGAGAACCTTGGCCTATCGTCGCCAGAAATGCTGTGGTTGCTGGGTCTGCAAATAAAGAGTTTCTTTCGTTATCGGGAGAGATCGAACCAGCGCATCGATACCGCCGTGAGCGTTTTGGTGCGCCATTTCTACAACAATCCTGACGACCTAGCGCTGTTCATTACACCTCCCCCAAGCGGTGAACATTTACTCCGGATGATCCAGAGCATTGACCCAGGGTTCCAACGTCGACATATAGGCTTGCTGTTCGGAGGTGGTGTCGTGGCGGGGTATAATATGACTCAGCCAGGTGCAGAAGTATCATTTTTCGCGCACCGCCTGGCGTCAATTTTCGTAGAGCACATCCAGTACGGCACGACCATCTATTGGCATTTGCGCGAAGCGGTTGAGGCGGAAGTCAAAGCCCGCGGTCTTGATATAACGGAATTCTGGAAGACGGGAGCCTGGTACCATGAATACAGCGAAGACGATGAACGCGAACCTGCCATCTGTTGAAGGCGAGGGTGATTCTGGTAACACGCTACCAGGCTTTATGCTGTCGGGTGCACAGCTGCGGCCGACAACTGAAACCAGCCTGATCCCGACAGAATGGGAAACCGACCCTCAACTGACCCTGGATGGGCTCGATCTGCAAAACGTATCCAGCGAGGATCGGGAAGCGTATTGCCGATTTTTGCTCGGCAAGCTGCAGTCCCGATACCGCGACCTGAAGGTTCAGGGTAACCGGGTGCGCGAGCGAATCGCGCTCGATGGGTCATTGGGGCACCGGGCAATGATGGACACGCCGGCCGCCGAAGATAATGCAACTGCACGCCAGCAGGCAACCGAGTCGCTGACCAACTGGTTTTACAAAGACGGCCAGAACGAAAAAGAGACGATCTCATACATTGGCGCTGTCGGTTGCTCCAGCGAGGCTATCGGCGCCATCAAGGAACTCAACCGCCAAAAGGCAGGGTTCAAGCAAGCGCTGGGGCATTTGCGCGATGCCCTACACCACGGCACACAGACGTGTGGGACGCTTTACTCGCTGGTCGGGCATATTGCCCCCAACGCCCTTCCCAATGTCGAGAGGCGGTACGCTGGATCGCTGGTTCGCCACCTTACCCATACTCGACTGAATATCCGCCAGCTGGTTCGCCAGATTCCTGTGGTCGGTAGCTGTCCCGCAACGATCCGCTGGCGCTGGACCGAGGTACCCACGACGCTACGGTTAAAGCGAGCAGATGTCCTGGAATATCTGGATCAACGGGCTGACAACCCCTTGGCCCGACTGGATTATGAGCGTATCTGTACTGTGAGTGATGGGTTTTTTTGCTGGCGCAAAGGGATCTCCCACGACTGTCGCATTTCGGTCAAATGCGGTCTCAAGAGCGCGGATACGCGCCCCCACTACCTGAGCTTCAAGTCACGGATGCCGGTGTTTTATTTGGAGTTGCGGGACAATGGCGCGGCGGTGCCCCCGAAAATGACCGTGGTACCCGATGAAACGGAGCGTCGAACCCGGGAAAAACGTGTCGACCCAGAACCCTTCCTCAACACTATGGCCATCCACCGATATTTGAATCCTTCGGCGAGCTGAAATTTCTGGCCACGTTCGGTCGCAAGGCCTGGAGGGGGGGAGCGGCAGTTCAAATTCTCAAGAAGTACAGACCCTGCTAAGGCTATGTTCGCACTAAGTGTTGAAAACTTTCTGTCATAATGAAATCCGCCATAAAATCAGTTGGTTGATTTATTTTTGATTGATTATGATCGAACCATCGAAACCAGCCAAGATATTGGGTGGCGACACCGTGAAAACGCTGGATCCAGCCCTTGAGTCGTTGATGGTAGTTGTTCACCCCTTGAATGTGGAAGACTGACGCTTTGACTCTTTCACCAGCACTGGCGTTGAGCACCTTGTGCTCAAGATGGTGCTTACGGGTCAATGTTTCAAAGGTCAGATGACCGTCTGTACAGAGAACGATATCTCGGTTTAACAGGGGGAGCAGATGCTGCTCTACATTTTTCAGAGTGACGTGTTTGAGAACAAAGTCGGCCTCACCAGCGCTGCGGTCACGAGCCACCAGAACGGGCACCCACGTGACTCCTTTCTTGTTGTCATTGCCTCGCTTGCGAACAGGCCGTTTAGCAATTTTGCGTTTGCCTTTGAATGATTCGCGGAACATTGTTTGATCAGCTTCTACGATGCCAGTAAGTAGAGGTGTATTAAGGTAATCTGCCAGTTTTAGGAAGCGATGGCGCCAGCGGAAAGAAGTGGACAGATGAACGTGGCAACGCGCTGCTGCTTTACGCAGTGCTTCAGAGCTAAGCATGGAGTCTGCGTATTGCATCCAAAGTTCGCGTTTTCGTAGTCGAGCCAGCGGCGTGCCGGTTAAGGCGGTAAAGGTTTTGTGACAAGCTTTACAGCGATAGCGCTGTAACTCTTTGAGAATGCCCCAGCGATTAATGTGCTCATGGTTGCACTTAGGGCATCTAAGATCGGACTGAAGATAGTTGGTTGAAATTGACCTGTTTCATTAGGGTCTGTTGACGTTTCATTACATCGGCAGCCATAAAAAACCACAAGCCATGGCGACGACGCTCTCATAGTTGCGTTTCAATTTGTCATAGCGCGTCGCCAGCCCACGAAAATGTTTCAAGCGTGCAAACGCATTTTCCACCAAATGACGGTGGCGATATAACGACCAATCCATATCCGCATTACCTATGACCGAATTTGACCTTCTTGGAATCACGGCGCTGGCACCTTTGTTTTTAATCTGTTCGCGAATCTTTCCACTGTCATAACCTTTGTCCGCTACCACGGCTTTAGCCGGCGGCAATGGCTCAATTAATTCGCTTGCCGCCATGCTGTGATGGATCTCGCCGCCCGTCCTTGTAAACTCAATCGGTAAGCCGTCACTATCGACTGCCAAATGAATTTTTGTTGTATTTCCGGCGCGACTTTTACCGATAGCTTGTGAGCCACCACCACTTGCGCCCGCGCTATGCTTATGGGCCTTTACATAACTGCCATCAATAAATTCCCACTCAGTATCCGGTTCACTGACCAGATTTTTGAACAGCGACAACCATTTTCCTTTCTTTGACCACTCATTGAATCTTTTATACACCGAGTTCCATCGACCGAAACAAGAAGGTAAATCTCGCCACGGACAACCCACCCGCAGTCGGTAAAACATGCCTTCGACCGTCATTCTCAGGTCGCGCTTGTTATAAATGTTTTCTTGAAGCATCATTCCTTTTAGCTTCGACCAGTGCTCATCACTGAGCATGAATCGGGGCATGGCAAACTCGTTTTATGGGTGGTGTAGGAACCTTAATATTACGAG
>Ga0307969_1001725_pt1 | contig 10407 bp, 7 predicted proteins | sample OrgLakmetagen710_FD_201841 | JGI IMG/M metagenome (GOLD analysis project Ga0307969, IMG submission 201841) | Saline water microbial communities from Organic Lake, Antarctica - #710 | ecosystem: Environmental > Aquatic > Non-marine Saline and Alkaline > Saline | place: Antarctica: Organic Lake... | reverse complement strand
GCGCTGCGCGTTTTCGAGCTGCGCCGCATCAATGCAAGGCCGAAGGCCGCGCAGCCGTAGGCGAAGGCGCGCGCGAGGGGCAGGTTAAACCATCCCTCGCGCGCGCCCGCGCACGCACGCCCTTGATATACTATCCCTCTAGTGACACCCCCGACAAAAGCGTCAGCGTTCCGGAGAGCGAAAAGCGGCTTGGCCGCGCGCGGGTGTCACTAGACAAAAGCGGGTTGCAGGGTGTCCCTGCGCGGGGTCCGGGGCAAGGCCCCCTCTACCGCTTAGAACCCGCTCCCGGCCATCCGTGGCAGTCAGCATGGCAACGCCATTCGCTCCGCGCGCGCTGCCAAGGTCAGAGCCGGGTGAAGGGTTCAGCGGTTCAAGCGACATGCTGGTGTCAGGTTTTCTCAGGTTTCGCGCCGCGCCGTCGATCTTGGGTTTTTTTTTAATATGCAAAACAGCTAACCTGTTGTCTTACAACATTTTTTTGCTTTAAAATCCTGCGCAATAATGTTTCTCCAGCTGCGACAATTGCCGCAATAGGCATTATATTGCCTAACGTATTATGGCATCTTGGTGGATTCTGTTGACTTCTGCCGAAATCGGTTGCTTACTGCATTAAGTTCATTTAAAGGGCATGCATTCAAAATGCTACCGAGAGATAACGACATGCCTGAGTGCAACGGTGAAGTAAAAAGATTGAGGATGGCAGCAGGCTTGTCGCAGAACAAGACTGCGGGCCGAGCAGATCTGGATCGATCTACGTACCGAAAAGCGGAACTAGGCGAACCTGTAAACGAACTCACCATTGAGAAAATCGCAAAATGCTTCTCGGAGCTTTGCGGAAAGCCAGTGACATCCGCCCAGCTGATCAAGCAGGCATAGAGCGATGGGGGAAGTAAAAATGACCGATGCCAAAAAGCGGAAGAGCGCTTCCGAAGTCTACGCTTCGGTGGCCTCACCGGACGGACTTCTTTATCACGTCGCTCATGCCCGCAAGGAGAATTCTGATAATCCTTACGACGGCAGTCAGATGAAAGAGATCTCCGCACGTCGCCGGAAGCAGGATATTGAGCGCTTTCGTGACGCCGCAGAAAAGTTCAAGGAGCGCTCCATTCCTCGGAAGTAAGTCGCATAAATAACGAACAAGAGCGCCTCGTTGGGCGCTCTTTGTTTTGAGAAAGGAAGATATTGTATGTTATTCACAGAAGCTGAAATCAAGCAGCGGTTTGAAGACATTTATGATTTAGCCTGCGCTTTTTGTGAGTCATACAATGAAGGGCAAGAAGTTAAAGCAGAGATTGATCCTTCTCTCTTATACTTGTGTGTGGTTGCGCTCTATGACGATATCTCGCGCTACAAGGAATATCACTTAACCGATCCTGAAACCCAACGTTCTAATGCTATCAAAAGGGCAGCATATGGCGCTAAGTGGATTACTCACTTCTCGCCACTCATTTTTCCGCCGATGGGCCACGAGACAGGGCAACATTCGGTTGAGAACGGTGACGCTCTCGCAAACTCTGTGTTCGCTTTACACTTTGCGCTTACAAATGTTGAGATAGAAGCTGGTGTACCCTTCCAGCTCTCTAGTGAATACTACTACCAGTTGATATATGACCTCACTTACAGAGGACTCTCATCTGACGCACTGATACTGTTTTTTCAGTCTATCGCCGACCTAGCACACCCAAAGCGTGGAAAAGACTTCCTAGTTACCTAAGCTGGTCAGGATCAGCCATACAGTTCTCAAGGTTGGTATGGCAATTAGAAGTGTTGCGGCGATATACGTGTAGAAGATGATGCGTCGCATGCCACTTTGGCTTTCATCGTATAAATCATATTTTTTATGTAGTAGGTCCAAAATCGGTCCAGAGTACTTCGTAATGAAGTGATCCTGACTGTGCTTTACGGCCAAGCTTCTCATCTTTTCGAGTTGCTGCGCACCTTTTCCAAATTTAGTGTCATCGTCGCCTGCATCAGTTTCAAACTCTAGGTGGATCTCCATCTTGAATTGATCTTTCAGTTCCTTGACAATTGCGATAACCCTCCCCGAAGTCATTACGTCAGACTCACGTGTGAAAAACTCATAGCGGTTCGTAAAATCCTTAATCAGATCAGGGCAAAAGATATTATACAATATTGTAGAAAATGAGAAAAGTAAGAGTCCAAAGTAAATCCAGTAAACGCTGCTTACGCTAAAATCCACCGCCTCCTCTTGGTTCAACCCAAGTCTATCCCCGACAATAGAAAAGAGATCGCTCGTAAAATCTCCAAACAATATGAAGTATCCGATTACCGGCATTAGTATCGTCATGCGAGCAATAGGAGAGCGTCCAATGGAGCGTAGTTGATACCAAGTTGGTGTATGCAAAGCCGCTCTTCTTATCCCGGTCTTTGCGCAACGGATGCAATTTTGTAAAGAAATCTTCATAAACGCGCTTCTCGCCATTACATATTTTCTCAGAATGGCCACCAGCGGCGGCGCGGATGAATCATCGGGGCGGGCAACATGCGCCTCACGTCATCGAGGTGGCGCTGTAGCATCTGCACCTTCTCGCGCTCGGCGGCCAGCTCAGCCTCGGTCCTGGCAAGGCGGGCGGCCACGTCCTGGTCCACGGTGGATTTCTGGCCCGGCTCATGGCGGCTTACATGCTCCGACGTAGTCCGGTTCGCGGTCTTGTGTGGTGCTCTCGGCTCATATACCCGCGCAAGCTCGGCAGGGTCTATCTGCCAGTGTCCGGCATCGGTTTTCTTGGCGCTTATGGTCCCGTCCTGTAGGGCTTTCATGAGCGTGGCGCGGCTCACCTGATAAACCTTCACGGCTTCTCGCGGTGATAGTTTAGCCATGCGGCTCACCATCCGGTTCAGTCGGTTTCTGGGTCGGCGCATATCGGCTCATATGGTCCGGCGTGGTCCGGTCTAGTCCCGGCGCGGCGGCGAGGCTTTCGGCGATACGCTGACGCTCTTGAGCAATGGTTTCGACCAGTCCGGCGCGGCGTGCCTTGCGACCGACACGCGGGCGCTCCAGCTCCTTCTGAGCGGCCACCAGCTCGGCACGATCCTTCAAGCCCCATGCCAGTCTGACGCCCGCCACACGGCGGCCCTGTTTCAACGGCTGATAGGCGGCATGAAACCCGGCGACGTGGTTTATCTCGGCGAGAGCACGGTCGAGAACAAACCTGCGCATGTCTTGCCATCTGCTGAGCGTATCACCGGACAAACCTAGCAGGTCACGCAGGTCATCCAGGCTGATATCCTCTGAGGTTTTTCGTAGGTTTGCGCGCAGGCTGAGCCACAAATACAGGCGCAGGCTATAGCGGCTCTCGAAAGCCATCACTGCGCGCCGCGACACAGCGGCCCAGTGGGTGCTGTCGGCAATGACGCGGCGCATTGCGGGTGAAAACTCGAAGCGTATCTCGGCATCATCGAGGTCATCCGGTTCGCGCTCGACGTCCGAAAGTATCGGCCCGCTTTTCGTATAAGCGCGTCCTCGGCGGCTCACCAGCTGCACAGACACGACTGTGCTGTGCAGCTCCTGGACGGCCTCGGCCAGCTCATCGCGGCTCTTGTGAAACGTCTCGTTCAATACGCTGTAGGGCACGCGGTGCTGCACCTGGTCGGCCACGGCCACACCAGCCTCCTGCACGAGAAGGCAAAAAAGCTTGGCGGCGCGCAGGCTGAGGCTGTCACCGGACACAAAGCGCAGCTCCACCAGCTCACCGGCGGCAACTATTGCGTCGGCATCGGCGCGGTGCATTTTGACTGCATCGAGGGTGGTTAGCTTGGCCATGAGGTGAAGGCTAAGGGTGAAGTCTCACCTTGGCAATTCACCTCGCCCGCGATTGCTCACCTTTCGCCCGCGATTGCTCACCTTTCGCCCGCGATTGCTCACCTTTCGCCCGCGATTGCTCACCTTTAAGGGTGTTTTTTCTTTCCAGGACAAAGCCTTAGCTGTCCCGAAATAGAAATAAGGAAATAAGAAAAGAGGGAAACCTGTGGATAAGTCTGTTTTTCAGCAACTCTGAGGGCAGTTTCGGCATCGTTTAAGGGTGGCGCTACAATTCAAGCGTGGCACCTGTGGCAATGTGGTCGATACTGAGAATAGATGGCTCGGGCGTCTAGGTCGGGCCTGGAAATTCGAACCCTTGCCCCGATGCCAACCGCAGGGCGCTTCAGGGCCACTCTCAGGGCCTCACAGAGCCGCAAAGGCTCTGTCGGGTGTCTTGGGAGCCATGCGGTGCTGCAACCGCACCACACGGACCGGAAAACCTGGTATGCGTCGATAGCTTGGTGTTAATCGACTCTCCAGCTACCGGCGCGGCTCACCCCTTCAGGTTGGCAATACCAGCGTCCCGCGCGATCTTGCCAGACGTAGCATTCGCGCCCGTCATCGAGCAGGATCACGGCCCCGACAAAGTAGGGCCATGTTCGCGCGGGTTGGCGACGCTCCCGCCCGCGTTCGCGGCCTCGACCCCGGCCCCGCTTTCGGGCTTCCTGAACGTAAGCGGCGGGCGGCTCGATCAGCTCGGCTGCGATGGCTTCAAACATTGTCGATGGTCTCCTGGTGCTGTGCGAGCTGATTGCGGATTACGCCCAAGTGTCGAGCTGTCGGATTTCCGGCATTGGCCGTTGTCGGGCTGTTGTCAATTCTCGTGCCCAAATCGGCCCGCGCCCCGATGCATCGCATCGGGGCCTGGCCTTCGCCGAGAATGGGGTGGAGTGTGTCAAGCTGCCGCGCGGAGCCACGCGCAGGCCAGGGCACGCCCTGGGCGAGCATGGCGAGCACGGTTGCTTGACACACGAGAGGGGCAAAGCCCCTGAGATGCGCGCCTATGGCGCGCCACAAAGGGCGCGTCTGCGCCCTGTCATTTTGCAAGGCCGAAGGCCGCGCAGCCGTAGGCGAAAGGTTCGCGCGCGATGGGATGGCTTGCCCGTCCCTCGCGCGCGCGTATGCGCGCACGACTTGATGCTAATACCTACTACTGGTCCCTTACAGGTCGTGACCTTCACGCGCCCGAAAAGCCGCGCGTTTCATGCGTCGGCGCGGGCGTCTGATCGTGAGGGCCAGTAGTGAAAAAGGGGGAATGGGGGATTTCTCCCCCTCTGCATCGGTCTCGATGCTCCAGGCGCTGCGCGTTTTCGAGCTGCGCCGCATCAATGCAAGGCCGAAGGCCGCGCAGCCGTAGGCGAAGGCGCGCGCGAGGGGCAGGTTAAACCATCCCTCGCGCGCGCCCGCGCACGCACGCCCTTGATGCTAATACCTACTACTGGTCCCTTACAGGTCGTGACCTTCACGCGCCCGAAAAGCCGCGCGTTTCATGCGTCGGCGCGGGCGTCTGATCGTGAGGGCCAGTAGTGAAAAAGGGGGAATGGGGGATTTCTCCCCCTCTGCATCGGTCTCGATGCTCCAGGCGCTGCGCGTTTTCGAGCTGCGCCGCATCAATGCAAGGCCGAAGGCCGCGCAGCCGTAGGCGAAGGCGCGCGCGAGGGGCAGGTTAAACCATCCCTCGCGCGCGCCCGCGCACGCACGCCCTTGATATACTATCCCTCTAGTGACACCCCCGACAAAAGCGTCAGCGTTCCGGAGAGCGAAAAGCGGCTTGGCCGCGCGCGGGTGTCACTAGACAAAAGCGGGTTGCAGGGTGTCCCTGCGCGGGGTCCGGGGCAAGGCCCCCTCTACCGCTTAGAACCCGCTCCCGGCCATCCGTGGCAGTCAGCATGGCAACGCCATTCGCTCCGCGCGCGCTGCCAAGGTCAGAGCCGGGTGAAGGGTTCAGCGGTTCAAGCGACATGCTGGTGTCAGGTTTTCTCAGGTTTCGCGCCGCGCCGTCGATCTTGGGTTTTTTTTTAATATGCAAAACAGCTAACCTGTTGTCTTACAACATTTTTTTGCTTTAAAATCCTGCGCAATAATGTTTCTCCAGCTGCGACAATTGCCGCAATAGGCATTATATTGCCTAACGTATTATGGCATCTTGGTGGATTCTGTTGACTTCTGCCGAAATCGGTTGCTTACTGCATTAAGTTCATTTAAAGGGCATGCATTCAAAATGCTACCGAGAGATAACGACATGCCTGAGTGCAACGGTGAAGTAAAAAGATTGAGGATGGCAGCAGGCTTGTCGCAGAACAAGACTGCGGGCCGAGCAGATCTGGATCGATCTACGTACCGAAAAGCGGAACTAGGCGAACCTGTAAACGAACTCACCATTGAGAAAATCGCAAAATGCTTCTCGGAGCTTTGCGGAAAGCCAGTGACATCCGCCCAGCTGATCAAGCAGGCATAGAGCGATGGGGGAAGTAAAAATGACCGATGCCAAAAAGCGGAAGAGCGCTTCCGAAGTCTACGCTTCGGTGGCCTCACCGGACGGACTTCTTTATCACGTCGCTCATGCCCGCAAGGAGAATTCTGATAATCCTTACGACGGCAGTCAGATGAAAGAGATCTCCGCACGTCGCCGGAAGCAGGATATTGAGCGCTTTCGTGACGCCGCAGAAAAGTTCAAGGAGCGCTCCATTCCTCGGAAGTAAGTCGCATAAATAACGAACAAGAGCGCCTCGTTGGGCGCTCTTTGTTTTGAGAAAGGAAGATATTGTATGTTATTCACAGAAGCTGAAATCAAGCAGCGGTTTGAAGACATTTATGATTTAGCCTGCGCTTTTTGTGAGTCATACAATGAAGGGCAAGAAGTTAAAGCAGAGATTGATCCTTCTCTCTTATACTTGTGTGTGGTTGCGCTCTATGACGATATCTCGCGCTACAAGGAATATCACTTAACCGATCCTGAAACCCAACGTTCTAATGCTATCAAAAGGGCAGCATATGGCGCTAAGTGGATTACTCACTTCTCGCCACTCATTTTTCCGCCGATGGGCCACGAGACAGGGCAACATTCGGTTGAGAACGGTGACGCTCTCGCAAACTCTGTGTTCGCTTTACACTTTGCGCTTACAAATGTTGAGATAGAAGCTGGTGTACCCTTCCAGCTCTCTAGTGAATACTACTACCAGTTGATATATGACCTCACTTACAGAGGACTCTCATCTGACGCACTGATACTGTTTTTTCAGTCTATCGCCGACCTAGCACACCCAAAGCGTGGAAAAGACTTCCTAGTTACCTAAGCTGGTCAGGATCAGCCATACAGTTCTCAAGGTTGGTATGGCAATTAGAAGTGTTGCGGCGATATACGTGTAGAAGATGATGCGTCGCATGCCACTTTGGCTTTCATCGTATAAATCATATTTTTTATGTAGTAGGTCCAAAATCGGTCCAGAGTACTTCGTAATGAAGTGATCCTGACTGTGCTTTACGGCCAAGCTTCTCATCTTTTCGAGTTGCTGCGCACCTTTTCCAAATTTAGTGTCATCGTCGCCTGCATCAGTTTCAAACTCTAGGTGGATCTCCATCTTGAATTGATCTTTCAGTTCCTTGACAATTGCGATAACCCTCCCCGAAGTCATTACGTCAGACTCACGTGTGAAAAACTCATAGCGGTTCGTAAAATCCTTAATCAGATCAGGGCAAAAGATATTATACAATATTGTAGAAAATGAGAAAAGTAAGAGTCCAAAGTAAATCCAGTAAACGCTGCTTACGCTAAAATCCACCGCCTCCTCTTGGTTCAACCCAAGTCTATCCCCGACAATAGAAAAGAGATCGCTCGTAAAATCTCCAAACAATATGAAGTATCCGATTACCGGCATTAGTATCGTCATGCGAGCAATAGGAGAGCGTCCAATGGAGCGTAGTTGATACCAAGTTGGTGTATGCAAAGCCGCTCTTCTTATCCCGGTCTTTGCGCAACGGATGCAATTTTGTAAAGAAATCTTCATAAACGCGCTTCTCGCCATTACATATTTTCTCAGAATGGCCACCAGCGGCGGCGCGGATGAATCATCGGGGCGGGCAACATGCGCCTCACGTCATCGAGGTGGCGCTGTAGCATCTGCACCTTCTCGCGCTCGGCGGCCAGCTCAGCCTCGGTCCTGGCAAGGCGGGCGGCCACGTCCTGGTCCACGGTGGATTTCTGGCCCGGCTCATGGCGGCTTACATGCTCCGACGTAGTCCGGTTCGCGGTCTTGTGTGGTGCTCTCGGCTCATATACCCGCGCAAGCTCGGCAGGGTCTATCTGCCAGTGTCCGGCATCGGTTTTCTTGGCGCTTATGGTCCCGTCCTGTAGGGCTTTCATGAGCGTGGCGCGGCTCACCTGATAAACCTTCACGGCTTCTCGCGGTGATAGTTTAGCCATGCGGCTCACCATCCGGTTCAGTCGGTTTCTGGGTCGGCGCATATCGGCTCATATGGTCCGGCGTGGTCCGGTCTAGTCCCGGCGCGGCGGCGAGGCTTTCGGCGATACGCTGACGCTCTTGAGCAATGGTTTCGACCAGTCCGGCGCGGCGTGCCTTGCGACCGACACGCGGGCGCTCCAGCTCCTTCTGAGCGGCCACCAGCTCGGCACGATCCTTCAAGCCCCATGCCAGTCTGACGCCCGCCACACGGCGGCCCTGTTTCAACGGCTGATAGGCGGCATGAAACCCGGCGACGTGGTTTATCTCGGCGAGAGCACGGTCGAGAACAAACCTGCGCATGTCTTGCCATCTGCTGAGCGTATCACCGGACAAACCTAGCAGGTCACGCAGGTCATCCAGGCTGATATCCTCTGAGGTTTTTCGTAGGTTTGCGCGCAGGCTGAGCCACAAATACAGGCGCAGGCTATAGCGGCTCTCGAAAGCCATCACTGCGCGCCGCGACACAGCGGCCCAGTGGGTGCTGTCGGCAATGACGCGGCGCATTGCGGGTGAAAACTCGAAGCGTATCTCGGCATCATCGAGGTCATCCGGTTCGCGCTCGACGTCCGAAAGTATCGGCCCGCTTTTCGTATAAGCGCGTCCTCGGCGGCTCACCAGCTGCACAGACACGACTGTGCTGTGCAGCTCCTGGACGGCCTCGGCCAGCTCATCGCGGCTCTTGTGAAACGTCTCGTTCAATACGCTGTAGGGCACGCGGTGCTGCACCTGGTCGGCCACGGCCACACCAGCCTCCTGCACGAGAAGGCAAAAAAGCTTGGCGGCGCGCAGGCTGAGGCTGTCACCGGACACAAAGCGCAGCTCCACCAGCTCACCGGCGGCAACTATTGCGTCGGCATCGGCGCGGTGCATTTTGACTGCATCGAGGGTGGTTAGCTTGGCCATGAGGTGAAGGCTAAGGGTGAAGTCTCACCTTGGCAATTCACCTCGCCCGCGATTGCTCACCTTTCGCCCGCGATTGCTCACCTTTCGCCCGCGATTGCTCACCTTTCGCCCGCGATTGCTCACCTTTAAGGGTGTTTTTTCTTTCCAGGACAAAGCCTTAGCTGTCCCGAAATAGAAATAAGGAAATAAGAAAAGAGGGAAACCTGTGGATAAGTCTGTTTTTCAGCAACTCTGAGGGCAGTTTCGGCATCGTTTAAGGGTGGCGCTACAATTCAAGCGTGGCACCTGTGGCAATGTGGTCGATACTGAGAATAGATGGCTCGGGCGTCTAGGTCGGGCCTGGAAATTCGAACCCTTGCCCCGATGCCAACCGCAGGGCGCTTCAGGGCCACTCTCAGGGCCTCACAGAGCCGCAAAGGCTCTGTCGGGTGTCTTGGGAGCCATGCGGTGCTGCAACCGCACCACACGGACCGGAAAACCTGGTATGCGTCGATAGCTTGGTGTTAATCGACTCTCCAGCTACCGGCGCGGCTCACCCCTTCAGGTTGGCAATACCAGCGTCCCGCGCGATCTTGCCAGACGTAGCATTCGCGCCCGTCATCGAGCAGGATCACGGCCCCGACAAAGTAGGGCCATGTTCGCGCGGGTTGGCGACGCTCCCGCCCGCGTTCGCGGCCTCGACCCCGGCCCCGCTTTCGGGCTTCCTGAACGTAAGCGGCGGGCGGCTCGATCAGCTCGGCTGCGATGGCTTCAAACATTGTCGATGGTCTCCTGGTGCTGTGCGAGCTGATTGCGGATTACGCCCAAGTGTCGAGCTGTCGGATTTCCGGCATTGGCCGTTGTCGGGCTGTTGTCAATTCTCGTGCCCAAATCGGCCCGCGCCCCGATGCATCGCATCGGGGCCTGGCCTTCGCCGAGAATGGGGTGGAGTGTGTCAAGCTGCCGCGCGGAGCCACGCGCAGGCCAGGGCACGCCCTGGGCGAGCATGGCGAGCACGGTTGCTTGACACACGAGAGGGGCAAAGCCCCTGAGATGCGCGCCTATGGCGCGCCACAAAGGGCGCGTCTGCGCCCTGTCATTTTGCAAGGCCGAAGGCTGCGCGTTCCGGGATCATCCGATCACCGGTTCCGATAACATCCGATCAGTGATTCCGATTTGATCCGATCACCTGTTCCGGGGCATCCGATCAGTTGGGTGTTCCGGCCGGGATGCGCGTCG
>Ga0307969_1001706_pt1 | contig 10459 bp, 15 predicted proteins | sample OrgLakmetagen710_FD_201841 | JGI IMG/M metagenome (GOLD analysis project Ga0307969, IMG submission 201841) | Saline water microbial communities from Organic Lake, Antarctica - #710 | ecosystem: Environmental > Aquatic > Non-marine Saline and Alkaline > Saline | place: Antarctica: Organic Lake... | reverse complement strand
CGTACGAAGTGTTCATCAACTCCAAATCGATGGAACACTTCCAGTGGGTTATCGCCCTCACCCGCGTTATCTCTGCGGTATTCCGCAAAGGTGGCGACGTAACCTTCCTGGTGGAAGAGCTGCGCAGCGTGTACGACCCCAACGGCGGCTACTTCAAGAAAGGCGGCGTATTCATGCCGTCCCTGGTGGCTGAAATCGGCGCCGTCATCGAAAAGCATCTGAAGGCCATCGGCTTGATGGAAAGCGAGGAAATGAGCGAAACCACCAAACGCATCCTCGCCGAAAAGCGCGCCGAGTTCGAAGCCAGCCACACGGCGGCAACGAACGACGACAAAGCCGGCGACTTCCCGCCCAACGCCACCATGTGCGGCAAGTGCAGCACCAAGGCGGTGATTGTGATGGACGGCTGTGCGACTTGCCTGTCTTGTGGGGACAGCAAGTGTGGTTGAAGTGATTTACAAGTGACGTAGAGAACGGGCCCGGAGTGCAGACTTCGGGCCTTTTTTGTTCCAGGGGATGTAATCGTTTGACCGCGTCATGACTGGGAGAATCGCGACGGTTTCATGATTACGCAATCATGGTGCGGTAGTGAGAGCGACTGTTTTGCAAGTGGCTGTTTTTATGGCTAGTTTGAACAAGGGATGCTTCAAACGGCGTAATCATAAAGCGTAATAACGATGCGGTCAGATTCAGGTTATCGACTTGGCTGCGGTCTAATTGCTGTTATACATAGAGAGGAGACAATATGTCCGGCACCAACATCGGCAACTCTCTGAACCGATTAGTTTCCGTTGCTCGCAGCACTCTTTTTGATCAAGGAGAGTTAGCGCAACTTACCTATGGGGCTTTTGATATAGCCGCGAAAGGGATGCAGGAGTCTGAGCAGGAAGAAATAGAAGTGACTTTCCCAGTAGGTTGGCAGCCAGATAAAATCCCGATCAATAGCACTCGTAAGTACCAGAAGAGTGAGCTTCTTGGTAGATATCAGTTGTTGGCTTTTAATCACTTAGCTATAAACGGAATCATCCAGCTTGTTGCCATAGTGGAAGCAATGCTGGGTGATGTGGTGCGTAAAGTCATTCTCCAGTATCCACAAAAGTTGAGCGCCAAAAGGACCATCAATCTCAAGTCTATCCTCGAAGCAGTTTCAATTGAGGAAGTTCACCTTAGAGCTACGGATCAACTTCTAAATGAAATGTCCTATAAATCGCCAAAGGAGTTTTCTGAATTCCTCGAAGGTATGATTTCTATTAACCTTCTCGAATGCCCGGCATTTCACAGGTACATGGAGGTCAAAGCTTCCAGGGACATCTTTATCCACAATCGAGGCATCGTTAACGATGTATATTTGCGAAAGGCGGACTCTCATCAGAGAGCACAAGCCGGTGCCCGATTGCCTGCAGACGTACAGTACTTTTTAGAGTCTTATGAGTACTGTTTGCAGCTTGCGGATTGGTTAGAAATCCAACTGCACGAGCGCTGGCATAGCTCAGAATTCGAGGAACGAAGCCAAGCTGGAGGCTCTGGCTCAGGCGAGAGTCCGAAAGATGTATAACAAGACGCTGTTGCCGGACAATTTTTTCGCCGCTACGCGGCTACAAAATTGCCGCAAAGCTCTGCGTTAGGGCTGTTAAAGGAAATTGAATTATGAGGTTGGTTTTTCTACTCGTGGTTTTTGTTTTTCCTCCGGCACTGCTTGCCGAAACGTTATTGTGCGTGGCTGATGCAGGAGCAATTGTTGAAGATGGCGGTGGCCAATCAGCCAAAGCTTGGGCTGTTGATGTTGCGGCCAGCAAATACGTTCTTACAGAGAACAATGGCAATCTAGTTGTGAAGCAGCTCGGCCAAGATTACGTGTTATTTGATGAGTGCGTTAGCCCTTATTTCTGTGAGAGCTCAAACGGTTATTCTGGAAGTTTCATGCGCACGAGTGATGGAAGATTCACAATTGTATGGTTATCCATGCGAGGACATCGCGAGCAGTTGATCGCTGCAAAAGGACGCTGTAGCCAAATCTGATGCATGCCCTAACCAATGCAGGCACGGCGACGGCTACTTCATTGCGGCTTCGCCTTCATTCTGCAGCCGCGCATGCTGCAAGCGTTAGGACAGGTTGCACCGAAACAAGGAAATTTGATGAAGGACCTAGATGAGCATAAGAAAATTGCTGTTTTAATTGATGCAGACAATGCTCAGTACTCGAAAATGAAATCAATCCTTGACGAAATTTCGGCCCATGGTCATGTCTTGATAAAGCGGGCTTACGGGGATTGGTCGAGTGAAAATTTGAAAAATTGGAAGACATCTCTGAACGAGTTGGCCATTCAGCCGATTCAGCAGTTCGCCTATACCACCGGAAAGAATTCAACAGATGCGTCAATGATCATAGACGCTATGGATCTTCTCTACTCGAAAAAGTACGACGCTTTCGCTTTGGTCTCAAGCGATAGTGATTTCACCAAGCTTGCATCACGTTTGCGCGAATCTGAGGTATTTGTTTTTGGTGTTGGAGAAAAGAAGACGCCGATATCCTTTCGCAACGCATGTGATGATTTTGTATACACGGAAAATCTTGGAAACGAACCCTCAGCTGTAAGAAACGATGATTCTCATACGAAACTGCCGTCTGCAACTGATCCGAAAGAATTAGTGCCTGTGCTTACGAAAGCTTGGGAGCAGTATCAGGATGAGGACGGTTGGGCAAACGTTGCAGCCGCAGGTAGTTTTGTAAAACGTGCCGCGCCTGATTTCGACCCACGAACATACGGAGCTACCAAATTACCCGATATCATCCGGAAACTAGGTATTGAATTCGAAATGACAAAATTCAAGGGCAAGGGGTCCGTCAATATTGTCGCCTATCGCCCAAAAGGTCCTAATCATTAGCGTCAACGGGACCGTTTTGTTCCGCTGCAGCTTTGCAAATTAGCCCGTTGAGCGGCACCTGTACCACAGTGTCGATACGGGAATCCAAGGACCCCACCAAAATGATTGATTCAGAGATGCAGTACCTGCGCCGCTGCGTATTTCCCGCACCTGAGCTACTCCGTAACCACTTATACCTTGCTGCTTGTCAGAGAGGTATCATTCGGGTATCGGAGGCTCTCAGCCTTTAGCTGAGGCCGTATTGCCTGACTTCTATGAATGCAGTGAAGAGATAAAGAATGATTGACCGCAAATATCACAGAATCGTATTTTCCTTTTTCATGTCACTGATGATGTCTTGCATCATGTCGCTGGTGATCAGTGTGTTTAACGTGGGCTGGGTCAGCGATATCGTTTCAATCTGGCTGAATGCTTGGCTTTTTGCGTTTGCATTCGCCTTTCCCACCATATTCCTGGTGTCGCCAGTGGTTCACAAGTTGGTCGGCCTGGCTTTGAAAGAAGACGTTTGAACATCAAGGGCAACGGATCGTTACGCCACCCTCAACACTCCAACAAAGGCGGCGGCTGTGGGGACGCCATTTCGGTCAGGGCAGAATGACCAGATGATTGGGCAGTTCGTTCCGCTCATGCGTCGCGGGCACGTGTTCTTTCAGTAGTTTTCCGCAGGCTGCAATGCAATCAAGAAACCCCTGCCGGGTCTGGCCCTTGCGCACACTGGTCGTGAAATTCGCCACGATGTCTTCCCAGACTGAGTTGTCGAGAACATCGGCAATGCCCTGGTCTACCAGAATTTCAACGTAGCGTTCCGCTTCGGAGACGAAAATCAGCATACCCGTGGCGCCTTCCGTATGGTGCAGGTTCTGCTCCAGAAATTGCCGCCGCGCCAGGTTAGAGGCCCGCCAATACCGCACCTGACGGGGAATCAGGCGGATGCTGATACCGGGCAGACGGAACAGCAGGCTAAGCAGTATGAAGGCGCCCCACTGCACCAAAAGCAGTATGTCGGCTCCAAACCAGTTGCCAAAGTAGTTGCTGATGCCGGGTAAAAGCAGCGCCAGGATGCCGGCCCAGAGCAAGGGAATATAACTGTAGTTGTCGGATTGGGCCGCCAGCACCGTTACCAGTTCGGCATCGGTTTCTCGCTCTACCTGGTTGATGGCGGCGGAAACGTCTTGCTGATCGTTTTTGCTGAGTAGTGTCATGATTCTGTGGCTCTCATTGTCAGGTGTTGGGTTTCGACGGATGCGGGTGCCGGGGCAGATTTACCAGCCACCAGACGCACCACCGCCGCCGAAGCCGCCGCCTCCGCCGCCAAAACCGCCTCCGCCGAAGCCACCGCCACCACGGCCGCCCATCATGCCGCCAAGCAATGCAGCCCCAACCAGAGCTGCCCCACCGCGCCCGCCACGGCCACCGCGGCTACCAATAAAGAACACCACCGACATCATGATGATAAACAACAGCGCCACCATGCCGGCGTTGGGCTTTTCCTGAGTTGGCCGGGACTGCTGTCTCTGTGGAGTGGCCAAGGGCTGGCCCCCCAGGACCTGAATCATGGCAGCAGCACCACTGACAATTCCCGACTCAAAGTCGTTCTGACGGAAAGCCGGTGTCATCACGCGATTGATAATAACCGACGATTCAGCATCGGTTAGCCTGCCTTCAAGGCCGTAGCCTACTTCGATGCGGATTTTGCGCTCTTCCTTCGCCACAATTAAAAGGGCACCGTTGTCCTCGCCCTCCTGGCCGATGCCCCAGTGCCTGCCCAACTGGTAACCGTAGTCCTCAATCGCGAAACCCTGAAGGTCCGGCAGGGTGACCACCACCACCTGTTCGGTGCTGGCCTGCTCGTGCGCCTGAAGCATCTGGGTCAGGCGCGTCTCAGCTTGCGGGGAAAGCATATCCGCCTGATCCACTACCCTGCCCGTCAGTTCCGGAAAATTCGGCGTTGACTGCGCCATTGCGACGGCGGGGAGCAATAGCAAAAGCGCCAGTAGCTGTTTTTTCAGGGGTAAAACCGACATCAGAACTGCACCGCAGGTGCGTTCTCAGCATTTTCCGTTGTGGCTTCAAAATTGGCGCGGAGCTCCAAATCGCTATACAAAATGCTGTACCAGATTTTGCCCGGAAAGGTGCGAAGCTCGGTGTTGTAGGTTTCTATCGACTGGATGAAATCGCGGCGAGCAACCGCGATTCGGTTCTCTGTGCCTTCAAGTTGCGACTGCAGGGCAAGGAAGTTCTGGTTCGACTTCAGATCCGGATAACGTTCGGACACCGCCATCAGGCGGCTCAGGGCACTGCTCAACTCACCCTGGGCCTGCTGGAACTGCTGCAGCTTCTGGGGATTGTTGAGAATGCTTTCGTCTACCTGAATAGACGTCGCTTTCGAGCGCGCCTCAATAACCGCAGTCAGGGTTTCCTGCTCCTGGGCGGCAAACCCCTTGACGGTTTCCACCAGGTTTGGAATCAGGTCGGCGCGGCGCTGGTACTGGTTTTCTACCTGAGACCAGGCTGCCTTGACGCGTTCATCAAAAGTGGGAATATTGTTGATGCCGCAGCCGCTCAGCAACAGAACCAGTGCCATAATTGACGTCAACTGCCAGAAAGTCTGCGGTTGAAAGGGTTTGCGAAGGATATCCATGGTGCTTTGTCCCTGAGGTCGATGCGTGATGAAGCGGCGACGGCCGACTAAAAGTCGAATCGTTCAGCTGATATTGATGGGGACAAAGCTATTGTTTTCAAGCTAGTGATTCACTGGCAATCAGCCCCAGAAACCCTGACCGCCCTTCTCTTTCATTTCAGCGCCGTCTTCAGGCCGTGGTCGAGAGTCTGCCATGGCTACGATGATGAGCAGTGGGTATAAACGACCGAGTGAAATCGTTAAGGCACCGTGGGATGATAGAGCCACCATTCAACGATCGGAGAACAAAATGGCAGGTGGATGGTCACGGGATGGTGCCGTTCAGGACCAGATTGACGCCAGCGTTGAAGATGAAGTGCAGCGCGCCAGAAGTCAGCTAGGCAGAGGTGAGAGCGCGGCCTATTGCGAGGAATGTGACCGCGCTATTCCGGAGGCACGCCGTAAGGCGATCCCGGGAGTCCGGCTTTGCATTGAGTGTCAGGCCGCCCTCGAAAAGCAGGCAACGAGTGCAAGCGGAATTAATCGTCGCGGCAGCAAGGACAGTCAGCTGAGGTGAACAGGCTGGGAGACTACCAGTGGCAAAACCGACTCATCCTGATTCAGGCGGCAGAAAACAACGGCGATGAGGTGGAAACACTCAAGACGGCCAAGGTTGGAATTGATGATCGCGATCTTATCTGGTTTGTGAACACCGGGTCCTGCTGATAGGCAAAGACGGCGGTATCAAAAGCCGCGAATCCGATCTCAACCTTGATGCAATCTTTCGCCGTATCGACGCCATGCCGATGCGCGCTCGGGAAATGCGTAACGACTGAAACTGAGCAGACTACTCATTCTCCCCCATAGTCTGTGCGGAAGCGCTTTTGTGTTCGGTACGGAATTACTAAAATATCACTGGATAACGGCGAATCCGGGGAAGAAGATAGCGCACGCCTCATGAACACAGAGTTCGATTTTGGGTCGAAGAGCCGGGAGCCCCCTGCTCACCAAGTGCACCCACGGAGGGTGCGTGTTCGATGCTTAATCACATTCACTCAATACTCTCATCCCTACCCGTCATTCGAGTTGGCCTGCTTTGCCTGTCGGTTTTAATCGTCATTGGGATCATCGATCACTCAACAGGCTCTGAGACCGCACTCGCCCTTTTTTATCTCATCCCTGTCAGCATTGCAGCCTGGTATATCAGTCGGCGCTCAGCGCTCATTCTGGCCGTTGCCGCTGCTTCCATCTGGCTATTGGCCGACTACACATCCGGCCAGTCCTACAGCCACCCGGCTATTTCGTACTGGAATGCGGCGGTTCGGTTAGGCTTTTTTGTGATCACCGTTTATCTGCTGTCGATGATTCGACAACTTCTGGAAACCCAGACGAAACTCGCCCAATTCGACAGCCTGACGGGGCTTCGGAATGCGCGGTCGTTCGCGCAGGCGTGCACAGCTGTTTTCGACCTGTCCCGCCGTCATGGCCGCAGTTCCGCCCTATGCTACATAGACATCGACGGCTTCAAGGGCATCAACGACTCCCTTGGCCACAGCGTTGGCGATAGCGTTCTCAGGGCGGTGGGCTGTGCATTAAGCCAACGGATGAGGGCTTCCGATATTGGTGCCCGTCTGGGAGGCGACGAATTCGCCATCTTACTGCCTGAAACCACCATGGCTGGTGCGCGCAGCTTCTTTATGGAGTTGCACGCCGGCCTTGTTGCCCTGGCCATCAGTAATCAGTGGCCAATTGGTTTCAGCATTGGAGTGGCTGTCTTTGCGGTTGCGCCCGCAACCACGGACGATGCAATTCGGCAAGCGGACGATTTGATGTATAAAATGAAACATTCGGATAAGAACAGCGTATTGTTTTCTGAACCTGAAGCGGATTCCGGGCACAATGCTCCCTTGGCGGCGGCAGAGCTCAGGCGGGGTGGGGTTAAATCCGATGTCTGATTATCCGGTCGCACCGTTCAGCTCCAGATTGTCGCCAGCATTGACGACGAAGTGCAGCGCGTTCGAAGCCAACCAAGGAGGAAGTGTACGATGAACATGCGGATGTGGTCTTTCTCCCTCTCGGGTTGGCTGAGTATTTTTCTCACCCCATCTGCGCTTCAGGCAGAGACCCTTCGCTTTGCAACAATCGATTATTGCCCTTTCACCTGCAGCCCCGCCAAGGAAAAAGGAAAGGAAGGGTTCATGACCGATATCCTTCGGGAAGCTCTGGAGCCTGCCGGTTACACCCTTGAAATTACCACCCTCCCCTATGTCAGAGCCGTCAAATCCGTTCAGGACGGCGCATACGACGGCATTGTGGTGGTTGGCAAAGACTATGCCCCGGACCTGATCTATCCGGATCAGCCAACGGTAAGTCAACGGACGGTATTCCTGGTGAACGCCGGAACCAAGTGGGAATACACGGGGGTCGATTCCCTGCCGCAGGTCAGGGTCGGGATCGTCAGGGGATACCATTACGTGGATGACGATTTAATAGCCTATCTGGCCAGGGAACAACAGAACGAGACTCTGGTGCACGTGATGCATGGCGATAATACAACCGGGCGAGGCCTGCAATTGCTCCTGTCTAAACGCGTCACCACCTTTCTTGAGGGCGAATATTCAGCCATTTATGAGCTTGAAAAACTCGGGATCAGGGACCAAGTGGTGATTGCAGGCCACACAAGGAAAGCGTTTGAAGACTATACCGGGTTTAGCCCCCATAACCCGGATGCTGCCCGGTATGCTCGAATATTGTCTGACTCGCTTAAAGAGTTGAATAGAACGGGCAGAATTCATGAGATTCTGCTTCGGTACGGCATCACCCTTGAGCAAAAGCTCGATCCTTTGCAATCGCTCTCGAATTGATGAACCGGCCAGAAGATCAGTAGTCTATATCGACAACAACAGGGCTCGTGGTCAGGGTCTGTTGGGTTCGCAGTCTGAAGCAACAACCCAAAGGTGACGATAGTGACGTTTCCGCCGAATGAGAATTCACCACCGGCGTACACCCTGCCGGTAATCGAGCAGCTGTTTGAAAACAGCGGTGCCGCGGTGTTCCTGTTCGATGATCACGACCTGCTGCTTTACGCCAACGATCAGTATTATGACCTTGTGTGCCATTCTCGCGGTTCGCATCCTACCTGGCCCGATATCATGCGTGACAACTACGCCAGGGGTCAGGGACTGATTATCGAGACCGACGACATCGAGTCGTGGATTCAGTCAGCATTGGCGAGGCGTCGCGTTCAAACCTACCGACAGTTTGAAATTGACGCCTGGGACGGCCGATGGCTGTTAATGACAGAAACCCTTATTCCGGGTGTCGGTCTTTTAGGTATTGGTGTGGATATCACTCAGGCAAAGAACATTACCACGGCCCTGAAAGAGGAATATCAGTCTGCGCTGGTCAAGGCAGAAACCGACCTGCTGACCGATATGGGCAACCGACGGGCTCTGGAACGTTTACGAAAGCTGTTCGTAAGTTAGGGACGCCACCACCAGGTAACGGCCCTGATGATCGATATAGATCAGTTCAAACCCTACAACGACACACTGGGCCATTTGCAGGGTGACAACTGCCTGCAGCGGATGTCCGAGCTGATTCGCAACAGCCTCCGGTTGAGCGAGGCCTATCCCATACGGTTGGGTGGTGACGAGTTTCTTATTCTGATGCTGGATGCCCCCCTGTCACTGGCCCAGCAAATAGCTCAGAGAATCCGGAACAGTGTGCATGAAAGTGCCATCCCCCATCCCTCGACACCTTCAGGTCTCGTTACTCTGAGCATGGGCCTTGCAAGCAGAAAAATCACAGACTCGGAAAGTCTGTCATCCCTTATAAAAGACGCAGACAATGCGCTCTACAAAGCCAAGCAAAGCGGCCGCAACCGCATCGAGGGCCTCGAGGGAATCTCTGAGGGCCAGAATTGATGTGGCACCCCGGAAGGAAAAACAAAAATGACAGCCTACGTAATCGGTAACATCTCCATAAAAGACCCCGCTAAATGGGCCAGATACCGCAGTCAGCTTCCGGCGACACTGACGCCCTGGGGTGCGGAACTGGTGCTTCGGGGCAAGCAGGCCACCGTACTCAGCGGGCAATACGCCCACACGGATACGGTCGTCCTTCGCTTTCCGGATAGGGAATCTGCCGTTGAATGGCATGAATCCGCGGCCTATCAGGCATTGGTTCCGCTACGCAACGAAGCAGCCGATGTAGACCTGGTGAGTTATCAGGCCGATTCGTAGGCGCTCACTGAATAGGCGCTTACTGAATAGACGCTTACTGAATCTGTGCAAGTGCGTCGGCGATGTCACTGCGGTTGCCGGGGCGAACCAGTCGTGTGCGTTCGCCCCCATCCTTCAGAAAAATCAATGACGGCCATAGCTTCACGCCAAAGGACCGCCCCAGTTTCCGACCCTGTCCGTCTTCGATTTTCACATGCTGAATGTCCGGATGGCTGTCCATGGCCGCTTTTATAACCATTTGTGCGTCCTGGCAGAATTCGCACCAGTTGGCACCAAATTCGATCACCATCGAGCCGCGGGTCTGGTCAACGTCATCGCGGCTCAGGGTTTCGGCTGTATATTGGCGGGTGTAGGGCATGATGTTTCCTCGTCAAGGCTGTGCAATTTTTGAACACTTACATTATAGCCCGACAGCGACTTCCAGGCGCCTGATGCAATCCGTAAACGTGCGGCTGATGCGGGTCTGGTCCCGGATCATGGCCATTCGTGGCCAGGTGGCCTGCTCCCCGAAACGAATGTACATGTCCAGATCCCGGGCGCTCGGGTTGGCCAGTATCTTCCGGTAGAGCAAAGGCCGGAACGGAAACTGGACGTTGATATCGCCAAGATAACTCTGACTTGCCATGGCATGGGCCTGCTCCAGCAGCGGCCGCAGAATGCCGGGTGACGGACTTTCGCTCGTCAGCTTCAGGGTTGCCGCCAATGGCAC
>Ga0307969_1001675_pt1 | contig 10593 bp, 7 predicted proteins | sample OrgLakmetagen710_FD_201841 | JGI IMG/M metagenome (GOLD analysis project Ga0307969, IMG submission 201841) | Saline water microbial communities from Organic Lake, Antarctica - #710 | ecosystem: Environmental > Aquatic > Non-marine Saline and Alkaline > Saline | place: Antarctica: Organic Lake... | reverse complement strand
CGAGGATCAGCCGGCTCATGTCACCGGTCTTGGCCTGCACTGCCAGACGAGCTAATTCCTGAACCGCCTCAACGGTGTCTGGGTCAGAGATCTTGCCTAAGTTGGATTCACCATCACTCTTAACACTTACGTAGACGCGTTCCTTCTTGAACTCAATGTCCAGGTCACCATCTAGGTCAGCTACATCCAAAAACTCTTCGATGAAGTCCGCCGCGATTTCGCCTTGCTGTTCTAACTCTTTTTCTTCACTCATTTACTTCTTCTTCTTCTTCTTCTTGGATCGGTTTTTGCTAACTGGCTGGCTACGCTGACGAGCCTCGAGCTCGGGCGTGGCCTCCTCGATAACAGGGGTGGTCTCTGCTTTGGGCAACTTGCCCCTGCGCTCCAAACGATCCTGGCGTGCCTTGTGTGCAGGCGATCCAGGAGTCGGCATGTTGCGAATAACAATGAACTGCTGACCCATGGTCCAGAAGTTCGAAACCAACCAGTACGTCATAACACCCAGTGGGAAGGTTAGGCCGGAGAACAAGAACACAGCCGGAAGCGTGTAAAGCATGATCTTCTGGGTTCGCATGAACTGGCTATTTTGAGTCTCTGGGTTTTGGTTCTTCGTCATGATCTGCTTCTGCGTGATGAACTGCGAAGAAGACATCAACACGATCATGATGGCGGCTAGGACTTTAACGTTTAGATCCTCGGACCCAAAAAAAGTATCGGAAAGAGTGGCCCCGAACAGCTGTGCCTGCGAAAAAGAACGAGCCAGCTCTTCTTCTAGCACCCCAACGCCCGGCTCGTTGCGCTGCGCTGCGTTTAGAACATAGAAAAGGCTGATGAAGATCGGCATCTGCAAAATCAGCGGGAGGCAGGAGCTAAGCGGGTTGGATCCGGTTGCCTTATAAAGCGCCATTTGCTCTTTGGCGAAACGCTCTCGGGAGTCGCGGTCAGTTTTGCCCTTGTACTTCTTCTGAAGCTTTGCCAGCTCTGGCTGAACCATCATCATGTTTCGTTGGCTCTTAATCTGACGAACAAACACAGGAATCAGGGCGGCACGGACTACCAACACGAGGCCAACGATGGCCATGACCCATGACCCACCCGAGTCAAAACCGAGCCCAAGAGTGCTAAACATGGAGTGGAAGTTCACCAGAATTAGCTCAATGAGCCACTTAATCGGCCATAGCAGATCCACAATTACCTCTTTATTTCTGAATTAACAAGTGTTACAAATCCTAGCTGGCTAATCGAAATCCAGTTGGGCGCAGTTGTGACTTCGTCAACACCACCGGAGGACCATGGATTACAGCGCAAGATTCTCCAACAGGTTAGGGGTATCGCCTTTAAAAGACCTAGGTTCTGCAAATAGTGCAGTCCGTAAGTTGAACAAGAGGGGTAGTACCTACAAACGTCTCCATAAAGCGGAGAAATTACTTTTCTGTAAACCAGAACGGGTGCGATAAGAACATTTCTGGGAAACAAGATCAAAACCCGAAGCAGCCTCATTTCTCGGTCCGCTCCATGAGCTTTGTTATTACGGCCTTTAATTCTTCGAAACTGAGCTTGGTGGCACTGGGCCGAAACCGAACCACTCCGTGGATCTGTGGTTTGCCATAAATTAGCTCGCTGAGGACAGCCTTTGTTCTTCTGCGTATTTTATTTCTAACTACGGCGTTGCCGACAGCACGCGAAGTAACTATCGCAAAGCGGCTTGTCTCAGCGGGTAAAAAGTGAATTGTTGCCACGTCATTGCTACTGCGCTTGCCTAGCCGGATCGCCTCGCGAATCTCATCGCTAGACGACAATCGATTTTCGCGCGCTAGCAACTGCCCTCTAGGCGCTTAGTTCTGTGCGACCCTTACTGCGGCGGGCGGCAACAATGGCACGTCCCGCACGAGTACGCATACGTAGACGGAAACCGTGCTTCTTTGCGCGACGGCGATTATTCGGCTGGAATGTGCGCTTGCTCACTTAAAACTCCCTGGGTCAGTTGGGAATTAGATCCCAAAACAACTTCCATAATCTACGATGAATCTAGCTGATAGTCAAGGCGACTGCGCACTTATTGAAGCAAATAACGCCACTGGCATACAAAATCCAAAAATCCGTAGCGACACGCCGAGGGAATTTGATATCCACGGGCCTTATCCAGTTGAATATTCCCGTCAAAGCCTTGGGATAAGTTTCAGCAGGTTTTCCACAGACATTTAGGGTTTATCCACAGGCAGCAGATAGTGTGCAACTATCTGTGGATAACTATCGATTTTATAAGGAGCTTGGGATGGCAGACGTCGCTCTCACGACCATGTGGAGTGACCTTGTATCCAAAATAGCTTCCGACCCCAGGGTAACTCCTCACCTGAAGGGCCATCTAGATCTGGCCGTACCAAAGGGGGTTTTAGATGACACTCTTTACCTAGAGGTCCCAAACGAAACAACTAGGTCCATGCTTCAGCAGCGCCTAAAAGAACTTTTGTTAGACGCCCTTGGAGAGATTGCAGAATTCGGAGGACCCGCCTCCTTTCTAATAATCACCAACGAAGAGCTACAAACACCGACTCGAATTGAGCTCGCCGTTGAGCCAGAGCCACCGCCAATAGACAAGGATCCGGCCACCGGTCCAGTTCCAATCACCGGAGCGTCAGGTCTGAACCCTAAATATAGCTTCGATAACTTCGTGACCGGTGGATCCAATCGATTTGCACACGCTGCTTCTTTTGGGGTAGCCGAAGCCCCCGCGGAGGCATACAACCCGCTGTTTATCTACGGTCCGAGCGGTCTAGGCAAAACCCACTTGCTACACGCAATCGGCCACTACGCGATGCACCTGAAGCCAAGAACCAAAGTTCGCTATGTCTCAAGCGAAGAGTTCACCAACGACTTTATAAACGCCATTCAAAACAACAGGCCGTCCGAATTTCAGGCCCAATACCGGGACGTAGATATTTTGCTTGTCGACGACATCCAGTTCCTACAAGGGAAAGACCAGACTCAGGAAGCCTTCTTCCACACCTTCAACAACCTCCACGACCACAACAAACAAGTTGTGATTACCTCCGACACTCGACCGAAGCAGCTCGCGGGCTTCGAAGAGAGGATGCTTTCAAGGTTCGAATGGGGATTGATAACCGACATTCAAGCCCCGGAGTTCGAGACGCGTGTTGCAATTCTTCGCAAAAAAGCTGCTCTGGAAAAAATCCAAATACCGGACGACGTCATTGAATACATGGCATCCAGGATTTCATCCAACATACGAGAGTTGGAAGGAACACTGATAAGGGTGACAGCCTTCGCTAACCTGAACAGGCAACCGATCGACATGGACCTAATACAAACGGTTCTAAAAGATTCCTTTTCGGTTTCCGGTGACACCCGCATCACACCGCTAGAAATAATCGCGGCGACCTCCACCTACTTCAAAATAACCCAAGAAGAACTGACAGGCTCCGGCCGACAAGCAGCAATCGCCCTGGCCAGACAGATCGCAATGCACATCTGTCGCGAGTTGACAGGCCTGTCACTACCAAAAATTGGCACTCACTTTGGTAATCGTGATCACACAACCGTCATGTACGCCACCAAGAAAATTAGTTCTCAAATGCGAGAAAAGCGATATATCTACAATCAAGTCTCAGAAATAATTCAGAAAATCAAAGACAACCACAAATAGTTTTCAAAAAAGCCTATGGATAACTAATCAGTTAATTTGGGAAAACTGCAAAAATTCGGCCAATAACATCGCGGGAAATGTGGAACTAAAGAATCTCATCCACAAGGCAACGAGTTATCCACAGGTTTTTCCACAGAACTGTGTACAACTTACAACGATGTAGTTTTCAACCAACAAAGGACCAACAGGCACTTATCCACTTATCCACAGCAGGTTATTAATGATTATTAAAGATATTAAGTAATTATTGATATTCACTCGTACCGAGCTGTGGTGACACCAGTCGACTCTTGTGCAAAGATAAAGCCCAATCCAACTAGAAAGTCATTATGAAATTTCAAGCCGATCGCGAAGTCCTAAGTGATGCTGTTTCTTTTCTAGTCCGCCTCTTGTCACCAAGACCTCAGCTGCCTCAGTTATCAGGGGTGATGATCGAGGCAACAAAAGACGAAGTTTTACTTTCTATCTTCGACTATGAGGTAGCTGCAAGAGTTAAAATCGCAGGAGCAGTGGATGTTCCTGGCAAGGTACTTGTCCAAGCGAGACTTCTTTCCGAGATCCTTAGCAAGCTGCCCGCTGCATCAGTTGCAATAACCTTGGATGACGCACGACTTCAAGTTAATTCGGGCTCTAGCAAATTCTCTTTGTCATCAATGGCAACTACCGATTATCCAGAGACCCCCGACTTCCCAGAGGCAACTGGAAAAGCTTCAGCAAGTGAATTCACAAACGGTGTATCAAAGGTTGCTGTCGCAGCCTCGCGCGAAGAAGTAACACCAGTTCTAACGGCAGTAATGATCACGGCCAGCGCAAAAGAATTAACTTTAGTTGCCACCGATAGATTTAGGGTTGCTGTAAAGGCAATACCTTGGACCGGAAAAGCACTAGAAAGAGAAGTTCTTATACCAGCTAGGGTCCTCAGTGAAATCTCCAAAACTTTTAGCCACGGCAACGAGCTGGAAATTGGCTTTGGCGAGAGCGAAAAAGACATGATCGGCTTCTCGAGTGGAAATAAGTCAGTTTCCACGGCAACAATAAAAGGCAAGTACCCGGCTGTCTTGCAATTGTTCCCGGAGGAAACCTCGAGTTTCGCAATAATGAATAACCAAGACCTTTTGGACGGTACCAAGCGAGTTGCACTAGTTGTTGACCGCGAAAAGCCGCTGAGATATAAATTTACTGAAAATGAGCTATCTCTTGAATCGATTGGCTCGGACGTTGCGGATGCATCTGAACAGGTTCCGTGCTCACTCAAAGGGGACGAAACAATTGTTTCTCTCAGACCACAGTTTCTCTCGGACGCGCTCGCTGGCCTAGAGGCAGAGAACGTAAAAATCGGCTTCACCGTTAACCCAAACAACCCAAACAAGCCAGGTCCTGTTCTTATCAGCCCGGTAGATCCAAAAAACGGTGACACAGACTTTAAGTACCTACTGCAGCCAAACCTTCTAGTCTCCTAATCGAAGGACCTAGCGCTTGTGGCTTAAGTCGTTACAGCTGGCAAATTTCAGGAACTACGCGCAGCTAAATGTAGATTTTTCTGCGGGACAAATCTTATTGTTCGGTCAAAACGGTGAGGGCAAAACAAATTTAGTTGAAGCCGTTTGTTATTTATCAAGCCTTGATTCCCACAGGGTAACTGGCTATCAAGCCTTGATACAGCAGGACAACGCAACCTCCCAGCTCTCCGGAAGGGTAAACAACAACGATAGAGAACTGCTTATTGGTATTGAGCTCAATAAAGACGCGAGTAATCGCTACTTCCTCAATGGCTCGGTAAGAAAAAAGTCGTCCGAAATTGTGGGTCTGGTGGGGACGGTCAGTTTCGCCCCAGAAGATCTAGACCTGATAAGGCGGGACCCTGGGGACAGAAGGAGGTTTCTAGACAACTCATTAATTCAACTAAAGCCTCGTCTTGCTGGGGTAAAAGCCGACTATGACCGAGTGCTAAAACAAAGAAACGCCCTTCTAAAATCTGCCCGCGGTGCCAAAAACCCTGAACTGTCAACGCTGGGCATCTGGGACGACCAGCTGGTGGCACTAGGAACGGAGCTTGCCTCGGAACGGTTGCAATTAGTTACATCCCTCGCGCCCCTGCTACAAACTTTTTACGCTGCTCTTAGTGAAACAAAGGACGAAATCAGACTCAGGGTAGTGTCAGCGGTCGGCACAGATGATTACGAAAAGTGGACGGACATCGAACCTGACCCAAAGGTTTACTCCCAACTGTTCTACGACAGACTTGAATCACTCCGCAAAAAGGAGCTAGAGCGTGGAATTACACTCGCCGGACCTCATCGGGACGAGCTCCTGATTGATAAGGCAGGTCTTCTTGCCAAAACGCACGCATCCCAGGGCGAAGCGTGGTCTTTGGCGCTTGGACTAAAACTTGCACTAGGTGATGTTTCACGTAAAACCAGCAACAACGGTGACCCTATTTTGTTACTAGACGACGTCTTTGCCGTCTTAGACAAAGGGCGCCGAGAGCGCTTAGTCGAGTTCGTGACCGATTATGAGCAGGTAATCATTACTGCAGCTGATGAAACCATGGCGCCTGCTCTGGACTGGAGCCAAAGATTACATGTGTCTGGAGGTGCGGTAGATGCGTGAGATCTTGTTTGGGGTAGCCGATGGATTCTTTAAAAGCTTTTTAGCTAACTCGCACGGTATGAAGTCCAAAGACCAGAAGCGACGTGAGACAAATCAAACCCGAGGAACACAGCCGTTTGAGCCAGGCCGAGAACTTGTCACTGCCAGCCAGAGCCTTGAACATTTGTTTGGTGAGTTTAACTGGAATGCTGATCTCGAAAGGGCTTCCTTGTTTGCGGACTGGGACCAGGTTGTTGGCCCGGAAAGCGCGAACGCCTCCTTCCCTGAAGAACTAAAGGGGACTCAGCTAGTCGTACGATGCAAATCGACTGCCTGGGCCACTCAAATGCGCCTTCTGGAAAAACAAGTTCTGGAAAAACTGGCCGTCGTTCACCCAAAACTTGCTGTTGACGAAGTCCTGTTTATTGGCCCGAACGCACCCAGTTGGAAAAAAGGGCCCAGATCGGTTCCTGGGCGGGGTCCGCGCGACACTTATGGCTAAAAACCATATGCGCACCTTTTGCTGGCCTCTAGGGTAGAATTGAAGGGTTAGCAAACCTGAATCTAAGTCGGTCCTGGACCGCAGTTACGTGGAGCTAACCCAAACGGGAAGTAATTTAATATGTCAGAACCAACCAGTAACTACGAAGCCGGAGACATTCAAGTCCTTGAGGGACTAGAGGCAGTTCGCAAGCGACCGGGAATGTACATTGGATCAACGGGTCCAAGGGGTCTGCACCACTTGGTTTATGAAATCGTCGACAACTCCGTCGACGAAGCCCTTGCTGGGCACTGTGACAACATCGATGTTGTTATCACTGCTGTCGAAAGTATAAAAGTATCTGACAACGGCCGAGGTATCCCGGTTGATATGCACCCGGTTGAAAAAAGACCAGCCGTTGAAGTTGTTCTAACCGTCTTGCACGCTGGTGGAAAATTCGGCGGCGGCGGATACGCCGTTTCCGGCGGTCTCCACGGTGTTGGTGCTTCAGTCGTAAATGCGCTCTCCTCAACTCTTTCAGTTGAGGTTCACCGCGACGGCCACATTTGGCGCCAGGGTTACTCAATAGGTGTACCGGACGCTCCGCTTGCTAAGGGCGAGAAGACCGATCGCAGTGGAACGACAATCGAGTTCGCACCCAGTGCAGACATATTTGAAACAGTCGAGTACGACTACGAAACTCTGCGCCAGCGCCTGCAGCAGATGTGCTTCTTGAACAAGGGCCTGAAGATCAACCTCCTTGATGAGCGCGACGGCAGAAGGGACAGCTACTACTACGAGCGCGGGCTCGCCGATTACGTGGAATACTTGAACTCAGCAAAAAAGGTCGACACGGTACACGACGAGATCATCTCAATCGAAACCGAAGCCAAGGAAAAGACAATTTCTGTCGAGATCGCCATGCAGTGGACCACCGGTTACAACGAGAGTGTTCACACCTACGCAAACACCATAAACACGCATGAGGGTGGCACGCACGAAGAAGGTTTTCGCGCAGCTTTGACATCTTTGCTAAATAAACACGCTAGAGACAAGTCCCTTCTCAAGGAAAAAGACGACAACCTGACCGGTGATGATGTCCGCGAGGGCCTAACCGCCGTGGTTTCCGTGAAGCTAACGGAGCCACAGTTTGAGGGTCAGACCAAAACCAAACTTGGTAACACCGAAGCAAAGGCTTTCGTTCAGAAGGTACTCAACAATCAGCTTGGCGACTGGTTGGCACGCAACCCAGTGCAAGCAAAGGAAATTATTCGCAAGGCCATCCAGGCTTCCAGTGCAAGAATGGCAGCGAGAAAAGCCCGTGAAGCAACCAGACGCAAGGGCCTACTTGAATCCGGTGGAATGCCTGGAAAACTGAGGGACTGCTCCTCGAGAGATCCAGCTGTTTCTGAGATATATATCGTTGAGGGCGACTCTGCCGGTGGTTCAGCAGTTAGAGGCCGCGACCCTGAAACTCAGGCCATCTTGCCACTTCGAGGCAAAATCTTGAACGTTGAAAAAGCCAGACTTGATCGTGCTTTGGCGAACACCGAGGTCCAGGCGCTTATTACTGCCTTTGGAACTGGAATCGGCGAAGAGTTTGATGCCACAAAGATTAGGTATCACAAGTGCATTTTGATGGCGGATGCTGATGTCGACGGCCAGCACATTAGAACCTTGTTGTTGACACTGCTGTTTAGGTACATGCGTCCACTAATCGAGCACGGCTACGTATACATGGCGCAGCCGCCACTGTTCAAGCTCAAATGGTCCAACGCCCCGCACGAATATGTCTTCTCGGATGATGAGCGTGACCGCAGGCTGGCAGAGGGCCAGGCTGCCGGTAGGAGGATTCCAAAGGAGAACGCAATCCAGCGCTACAAGGGTCTTGGAGAGATGGACTACGACGAGCTTTGGGAAACCACCATGAACCCGGCCACCAGAACTCTGCTTCAGGTGACACTGGACGACGGAGCACTAGCTGACGAGGTGTTCTCAACTCTGATGGGTGAAGACGTCGAAAGCCGAAGAAACTTTATTCAGCGGAACGCCAAAGACGTCCGATTCTTGGATATTTAGGTAGGAGAGACAATTGCCAGAAAACCAAATGGACAAAATAGAGCAAATCGACCTCAAGGTCGAGATGCAGCGCAGCTACCTCGACTATGCGATGAGCGTTATCGTTGGCCGAGCCTTACCGGATGTAAGGGACGGTTTAAAGCCGGTTCACCGCCGCGTTTTGTATGCCATGTACGACGGTGGATACCGTCCAGACAAGCAATTTTCTAAGTGCTCTCGTGTAGTTGGCGATGTCATGGGTCAGTATCACCCCCACGGCGACACTGCGATTTACGACACTTTGGTTCGTTTGGTTCAAGACTGGAACCTTCGTTACCCGTTGGTTTCAGGACAGGGAAACTTCGGTTCCCCAGGAAACGATCCAGCCGCTGCCCCAAGGTACACCGAGTGCAAGATGGCTCCATTGGCAATGGAAATGGTTCGCGATATCGACGAGGAAACCGTTGATTTCCAGGACAACTACGATGGCCGTACCCAAGAGCCGACTATTTTGCCAGCTAGGTTCCCAAACCTGTTGGTCAATGGTTCGATCGGTATCGCGGTTGGAATGGCGACCAACATTCCGCCACACAACCTTCGCGAGATAGCTGCAGCAGCGCAGTTTGTGCTTGCCAACCCAGCGATCGAGGGCGAAGCTCTAATTGAAGAGCTAATCAAGATAGTCAAGGGCCCAGATTTTCCAACCGGTGCTCAGATTCTTGGTCGCCGGGGTATTGAAGACGCCTACCGTACTGGTCGTGGTTCAATCACGATGCGTGCCGTAGTGAACGTTGAGGAAGTTCAAAACCGAACCTGTTTGGTCGTTACCGAGCTGCCGTACCAAGTAAACCCGGACAACCTGGCTCTGAAAATTGCAGAGCTCACCAAAGAGGGCAAGCTCACCGGCATTGCGGATATTCGCGATGAAACCTCCGGTCGAACTGGTCAAAGGCTCGTGATTGTTCTAAAGCGCGACGCTATCGCCCGAGTGGTGCTGAACAATTTGTATAAGTACACCCAGCTTCAGGACAACTTCGGCGCCAACATGCTTGCGCTTGTAGACGGCATTCCAAGAACGCTGCCCATCGATGGCTTCATCACCAACTGGGTGACACACCAGGTTGACATCATTGTCAGAAGAACTCAGTTCAGGCTGCGCAAGGCAGAAGAACGAGCACACATCCTGCGCGGCTACCTAAAAGCGCTCGATTCGCTGGACGATGTGATCGCGCTTATTCGCAAGAGCGCAACCGTGGAAGATGCCCGAGACGGCCTTATTGAGCTACTAAAAATCGATGAGCTGCAGGCTCGTGCGATTTTGAACATGCAGCTTCGTCAGCTCGCAGCCCTAGAACGCCAGAAGTTAATCGACGAGGCCGCAGAGCTTGAGAAGCAGGTCTCCGAGTTCCAGCGCATAATCGGCGATGAGAAGGCGCAACGCGATATCGTTTCTACTGAATTGGCGGAAATCGCGAACAAGTACGGTGATGACCGACGATCCGAGATAATGCTCGGCTACGACGGAGACGTAAGCCTAGAAGACTTGATTCCTGAAGAGGAAATGGTCGTTACTCTCACCCAGGGCGGCTACATCAAGCGCACTAGAAGCGACAGCTATCGGGTTCAACATCGCGGGGGCAGAGGGGTCAAGGGTGCGAGCCTCAGGGCCGACGACGTGGTTCAGAACTTCATTGTTTCTACCACCCACCACTGGCTAATGTTTTTCACCAACACTGGACGTGTTTATCGCTCAAAGGTCTATGAGGTTCAAGAATCTGGCCGTGACTCAAAGGGCCAACAC
>Ga0307969_1001663_pt1 | contig 10613 bp, 10 predicted proteins | sample OrgLakmetagen710_FD_201841 | JGI IMG/M metagenome (GOLD analysis project Ga0307969, IMG submission 201841) | Saline water microbial communities from Organic Lake, Antarctica - #710 | ecosystem: Environmental > Aquatic > Non-marine Saline and Alkaline > Saline | place: Antarctica: Organic Lake... | reverse complement strand
ACCGGGCAGCCGTGTAGCCAATGGATTCAACCGGCTGCTTGAAAAGGGCTATGTGGCCTCATGGTCAGACCATGCCACGGTGATGGCAGGCCGGATGTCCGAGTCCCGGCAACTCTGGGAAGCGGACCGTGCCGCACGGTGGCTGATTCAGAATCTGATGCCGGGTACCCAATCGTGAGAGTGCTTCAGGCATTGCCAGCGCTCCACAGCGGCGGCGTTGAGCGCGGCACGGTGGAGTTTGCATCGGATCTGGTCAAGGGTGGCCATGACTCCTTTGTGGTCTCCAACGGTGGCCCCATGGTGGATGCTCTCGAAGCCAATGGTTCAACGCACATTACCCGCCCGATCCATCGCAAATCCCTGGCCTCTTTTGCCCAGGTGTTACCCATGCGTCGGCTGTTGCGGGCGCTGCAGCCGGATATCGTTCATGTCCGGTCTCGCATGCCCGCCTGGATCGTCTGGCTGGCATGGCGCGGTTTACCGGAACATGAAAAGCCAGCGCTGGTGTCCAGCTTCCATGGCATGTATTCAGTCAATTCCTACAGCGCGATCATGGCGAAAGCGGAGCACGTAATCGCCGTATCCGAGTGCGTCAGGGACTATGTGGCCCGCAACTTTCAGGTGCCGCCCGAAAAGATGACGGTGATACAGCGGGGAGTAGACGTCGATAGCTTTCGGGCCCGAAGCCTTGAAGATTCCTGGGTGTCTTCTTTCTTTGCCAAATTCCCTGAACTGACAGGCAAACGCCTGATCATGATGCCGGGCCGCATTTCCCGCTGGAAAGGCCAGATGCTGTTTCTGGACATGATGGCCCGGCTGGCGCCCGAACGGCCCGATTTTCACGGGATTATTGTCGGCGGCGTAGAGCCGGGAAAAGACCGTTTCATGAACGAACTCATTGCCAAACGAAAACAACTAAGAATCGAACACAAGGTGAGCTTTCTAGGGCAGCGAAATGACATATCGGAACTCTATCGCCTGAGCAGCCTCGTTTGTCACATGTCGACAAAACCTGAACCTTTCGGTCGAACCGTCACCGAAGCTCTCGCCTCGGGCACACCCGTTGCCGCCTTTGATCGTGGCGGAGCAGCAGAAACCTTGCGGGCCTGTTTCCCCGAAGGCCTGGTAACGCCGGATGACACGGAGGCATTTGCCGCAACGGTGCTTTCGCTCCTGGACAATCCCGCGCCGACCATCAACATCCCTTGGCGTTTTCGCCTTGAGGCTCAAACCGAGACAACGCTTGGTGTTTACCAGCAACTGCTGTCCCGGCGCCATCATCAGCATGAATGATCAAAAAGCCCTGACCATCGCGTTTTTGATCGCAACACCCGGCACTAGCTGGGGCGGCATGGAAAAGCATACGGCAGACCTGGCCCGGGCATTGGCCGACCGCGGACACAGAGTGCATGTCATCGGTCACAGGCGCTATCACGACCGCTTCTCCACCTCGGTGCACTTTCATCCGCAGCCAGTCCAGCTGGGACGGCGCAATCCCTGGCTCAACCTGTCCCTGAAGCGCTGTATACGAGGCATTGCACCAGATATTCTGCATGCCCAGGGCAACAAGGCCGCCCAGCTTGCAGCGCACATGAAACCCGGCAAGATAAGACTGCGGGTCGGCACAGTTCACGGCATCAAGTCCAGCCATCGGGCGTTTCAGCAGCTCGACCGGGTTATCGCTGTCAGCGAGCGGGTTTTCAACAATCTTGAACACCCCCGAAAGCAACTGATCTTTAATGGGGTTTCAGCAACGCCCAACTCCAGCCAATCGTCGTTAGAAGAGACGCTTCTGCCCACGGGAAGCATTAACGTTATTGCAGTAGGACGTCTTGAACCTGTGAAGGGTTTTGCAACTCTGATACAGGCGTGGGCTCAGTTTACGCAAAGGCCTATCAAGGCCCACCTCACCATCTTCGGTGAAGGCTCTCTGCGCCCAGAACTCGAAGCTTTAATCAGTAGGCTCGAACTAGGTCAACAAGTCTCTCTGGCAGGGTTCCGTCATGATTTGACAGACGTCTACCATCAGGCGGACCTTGTGGTAATCAGCTCCGAGCGGGAAGGCTTCTCCTACGTATTGATTGAAAGCCTCTTGGCCGATTGTCCGATCATTTCAACTCCGGTTGCAGGACCCGTTTTTTTACTCCCAGATTGCGCTATTAGCAGCGATTACCAAGTTGGCGGCTTGACAGATCTCCTTGCAAGCGCCCTGACTAACCTTCCCGCTTTAAAAGCAGCAGAAGGTTCCGCGATGGCGTTTGCCCGAAAGACGCTTACCCTCGATCACATGGCTGACCAGACCGAGCAACTGTATCTTGATGCTCTCGCGGCGCCGGGATAATCAAAGTGACTGATAGTTCGGCTTTCTAGTCCGGTTGTTCTTTTTTGAGCCTTTCCAGAAGCTGCAGTTCTTTGGCCTTTGCCATGTTTGCTGAAACTGAGGCGCTTTATCAGGACCTGCGGCTTGCCAATCAGTTGTGCTCATGGAGTGGCCGCAGTTAATCACGGCCAAACCAAGATGTTACGCTACCATCTCTGGCCAAACCGGATTGTGGTAGCCTTTCAAGCCCTGAGTATTACAATCACCATAAGCAATACAACCTTCCATACACTCACTTCCGTTGGGCAAGCAACACTCATAGGCAACCGATGATCGACCTTAAAGGCCAACAGCCTTTTGCCTCTGGCTCCAACCGGCATTGTTACCGGCACCCGGGTGACCCTGCATTGTGTCTCAAAGTCCTGCGCCCTGAAAACATCGAAGCCCGATTTCGGCGGCAATCCTGGCCCAAAAAGATCCTGGGCAAGCGCAGAATCAATGACAACCTTCAAGAACTGAAGGCACACCGCCAGCATGCTATAGAGATGCTTATTGCAAACGGGCAGCAATCCATACTCTGGTCACATTTACCGTGCTTTCATGGAACGATTGAAACCTCGCTGGGTGAAGCCAATGTCAGCGAGCTGATTACAGGCAGTGATGGCGGGCCAGCTGAAACGCTGGAGCACCACCTGAAACATCAAGGTTTCACACAACCCATTCAAAGTGCCGTAGCGCGCTTCTGCACATGGCTTGTTGAAACCGGCATTCTGACACGGAACCTCTTGCCCCATAATCTGGTGATTGCCAATGCCGCCGGGCGACCAGAGATTTTTCTGGTCGATGGACTGGGAGCGCCGACCGTCCCTGATAAACTTGCTGTGTTCCCGCCGTGGCGCAAACGCTATATCGACCGGCGAGTTCGGCGGCTATATCTTCGTATCGACTGGGAGACCGGCGACCGAAAACAAACCTGGGAATCCTCACAAAGGCTTTAGGTCTCTGAACTCAGTGAGGATGAACGTCAAAAAATGGCGCTGGGTTGCGGTGCCATACCTGCAGATCGTAACCCACGCTTCTGGTAATGTGGACGTGGTCAACAACAAGCTATAGCCTTTGCAGCGATACCGGCTGAGGGCTCTGTGTGACCACGACAATTCTGGACGAGCTTCCCGGATTTCCAATTCGATGCTGTTAGTCAATGATTTGAAAATATTACAGGACCTTAGACATGAAACTCTCTGTCATCATGACTACATACAATTCACCCGAATGGCTCGAGAAGGTTCTCTGGGGTTACAGTGTCCAGAACCATAAAGACTTTGAAATCATTATTGGTGACGATGGTTCAACAAATGAAACCCGCCAGGTAATCGATCGCATTCGCGAACAAACCGGAATGACGATTAAGCACGTTTGGCAGGAGGACGAAGGATTTCGCAAGTGCCGAATCCTGAACAAGTCCATTCTCGAGGTCGAATCAGACTACGTCGTGTTTACCGATGGCGACTGCATACCGCGCGAAGACTTCCTGCAGGTACACGCAAATGAAGCCGAACCCGGGCGCTACCTCTCCGGCGGATATCATAAGCTTCCGATGACCACCAGCAAGGCCATAACCAAAGACGACATCATCAGCGGCCGCTGCTTCGACTTGAAATGGCTGAAAACCCACGGGCTCAAGTCGAGCTTCAAAAACAGCAAGCTTACAGCGACACCCTTCAAGGCTCGTGCATTCAATGCACTGACGCCAACTGCGTGTAATTTTAAAGGCTCCAACGGTTCAGCGTGGCTAAAAGACATACTGGCAGTCAACGGCTTCGACGAGCGTATGCCCTGGGGCGGACTGGATCGTGAATTTGGTGTGAGATTGGTCAATTCAGGAATAAAGCCAAAGCATGTTCGCTACAACGCGCTTGTTATCCACCTGGATCACAAGCGAGGCTATAAAGATCCGGAACTGGTCTCTGCGAATAAGGCGCTGCGGGTGGACAGCGAAAAGCAGCGCAAGACTCGCACTGACCATGGCATAGAACAACTGAGTTAATGCGTCGGAGGCACTCAGGCCTTTGCGTGCGGATCTTGCGATCACTGTTCCCAAAAAATGCTCTGAACCGGCCCCGAAATCTGGGTAGGGTGTTTTTTCAGCTAAAGAGATTTTATACTTTCTCTGGTTTTTACGCATGTTTTGAACTGACATAGCATAGCCCCCGATAAACACTAAAGAGATGAGATTCAAAATCAAGACGATATCGGCCAATATTGCCTCACTGCCGAATAGACGGGAGATGCTGGAAAAGACTATTGAGAGCTTGTATCCGCAGGTTGATGTGATCAACGTTTGCCTGAATGACTACGATAGTGACCCCTACATTGACGACCCCAAGATCAACACGACCTTCTCAGACAATTCACTGGGTGATGCCGGTAAGTTTCTGTTTCAGGAAAATGTTGATGGGTATTATTTTACCTGCGACGACGACATCATTTATCCACCAACCTATGTAGAGGATACTATTGAAAAGGTAGATAAATATGGCCTGGTCACTTACAACGGAAGAATCTTCAAGTCATTCCCACTTAAGAGTTTTTCTCGCGACAAGGCTAAGAAGTACCGTTATGGCCGTTTAGAAAGAAAAACATTAAAGGTGCAGTTCGGGGGGACGGGGGTCATGGCATTCGATACTGCCGTTTTTAGAATCCCGATGAGTGAGTTTCAGAGAAAGAACATGGCGGATATATGGGTAGGCTGTTATGCAAGGAAAAACGGTTACCAAATCTGGCACCTGGCCCATAAAGAGGGCTACCTGATCCCCCAGAAAACCCCAGGCTCTATTTACCGAGATGAACGGGACAAGGATAAGGATGCCTATCAGGCCGCAATTATTAACGAGGTGTTTCAAAAATAGTCATCGTGACTTATCCGTGCGTTGGTAAGCGCCCAAATCCAACCTGTTCCACCCGCTGTTACTCTCCAATCGATTGCAGCAGAATGAACTCAACGTTCCGCTTCGAGCGGGGCGCTCAAGATTAATTTCTCGCACAGCTGGCGAAAGTTTTCCGCGACAGATTCGGAGCGATAGTGATTCATTTCATCAAAATGCAACTGCAGGTCCCTATATTTTTTATTGTTGACCCAGCTAGTCAGGGAAGCTGCCAAAGATTCCGGCGTTGGCTCAAAATAATCGACAACTTTGTCGATTTCACCCTGGATACCGTAGATAGATGTTACCAACGAAGGTTTGCGATAAAGCAGTATGTCGTTCTCTATCCCTGACATTTTACTCTTGCCGTAGATTTCTCTGTACTTTCTAAAATGAGTCTGGACCCTGATCGGAGCCAGCAGAAAATCGACTTCAGCAATCTTCTGTTCAAACTCTTCAGGGCTAATGTAGCTGGTACTGTAATCCAGCGAAAACTTGTCCGACTCCAATGAGTGAAAGTCCGCAACGATCCTTGCGGCCTGCTTATCACCCGCCTTGCCCAGCAGGATCAGGCGCGCCGGTGAATCCAGCCTGTGCAGGCAACGCTTCAGGGCCTGGAAAACCAGATCATAGTCTTTCTTGGAGTTGGTCACCTTCCCCGTAATAGCGACAGTGACGCCGGCATGCTGGTTCGTTTTCTTCGTAGTCCGGGGCTCTCCGAGAAATGCAAACGGCACAATGGGCGGCAGAATTCTGGTTTCGTCGACCCACTTATGCCTGCAGACATAGTCGGTAATCGCCTGGTTAGGAAACATAAAGTAGTCGATTCGTGCCAGAAATTGCTTTCTCTTGCGCCACTCCCCTCCTATCCAGACCTTGCGAATAAGGTGAGAAAGAATCGCCGGAAACATCAGTAGGGGGCGATCAAAGTGGCTAGCCGGTGCAAGATCCGTATGTACATTGTGAACACGGAGGATTGCCGGACAGGAGCGAGGAATAGCATTGAGCTCCGTCCAGAAGTGCCGAACAGTGTTGAAGTATAGAAGGTCCGCAGACTCGAAGATTGGCCCCATTCGCTCGATATATTGAGCGACATTCTCATGGTCTTCCTGGCAGAACGCCTGCAACCAGTCACCCGTCTGACTCCAGTCATGTCCAATGTTCTCATAGACAGAATTAACGGTAATCAGCGTCATTCGGAAACGCTCTCTTCTGAGCACCTGAATGAGGTTATCAATCAGATCACTGTGATGGTGCAGTTCCACAACCACAAGGTGAATCGACTGATTCTGTCCGGGATTCTCAGAACTGCTCTCATTGACCATCGTCCAGTCTCCCAGCGTCAGAATAGATTCCGCAAGGCAAGCTCCAAGCTGTTCAGCCTTTTCAGGAAGCGACTGCCTTGCATTGGATAGTATCCCCAGGGCTTTTCAAGATCAGGATTCGCGCAGACCAGGAAATCCTCTGCAAACGGCAGAACTTCCTGAGAGCGCGCCTGCAAGCTCTCGACTTCAGTTTCGCTCAGGGTCTCAAACGGGAAAAGGCCACACCCGCGACGCTTTTCCGCAAGTCTCAAGGCCAGGGTCTTGCGCTTGCCACGATACGCCGGCACCTCGGGAAGCCACATTGCGAAGGGAGCAAACAGGTGCCCGATGGTCTGAAAATAATCACGGGCCTGTAGATCGTTCGCAGGCTCAGACACCCGGAAATGCCAATTCTTCTCAAGCAGCCGCGAGGGCCTGGTGATTAGGATTGCGGAAAAATATTGCCCGGCGCTCTGGTCGGTAGCCCGCCGCCTGAAGGCATTCAACGAAGCATCGTAGGTCAGCGTAGCCCCATCTCTCTGCCGGTTAATGCCCTTCAAGAAGCAGGGGTGTAAAAAAGCAAGCTTGGGGTTATTTTCGAAGGTTGTCTGTAAGTCTGCAATCTCTTCTTGCCTCAGAGGCCTCACTACCTGCATGTCGTCCTGAATAAAACACACGAGATCACGGTCGCGGGCGTGCTCAAGAGCCGACTGCATGTTTCCGTACAAACCACCCAGCTTGTGAGATGACTGGTTTCCGGGTTGAACAACCTCATGGCGCTGGGACAAGCTGCTCAGTGCCCGCAGAGTATAGGGCTCGTTACTGTCATCATCGAAAATCACAATGTCTGCATGCGGTACGCAGTTTTCTATGGACGCGATGCAGTTTTCGAGAAACTCCCCCCGGTTGTAGGAAAATACGCAAAAAAGAAGTCTGTCAGACATAGTTCATATTCCAATTGATAAAAGACCGATCAAAGCCCTTTTTGGGGCAGTCCTGAACGTAGACGCGCCTCTGAAATTCGATACACAATCAAGGCTGAGTAAAGACTAAAAAAAACAAGCGGGGGCCCATACCCCATCACTGAGTCAGTCAATCCAAACATGAAATAACCGACCATCAGCATCAGCCCGGCCATACCCAGGATTCGTATATCCGTGTCCTGCTCTCTGACAGCCTTGGTGAAAACCACGCTCAAAGCTCCCCAAATACCCAGGAGCCCCGCCAGTCCAACCAAACCTTGCATTGCGAGCGTATCGAGGAACACATTGTGGGGCATAGTCTGTACTACAGAGTTCGGATGATAGTGGCCGAGCGCCACACCTTCCTTCAAAAAAGTATTGAAAGAATGGCCGATGCCGCCCCCAAAGAATGGCTTTTCAAGAAACATATTCCAAGCCGCCCGCCATAACTCAAGCCTTTGGCCAACGGATGTACCACCATATTCAACCGGGTCCGCAACATACTGATCAAACTGGATAACAGCTTCTTCGGCACGATCACTCACACCAGTCTGCGGCAGCGAAAGAGACAGCCCAATACAACCAATCAGCAACATGCCGATAATGAGTGATGCCCGCCGGAAACCCTCTCTCCAGAAATGCCAAAGCAATACCAACACCAACGCAGGCAAAGCGATCCAGCCGCCCCTGCTTCCGGAAAGCAGGCTGGCCAAGAGGCCGAAAATAAGAGCCAGCGCGGGTATGGCCAAGTATAAGCCTCCAAGTTTTCGGAAATAGGGAACGCCTACGGCAGAAATCGTGCCCATCAAAAGCGCAGTATTTCCAAAGATGATTGCGCTGGTTGCCCCATCAGCGCGAACGTAGTGGTCGGTGATAATCGACTCATACAGAGCGCTCGAGCCGGCCACGACAGCGCCCAGTGCCAGGCCAAACCATAACAGTGCTTCAGAAGTGCGGACCCGGACGAACAGGTACATAATTGGTATGGCCCAGAGCGGTCTGAGAAGCACATCGAGGTCTTTCACAGCCTCCCTGCTGAACCCTGTTTCGACCAGAGAAATCAGTACAGCTGCCGTGAATGCGAAGAATCCCACACGCGCCAGCTTCTCATCCTCTCCGAGCGCGCGGGGCAGCCTTGGTCGGCGAACAGCCAGGCAGACCAAACCTACGAAGGCAGCTATGTGATACGGAGTGCTTCCTCCGCTTGAAACCACAAGAATCAATGCGGGGCATGCAATTAAAATTAACGTCACAAAGGCATTGAGCAAAATAGGTTTGGTGTCTGGTTGAGCCTGAGCTAACACTTGAATCTCCAGTCGTAAAACCACCCGTCAGGGCGGTTACAGGTTTAGCTTGATCGCAGCCTTTGGCGGCTTTCCCGTTTCATCCATCGTCTCAGGACGACCTCCAGATTATTGAGGTATTTGTATAATCGCAGCCCTGTCAGCGGGTTGTAGGTCCACGGCTTGGGGGGATCGTATGGCAGGCACTCGAGCCAGTCCTCTGCAATTGGTAGCTTCTGACCCGCATTGTGTTGAGCCTTTTCAGTTGCCTCTGATGTCCAGATTTTGAACGGAAAGAAACCAACTTGTTTTTTACTCTCTGCCAGCCTGAGGCCCAGTGTTTTGTGCTTCCCCCTGTATGCCGGCACCTCTGGCAACCACATTGCAAAGGGCAGCCACATGTATGACATCATCCCGAACAGATCCTTTGCCTTCCTGTCGTTCTCAGGCTCCGACTGCTCGAATGTCCATCCAGCAGTGAGCAGCCTTTCAGGTTTAAAAACCACCAGATCCGAGTAATGAATACCCGCACTCTGGCCGGCGTCTTTCCTCAAAAAAACATCAGGGCCAAAGCCTTCAAGCGGGGTCAAGGGACGTTTTCTGAGGCTGACCCCACGAATGAAGCAGGGATGCAGGAAACCCAGCGTCTCCTCTTTGAGGAAAAGGTCGTTTATGTTCGACAAATCCTGTCCCGACAAGGGCCGGACAACCTGGGTATCATCCTGGAGAAAACAGACAAGAGGCTTGTCACTGCATCGCCTGAGCGCGTTATTCATATTGTGATACAGGCCACCATGCTTGATGTCTCCCACCTTTTCTGGCCCAACCACCAGACAGGAAGAGGCGACATCCGCCAGATAACTCCGGGTTTCAGAATCGGTACTGTTATCGTCAAAAATGATGATCTCGGCGGACGGTACACATGCTCTTACCGACTCAACGCAATTTCTGAGAAAATTTCCGCGGTTGTAGGAAAAAATACAAAAAGTGATTGAACGATCTGTCATCGCCAACACCTTTTCTCAGCTGATCGAGTGGGCGCCAGAATAGAACTCAATTCGGCCCCCCACCCCTTTGGTCCCTCAAATCGGAAAGAATCGGCACGAGAAAATCCTCGGCGGACCATTCGTGCCGTCCGCTAGCCTGAGAGTGAATGGTAACAAAGTGCACCTGAGGATCTCTCATAAATGAGCTCACCTGATCCACAACGGTCTTGGGATCGCGCGTGTCAAACAGATAACGAAAAAATGCAGGTTGTCGCCACTCAATATCGATCTGATTCTCCCGGCTTGCCAGGAAAGCTTTGTAATACCCGAATTCTGACCAACGACGCGGAGGGCGAGCCAGCAAAGTCGACCACCAATCCTTGCCAGAACTCGATTCCAGTTCACGCAAGGCCCAATCAAGCAGCTTCCGGTCGAACACAAATGGCGTGTCGAAGTAGACATTCACGTCAGACTGTTCGGAGGTCATACCAGCGAGGCGTTCAGATTCCAAAGACCAGTTACGCACCTTGCCACGGAGTTCCGACCGATGCTGCCAATGAGCAAAGCAGACAACCCCGGAGTCTCCGAAAAAATCGCCCGCATCCGCATGGGGCGTCACCAGCACATCCGAATCGATCACTACGGCCGTATCACAATCCAGCTCCGTTGCCAGCTTCAGCTTGCAGAGCTGTTGGGTGTGCCAGCCGGTGTAAGAAGGCCACAGCGGCCAGGACACTACCCGCTTCAGACTTCCACAGATTCGGGTGAAATTCCTGCCAAAGCGCTCTGAAAGCCTCCGAGCGCGGACCCGTCGCCGCTCCACTTCCGCGGGCA
>Ga0307969_1001644_pt1 | contig 10708 bp, 12 predicted proteins | sample OrgLakmetagen710_FD_201841 | JGI IMG/M metagenome (GOLD analysis project Ga0307969, IMG submission 201841) | Saline water microbial communities from Organic Lake, Antarctica - #710 | ecosystem: Environmental > Aquatic > Non-marine Saline and Alkaline > Saline | place: Antarctica: Organic Lake... | reverse complement strand
GGTGACACCTCCATCTCTCAGACGTTCCGCGGTCGTTAATTTCGAATTTGAGTTAGCTGCTCCCAACAGTGATGAAACAACTCGCGTCAATCAGGAGGTACAAATCCGCAATGTACCCTGAAAACCGCTACAAACAACAAGCCGGCGCCGGCTTGCCCATTGCAATATTCATCATCACCGTGCTCTCGCTGATCGTGTTGAGCATGAGCCAGCTTCAGGAAAGTTCCGGCAAAGCCATCAGCCTGCAAATCCAGTCCCAGCGAGCTTTTTTTGCGGCGGAGAGTGGGGCGCAAGTGCGGATTAGTTCGATTTTCGAAGCTATAGACAATGGGGACCCGCCCTCCTGCCCCTCGTCTATTAATTCATTCGCCAGTAGTGGTTTGAGAGGGTGTTTCGTTTCTTTCGAGTGTCCTGTTTACAGCGTGAATGAACTGTTCACGTTGACCAGTATCGGCACCTGCGGTGACGGAATAGACCAGGCTTCACGGACCGTGGAGGTTAGACTGCAGTGACGATACTAATACGAGTCAGCGTTATGCTGTTGCCGAAGCATTCGGTAGGTCTATGAACCTGCAAATGCAGTCCCGAAGGGCATTTTTCGCGGCCGAAAGTGGCGCTCAGGCAGCCGTTACAGAGGCGCTTTACAGCAGTGGCTGTGCGGCTCGCTGACTTTCACGCAGGCGGGGCTGAACGCCTGCAGCGCCAACCTGGCCCGCGCCACAGTGCTTGCGGATATTAACGGAGACGGTACCGATGAGTCGGTCTACACGATTACCAGTACCGGCCAGTGTGGGGCCGGGGCAGATGCCAGTCAGCGGGTTGTGGAGGTAAGGGTAAGATGAAAACAGCATTCAATTGTCTGTTCAGAGTGGTGTTCAGCGCGCTTGTTCTGTTTGCGACCGCTGCCCATGGCGCCGAATGTACCGCAGTTTTCTCCGATACCACTGGTGTGAACGAGAACCTGCCGGGCGGCAATCGCCTGACGTTTGACACCGATGATTGGTCTTCTCCAGTGAACTGGCCTGCCTCCGACACCGAGTTGACCAGCGATGACTACTACTATAATGACGATGATCGGCCCAAAGATTACGTCCTGACCATTGCCTCCGGCGCGACGGTCCGCATCTTTGTCAACGGTGATCTCAAAATCGACAAGGACTCCCTGATCAATTCAGGCGGGTCGGCGGACCAGTTGATCCTGTTTGTTGATGGTGACGTGGATATCAAGAAAGCAACTTCGTTTACGGGGCTGCTTTATGCAACAGGGAAGATTGACGTTAAGAAGGAGGCCGTTATCGAAGGCGTCTTAGCCTCGGAGGATGAGATCAAACTTTTCAATAAGGCCGACTTTTCCCACGACCCGGGTGCAGTCAACCCGGGCCTGCTAGATGGGCTTTGCGAAACCCCCGGCGCCGTCACCCTTCCGGATCACATCCGCTTAACACATCCCGGTAGCGGCCTGACCTGCTCACCAGCGGACATTACCGTCGCTGCCTGTGCTAACGAAGATTGCAGTACCTTATTCAGTGACCCTGTGACCGTGGACTTCATATCCCCCACGGCAAACTGGTCGCAGGACCGGGTCACCTTTACCGAAACCACTGAGGTCTCGCTGCAGTACACCACGCCTGAATCAGTGACGCTTGATGCCGAGGCCAGCAGTCCGACCCGTTGCTTCAATGGGGAATCGGAAACCTGTGAAATGACCTTCCGTGATTCCGGTTTCGTTATTGATGTGGAGCCTCATGTCGCCGGCATGCAGGTGAATGGAACAGTCGCAGCAGTGCGCAAGGCTGACGGGGATGACCCTGCCCGGTGCGTGCCGGGGTTTTCAGGCGAATCAAAGGATGTGTTCTTCTGGTCGCAATACAGTAATCCCTCTACGGGTACCCTGGTCGTATCAATTGACAGCACATCAATCAACGATGCGTCGCCGGGAACGTTAAAGACTCTGAGCTTTGACAGTGAAGGAGTAGCAAAGATTGACTTGCGCTACCCGGACGTTGGGCAAATGCGCATCAATGCCCGCCATGAGGGCAGCGGTGACAGCGAAGACCTGATGATGACCGGCAACGGTTCTTTCATTGCCCGGCCAGCCTATTTCACCCTGAATATTCCTGACAACCCGAAAGCAGACGAAGTGGCTGATGGCAACGACTTTGTAGCTGCGGGAGAGGACTTCCCTATCACCGTTTTGTCCCGTAATGCCTCCGACGAAATAACCCCGAATTTCGGCCAGGAATCGGCGCCGGAAGACGTTTCCCTGACTGCCTCGCTGGTGGCACCTGGCGGAGGCCGCCTGCCGCCCCTGTCAGGCAATTTCGGCGATTTCGCGCAGGATTGTGATAACAACCCTGCGCAGGGGGGCACTGCCTGCGGCAACTTCAACTGGCCAGAAGTCGGGATTATCGGCATTACGCCAACGCTTGCCAGTGGCGCCTACCTGGACAGCGGGAACGTCACCGGGAATGCGGAACCCAATGTGGGGCGTTTTGTTCCGAGTCACTTTTCTGCCGAGCTAGATTATGAAGGGGTTATCGGAACGACCTGCGGCGGTGTGGACGGTTTCACTTACAGCGATCAGGATGGTCATTGGTCTGTAGAACCAACGATTAAAATTGTACCGAAAAATGAAAACGGGGATGAAGTCCTAAATTACCGATACGGCAACTTTATGAGGTTTAAGCCTGAACATATTACTTTACTAGAGGATGTACCCGAAAATGACAACTCGGTTACACTTAAGGGCAGTACCTTACTCTACCCAGTAACGTTTCAGTCGGATATAGGGACGATTCGTGCCAGGGACGACGGCGAGGACATCATCTATCAATTCTCGAGTGATGATGTGATTCGGTACACAAAATCACCGGATGCACTGATAGAGCCCTTTGGGCCAGAACTTACTTTTAAGATCAAAAACATTCGAGACTCGGATATAGCGCCTGATGACCTTGATCCGCCGTTCTCGATAGACCCAAATACGGATGGTGATATTTATTACGGCCGCCTTGTAATCGAAAACGTTTATGGCCCCGAAACCACCGGTACGGTTTTAACAATGCCTTTTGCGGTCGAGTTTTTCAAAGACGGCAGCTTTAAGCGCAATACGCTTGATGATGGTTCTGAGTGCAGTGAATGGGATGCGGATAACATTGAAGCGATTGATTCAAGCGTAACTACCCCGCAACTACCTCACTATGTGATGAACACCATTGCTACAGGCAATTTCTCAGAGGGTAGAGCCGAACTGGAGCTTGGAGCAAAAGGCACCCAAGCAACCGATACACTCGAGTGGGATTTATCAACCAAAAAGTGGCTCCAACATTATTGGGGCCGTGAACCCGAGGACACCGGCGACCCTAAAGCAGATAAGCTCCAAAACCCCCGAGCCACCGCAACCTTCGGCGTCTACCGTGGCAACGACCGCATCATCTACTGGCGCGAAGTTTTCAACAACTGAGGGGCTAAGTTCTTTTCCTCAGTATCGGGTAAGGGCTTAATGCTAAATGACTAATGTGTTCAGGAGTAAGCTAATGGGTGCCTATCATCAGGTCGAGTCAATGTTGGGTTTAGCCTCTACACGTGAATACGCGACGGACGCGCTACAGCGCAGCGTTCTGTTTTGCGACGTATTGCGCCAGCGTAGCCAGGAGTATTACCGGCACAAGGCAATGGTGGTGCCCCACGTACTGAACTTTGGCCTTGAGATGGTGCTGGCCGCCGGTGTCGCGATTGACCCGCTCAAACGGCCGCCGCCGTGAGCGCCCAGGCTAATGCAAATGCAAATGTGACGGAGTGGCTGCATAGGTTAACGCCAGCCGAGTTGCCCTACCACCTGTTCTCTGACCGTAATCCGCTGATGGTACCGCTTGCCGGCCTGGCAAAACGCCGGAAAGTATCGCCCGCGTTGAACGTTGCATGGCCGAAAACCACGGGTGCATTGGCGAAGGTGGTGTGCACGAAGCTGTAGTGCGAGGCCTTATGTATATCGCAATGGGTGGTTGAGGGGCTGAGAGCAAGGCCGGGGACAGATTTCAAATCTGTCCCCGAGGACAAGGATCAAAGTAAGGCGGGGACGGATTTCAAATCTGTCCCCAATGACGAAGAGCGAGGTAAAACAGGGGACGGATTTCAAATCCGTCCCCAGGGAAAGGGACAGGAACAAGGAACAGACGGGGACAGATTTAAAATCTGTCCCCGAGACCAACGTCCGGTGAACCCGCCGAATTCAGCTCCAGTTCATTGATTTTACGGGTTAGAGTGTTGCGGCCCCAGCCCAGTAACAAGGAAGCGTCACGGCGGCGGCCCGCGGTGTGGTGCAGGGCTGCGTTGATCATGATCTTTTCAAACTCCGGCAGCGCGCCGGTCAACAGATCACTGCGGCCGCGCTTGGCTGGTGATGACAGGCACTGACCTTTTCGTCAGCAAGCCCTACGGCCTGCTGTTGCAGACCGATACCGACAGTGCTTGCACCCTCGCCGACATCCGTTGCCCGGTCTTCCCCGGCGGTGTGCGCGCCGGTGATCCTTTCAGCCTGCGTATCAAGGCGGTGGCCTGGCAGAGGGACGGCGAGGCACGGACGGCCGCTGCCTTGGCGGACAACCCGGTCACACCGAATTTTCAGCTGAATGACATCACCTTGAGCAGCACGTTGATGGCGCCTGACCCCGGCAGCACGGGGACGTTGTTGCCCGCGGCCCATCATCAGCTACTCGGCACGCAGACCACCACAGTCGCGGCGATTTCGGAAGTTGGGGTGTTTACCCTGAGCGCCACGCCGACGGTCGACGGCTATTTTGGCAAGACGGTCGACGGCGGCAAAAGCGCCTTGGTTGGCCGTTTTATTCCGGCCTACCTGGACGTCGCCGGCACCGCCAGCCTGACCCCCAGTTGTGGCAGTGCTTTCAGCTATCAGGGCCAGCCGATGGGCTTTGCTGCGGGTCAGGAACCGAGCCTGCGAGTGAGCGGCCACAATCGTGCGGGCGTCGTCACCAGTAACTATGATCGTAGCGACTTCTGGCGATTGGCCGCGCCGGCCGTGGGGGGCTATGCCTCGGTGACTGCAGAATTTGAGGTGGCTGATCCCGCTGATCCCGCTGCGCTGGCGAACCGCGATGCACGACTGACCAGCCAAGGCACTGCCAGCCTCGCGGTGAGCGGTGCGGACAGTGGCGACGGTGCGCAGGTTTATCGCTGGCGTGACGAGGTGCTGCTCTATACGCCGGCAATTTTGCCGGGCAGTGCCGACTACCCGTTCCAGGCGCGTATTAGGCAAAGCTTTAGCGCCGCGGCGCTGACCGATGCCGATGGCGCCTGTTATCTGGGCGGGATGGCGGAATGTCAGCCCTTCAGTTACGACTTCGCCGAGCTGCCCGGCAGCCAAGTGCGCTTGGGCCGGCTGCGCATTGGCAATGCCCATGGCTCAGAATTGCAGGCGCTGAATCTACCGCTGACTATCGAGACCTGGCAGGCCACGGCGACCGGCAGCGCGTTTGTGCGCGAAGGCCTGGATAACTGTTCGGCTGGCGTGCTGGGTGCGCCGGTGCTGGATGGTTTTAGCGGCCAGCTGACGGAGGGCGAAACTACCCCGAGCGTGGAGCCCCCTTCGGCGGGCGTCGGCCAGTTGGGGTTGACGGCGCCCGGTGCCGGTAACACGGGCTCAGTGCGCGTCCATTTTGCCGGCGCGCCGAGCCCCGCGCTGCCGCCTACCTGGCTGCACTACGACTGGACCGGCACCGGCCGCGAAGCTGCACGGGGTCTCGCAACTTTCGGCATCTACAGCGGCCCGACGCCGTTGATCTTTCGCCGCGAGTTGTACCGCTAGGCGCCTGGCAGATTGCTGAAATGAGTGAGCGTTCCTACGCGTCTGCGGGGGAACGCCTCGTCTGTTCGGTCGCAGATCAACGCTCAGAACCGCTCTTACGCGCCTGCGCCGGCGGAAGCTCTCGTCTACCTCGATCTTGTTTTGGGCCCACTCGAACAGGTAGACGAAAATGGCCCCGGCAATTGCACCTGCGATCAGGGCGGAGGCGATCAGCATCGGGTAGAACTTCGCACGTTCCGCAATGCCGCCAGACACAATGGCAGGGATTGCGGCCGCAAATGTTTTATCTGCACCCCTGGGAGGATGATGTGCGCCTACGCTGAAGACCGGCCGTTTATAGACCCCCACGACTTGAAAAACATTCGCAAGGATTTGCTGGGCGAAGACGACGAGCCCAAGGTGAAAATCCCGGAGGCTGCGAGCCATAAAGTAGGCGCCGTGCCTACTCTGGACATTTCACAAGCACCGGAAGGCTTTGGTGATATGGCAAAAACCCTGCAGCGTATTGCCAGCGCCCTTGAGAGTATTGATGGGCGTTTGGCGAAGATGTCGTCAGAGGGAACCTCCTCACAAAAAGAACCCGTTGGTTCCGCTGGCAATGTGAAACCACTCACGCCTTTTTGGAAGAAATAGTTGCTTACGGCTGTTAAATTACTGTACACATCCGATCCGCTTGTTAATATTTGCCCGTAAGCCCCGAATTTCACGAATACACCATTGACGTTTCCCTGCTCACTACTTAAGCTGGGATATACCTTTGGGATATACATCGCGAGGCAGGCAACAAATGGAACGTGCAAGCATTTTCAAAAGCAACAAAAGTCAGGCACTGCGGCTTCCAAAGCCGGTTGCATACCCTGATGACGTCAAACAAGTGGACATCGTGGTCATTGGGCGTGCTCGCATCATAACGCCCGCCGGAGAGGCATGGGATAGCTGGTTTGACGGTGAAGGAGTTACCGGTGATTTTATGACAAACCGCGAACAGCCGGCCCTTCAAGAGCGCGAGACGCTCTAATGCTGAAGTACATGCTTGATACCAACATCGCTATCTACACCATCAAAAATCGGCCTGCCGAGGTCCGTGAAGCGTTCATTGCTCACGACGGTCAAATGTGCGTTTCAGTCGTAACGTTTATGGAGTTGATATACGGAGCTGAGGCATCTGCAGCGGTGCGTCGCAATCTTAGGGATGTTGAGGGTTTTGCAGCACGGCTTGAGGTTTTGCCCTACGATAATGACGCGGCAGCACATACCGGGCAATTGCGAGCTGAGCTGAAAAGGATTGGTCGCCCGATTGGCCCCTACGATGAAATGATCGCCGGGCATGCCCGATCACAAGGATTAGTGGTGGTGACTAATAACACAAAGCAGTTCGAGAACGTGCCCGGGATACGCTTGGCCAACTGGGTTGGTTAATAGCCATCCGGGAAGCTCCCCGGCGGGATGCAGTCGGTTGGCAGATTAACTACCCATTCCGGATCTTCAAACTCACCAAGGGGCCGGATTTCACAAAAAGGCGCCGCACTGCGGATAATCTCTGCCACGTCGGGATTGTGTTGTGACTCCATCGCATCCCGGCTGGCTTTGCTATCCCAGTGGGCAATGGCTATAAGCGTATCCGGATCACCGATCTTGCGATGCAATTCCGTTCCCCGGGCGCCCGGGAAACGCTGAATCAACTCACTTGCACGCACCCAGGCATCCGCGTAGTCCTCGGCGGTATAGCCTTCCCTGATATGTACTTCGAAGATGTACTTCATACATGCCTCCGCTATCTTTTGATACCCTACACAAGAAAATGTCAGCCTTATTGGCGTGGGTACTGGACATATTCTTGTTTGGAGCCTAGGGTCTGTTGACGTTTCATTACATCGGCAACCATAAAAATCCACAAGCCATGGCGACGACGCTCTCATAGTTGCGTTTCAATTTGTCATAGCGCGTCGCCAGCCCACGACAATGTTTCAAGCGTGCAAACGCATTTTCCACCAAATGACGGTGGCGATATAACGACCCATCCATATCCGCATTACCTATGACTGAATTTGACCTTCTTGGAATCACGGCGTTGGCACCTTTGTTTTTAATCTGTTCGCGAATCTTTTCACTGTCATATCCTTTGTCCGCTACCACGGCTTTAGCCGGCGGCAATGGTTCCATTAATTCGCTTGCCGCCGTGCTGTCATCAATAAGTTCCCACTCAGTATCCGGTTCGCTGACCAGATTTTGAACAGCGACCATCATTCGCAGGTCGCGCTTGTTATAAATATTTTCTTGAAGCATCATTCCTTTTTTATTCAATGCCTTATGCGAAAACGTCAACAGCCCATAGAAACCTCCGACAATTTCTGGGGTTTCCTATAGTTTAGTTCAGGATCAACACCTAACCCGAACATAGCCACCATGACCTGCAGGGCCGCTCGCCAATCGGCTGGGATGGGCTTTTTCAGGTCCTCGAGGAAAAGCGCTGACTGGCGTTCATCATGGCGACGTACCTCCTCATCATGTGCAGCCAGCTTGCGTTGAATGTACTCAGGCACATGCCACGATAGCCAGTGCCGGGAAGCCTCAGCCTCCACCAGGTGTTTGAGTTCGGTCAGGCCGACTCTGTCCGGTTCACACTCGGATAGGTTCAACTCCAGTACCCATAACCCCAGTTGGCGGTAGACGTCCCGCTTGTCCGTCGGTACCGGATGGGAGACGTGAATTTCGACGTAGACCTTGCCCAGTTCCTCGGTCTTCACGACGGCATCGGGCCGGAAGTCCGTCAGCGCGCTCAGTGAGGGTTCAATCTCTCCCTCCGTCAGGGTTAGTGCCCGGTTCTCAGGCGTCAGGCGCGCACCAAAACTCAGGATCGTCTGTTCCGGTAGCACAAACTGTCGAGTGGGCCGGTTCAAGTGTTTGGCCCGGATGTGCAGAGTGTCCAGATGATAGGCCACCAGACGCTTGGCGGCGTTGTGCAGCGCAGTCTCCTGACAGTGGGTTAGAGACTCGGTGGTGCTGGCCTTGTGCGCGAAATGGTGGGTGCGCAGTCGGCCCTTGCGGGCCACGAGGACGCCGCGACAGGCAGCACAGACACAGTTGCTGGCTTGCCCGCTTGGCACCTCGGAGATGATGCGAACCTGGTCGGAGTCCTGATCAATTGCGGAAAGTAGCCCTCCATGCGCCATACGCATTACACCCCGATGTCAACCACGGTATAGCCAATGTAGTGTGCGGTTCGCCTGAGGACGTGTTCCATTAACGGATCGGCCAACTGGCGGTAAAAGACGGTATGACTGGGGATGGCAGAGGCACTGCGTTCGAACAGGGCCACCGCAGTCTTGTTGGCGTGCATCGAGGAGCTGTAGAGGATGCCGTGGGCGTTGGGGTAGGCTTCATACAGTTGTTGCGCCCAGCGCTGGGCTCGTGGCCTGGGACCACTGTTGATGGCCATGGACGCGCCAATCTGTGTGGCAAACGCGCCGGTCAGGTCCAATAACCGCAGTGGTTCGTGCAACGCAAAGGAACACAGCACCGGGGCACCGTCATACCGGTTGATGGTCCGGGCACCCTGGTAGACCTCGGCCAGACAGGTTGGGATGCCGTCCTTACGTCCTCCCAACGCGCCGTACATGATGCCGCGCCCGGCAATTTGTGGCTTACCATCGGCCGCTCGCAACTGGTGATCAAAGCGTGCGGAGGTCGGACCGAAATAACGAAATGTGTTCCAGCGGACCGGATGGGCGCCCTGGGATCGAAAGACGCGAAATATAGTCGTGCCCGCGTCAAGCGTGGTCATCACGGGTGGTATGGCCTTCAGTTCGTCCACGCCGGGGGGATAGGGGAACTTCGCCATGCCTTACAGATCCCGTACCAGTGTCAGCACCGGCTCGACATTGAATCCAGCAATCAACCAGTCGCGGGGTGAGGGCGGCTTCTCCAGCTCGGGCGCTTCGAGGTCAGGGGTCTCTGTCGTCATGAAACGGTGAACCGTCACCGGGTGGACCTCCACACTGAAGGTATCCAGCAACTCCCGGAGGTGGGGGATCGCTTGGTGCAGGTCAAACTGCCATTCGGGATAGCGGCGCTCTTCGTTAACGCCCTTGAAATGGTATAGCCCCCGATTATCAGGGGCAGACAGCTGGCGGACTCGTGCCGTGCTGATACGAAGCAGCGCCGCCACCTGTTTGGCATCGAGCGATTCGTTGAGCAGGCGCTTAAATTCGAACTTCAGTTGCATCAGGGATGCCAAATGCAGAGTAGTGCCCGTCATGGCGTCGTCATCGTCGACACCCAGGGCGCCGCCATCTTTGAGGATTTCCCGTTCGGCCAGCGTCAGGCCCGAGGGCTGAGCGGATAGCGCGTCGCATCGCTCTGCACGGAAGTTGCGTACCGTGTCGTGAATCAGGTCGGTTAGATCCGCTATGTGGATGCCGAATTTGTTCAGTTCCTGGAGGTCATCCACAGACACGGGAATTTGTTCTTGCTCGGGTAACATAGTTACACACCCTTCCTTTGTAGGTCTGCGTTAATTATAGACCCCCGAAGGCCTGGTAACAACTGAATGGCTTTCAGAAAAGCACCCTGGCCAATACACGAATAGCCAAGTCAGGACACTCCAGAGACGAATTAGCGAATGGAGATTACGCGATCAGAGCTATCAGGCTAAAATGACTCAGCTAATGAGCGGTTAACCACTCAACAATCCTGGTGAGTCAATCTGGCGGCGAGTTTGGTTTTTTACTGAGGCAATACGTATACACGACTGTACGACAAAGAAATCTCTGAGAACACTGACGCTGATGGCATCGATGTGCGTGGAACGCTTGCGATGATGGGTTTGAATGACACTCCGGTTGATACTGAGGCCTACGGGAGCACGAAGCGTCAACAGAT
>Ga0307969_1001643_pt1 | contig 10709 bp, 9 predicted proteins | sample OrgLakmetagen710_FD_201841 | JGI IMG/M metagenome (GOLD analysis project Ga0307969, IMG submission 201841) | Saline water microbial communities from Organic Lake, Antarctica - #710 | ecosystem: Environmental > Aquatic > Non-marine Saline and Alkaline > Saline | place: Antarctica: Organic Lake... | reverse complement strand
CCCCACAACAGCAAGTAAGCGAAGCAAAACTTGCCCCACAACAGGAGCAAAGCGACCCCACAACATTACTAACTAAAATCTAAAATTTGAAAACCAACAACATCATCCTCAAAGCTGAAAACATCTCCAAACAATATCGATTAGGTTTGGTGGGGACCGGTACGTTGAGTCATGACTTGAACCGCTGGTGGCATGGATTAAGAGGAAAAGAAGATCCTTATTTAAAAATTGGAGCAGGAAACGACCGAAGTAAAAAAGCTGAAACAGATTATGTTTGGGCTTTACGAGATATCAATTTTGAGGTGTATGATGGTGATGTTTTAGCAATTATTGGTAAAAACGGAGCAGGAAAATCTACTTTATTAAAAATTTTATCCAGAGTAACATCCCCAACAGCAGGAAGCATAAAAACCAAAGGACGTATTGCTTCTCTTTTAGAAGTAGGTACTGGTTTTCATCCAGAGCTTACAGGAAGAGAAAACATCTACCTCAATGGAGCTATTTTAGGGATGACCAAAGCTGAAATTAAAGTAAAAGAAGAAGAAATTATCGAATTTTCTGGATGTGCTATGTATATTGATACGCCTGTAAAGCGATATTCATCCGGTATGCGAGTAAGATTGGCTTTTGCAGTAGCAGCACATTTAGAGCCTGATATTTTGGTAGTAGATGAAGTACTAGCAGTAGGTGATGCTGAATTTCAAAAAAAAGCCATCGGTAAGATGAAGGACATTTCTGGTAATGATGGCAGGACCGTTTTGTTTGTAAGCCATAATATGGCTGCTGTAAAGAGTTTGTGTACTAGAGGAATTGTGTTGGAGAATGGTGTTTCTACTTATGAAGGAACAGCGGAGGAGTGTGTAAGTTATTATTTACAATCGAAATCCAACTCTATTGTTGGAGTTTTCCCTATTAATTTGAATAATACAAATCTAATTGATTTCAATATCCGAAATGCTACAGGATATATAAGCAACACTTTAGAGCTTGGAAAAAAATGTATTTTCGAACTTTTATTAAAAAACAATACAAAAAAAAGTAGGAAATATACCATTAGACTTCAAGTTGTTGATAAGTATGAAAACATTATTACAACTTTGAATAATTATCATATGAGTCAGGTAGAGATGATCGATGGTAATTCTGAAGTTCTATATAAATGCATTCTCAAGAAAGTCAATTTTGTGCCAGGAAATTATAATTTATCAATAAAAATTGTTGATTTAATTGACAAATCTATCATTTATGAGAACGATAATTTTTTTAAATTTAAAGTAGCTGAAAGTGATTACTTTGGTACAGGTAAATTACCAAATTATGAAAACATTGGTGTTTATCTTTCGGATCATGAATGGGAAATTAAAAATTGATGATTATTTCACTACATACTCCTAAAGCTGCAGGTTCTAGTTTTAAAAAGCTTTTAGAAAAAGAATTTAGTCATTCCTTGATTAGCGACTACAAAGACAAACCATTCAATAAAAATGTAGAAAGAAGAATTGAAGACGTAAAATTTAAGAGAAGAAAATTAAAATATTTTTACAAATTATATTATAAATGTATTGGAATTGAGTGTATTCATGGTCATTTTTTACCTTATGGATATGATATTTACTTAAATAATCCAGATACTAAATTTATTACATGGTTAAGGGATCCTCTACAAAGATTGGCTTCAAATTATTTTTATTGGTTTAGAGCTTATAATAAAAATAAATCTGGAGATCTTCATAAAAAAGTCGTTGAAGAAAATTGGAGTTTTGAAAAATTTGCTTTTTCTGAAGAAATGAAAAATTTTTACAATCAATTTTTATATAAATTCCCTATTGAAAATTTCGATTTTATTGGTCTCACTGAATTTTTTGAGGATGATTTAAAATATTTTTCTGAAAAGTACCTAAACAAGAAAATAACTCATGTTCCAATTACTAATATCAATATAAACAAAACTAGAGAATATTATGATGATCCAATTTTAATTAAAGAATTGAAAGAGTTTCATTCAGTTGATTATTCGATTTATAATTTTGCTATTCAAAAAAGAAATAACAGATTTAAATGATATCTCATAAATATAAAATTATTTTCATTCATATTCCTAAATGTGCCGGGAGCAGTATTAGGGATTTCTATTTTGATACACCAAATTTAAACTGGAGAAAACCAAATTATGAATTGCTTTATGGTTGGTGTCCAAAAAGACAAATACACTTACAACATGCGACAACAAAGCAGCTATTAGAAACAAATTTAGTTGATCAGAATGATTGGAATAATTATTACAAGTTCACTTTTGTTAGAAATCCTTGGGATCGTGCATATTCTTCCTATTTATGGGTCATGCGAGATAGACAAATTAAAGATTCATTTAGAAACTTCATTTTAGGTGAAGGCTTATTTATGAATGTCTTAAGTGAAGGAGAGGGTATGTATAATAGAGCCTGTCATAAATGGAAACAAACAGACTTTTTTAATACAAAGGAAGGCTATAAAATTGATTTTATAGGTCATTTTGAAAATTTGAACAATGATATAAGATATATTAACAAGACACTAAGTATTGAAAAAAAATTCAAACACCATAGTAATAAAAGTGAAAACAGAGCTAGGCACTATTCTTTATTTTATGATAAAAAGAATAGTGAATTAATTAAAGAGATTTATAAAAAGGATATAGAGACATTAAAATATACCTTTGAGAATAAAAAAAATAGAATTCAAAAGTTAACCAGTAATTTTTCAAGTAAAACTTAAAAATTACTGTTCAATTTTATCATGTGAATTATCAATTCATTAATAATATTAAATACAAATGAAAATTAAATTAATTTTTGAAAATGAAAAGTGAACATACAGGTGAAAGACTTGAGACTTATATATATAATGGTAACACTATTAATCACCTTCATCGTTATGCATTAGCATTAGAAATATGCAAAAATAAAACAGTTTTAGATATTGCATCTGGTGAAGGTTATGGCACTAATATACTAAGTGATGAGGCTAAATATGTCTATGGTGTTGATATAGATAAAGATACAATAGAAAAGGCTAAAGAAAAGTATAAAAAGGAAAACCTTGAGTTTTTAGTAGGTTCTACAAGTGCAATACCTTTAGAAGATAACAGTGTTGATATAGTTATTAGTTATGAAACATTAGAGCACCATGATGAGCATAATGAAATGATGTTTGAAATTGTTAGGATTTTGAAATCTGACGGAATGCTATTGATTTCTACACCAGATAAGTATTTTTATTCAGATATTAGAACTTATGAAAATAAATATCATGTTAAAGAACTTTACAAAAATGAGTTTTCTGAGTTGATCTCAGAGTATTTTGATAAGTTTAACTTATATAGTCAGAGCTATTTTAATAGAAGTTCATTTATTGTGAACGATAATCAAAGAGAAAGCTTTAAGTTCTATACAGGGGATTATTTAAAATTAAATAGTGTTGAATCTTACCCAAATTTTTTAATTGCGTTATGCACTAATTATGAATTAGTTGATTTTAAAAACTCTATCTTTGAGGGTAGCCAACTAATTGAAAATAAAATAATTGAGAGGAAAATAGAAGCAGTTTATAAATCAAACTCATACAAGTTAGGAAACTTATTGCTGTTACCATTTAAATTAATTAAATCTATTTTCTCTAAATAATTAGAATGTTAAATAATTTAACGATCATCATCGTGACTTACAACGCTATGCCCTGGCTAGATAAATGTTTGGGAAGTATAGATTTTAAGAAATATGCGGTATTGGTTGTTGATAATAATTCAAGTGATGAGACAATTAGTTGTATTACTTCAAATTATGAAAAAGTTAAATTATTTGAAGAATCTTCTAACCTTGGTTTTGGTCAAGCCAACAACAAGGGAATTAGTTATGCTTTACAAAATGGAGCAGAACACGTTTTTTTATTGAACCAAGATGCTTATTTAGTCGATGATTGTTTAGAAAAACTAGTTAGTTTTCAAAAAAAGAATAAAAATTACGGAATTGTAAGTCCTATTCATACCAATGCACAACAAAATCGACTTGATCAGAGATTTTCTAATTATGTACGTTACGATAAAAACCCGAATTTTTATTCAGACCATGTTTTAGGAAATACCATTCAAGAGGTATACGATGTTCCATTTGTAAATGCTGCCGGTTGGTTAATCAGTAAAGCATGTTTATTATCCGTCGGTGGATTTGACCCTATTTTTTATCACTACGGAGAAGATGATAATTATTGCCAAAGAGTATTATATCATGATTTTAAAATTGGAATTCTTTCCAAACCAAGGTTGATACATGATAGAGAAGATAGGTTAACTCCTGAAGTTGAATTATATTCAAATGCGTTTTTTGAATTAGAGGAAAGAAGATTGAAAACGAAATACGCAAACGTAGAAACCTTCCATAAAACTAGCCTAACAGCAATTAGGAATAAAAAAAGGAAACAGCTTTTAAAAGCATATATAAAACAAAATAGAATACAAATTTCAGCAAATCAAAAATACCTGAATTTGATTGATATATTAATTAAACAAGTTGCAATAAGTGTTTCTTTAAACCAAAAAAAGCAACCTAACTATTTAGATTTATGAAAATTACCAAAACAAAAATACAAGACGCTTATATTATACAACCTCAGATTTTTGAAGATGACCGAGGTTATTTTTTTGAAAGTTTTCATGAAGAGAAGTTTCAAAAAGAAACCAACATTACTACTCATTTTGTCCAAGACAACGAATCCCTGTCCAATTATGGTGTAATTCGTGGCTTACATGCACAAGTAGGAGAATTTGCACAAGCTAAACTTATACGTGTAATACAAGGAAGCGTACTGGATGTAATTGTAGATGCAAGAGCAGATTCACCAAGTTTTGGAAAAATATTTTCAATTGAATTGAATGCTGATAATAAAACCCAACTTTTTGTTCCAAAAGGCTGCATACATGGCTTTTCAGTTTTAGAAGACCAAACTATTTTTTCGTATAAATGTGATGCGTATTATCATAAAAAAAGTGAAATCAGTGTTAATCCATTAGATAAAAAATTAAACATCAATTGGCAAATCCCAACAGATAAACAATTGCTTTCTGATAAAGACAAAAACTCCCCGAGTTGGGAGAAGTTTAAAAGTCCTCTAACCCCCAAAGGGGAAATTGATTAGCTGATCAAGTAGAGAAATTAGAGAAGAGAGCCTAAAGTATAAAGTACGAAGTTCAAGACGCTAAGCGCTACGAGAGCAAAAAATAGCATCAATAGCTATCGAGAAGAATTCCTAAATTTAAACCAAACAACCCGAAACTGAATAACCCACAACCCACAACCAACAACCTACAACCGAAATATGAGGTGAGTACGAAGTACAAAGTATAAAGTTCAAAGTATAAAGTCAATCGCTACGAGAAGAATTCCTAAATTTAAACCAAACAACCCGAAACTGAATAACCCACAACCGACAACCAACAACCGACAACAGAAATAAAAGATGAGTAAATCGTAGAGCATCAAGCCATAATCTAAAAATAACTTCTAAATAAAACTAAGATTTTAAATGCCAAAAACTGTCTTTCCCTCTTCGGGGGCTAAAGGGATTCCCCTAGTTTCCATAATCATCCCAACCTACAATCGGGCTCATTTAATCGGGGAAACACTGGACTCGGTATTTGCACAAACCTATACCAATTGGGAATGCATTATTGTAGATGATGGCTCTACTGATCATACAGATGAGGTAGTGGGAAAGTATCTGGAAAGAGACAGAAGATTTAAATATTACCACCGTCCTGATGAACATTTGCCAGGCGGAAATGGTGCGAGAAACTTCGGGTTTAAGATGAGCAGAGGAGATTACATCCAATGGTTTGATAGTGATGATTTGATGATGCCTGAAAAGTTGGCGGTGAAAGTAAAAGCCATGCTAGAGAATAGTGTGGATTTTGTTGTTAGTAGGACAAAGTATTTTAATGCTCCTAAATCTGAAAAGGATTACTTATATAATTTTGACGAGACTCAAGTTAATTTTGAATCGTTTACAACTACTTTTATTAGTTGGTATACACCAGACTTTTTTGTGTGTAGGAATGCAGTTTTAAACACTTATTTCAATGAAGACTTGCAGAGTGGGCAGGAATTTAATTTTATTGCTAAAGTTTTAATTAATTATGACAAATGTAAAATTATAAAGCAGAATCTGACCCTCAGAAGATATACTTCAGATTCAATAGGGGTATCAAGGAGGCAAAGTAAAACTGAATTTCAAAGAACAACTTTCGAAAATAGTTGGATAACTTTTAATGAAGTTTATCCACTTTCCGGTTTTAATAAGTCATTTGGTCAAAAATTATTACTTAAGTGTATGAAAGCTTATGTTGAAATTAGAGACATACAAAAACCAAATAGGTTTTTTATGGAAATAGTAAAATTCTATAATTTTAAAGCTATATATTTTTTTTTGTCTTTAATTTCATTTAGATTATTTAGTAAATATGTGTATTTTTTTAAAAAACTTAGATAGATGAAAATATACCAAGTATTTGAGTCTTATCCTCTGTTTTACCAACCTTATATTCCACCAACAATTGAGGAATTATCTAAAAAAAAAGGTATTTCTTCCAAAATAATCACCTTCAGCGGTATCTCTGATTCTACCAATGTGGAGGTACTTCCTTCTTATAATAGAAGAAGAATACAAGAATTTTTATTTCATAAGGTAAATCCTCAAAAGAAGAAACTAAGTTTTCTAGAAATAAAAGCATTAAAAGAAAAGATTGATATTATTCATATCCAACACTCTTTTTTATTTAGCAAAGTAACTTCTATCTTAGAAATACCAAATAATGAAAGGCCGAAAATAATAATCACACTAAGAGGTGGAGATACCTATATAAAGCCATGGGTAAAAAAAAACTGGAAAGTTTTTTTCAATATCTATGGAACTAAAGTAGATGCTTTTGTGGTCATGAGTGAAGATCAAAAAAAATACCTAACACGTTGGGGTGTTCCATTAAACCGTATACATGTAATTCCTATTTCATTTGGAGAAGAATTTAAGACTGAACCAAAACACCCTAATAAAGGCACACTAAAGCTAATATCTGTTTTTAGAATGTGTTGGGAAAAAAATATTGCAGATAATCTACGTTTTGTTAAACAAATTAAAGAATCGGGATTACCAGTACAATATGATGTTTATGGTGATGGTCAAGATATAGGTCAGCTTTATTATTTATTAGACAAATTTGGTCTTAATGAGGAAGTAAATGTAAAAGGGAAGCTTGAAAATACACTTTTAAAGAAGAAACTGAACACCTATGATTTTTTACTACAACTCAGTCATTCTGAATCTTTTGGAATGTCTGTAGTTGAAGCGCAAACTTTTGGTGTTCCTGCTATTGTTTCAAATGTAGACGGTTTAGGTGAAACAGTAATTCACAATCACTCTGGATTTGTCTTAGAACGCAACTTTTCAATGAGAGAGGAAGCAAATACGATTATTAATTTATGGAAAAATGAAAGTTTATATTATACAATGTCTGCAAATGCAATACAATTTGCCCAATCGTCGTTCAATACAAATGCAGAAGTAGGAAAGTTAGTAAATCTCTATTCAAAATTAGTAAATTAATGTGCGGATTTTTAGGAGAATACAGTTTCCATGAATCGCTTATTGCAACTCAAAAATTTAAGGATTTACTTTCCCTTTCTAAACACCGTGGGCCAGATTCTACTGGATTTAGCAAGGGGGGATTTTACCAACTAGGCTTCAATAGATTGGCTTTACTAGATTTAACTGATGCTGGCGACCAACCCAAAGAAAGCCCGAATCAACGTTTTCATTTGGTTTTTAATGGTGAAGTTTATAACTATAAGGAACTAGCCTTAAAGTATAAAATAAATAATCTCCGTTCCACTGCAGACACAGAAGTTGTTCTTCATTTATTTGAAGCAATTGGGGTAATAAAAACACTCAAAGAACTCAATGGCATGTTTGCTATAGCAGTAATCGACAAGCAAACGGAGCAACTCTTTTTATCAAGAGATTTTGCCGGTATCAAACCTTTGTTTTATGGTACAAATGACGAAGGAGTGGTTTTTGCTTCACAATTTGATCAGATTTTTAAACACGAATGGTTTTCAGATGAATTGAAGTTGCGCACATCTATTGTATCAGAATATTTTTCTTTTGGTTACATGCAATCGCCCAATACCATTTATGAAAACATTTTTCAAGTAAACCCTGGAGAGTGTTTGATTTTTGATAATACTAAAAAGCAAAATAAAGTAGATATTTTAAAATTTTCTAAAAAGTTCAGTTCAAAATCTAATTTTACGGATAAAGAGCAATTAAAACAAAAATTAAATCAAGCAGTTTCTCTACAACTCAATGCAGACCGTTCTTTAGCGACATTTTTAAGTGGAGGAATAGATAGTTCTCTGATTAGCGCAATGGCTAAAGATAAAAAAAAAGAAGTGGAAGCTTTTACCATTCAAGTAGAAGATAAGCAGCTAAACGAGGCAGAATTTGCCAAGGCCTATGCTATTCATTTAAGTTTAAAACATCATGTTGAGCAACTCAAACCTGAAGATATGCTCCATCAAATTGATGAGCATTTTTTAAGTTTTTCAGAACCCTTTGGAGATTATTCTAGTTTACCTACTTATGTCATCACAAAAAAGGCAGTCCAATTTCACACAGCTATGCTTTCTGGAGATGGAGGAGATGAACTCTTTTTTGGCTACCCTAGAATGTATGATGTTTTAAATAAGAAAAACTGGTTTAAGCTAAACTACATACTTAGAACTAATCTAGTAAGAATAACTAATAAATTAGGCTTCACCAATACCCATGCTCCATTTGTGAAGAATTTACAACAACTTTGGTTAGAAAGACATACTAAACTACCTGTAAATTTAATAGATGAAAGCTTTCCTAACATTAACTTTTCTAATAAAATGCAGGAATTATATTGTCTGGATTCCAATTTAAAAACTGCACAATTGCAACATTTTATGAGATGGAATGAGTTTTACGCACACTTGCAACGCATTTTGATTAAAGTGGACCGCACCAGTATGAAAAACAGCTTAGAAGTTCGGGTTCCTTTTTTAGATAAAGAACTCATTGAGTATGCTTGGGAAAATATGCAGGATATTTCTAAAATCGAAAATTTAAAACAGCCTTTAAAAGATTTAGTCTATCAGTATATTCCTAAAAAATTGATGCTCCAAAGCAAAAAAGGCTTTAGTGTTCCATTAAAAGAATGGCTACGAACTAGCTTAAAGGCAGATTTGGAAAAAACAGTTTGTAAAACTACATTTTATGGTAGTAATCATTTTGATACTTTACCATTGGTGAATTATGTAAAAGACTTTCTAGCAAATAAACATAATAATGAATGGGGAGTTTGGCACATTTATGCTTGGCAAAAATGGGCAATTCAACAAAAGCTAGTTAACTAATGAAGGTAGTGTTATTTGATGGTTCGTTTAAGACTACTACATTTATTAATAGATTAATACTGGGTTTAGCAAATAAAGGAGTAGAAGTGTATGTACTTGGTTTTAATGAAGAGATTACTCACAAAATTAAAAATGTATACTACGTTGGTTTAGGAAGTAATCAGTCTTTATTCAGTTTTATAAAAACGTGTTTGATTTTAGGCTTTTCAGAAAGTCTTAAAAGTGGCTTAAATGCCCTTTTTAATATTTTGGGTAAAGATAGAAAAAATCTACAAAAACAGAATTTAGACATTGTTTTAAAACAAATTAATCCTGATATCATTCATTTGCAATGGCCTTCTTTACTCCCATGGGTTGAACCCTATTTATGGGATAAAAAGTTTAAAATAGTTTTAAGTGAAAGAGGCAACCAAATAAATGTTCAGCCTTTTGTAGATGCTAATAATTTTTTCTATTTACAAAAGTGCTACCCTTATATCGATGGATTTCATGCTGTCTCTAAAGCAATAACTAAGGTAAGCAATCGTATTTATAAACATCCTAATAAGCTTGTTAAAGTAATTTATACGGGTTTGAACCTTGAAAAATTTAAATTTAATTCAGCAGTAAACAAGCATACAAAACTAAAAATCATTTCGGTTGGTAGACAACATTGGGTTAAAGGATATGATATTGCACTTAGGGCTATGCACCACTTAAAATTAAATAAAATTGAATTTGAATACCAAATCATCGGGGCAAAAAACGATGAAGAATTAGTTTTTTTAAGACATGATTTAGGCATAGAAAAAGAGGTAACTTTACTTGGTAAACTCCCGCAACAGCAGGTCTTTCATTTAGTGGCTTCATCAGATTTGTTTTTGTTACCAAGCATAGAGGAAGGAATTGCCAATGTGGTAGTTGAGGCGATGGCATTAGGAACTCCTGTGATATCGACAGATTGTGGTGGAATGCAGGAATTAATTACCCATAAAAAAGAGGGATGGATTGTTCCTATTCGCAATTCAGAAGCTATCGCAAATCAAATCGAAGAGTTTTCCACAACCAATATTGAAGAGCTTAAAGCTATTAAATTCGCAGCACGAAAAAAAGTAGAAGTTCAGCATAGCGAAGAGTTGATGGTTCAGGGAATGATGGAATTATATCATTCGGTGCAAATACCCATCACAGCTAAGTATGCTGAAGATTCCAAAAAAGAAAATAGACTTGTACACGATGCAAAAGTCAAGACAGAATATTACGGAG
>Ga0307969_1001639_pt1 | contig 10722 bp, 7 predicted proteins | sample OrgLakmetagen710_FD_201841 | JGI IMG/M metagenome (GOLD analysis project Ga0307969, IMG submission 201841) | Saline water microbial communities from Organic Lake, Antarctica - #710 | ecosystem: Environmental > Aquatic > Non-marine Saline and Alkaline > Saline | place: Antarctica: Organic Lake... | reverse complement strand
CAGCGCGCCGCTTGGACAGAACACCGCGCGCTTCTGGACGAGATCGAGACGACCCGCATGACCCGAAGCTACAAGATGCTGGTCCTGCGCGCGTTGATCGAGGCCGGGGCCTTCCCGGGCCGGATCGCCCTGACCGATCTGGTGGACCGGATCGCCCGTCTGGCCCGCCGCAATCCACAGATCAAGACGGATCTGAGCGTCGATCCGGACGACAGCTCCCGTCTGCGCGCGGTCCTGATGCAACAACCGTTGAAGATCCTGGCCGAGACGGAATGGTTTCAGTTGGGGCCCGGCACATTTGGGACCACCTTCGCAGAGGCTGAGAACACGGCCCTGACCGCCCTGGCCTCGGAACTCGTGGACTGGCGCTTGCTGCGCTACTTCCATTCGCGGGACGTGGTTTATGAATTGCCCGAAGCCACCAGCCTGGCCGAGGCCGCAGAAGACGGTGCCCCCGACCCGACCGCATCCGCGAAGGGCCTGACCCTCTGGCAGGAATACCCGCGCGACCAGATCGCGCCGTTCTTCGGATCGGTGTTCAACACCGGCTCCTGGAACGCGGGGATCGTGGTGCTGAAGACCGCGCGGGCCATGATCCTGCTGGTCACGATGGACAAAGGCAGCATGTCCGTCGGCGGCCATTATGCCGACCAATTCGCCAGTTCCACACGCTTCGTCTGGCAAGCCCAGACAAGCACGCGCCGCGACGACCTACGAGGGCGCATCATCGCAGGCACTGAGCCCGGCTGGACCGTTCATTTGTTCCTGCGAAAGTCGAAACTGCGCGACGGCCGCGCCGCGCCCTTCCGCTATGCTGGCCCCGTGCGCTTCGCCGGATGGGAGGGTGATGCGCCGATGACGGTACAGTGGGACTTGGTGGAGCCAGTGCCGAGTGAGCTGAGAAACCTGTACAAAGTTGTAGAATAGCCTGCACTACGATCCTGCTGTCTAAGGCGCAGTCGGAGGTGAACCGCCTGGCGGTGCATAAGCATTGCGTCAACGATATTCGGCGATAACGGCTTTTTCGGTTGAGGCCTTCGATCTACAGTGATGCGCGGATAAATCCGAGACAGCATCGGAACGAACGTCAAGTGAGAGATGCTTAAGGTCGTTCGCTGTGCGGGCTTGAATGACCGCTTCTGAGGAAGCCGCATAACAGCCTGACCCGGCCGCATCCTCGTTGAACTCGCCGCTGAACTTGTTGCCGCTCATCGTGGCCTCCTTGCCTCAAGATGAGAGGAGAAGGCGGCCTCAATCCACTGGGCTATTCACCCTCCTTGATTGACACTCGATCGATGGGGTGCCTCAATCATCTCGTTTGACAGACGCTTGGGGGACTGTGATGTTTGGCATCTTCAAAAAGATATTCGGCGCCTCGAACTCGGCGGATGACGGGCGTAGCCACGAGCCTCCTCCGCAGCCCGCCACGTCGTACCCACGCAAAGCCGAGGGGGGGGATAATTCTTCCCAAGGTGCAGCCTTCGGCGACATGCAGGCAGACATCGATCGGATGTCCACGCAGATGCCGGGAGGTGATTATTTCAACCTGCTCACCAAGCTGCAAGCCGCGATATCCGATAAAAATTACCGGGCTGCGGCGGATGCCGCGAACAAAAGCCTGCCCTTGTTGCGCAAGTGGCTGAAAGATCCGAGGGGCGATGACGAGCGACTGAGTATCAGCATTCCTGTGCTTTCCCAAGGCGGCACGATGATGGCAATCACCGGCGACAGGAAGGGCCTTGAGGCGGTCCACACTCTAGTCAACGAGTTCGATCACCTCGACGAATACTGCGCAGTGGCCGAGAAGCACTTCCAGGACATGGATCTCTTTGAAAACATCCGCGCACTTGTCGCTGCGAAGCCTGGCGTGCTGCAGAACAAGATGAAGACCGAGCTAGGGGCCACGGATGGTCGTCAGGTAAGCAATCTCATTTCCTGGCTTGAGAAGGCGGGCGAGATCACCCGCGCCAAGAGTGGAAAGACCTATGCGCTCTACATGGCCGATGCCAAGATGACGCAAGCCGATGCCGCCGCCGTCTATACCGAGCCGCCGCGGCCGGGATCTCACAGGCAGGAACGTCGTTCAGGCCGGGCGCAGGAGATCGAACTTAACGCGCTCGATCTTGTACCGTTGCCACCATCCCCGACAAACTGGTCCAATTCCACGGAGCTGCCCGCAACCACAGAGACCTTTGCCGATCCCGACGAAAGGTGGCGCGAGATGACCGTGCAACCTATTCCTGCTACGGAACGGCCCGATCCGGCGTTCCGGAAGCATTTCACCACGCGAGACGGGATCCTATCCTTCGATGACCTTGCCAAGTCGGAGGACAGTCATGGAGCAGGCGGGGCCGTAATGTTCACACCGGAGATGGAAGGCGAGGCTTTCATCAAGCCGCTGGCCAGGCGTCCCTACGAGATGGATATTCACCCAGAGGGGCTGGGGTTTGCCATAAGAACCAAGGGGAACCTCCTTACAGTCTATAATGAAAAACTCGAGATGGACTTTGAGACGGACCTCGAGGTCGCGCCTGAGGTGGTTGCGAACCGAAAGCGGTTCGACCTCGACGGTGAGGGCAAGCACAGGATGCTATGGGGCGAGCCGCACCTAGCGCTGAACTGCATTGCCCTGAGCCCGACGCGCGACCGGTACCTCTTCACTCATGTGGATGAGGCATGGTGCATCGATAGGGGCGGCAAGCGCCTTTGGGGAATCCGGATGCCGGAATGCCCGATCGAAACATACACGCGAAATCTGAGCGTTGAGGAGTTTGGCATGGCCTCCGACATAGAGGATGCGCTGAGCGTTTTTGATCTCGAGATGCCTGTCACTCCGAAGGAAATCCGTGAACAGTACCGCAAGCTTGTACGGGAGCTTCATCCTGACATTCACCCGGGCCAGGAAGACCGCATGAAGGCGGTGAACGTGGCCTACAAGAGCTTGACCGGCGTCAGCCCTGCCAATCTCGAGGGCTCTGGGCGCGCAGAAGATCTCCTGCGCTTAAGCGCCACGATCACCACCGGAGGCGGCCCGGATCGCATCCAATCTGCAGCCTTCTCCGGAAACGGCGAGACTGTCCTGCTCGGCACCTCGGAAGGACGCGTAATACGTATCGATCGCGAGGGCAAACCAATTACACTTTACGAGGTCGGCTCGGCCCCTATCAGGATCCTGGAGACGGACCGTTATCTCTACATCCAGACCTTCACCCGGCTTTATGTCCTTGATGGAGATAGACTCGTTGCGCTGCAGGATTGCACCACGAAATGTGACCTCCTTGTCGATGAAGGGATGGTCCTGCTGGTCGAGAACAAGGGTGTCCGGGTTTTCACCGAGGCGGGCGGCGCTATCGGCGTGATCCTGACCAAGGCTCCGATCCGGCGAACCGGTATCGAACATGGAGATTTGGTGATTGCGACACGGACCCACCGCGGTCGATTTAGCGACCTAGTGACTGCGACTTTCCAGAACCCTTAAAATGCTAAGGATCAGAATACGAAATCACCTTGCTCCTCCCACTTCGAAACGAACCAAATGCGCTGAACGTTTCATACCGCGTCTGCCGCGAAAGTCATGCGAGATCTGTTGTGAAGTAGTAACTCTACAAGATTGGCACATCATAGTCCGAAAAAGCGGCCAATGGGCGCTTCGCCACATCGTGCTAGCTCTCTAGTCTGCGGCGTCCCGAGCAAAAGGGGCAGTAACCAAGCCTGCGTCCTGACTTGGTGATGTTGCAGGGTGAATTTTGCCACTCGTGTTCTGGATTCTCTGGACAGATCCACCAACGCCTTCTTGAAGACCCTCTCGCGATATCGTTCGGGGTTGCATCTCCATTCTTTTTTGGATGCCACATCCGGGCAATCTCTGGATGAGTTATGGCTAAAGGAGGATTGCGTTCGATGCGGCAATGAGGGCAGAAATTATCGAGACTAAGATGCTGTAGTTTGTCCGGCGCGCGCCGCCATTCGTGCTCCGGGTTTTCCAAACAATTCCACCACCGTTTGATCCCTGACCCGGCTTTTGTGTTGTGTGGTGTCGCATTACCGTTTTTCGTTGTATGCCAAACGGAAGCCATATCGGGGCGAGTAGTCGCCATACAATTCTCCGGAGTAGCCTTCTTACCAACGCAATATGGACACCTTGAGTTGAAAAAGTTTCTAGAGCTTATTGCGGCTTCCCATTCGTGGCCCTTTTCACACTGCCACGATGCCACGTGATCGGAGCCCGGGGTGAAGTTCGATGGTGTGAGAGGTCCGTTCTTTGTCCTGTGCCACTCGGCGGCCATCGCTGGATTGATCAACGCCAGTGATTTTTGTGGAAACGGAGAAGGAAAATAGTCGAGGTATTTGAGATATGTTTCTTCATTAAAAAAATTCGGCTCCGAAATGTAACGTTCGACTATGTCTCCCTCAAGCCCAAGCTGCGAGACCAGTGCATTCAAGTGCTGCTTTTTCAAAAGACATGCCGCCGGGACGACGATATCTGTATCCGATAATGGGGACAGGGGCGCTTCGCGCACTCTCACCAGTGTAATCCCTTTTTCTTCAATAACAGCTTGTTTTGCCCGGTCTTTCACTTCCTTGTTCTCATGCCAATATTTGCCGTCATACTCTATCGCAATTGATAAGCTTGGCAGGTACACGTCTACTTCCAGGCCGTCGATCCTGTGTCGAGATTCAACTTCTTGGAACAGTGCTTGTAGTTCTGTAAAGATACGGATTTCGTTTTTCGATGACTGATTGCTGCATCGCGGGCACCCGGTTCCTTGCAAAGTCCTTGTAGCGATATCAGTTTTCCACTCATGACCTCGCTCGCAGCGCCACCACACTTTCTTGTTGGATGCAGGCGTCATTTCTTCAGGGTTGAAACTGTTCTTTGTGGGATGCCACTCTACTGCGATTTCTGGATATCTAACGGCTAAGTTGTGTTCGACAGAAGCTCTTCTGAAAGAACAGTATGGGCAGCCTTGATTTACCCCGTCGTCTGGCTTGGTCCGAGAATATATGAGATATGCGCAGAAGTTGGTGACGCCTGATCAGGCGGCGGCTTGAACTTGGCGGAGCCCGTCGCGGAACTCAACCCCCTGGATGATCTCGGGCAGGCGGTTTTGGCCGTCGAGTTTGCGCCATTTCTTCTGCGCCAACATCATCAGCTTGAAGGCCATGGCCAGACCGGTCTTTCGGCTGAGACACCCCTTGGTGCGTGTCGTTCGATGCCGGACGGTGGCGAAGGTGCTCTCGATCGGGTTTGATGTCCGGATGTGTTTCCAGTGCTCGGCCGGGTAGTCGTAGAAGGTCAGCAGCGCCTCCCGATCCTTGACCAGCTTTGCCACCGCCTTGTCCCACTTCACGCCATAGGTTTCGACAAAGAAGTCGAATGCGGCGTTTGCTACGGCTTTTGTCTCGGCCTGCCAGATGTCGTGCAGATGCGTCTTAGCCTTGGCTTGGATGGATTTCGGCATCGCGTTCAGCACGTTCATGGTTTTATGGACCCAGCAACGCTGCTCCCGCGTCGTAGCGAATACCTCCCGTAGGGCGGTCCAGAACCCCAGGGCACCGTCGCCGATGGCAAGCTTCGGATCCTGTTTCAGGCCGCGCCGCTTGAGATCGAGCAGCAGTTCGCGCCAGCTTTGGGTGCTTTCACGGAAACCGTCGGTCATGGCCAGCAGTTCCTTCCGACCGTATTCGTCTGCACCGACGATCACCAGAACGCATTGTTTTTCCTCAGCCATGCGAGGTTTGAAGTAGACGCCATCGGCCCAGATATAGAGGAACCGCTGCGAGCCGAGGTCGCGTTTCTGCCAGGCTTCATAGTCCGTCCACCAGTCAGCCTTCAGCCGCGTGACCGTCTTGGCGGACAACCCCTTGGCATTCGGACCCAGCAGCGCCTCCAGCGCTTCGGTGAAATCGCCCGTGGACACGCCCTTGAGGTAAAGCCATGGCAGCAGTTCCTCGATGGATTTCGCCTTGCGCAGGTAGCGGGGCAGGATGCTGGGCGTGAAGGTGATCCTGTCTTCGCCAGCGCCCCGATCCCGCACGCGCGGCACTTTCACGGGCACCGGACCAATGCCGGTCATCACCTCGCGTTCCGGAAGATGACCATGGCGCACCAGGCGTGCCCGCCCGTCCTCGAGCCGTTCCCTGGAAAAGGCGTTCATGAGCGCGGCCAGTTCGGCGTGAATCGCCTGTTCGATCAGTTTGCGCGCGCCATCGCGCAGAACATCAGTGAATGGGTCGGAGCCAAATCCCGATGGATCGGACAGTTGGGTGATGGTAGTCTTTTGCATGTGGCATATCCCTTTCTCGGCAGAGAATTGACGGCGTCTGAACACCGCCATGATATGCCGCCCCTCAGGGCATCACCAACTTTCGCGCGTTTCTCAGAATATATACCAGATTGCCATTCATGACCTTGACCGCAAATCCACCAAACAATGTCGTTGCTTGCGGGCATATAGTAACTGGGTGATTTCTCATTCTTTTCGTAGTGCCATTCCTTGCAAACAGTCGGGTTCTCTGTCTGTAGATTGTAATGTTTGGTAGCCTTGCGATACGCTTCACCGCGTACTTCTTTGAAGCATTCAGGGCAGCCATGGATACTTCTTGCCCTATTGCGCAGAGTTGCTTTCCACGTATGACCATGTGAACATCTCCAAAGGACTTTATTATCCGACAAGGCAAGTAGTTCCTCCGGTTTTCGATTGTTGTCTGGGTGCCACTCTTTTGCCGCTTCTGGATATACATACGCAAAGTTATTGTCGCCACAGATTTTTTTGTTTGCGCAGTACGGACACCGGCGCATGATTGTATTTTTCGCTGAGTTACGGTTGCCGATTACAGCCTGCCATCCGTGACCTTTGTTGCAGCGCCACCAGACTTTTGTCTTACTACGGGGCGTAAAGTGTTCTGGTCCATTATTGTTCTTTTGATAGTCCCACTCTTTGCATAGCAAGGGGTTTGCAATTGCCAAATTATTCTGAGCCGTTGGCAGCATGCCAGCGCAATAGGGGCACCCATTACCAAGCCGTGTTCTGTTACTTATCGGGGCCTGCCATTCGTGCCCCCTTTGGCATAGCCACCAAATGCTTTCAGTTGAAGCACGCGTAAAATCGTCTGGCTGCTTTTGACCATTCTTTTCTGGGTGAAACTCGGCGGAGAATTCACTTAGGTCGGACAGGAGCTTTTTGTCGCCTGGAAGGTCAGGGAAAAGTTCGATCTGGCGTTGCTTCATATGTCACTCTTCGGCAATTCCTAGCTGGACACCTGTTTGGTTTTTGATCGCCAGGATCTCAGCTTATCAATTTCAACTCTACAAACACATTGATCGCGGTTGCGACCTTCTGAAGGCTTGTTTTGCTTAGTGGTTATGCTCGTGCGGAGCAGGTGTTCTTACTTTGTCTGCATTATAACTCATCATTACGCTACTCCTTTCTCGGCTGCAGTGAAAGTGCGATCTGGCAAAGCCTTCTCCTCGGGCAGTGGTCCAGTCTACCGTCCACACAGGGCTGGCGCCGGCGGGTCGCTGCTGCGGGCCTGACTAACCGCTGCGGATATGCCGCATGATAGTCCGACCGTCAGAAAATGGCCAAACACGCCGCCCCCTCCCATGGTTCCTCCCGGGCGCGATCCGTATACGGGGGGGACGAGCGCACGAATTCGCTAGCGACTGGATTCCTCACCGGGGAATCCACTTGGAATCCACCCCGGCAAACCGGCTCAGAATGATGATTTAATATCAGTGTCTTACAAGGCCGCCCTGCTGGCAGGGTGGATTCCTCGGAGGAATCCAGGGAATCCAGTTTGAGGAAGCCACCTGCCAACACTTTCAAAGACGGACACTCACGCCGCCGCAGCCTTGATTGGTCTGGGTTGATCGTATCCACCAGCTGGCAGAAGCTCAGTCCGAGGCACGAAACACCTGCACGCGGATCGGCGTCGGATTGTAGCCGTTACACGGATTGTGCATCTGCGGGCAGTTCGACAGGGCCGCCAGCACATCGTGTTCGGCGCGAAGGGCAACCTTGCTTCCAGGCTGCAAGGCGGCTTCGGCCACGCCGGCGCTGCCATCGTCGAGGATCGGCACGCTCATGAACCAGTTCACGTTCGCCACGATCGCCTCCCGACCGAGGCCGAAAGGGGCCAGAACCGTTTCGAAGTTCGAATAGCAGGATTCTGTCGTCTCGACACCATAGCGCAGCCGGTTATTGGGGATGCTGCAACAGCCATAGATCGTGTCGTGGCGGCCGATCGTATCTTCGACTACCGTCATCAGCGCCTTGCCGCTGTCAGCGTACAACACGCTACCGAGGCCGAGATAGACGTTTCCCTGAACCTTGACGGTGTTCGTCGCCGAATATCTGTCGCCGGGATCATCCGCGTCGAAGCACAGGAAATCCACGGCCTGTTGCCCCTCGAGATCGGTGATCACCAGCGTGTCGCCGCGGGCAATCCTGTGTGCCCATCCCTGCCGTGCCGGGACGATTTCTTCGAGGACGGGGCTCTGGCCTTCAAACATCTGCGGACTTCCAATTGAATGGAGTGAAAGTAGCATGGCGAGGTTTCAGTACACAAGCAAAGGTCGTGCCTGAGTGCGCTGAGGCGAAGGTCATGAATCCACGCAAGATTTTCTATTGACAGATCTGCCCCCCTTGACTCATACCTCAATAATCGAAGAATTGCCCCCGGAGGAAATACCTCGCGGGCGTTTTCTGTTCCCACACATCACGGACCTCGATCCTGCCGCCGGCCATTCCGGCGGCGCGCGTGCATCCGTCCGTCATACCCCAAATCAGAGACCCGCCCCATGGACCTTGTCTTCGCGCCGAGCGAGATCGAGACGTGGCCGATCGACCGGCTGCGCCCATATGCCCGCAATGCCAAGATGCACGGCGATGACCAGGTGGCGAAGATCGCCGCCAGCATGGCGAAGTTCGGCTGGACCGTGCCCTGCATGGTGGCCGACGATGGCGAGCTGATCGCCGGGCATGGCCGGGTGCTGGCCGCCACCATGCTGGGGCTGACCGAGGTACCGGTGATCCGGCTTGGTCATCTCGACGAGGCGGAACGCCGGGCCTACCGGATCGCGGACAACAAGCTCACCGAGCTCGGCGAGTGGGACGAGGCAATGCTGCGCGAGGAGATCGCGGGATTGCTGGCCGAGGATTTCGACCTGTCGCTGCTGGGCATCACGGAGGATGATCTGGAAGCGCTGCTGCGCGATCCCGAAGCACCGGACGGCGATGGTCCGGTCGAGGGCGAGGACGATGTGCCGGAGGTTCCGGTCACGCCGGTATCGGTCGCGGCGGATCTGTGGCAACTGGGGTCGCACTGGCTGATCTGCGGCGACAGCACAGCGGCCGATGTGATCGGGCGCTTGCTGGGCGACGTTAAACCGCTGCTGATGGTCACCGACCCACCCTACGGCGTCGAGTATGATCCCGGCTGGCGCAACCAGGCGGGCGCCGCGAAGACCAAACGCACCGGCAAGGTGCTGAACGATGACCGTGCCGACTGGCGCGAGGCGTGGGCGCTGTTTCCCGGTGACGTTGCCTATGTCTGGCATGGCGCGCTGCACGCCGGAGAGGTGGCCGACAGCCTGACCGCGTCTGGCTTCGCCATCCGGTCGCAGATCATCTGGGCCAAGGACCGGCTGGTGCTCAGCCGCGGCGATTACCACTGGCAGCACGAGCCCTGCTGGTATGCCGTGCGCGCAAAGGGCAAGGGGCACTGTGCCGGCGACCGTAAGCAAACGACGCTGTGGCAGATCGCCAGTCGCGACCAGGACGCCGAGACCGTGCACGGCACGCAGAAACCCGTGGAGTGCATGCGCCGGCCGATCCTAAACAACTCGGCCCCCGGACAGCCGGTCTATGAGCCCTTCATGGGATCCGGCACCACGCTCATCGCTGCGGAAACCACGGGTCGCGTCTGCTACGGGGTCGAGCTGAACCCGGCCTATGTCGATGTTGCCATCGAACGGTGGCAAGCCTTCACCGGCGAGGACGCGGTCCTGACGGAGACCGGCGAGACCTTCGCCGCGCTGAAGGCCAGGAGGCTAGCGGCATGACACAGTCCCGCCGCATGTCGCTTGTCGAAGCGGTCACCAATGTTGTTGTGGGCTATGCGCTGGCCGTCACGACGCAGATCGTGGTGTTCCCGTGGTTTGGGCTGCAGCCGAGCCTAAGCGAGAACCTGGCCATAGGTACGGTTTTTGTAATCACATCTCTCATTCGAAGCTACGCCCTGCGCCGGCTGTTTGAGACGATCAGCATGCGATAGTCCGTGTCGGCTATGCGGACCTCACGGACCTTCGCAGTTGGGCTCCTTGTTAGGAGTGAATTTGAGCTGCAATGAATTGAATGCATAGCCGAAATCGGCTTCATTGAAGTACTACAGCGATAACTTTGGTTTTTTAGGGGGTTCACTTGGCGCTTTCAGACATCGATCGGCCGGCGGTTCTGCTTGCCATTGAGGAGTTCGACCAGCTAAGTCGTGACGCGTTCCTTCAGAAATATGGCTTCGGGCGGTCGCGGGCGTACTTCCTTTTTCATGACGGCAAGCTCTACGACTCAAAAGCGATCGTCGGCGTTGCGCATGGCTATTCGGGTGGCGATCGTCTCCCGCTAGTGGCTAAGAAGTTTAACGGTGGCGACGCGACCGTTGCGCAGGCCCTGCGAGGCCTAGGATTTCAGGTTCAGTTCTCCGCGGTGCCGCCTGTTCCGT
>Ga0307969_1001636_pt1 | contig 10739 bp, 8 predicted proteins | sample OrgLakmetagen710_FD_201841 | JGI IMG/M metagenome (GOLD analysis project Ga0307969, IMG submission 201841) | Saline water microbial communities from Organic Lake, Antarctica - #710 | ecosystem: Environmental > Aquatic > Non-marine Saline and Alkaline > Saline | place: Antarctica: Organic Lake... | reverse complement strand
CATTCCACATTTGTGGAATACACTGGCCGCGTGGCGCAACTGAATAGCGCATCAGATTTCGGCTCTGAGGGTTGGGGGTTTGAATCCCTTCGCGGTCACTATTTTACGTAAAAACCTCTTGATTTTCAAGGGGTTTTGTTTTTTATGTGTCGCCTTTTGTGTCGCCCTCTATAGAATTTTAATGCTCTATTTACAAACTGTTGGTGATTTGTAAAAAATAATTAATCAAATAGATTGAGATAGTAATCCGCAATATCATAGTCTTCTTCCTTTTCAAATGAAGTGGCACCCTTTTGGAGTAAATCTGAAATTTCATAAAAATTGGAACTTGGTAGTGTATCTATTTTTGACTTCCATAAATCGTATTTACTAGCATCTGGAAATAATATGATGTCTTTATTTTTAATTTCTTGCAGCATAGTACTTGTTAGATTCTGACATGATCCAACGGCTAACCAATTGAAGTTTGGCATAGCTAAGCTCATAAGTATTGCTGTCTTTTCGCTTTCTACAATAGCGATTTTTCGTGATGGAAATTTATTTATTAGATGAAGGCCAAACGGTACTTGTTTCAAATTGAAATTTTCTTTATTCTTAATACTATGGTACCAGTTCTGCTGCCCTTTAGCTCTTTTGCCTGTCTTGGTATCATATTGTATAATTTTACCAGTCCTAACCCTGTTATTGAGGTCTATTTGCCAGAATATGGGAGCGTTGGATAGGTATTTGTTATTCTTATATGTACCAACGTGGTATGCTGCTAAAACAGTACTAAATTCTTCACCATGAAGATGGGGAAAAGCATTATAAAAAGTGTTTTTCTTTATACTTTGAGTTTGAATTACATTTTCAAATTTATAGTAGTTGAATTTCTGCTCTACTTTTCTTTTTGACATTGGGAATGCTGGTTTTGCTGTTATTTTTGGTGTAATTTCATTTGCTTTTTTATCCGCAAAATATTGTTTTGGTGGATAGTGATATCCGCATTTGTTTTTATTATTACAAATCCCAACATCATCATGCAAGTATTCGTTTGTTTCCAAATTAATGTATCGTGTAAGTTCATTTTTACCATGACATTTAGGACAAGTATATCTGGTGGATTTACCTTTATATTTTTCTAGAGTATTTCTCATATTTGACATTTTAAAACTTTTTAATGAAGTGCATAAACTACACGGTCGACCTATTTGATGTAGTTAGTGCAGTTGAAAACAAACTTTTAAATTGTTTTGATGTTAAACACGTAGCCTATAGATTTTTTGGTTTTATGGAACCCCATGTTTTCTAATCTTTCTACAAATGTTCGCCGAGAGCATGGCTTAAAACCATTTTCAGAGCAGTAATCTTTATATTCATTGTAGAGCTGAGTTACTTGAATGTATTCGTTGATTGCTTTTACTTTATTTTCCTCATCTATAAAAAGAGCAACATTATTGCTTTCTTTTTCAAACTTCGATTGTATCTCATCGCACTTTTCTGACGGTGTAAAGCCATCCTGCTCCAAAAATCTATTAAGACCACCAATAATCCAATTTAGGACACCAGGAAGCTCACTTGAAATTATTTTTTGTGATAGATTTTTATCGACATTTTCATCCTTTATCATAATTTCAAAAGGAATAATCAAAAATCTTCTAAAGAAGCCCTTTGTAATTTCTGTATTTTTAGGCAACTTGTTACAGTTAAAAGCCATTTTTGCATAATTTCTTATCATAATTAGATCCTTATACAAACAACGAGCATCAATCGGTTCACGTGATACAATTTTTTTGAATAAATCAACGTTTCCAATCTCACCTACTTCACTTGAAAAATTAATGATTTTGTTTTGAATATTATACCTCGCTTTTTCGGATGACGTAAGTGTATGAAGCGAATAGCTTGACAAATTTTCTTTTCCCAAAAGTGCTTCGATAATTTCATATATTACACTTTTTCCATTCTGACCAGGCCCAAAAAGAAAAAGAGCTTTCTCTACTTTGGATAATTCATCTGGAATAAATATACTACCGAAATATTCAGCAATAATTTGCTGCAAAGGTTTCTCTGGTAAAACTTCATCAAGAAATTTTTTAAAAATCGGGCATGTTGCTTCTCGATCATAATCAAATTTAAGTTGATACGTCAGAAAGTCCGCTTTCCTAAATTCTCGCAGATTGAATTTGCCATTATTCACTTCAAGTGTGCCATTTCTTAAATTGAGTAAGATTGTATTTCTCTCCTTTTTAAGGAAATTGATATTACTTGCGCTTGATTCAAATTGTTTTAGTAAATCATCTTTAAATCTGAAATACTTAGCATCTAAATGACCTATACCAAGTTTTACAGCAAAGTCACCCAGAAAATTTTTTATTTCAGTTTCATATGATATTGACCAATAACAACCATTGTATAAATAACAATAGGATTGATGAAAGCACAAACCAAATTCTAGTTCCTCAGCAACTTCTAGTAATTTATCTATTGTAATAACTATGATCTCTTTTCTAGTTATTTTATTACCCTCAGCTTGACTATTAAAATCATTGTCCTTCGTGTTTTCTAAAATATGCTGAAATATTTCCTGGTTTGTTTTTTCTCTATTTAAAAACTTTTGCTCTTCCTGTGACATAAGTTTGCTATCAATTTTGGTTTTTGTTCCCATGATGTTTGGTTTTAGTTTGAATTAAGAATTTCCTCTATGTCTGACTCTTTGTACATGACAGTTCCACCAATTTTATGCGCTTTGAGAACGCCTTTCTTGTTCCAGATATTTAATGTAGGGTATGATTTGCCGAGCTTTTTACTTGCTTGTTTTCGGCTAATCCATTTTAGAGGTGGCTTTGGTTTGAATTGCTCAAATAGAAGTTTAATTTCTTCTAAAAGTTCTTCAACGATCTCTTTCTTGTGTTCTTCTGGCGATACACCAATGAATTGAATAAATTTTTGTTTTCCCATGTTATTTAGTTTAAGAATTATTTTTTTCCAAAACTAAATACAGAATCTACTTTTACATAAATTACAAGGGGTTGGATTGAAATATAAGTTTGTAAGGCTTATATATCAATGAGTAATGAAGATAAAAATTATTTATTTTTTATTGATTTTAATTCTTTCACTTCCAGTTTTAACATCCTATTCGATACTTTATCTTTTTTGTAATGAAAACAATCAATTTTTGGCAGTCCAGTATCCTTCTCTAATAATTGCTTTAATTTTTCCATCGTAATTCTATTCAAATCTATATCCTCGAATAAATCAGTTTGGTCAATAATTAATCTAAGTCTATTAAAAAAAGCATCATCTAGCTCAATTATAGATTTTTGGGCTACAAACTTATTTAGTAAATCAAGGTTTTTGGCCGTTCTGAAAATTAATAAATAATTCTTATCAAACTGGAAAGTTTTATTAAGATCATAATTTGAATTAGAAATTGATTCCTTGATGAAGTAAGTAATTGTAAAATGTAACAGTCTGTTTTTTATAATGTCAAAAAAAATACTGCTAGTTTTAGGAAAAAGTTTGTGGATGATCGGTTTTTTGTATTTCCAAAGACTGGTTGTCGATCGCAATTGCGAGCTTTCTACAACATAAATGTATCTATCCCTATCTTCTTTGTAAAGTATGTTTAAAAATAGGTTAGTAATGCCAAATTTTTTAATTCTTGAGACTTCGGCATTTTTGAAAGAAAAACCTCTCAGATCATAAAATTTTGATGGTTTAGTGAACGTGTCAAACTCTTTTTCTAATTCCTTTTGAAACCAAATCAGAACATTTATAGATTCATATTTTTCAAAATCGTCAATATATGGTGAGAGCCCAGCAATAAAAGATTTATTTTCGATATAAATTAGTGAGGACAATTCTTCAAAAATTGAAGTCGTCAGAGATTTGACATGTAGTTTTTTTGTTTTTAATTCTTTATTTGATTTTTCTGTAAAGCCTTCTTGATATTCCTTCAATTCAGGTACATGGCCTTTTAAAATATAATAAGGTTCAAACATTATAAATATTTAATCCAATGCCAATTGTACTATATTTAAATTTACCTTATTCAAAATACACGATTATTTAACAATTAAAACAATAAAATTCAGACTCTTTAGGTTGACCGCACAGAAATAAATCAAAACTAATTTTCCTGCCGCAACTATTGCACAAGATTGGGTCTTCTTTAAAAGTGTGTTTAGACTTTTTTGCAAAACACGAAATATTACTTATTTTATTTTTCTTAATATCTGGGTTCAAATAAAAATATTTCCAAACGTCCAAATGTTTAGAAGTACATTTTTTTTCAGTGCTATGAGGTATATAGCTTAAATTATTCTTTTGTATATTTTTATACCGTTTCGCAGCCAAATAGTGTTTGATTTTAAAAAAGCCATTAGAATACAAACCACTCCACTCTGATTTAAAATCAAATTCATCTACTAAAAAAGGTTCTATAGGTAAGCTATTAAACTGTTTTTCGGAACATTTCCAATATTTAAAAGTTCTGAAAATTACTTCTTGTGATTTATATAAAAGGTGTTTCTTATACAATTTTCTATATCTAAATAAATCCTTTTTTTCTAATGTGATATTATCAATTAAACTACTAGCTTTATTTATTTGTTTTGAAATAGGTGAATTATATAAATCATCCTCAATCGAAACGTAAATTGATTGCGCAAATCCATGAAATAGTGCAATGTGATTTATTATTTGTGTGAAAGAATTGGTGGTAAACCAGTTGTAAATTAATTCGGGAATTTCGTAATAAAAAGTGTTATCATAAGCGTGTAATATATCTGTATTTAATGACCAATAAAAGTCTTTGAAGCTCCTAAAATTTTCTTCATCAATAATATAAGCATATAGCTTTCGGTCAAAAACATCTAATGATTTTATATGATCCAACCTAGCTATTATATCCTGACGAGTTGGATTGTCGGGCAACAGGTTTTCTACTTGGTTGTTAATGACTAATACACTGTCCATTATAAAAAGATATGTTATTTAGTACTAATTTTATAGATAATAATCTTACACTCACAAACGATTTTTTATTTTTCGTTTCTTTGTTTGTTCTTCTTTTGTTGTTTTCGTTTCTCTATTTACTTTACAAAACTATCCTATTCACCGTTTTAGAGACATTTAAAATCAAGTATAGCGCTTAGTTCGACTTTCTTCCACCATATTTATATTCTTAGATTTTTTTCGTTTTTAGACGTTGCTTCTATTTTTACTGATAATGCCATTTTTACAAATTTTTATTTTGGAGCTTCTCCGCCTAATGGTTGAGATAGGTTTCTGCCAAACATGAATAAAAACATCTCAAGTTGTTCATGATCTACCTCTATGGAGTTTGAAATTTCATCCATAAGTTTAAGATACTCGGTGTATTTATTGATTGCATTACTATAACTTATTTTACTTAAGCTATCAAGCTCTACGAAACGATCTAAGCTTATAACATCTATTATTCTTTTATCTAAAATTAATGACTGAAAACCATCAACAGAAGTATTTAAAAAGTGAATGAATTTTGTCATTGTAGATACTCCCAAGCCATCTATCCTATTTATATCTTTTTTTAGTTGGTCTAATTCAATATTATTCTCAATATAAGATTCCAGTGTATTTATAAGTTTTTTAAAATTATTCGTTTCGAGTAGAGCCTCAATATTTGTTCCACGACCGACGGTTGGATAACCCCATAATATTGTTTTCAACGTATATTCCTCAATATTAGAACCACTATTTCTTAAATCAAATCGACTTATTGTTATACTTTTTTCTTTTTTAAAAAACTTTTCAAATTTTGACCAAAACGGTCTTTTTTCCCAATTGTCTCGCTTAATATCAAATGAGTGATAGTTTGGCTTTAGTTCATAAATCAAGTCTTTAAATGTCTTTATTTCTAATTTTTTTATGTCTTTCATTGATTCTGTCTATGTTAATTCTATTAAGCTGCCATCCCCTCAATAAAGGTGTTGATGAAATTGTTGATCTTATCTATAATTCTAGGAATGCTTTGTTGTCTTACTAATATCGATTGACTTTCTTTCATCGCTTTTCTTATCTTTTCTCTTAGCTCAGGCACATCGTTTGCATACAGCTTTTCCTCTATAATTCGTTCGATGTTCGTTTCTGCTAGGTTCTCTTCTTTACAAATGGATTGAAACGCTTCTATTTGTTTTTCGTTCCAATACGTTTCGAACGTTTCTTGTATGTTGGTTACGTTTTTACCTACCAGATGTTCATCAATGAATCTTTCGATTAGTTCCTTCTTGCTTCTTAGTGTAATATCTCCTGCTAATAGTTCTGAAATTTGTTGACGTTTTTTCTGTTGCTCCTCCGTTGTTGTGTCGTTGAGTTGATCTAATAAATTGAGAATATAAGCAACATTGATATTGTCCTTGTGCATCAACTCAATCTCAAAATCAACATCGTTTAATATGGATGACTTTTCCGTTTCTGATTGTTGATTGGTCTTTTCATAAAGATCCAGGTATTTACTTTTATAGTCCTCATAGGTTTGTTCTGGCATTTCTAAATCTTCAAAATCGAAGTCTGAAAAGGTCGTCAATGCGTTGACGATGCGCATTAAAGCCCTGAAACGTTTTACAAATTGTTCTTCATCAACTTCTGAGGCTAAATCATTTACACTTTCGATACTTGGTGCTATTTCTAATAGATTTTCATAGGCTTTTGTAAAGGCTTCAATAAAATCTTCATAAGGTTCGAGCAATATGGTTTCGTTTGCATTTTTGTTTGAAAACAACGTAATAGCTTCATCTGTAGCTTTTTTCAAATTTCTAAAGACAACAATGTTACCATGTGATTTTTGTTTGTTTAGAATACGATTTGTTCTTGAGAAGGCTTGTATTAATCCATGGTATCTTAAGTTTTTATCAACATAAAGTGTGTTTAATGGTTTACTGTCGAAACCAGTAAGAAACATATTGACAACGATAAGCAAATCAATGTCTTTGCTTTTTACACGTTTAGCAACGTCATTATAGTAATTGTAAAAATCCTGACTGCTTCTTGTTGAATATTTCGTTTTGAATTGTTGGTTATAGTCCTCTAAGTAAGCATCTAAGGCTTCTCTGTTGTTTTTGTTGTAGCCTGATGGATCTTCTGCAACCAAACCTAATTCAATATTTGTGATACCATCAGCTTCATCTACTTCCTGATTGGCTTCATAAGAGAATATTGTGGCTATCTTTAAATTGTGTACACCCTTTTCTTTTTTGTTTTTAAAGATTTGATAGTACTTTTTAACGGCGTCTATGCTACTGACGCAAAGCATGGCTGTAAATGCTTTATTATGGGTTTTTATGGGATGTGAAGCTATGATATAATCCACTATTTTATCAATTCGAGCTTCGGACTCTACGACTTCTTTGATATCAATGTCTTCAACGTCAATATCAACAAAGTTTAAACTGCTTTCTGGTTTTTGTTTATACCGACCAACGTACTCCACAGAAAACTTCAATACGTTTTCGTCTCTTATGGCATCGGTAATAACATATTTATGAAGGCATTCGCCAAATAATTCTTTTGTTGTTCGTTTGCCTAATTCGTTTTTAATGGCATTATCCGCAAAAATTGGTGTTCCTGTAAAGCCAAACATTTGCACATTATTAAAATAGGCTTTTATACGTTTATGGGTTTCACCAAATTGTGATCTGTGGCACTCATCAAAGATGAATACCATCTTTTCATCTTTTAAAGCCTGCATCACAGAAGCATAACGTTTGTTGCTTACAGCGTTGTTCAATTTTTGTATGGTAGTGACCATAAGTTTGGTTTCATCACCAAATTGTTTGACAAGTGCTTTTGTGTTGTCTGTACCATCTACACTTCCATCTGAAAAATTATTAAATTCTTTGGTGGTTTGGTAGTCTAAATCTCGTCTATCAACGACAAAAACGACTTTTGAAACCTCTGGAATATCTTTTATGATTTGGCTTGCCTTAAACGATGTTAAGGTCTTTCCTGAACCTGTGGTGTGCCAGATATAGCCGTTTTCATTTGAATCTTTTACCTTTTCAAGGATATTTTCCGTTGCATAATATTGGTATGGCCTTAAAACCATTAAAATTCTGTCGGTTTCTGCTAAAACAATATATTGACTTATCATTTTAGTGAGATGCTTAGGCTCTAGAAATGCCTCTGTAAATTTTGAAAGCTCTGTAATTTTAGAATTGTCCTCATTAGCCCAGTAAAAGGTTTGCTTGTAGTTGAGCGCCCTTAATCTATTATTGGCGAAGTATTTGGTGTTTACCCCATTACTGATGACGAACAATTGCACCAACTGAAACAAACCTGCACCTGATGAAAACGAATGGCTTTTGTATCTTAAAATCTGTCGATGGGCTTCTGCCATTTCGCAACCTCGACGTTTAAGTTCAATTTGAACCAGTGGTAAACCATTGATGAGAATCGTTACATCATAGCGGTTTTGGTATTTACCATCTATGGTAATTTGATTGGTGACCTGAAACTGATTTTTTGACCAGGAATGTGCATTGAGAAAATCAAAATATAAAATATCGCCGTTATCCTGTTCTATATAATGTTTCTGGCGAAGTGTTTTAGATCGTTCAAAAACGGAACCTTTGTTTATGATGTTTAGCACACGTTTAAACTCTGTTTCTGAAAGCCTTATATTATTAAGAATTTCAAGCTGTAGTTTTAAGTTTTGCAGTAAAGCTCTTTCATCATGAATGACGATAGGAGAGTAGCCTAAACCTTCTAATTGTTTTAGGAGTTTATTTTCTAATATGGCTTCATTTTGTTTTTTCATGTTTTATTTTTTCCAAACGGGCTCTTCAAACCAATTTTCTTTCATGCCCAATGCGTTTGGATCAACGTTTGTATATTTTGTAAACAATATCAGCAATCTATTCTTAAAATCATTTTTGGGTTGAATAATATTTAACAAATACTTCATTAAGCACATATGAACGTATAAACGAATAAATTCGTGCTGTTTTGGTACGTTACTATTATCGTTTATCCATGCGAAAGGTGGCTTTGAAAGTAATTTTACTGTGCCAGGTAAATTTCTATTCCAAAGCCGTGAATGATGCGCACAATAATTTCTAATTTGTGCAATAGACTGTAGCCAGCTAGGTAAATAGGTATGGTTTACAGCACCAAATTCTATTGCAATTGTATTTTTAGATTTTATTGTTGGTCTTAAATTGCCGTACAATTTTGACAATGCTCCGAAACTCGTTTGTTCGAGAGATTTCCATGCCGGAGGAAAGCGTTTATCATCTTTATGATTTTTAAAATGATTTTTAATAGTCACGTCTTTAGATCGTGTCAGCTCTTCTTGCAGGTTAGATAGTGTTTTGACCAAAGCCATACTATCTTCAAATAACTCAAAATTTTGAAACCACCAAGCATCAAACTCGTGAGATAGATGGTAGATTAATTTTGTGCGTAAACTAATTTCAATTTTTTCAATTACATCAAATAAGAGTAACCTAAGTTCAGCATCAAAATTATACAATGCTACAACATCTTTAAAATTGCTTTTAGCTTTAAAGATATGTTTTTCCTTATCTTCCTGCATGACGTACCAATACTCTCCTAAACGGTAGTAGCTGATATGTGATAAATATTTTTCGGCTAAATCAATATTAGATATATGCAAACCTCTGTCCTGAAGTTGTTTGATTTGCTCTTTTATGGTGAGTGGCTTTTTGCTAAACATAGATAGGCTTTGAAAAATTAGCAACACCGAATAGGTATAAAACAAAAGACACACCCTGGGACGCTGTTCTTGTGGGTAGCGTGGTGTGTACTGTTAGTGCAAAGGTAACAAATAAGTATATACTTACAAAATGCTTAACCATATTTAATTTTTTAGCTTACTTTAATTTACTATGCACTTTTTTCCATACTGGCCATAGCACATTATAAAAGTGTTTCATATTATCGCAATACCATTTTATGATATTTTCTCGATCCTCTTGCAGGCTATTTAAGCCTGGACTGGTTTTTACTTCTAATTTAATTCTCGATGCTTTTTTGCCTTCCAATCTTTGGAAAACAATGTCTGGAATATGCCTTCTTAATTGGTCTTCGTGTTGTATCATCGTATCAATATATTCTTTTTCAGAATCGTTTGAAAAATACAATTCCACCCTAAAACTATTTCTGCCAATACAGAAACAAAATTTACCAGCGTGTTTCCAAAACCCTATGGAATAGTGACTCTTTGCACTTACATTATCTAAATAATCAAGGTTTTTTAAAACTAATTGACGTTTTAAATCTGTCCAAAAATCTATTAAAATCGCATTGGACTCTTTTACACGCTTACTTATACCTTTATCTTCTTTTTCCTTTTGTTTTGCATCAATAATATACTGTGTAGTTTCAGGTATAGGTATTATTTGTTCGATTTGAAGAAACTCATCATTATCAAATAGATAAGGGGTAACTCTAAAGCACTGAATATTTATATCATGGTCTAACAGCCACAAAACAGTCGATGTTACTTCTTTTCTGTAGTTATTGGCTATAAAAATAAGTTTTTGGTCGTTGGCATTAAGTAACAATTCTGAATCATCTTCACGTCCTAGAAATTCGAGAATATTTTCTTTGGCATTCTGTTCGCTATCGATTTGGTTTAGATATTCTTGATAAATTCTAATGATTTGAGTTGTGGTTAAAGTAGAACAATAGGATGCATATTTTAATGCTTGCCATACTACATCTCGTCCCGAATCATCCAATTTATTTTCTAT
>Ga0307969_1001626_pt1 | contig 10808 bp, 10 predicted proteins | sample OrgLakmetagen710_FD_201841 | JGI IMG/M metagenome (GOLD analysis project Ga0307969, IMG submission 201841) | Saline water microbial communities from Organic Lake, Antarctica - #710 | ecosystem: Environmental > Aquatic > Non-marine Saline and Alkaline > Saline | place: Antarctica: Organic Lake... | reverse complement strand
ACCAGAACGTAGTTGGGATGAGCCACTAGCTCACGGGTGCCAGAAACCCTGCCACTCGGATAGAGATAGGGGTGTTCTGCCAGCGGCAGAGGAGCTGCTTCTAGCCGGCCTTTCAGACGGCGTGCAGCACCAGGGTTTTCTCCGGCGATGAAGGTGATGATTTCGGTGATGTCTGCAATAGCGGAGTCGAGCCAGACAACCGGTAACATCAGGTGCGCTCTCGCTGCTTGGTTTCCATCTCTTCTATGATTGCGTCCACTCGAGCCATCACCTCGTCATGGGGAGTACCTTGGCTGGTGTTGGCCAGAGAGGCTTCCACCTTGGCGCAGAACCAGCGGTCATAGCTGTCTGCTTGTTTTTCAGTCTCGAACTCAGAAACGATGGGGGATAATTGAGCGCTCATCGATTTTCTCCTCTGACGGTATTGCCAGTATACGCTTTAGGTTGGGGCTTTTTCCTGATCCGTTATTCTTCTCTGCATCTCGCCAGTTTCCTGGTCTACTTCCCATGAGTTGCCCTGATTGTCGGTAACAATCGAAGGCAAGTCCGGCTCCATGCCGTCCAAGCTCGGCTGGCTGGGCGGCTCGATACCTGCACCAGCGGGCAGTTGAACTTCTCCTAAACCCATTTGGGGGAGCTGCCTAAGAGGCCCTTTTGTCTCAAGGTTTAACTGATCTTGTTCACTCGCACTTAGAAGGATTCGGGCATCGAACGCTGCGTACTTCTGATTATCCCGCTTATCAGCCCAGGCGACGCGACGGTTAACTAAGTAAACATTAACGCCACCTCGCTCCGAACCAATCCGAGCTACATCGAGCCAGTTATCCTCTCTCAGAGCTCTGACTGAGCGCTTGACCGTTGGAATGCTGCATTTCATGAGTTCAGCCAAAGTGTGCTGGCTAACGACCACAGCGCCTTTCCTGTCCATATTCGCCACGAGCAAGTGCATAAGTTGCGCCGCTTTTGGCTTAGAACCAATTAAAACAGCCCACGCTTCGTGAGCTTTTCGCTCAGTTTGAACCCACGTTCCCTGCACCTGTTTTTCTGCCATTATATATGCCCCATATCGATCGCAATAGATTGATACGAATTATACATGATCGATAAGCTCTAACAATGATCGATATGTTATTTCAAATGATCTAGGGTGGGATCACCAGCTGTGATCTAGTGTGGGATCACAGCTGGTGATCCCTGCCTATTTTTAAGTCACTGAAAAAAAAGGGTTTTTTTTTTCTCCCCTTCTATGATCTAGGAGCGAGTGCAAAACCGCTGAAAAGGGCACCCCACGGGGTGCAGCTATCGCGCCTTCGGCCGCCGCAAAAAAACGCGGCTCCTGGTTGCGCGCAAACTCGTAAAAGTCGAAAAGACGACTTTCACAAGTTTGCGCGCTCTACATTGACAACGTGCGGGCCTGTGAGGGCGGTGAATGGCTTTACAGTCTGTTGGTAGCGTCTGCACCGGTACTACGGGTACTGGCGTTTTTGATGCGTTTGAAACTGCTAGAATCCCCGTTCGTCCAAAGCGTCTTTAAATGTTCCCGTAATTTCGGTCTGGCGCGGCGAGAGCCGCCAACACTAACGCCAGCCGTGCAACAAATGGCTTTGCGCATCAGCGCCACTTCCACAATCTTTAATCTTTAGTCTTTAGGCAGTAAGCCATCAGGCGTGTCGGACTGGCGCAAGCGCCAGGGCCGGCTTCGCCGGCAAAAAAGCGGCGGCATAGCCGCCCTCCTTATTTCTTTTTTTTGGTGTTACACCCGTAACCCTTGGCCGTGCTCGTCAGGGTCGATCAGGTCTTGAACGGTGGCCAGATCGCCAGCCAGGGCCGCCGCTTCAATGTCGTCCAGTAACGCCCGCAGGTTGTTACGGTCAGCGATTAGCTGGCTGTTGCTGGCTTCCATTGGTTCCAGCTTTTCAGTCAGCGTTTGCAGCTGTGTTTCAGCAACGCTCCGGGCTTTCTCCGAGTCCACCAAGGCATCGTTCAATTTCCTGACTTGGGTTGTTAGTCGGGCTTTTTCGCTGTCGAGCTTATGAACGGCTCTCTGGTGCCCAGCACCGGCCTTTTCGATTTGCCTGGCCTGCTCATCAAGCTGTGCATTAAATTCGGCCTGAACGACGCTCACGGCTTTCTGAACCTGCCTTTTCGTTCCAGCCTTGCCCAACGTCACCGCGCTGACGATAGCGCCAAAAATACCGCCTAACTTGCGCTCTCGCTGCGTAACCTGGTCAATCTTTTTTTGGAGCTGGTCGCGCTTGTTCTTCAGGGTTTCGCGCCGGCTATCCAGTTTTTTGTGTTCTTGGCGGACCTCGGCCTGGGCCTTGTCCACGGCTTGCTGTTGTTCGCTCACCTGGGCCTGTGCTTGGCCAACTTCGTCTCGGCTGACCTCAACACCGGCTTTCGCTTCGTCCAGCTCCTGCCGTTGGCGCTGGGCGGCCTGCTCTTGATCGCTACGCTTAGCCTCAATATCGCGCAACCGTTCGGCCTGGCGCTGGCCTTCGGCCTGCTGGGCTTTCCATTCGTCGCGGCTTAGCCGCTGGCGCTTTGGGCCTAGCCTGGCTTGGCCATGATGGATGCCCACAGCGGTGTGGTAGCCGTCCTGGTACTGGCGCATGGCTTCGCTGAACGCCTGTCGTTTCTCGACACGTCCAGCTTTGCGGCCGCCGACCTCGGCCTTGGCTTTTTCGCCGGCGTGAATGTCCTGCATTCGCTGGCCGTTCTCCAGGTCCGGAGCGGTCAGGAAGTGGATGTGGGGGTGTGTTTCATCAAGGTGCAGCACCGCTGACAACGGTTCACCGTGCTGAACGGTGAACCACTCTAGCGCCCGTTTCTGCCAGTCTTGAAACTCTGGGGCTGTGATGTCTACGGTTTCGGTTGGCTCGGGGTAACTTGCGACAGCGGCCAGCAGCACATTGGCGTCATTGCGTAGCTTGCGCTCGGCCTTCCGTCCGTTTTTCAACGTGACGAGATCCCGCGCTTTGTCGTGCCGCTGCTCGATCTGAGTCCAGGCCAGTTCAGGCTGGACACCGGCCAGCAAAACGGGCGGCTTCGGCTCCGCAACGTGGCGCGAGTGGTCGGGCTTTCGCCCAGCCTCGGCAGCAATTCCGGCACCGCCGGTTTTGATGCTGTACGTGTTCACATGGACAAACTGATACGCCACCGGACACCTCGTTCTTCAGCGTGAGCCAGGCGCAGACCTGGGTTGCGTTGTGCAGTAGCCCCACGCAGTGGCACCTGGAGGGCCGACACTAGCTTGCTAGTGCAAGTCGGTTACTTACACTAGCATTTAATTAGTTTTTTCAATCACTTATAGATTTGTCGTGATCGTTGTATTTCAAACACTTACGGCGGACTATAGCGCAAAAACGGGGCGGTATCACCCCGTTTTCAGCTGTTTCTCTAACGTTATTCATCAAATAGATCGGTATGTCGGCCGGTGCGTTCAAAGCGTACACCCTCACCCTCGATTGTATAAATGAGCAGCCAGTCCGGTTCGATATGAGCATCTCGAAAACTGCGTAACTGTCCTTTGAGTGGATGGTCTTTGTACTCTGGCGGTAATGGCTCGCATTCAATTAGCAAGCGCATTAACCGCTTGATTTTATCCATGTCTTTGCCGCGTTTTTTGGCGGCCTTTAAATCTCGTTTGAACTGGCCAGAATAGACAGGATTGCGCATTAGATACCCAGTTCATCGAACAGAGCATCAGCACTTTCTGCACGGTGTAAATCCTCCCCGCGCGCGCTTTTAGCCAGAGTCTCAGCGGTAAGCCGATTAGGCACGCGCATTTCAAAAGGCAAGCCCTGTTCGCTGACGACTTTGGTCAGGGCAATGCGCACAAAATCAGACACGGTAAGCCCCATAGTAGCCAGTATCGAGGTGGCCTCATTTTTCAGATGTTCGTCAATTCGTGCGCGGACAACTTCGTTAGCAGCCATAACGTTTCCTCCATTGAGTTAGACTTATTGTGTACCCCAATTGAGCTACAAACAAGCTGATAGGCCCCTGAGGGCCACGTTGCTTATTTGCTTTCTACCCTTTGGCTCTTTTCAGAGATTTCAGCTCACCCCGCAACTCAGCGGCTTCCTGCACGGCTTTATCGGCCTTTTCTTCCAACTTCGTTACTCGCTTTTGCGTCAGCTCTGCGTCACGCTGAGCAGCCTCTAAGCGTGCCTGACACGCTTGTTCGTTCGCACTTCTTTGCTGCACTTCTTTCTCCAGTTTTGCAGCTTTCTCCAGTGCTGCCGTCTCGGCCGCCTCGGCTTTTTTTACTGCTGCAGCAGCAGCGTCCTGCGCTTCTTTGATCGCTTTATTTAGCTTGCCAATTTCAGCATCGTGCGCTTTTTTCTGTTCTGCCAGATCTGCGCGGGTCTGCTTCGCTGCGGCTTCTCGGTCTTCACAGGTTTGCGTCTGGGCTTTTTCGTGCAGCGCTTCTGCCCGTTCGGCTCTCGCAATAGCTGCTTCAGCGCGGCTGGCTTCTTTCGTGAATGCTTCAGACGCGATACGGGTATCGTCACGCGCCTGGTCTTTCACATCAGCCAGCTCGTCTTCTAGGCTCTGTACTGTGATCGCCTGGGTTGTTGCTGCTTTCTCCATGTTGTCGATTTGCTGCCGCAACTGACCGGCCTCTGTTTCCAGCGTGGCCACGCTTTCGAGCTGTTCAGCGACTTCAGCAGCAGCGGCATCGTGCGCCGTTTTCAGTGCTTCACGCTCCGCAACCAATCGGCGCTCAGCTTCACTAACAGCCGCCTGCCAGACAGCGCCTTGTAGCTGCTCAAGCCGCTCCGTAACTGCCTCCGGCACTTGAATTTCAGCCAATGCATGCTCCTCTTTTTGTCCATCTTTCCAGCGCTTGAGAGCTGGGCCAATGGTAGCAAAGCTGCCTTTACCGCCGAGCGCTTCACGCACGGCCACTTGGGTCGGGTTTTTGCCAGCAGCCTTGAGCGCTTCGGCGGTTTCGATGATCTTTTCTTCAGTGATTGTGAACATTTTACTTTTCCCTGTTGTAGTTTGTTGTATATATTATGATACAACATACAACAAAATACAACACTAGATACAAAAAAACCGGGGAATTCCCGGGTTTTGTCGGTCTAGGTTAGGGGTACTCTTGGCGAGTATGCAGCACGCTCACAATCTCTATCTGGGCGGGAGCCACGCGGTACACCAGAACGTAGTTGGGATGAGCCACTAGCTCACGGGTGCCAGAAACCCTGCCACTCGGATAGAGATAGGGGTGTTCTGCCAGCGGCAGAGGCGCTGCTTCTAGCCGGCCTTTCAGACGGCGTGCAGCACCAGGGTTTTCTCCGGCGATGAAGGTGATGATTTCGGTGATGTCTGCAATAGCGGAGTCGAGCCAGACAACCGGCAGCATCAGGCGCGCGCTCGCTGCTTGCGCTCAGCCTCTTCAATGATTGCGTCCATTCGAGCCATCACCTCGTCATGGGGAGTACCTGGGCCAGGGCTGGCCAGCGAAGCTGCGACCTTGGCGCAGAACCAACGGTCATAGCTGTCTGCTTGTTTTTCAGTCTCGAACTCGGAAACGATGGGTGATAATTGAGTGCTCATTTTTTATCTCCTCTGACGGTATCGCCAGTATACGTTGCTTTAGAGCCCTTATTTTATTGAAATTCTTTGTATGCCTCGGCCACAAAACGCGCCTCCAACGGTGGGGCGTGAGAGTTGTATTGCTGCCAAATCTTTCGGCAAATGAAAGCCTCTCTGCCTCATTTAGCAAGGCGTCCAACCCCCTACGAACTAGCTTCTTTCGCAAAGTTTGGACAGTTACGCCCGCTATTGCAGCAATTCTTTCTACTGCTTCTTTGTCATCCATTGGCGTCTCCTGAAAGTGGCCCCATTAATTCACCGGTTTCCCGATTAATCTCATACTCGTTGCCCTCGCTATCATGCACAGTGGCTGGTAAATCCGGCTCCAAACCATCCAAGCTTGGCTGACTTGGCGGCTCAAGGCCCGCACCGGCTGGCAGCTGGGCTTCTCTCAGCCCCATGTGTGGAAGCGTTCGAAGTGGTTTGGCAGCATCCAAAGTTTGTTGATCTTGTTCACTAACGCTAACAATAATGCGGGCGTCAAACGCGGCGTAACGCTGATTCTCTCGTTTGTCAGCCCAGGCTACGCGGCGGTTGATCAAGTAAACATTGACGCCACCTCGCTCGGAGCCAATCCGAACAACATCAAGCCAGTTGTCATCGGCTAAAACCTTCAACGAACGCTTAACAGTGTTCAAGCTGCAACCCATCATTTCCGTCAAAACCTTCTGACTGACCACAATGGCGCCTTTTCTGTCCATGTTAGCGACTAACAGATGCATTAATTGAGCTGCTTTTGGCTTTGAACCGATCAAAATTGCCCAAGCTTCGTGAGCTTTTCGCTCAGTTTGAACCCATGTTCCTCTAACCGAAATTTCTGACATAAAGCCTCCAAGTACCATCCCTTTATGGACGATAACATACACACGATGACGATACCATGCTCAAAATGAGCTAGGGGTAGCTCATCCAGGGTGAGCTAGGGGTAGCTCATCCAGGGTGAGCTACCCCCCCCTAGCAACTAATTGAAAATAAAGAATAAAAAATTTCCGCCCTTCTATGATCTAGGAGCGAGTGCAAAACCGCTGAAAAGGGCACCCCGACGGGGTGCAGCTATCGCGCCTTCGGCCGCCGCAAAAAAACGCGGCTCCTGGTTGCACGCAAACTCGTAAAAGTCGAAAAGATGACTTTCACAAGTTTGCGCGCTCTACATTGACAACGTGCGGGCCTGTGGGGGCGGTGAATGGCTGTAAACATCAGTAGCGGCTGGCACCGGGACTACTGGTAATTTGCGATTTCTCGGTGTTGCAGGAGCTTTAAGGGCTCGTTCCGTCCAGAGCATCAGTGAAAGCTTGCTGAGAACTGTCAGCCATCCGCGGCCGGGAGGCCGCTAAAGCGGAGTCGACAGGCGCAACAAATCGCGGCCACCGCCGCCCCTCTCAAATCTTTAGCTTTGGCTTTGTCTTCAACAAATAAGGCGTGTTCGCACTGGCGAAGCCTGGGCGGCTGCGCCGCTAGATGCCGCGCTTGCGCGCGCTTTTTATCTTTATTACATTCGTAGCTCTGGCCCTGAGTCGTCGGGGTCGAGCAAGTCCTGAACGGCGGCAAGGTCGCCGCTGTCGGCCGCCGCTTCGATGTCGTCCAGTAAGGCCCGCAACTGGTCGCGGTTAGCGGCCAGTTGGCTGTTGTTGGCCTCCAGAGGCCCGAGCTTTTCAGTCAGCGTATGCAGCTGTGTTTCAGCAACGCCCCGGGCTTTCTCCGAGTCCACCAAGGCATAGTTCAATTTCCTGACTTGGGTTGTTAGTCGGGCTTTTTCGCTGTCGAGCTTATGAACGGCTCTCTGGTGCCCAGCACCGGCCTTTTCGATTTGCCTGGCCTGCTCATCAAGCTGTGCATTAAATTCGGCCTGAACGACGCTCACGGCTTTCTGAACCTGCCTTTTCGTTCCAGCCTTGCCCAACGTCACCGCGCTGACGATAGCGCCAAAAATACCGCCTAACTTGCGCTCTCGCTGCGTAACCTGGTCAATCTTTTTTTGGAGCTGGTCGCGCTTGTTCTTCAGGGTTTCGCGCCGGCTATCCAGTTTTTTGTGTTCTTGGCGGACCTCGGCCTGGGCCTTGTCCACGGCTTGCTGTTGTTCGCTCACCTGGGCCTGTGCTTGGCCAACTTCGTCTCGGCTGACCTCAACACCGGCTTTCGCTTCGTCCAGCTCCTGCCGTTGGCGCTGGGCGGCCTGCTCTTGATCGCTACGCTTAGCCTCAATATCGCGCAACCGTTCGGCCTGGCGCTGGCCTTCGGCCTGCTGGGCTTTCCATTCGTCGCGGCTTAGCCGCTGGCGCTTTGGGCCTAGCCTGGCTTGGCCATGATGGATGCCCACAGCGGTGTGGTAGCCGTCCTGGTACTGGCGCATGGCTTCGCTGAACGCCTGTCGTTTCTCGACACGTCCAGCTTTGCGGCCGCCGACCTCGGCCTTGGCTTTTTCGCCGGCGTGAATGTCCTGCATTCGCTGGCCGTTCTCCAGGTCCGGAGCGGTCAGGAAGTGGATGTGGGGGTGTGTTTCATCAAGGTGCAGCACCGCTGACAACGGTTCACCGTGCTGAACGGTGAACCACTCTAGCGCCCGTTTCTGCCAGTCTTGAAACTCTGGGGCTGTGATGTCTACGGTTTCGGTTGGCTCGGGGTAACTTGCGACAGCGGCCAGCAGCACATTGGCGTCATTGCGTAGCTTGCGCTCGGCCTTCCGTCCGTTTTTCAACGTGACGAGATCCCGCGCTTTGTCGTGCCGCTGCTCGATCTGAGTCCAGGCCAGTTCAGGCTGGACACCGGCCAGCAAAACGGGCGGCTTCGGCTCCGCAACGTGGCGCGAGTGGTCGGGCTTTCGCCCAGCCTCGGCAGCAATTCCGGCACCGCCGGTTTTGATGCTGTACGTGTTCACATGGACAAACTGATACGCCACCGGACACCTCGTTCTTCAGCGTGAGCCAGGCGCAGACCTGGGTTGCGTTGTGCAGTAGCCCCACGCAGTGGCACCTGGAGGGCCGACACTAGCTTGCTAGTGCAAGTCGGTTACTTACACTAGCATTTAATTAGTTTTTTCAATCACTTATAGATTTGTCGTGATCGTTGTATTTCAAACACTTACGGCGGACTATAGCGCAAAAACGGGGCGGTATCACCCCGTTTTCAGCTGTTTCTCTAACGTTATTCATCAAATAGATCGGTATGTCGGCCGGTGCGTTCAAAGCGTACACCCTCACCCTCGATTGTATAAATGAGCAGCCAGTCCGGTTCGATATGAGCATCTCGAAAACTGCGTAACTGTCCTTTGAGTGGATGGTCTTTGTACTCTGGCGGTAATGGCTCGCATTCAATTAGCAAGCGCATTAACCGCTTGATTTTATCCATGTCTTTGCCGCGTTTTTTGGCGGCCTTTAAATCTCGTTTGAACTGGCCAGAATAGACAGGATTGCGCATTAGATACCCAGTTCATCGAACAGAGCATCAGCACTTTCTGCACGGTGTAAATCCTCCCCGCGCGCGCTTTTAGCCAGAGTCTCAGCGGTAAGCCGATTAGGCACGCGCATTTCAAAAGGCAAGCCCTGTTCGCTGACGACTTTGGTCAGGGCAATGCGCACAAAATCAGACACGGTAAGCCCCATAGTAGCCAGTATCGAGGTGGCCTCATTTTTCAGATGTTCGTCAATTCGTGCGCGGACAACTTCGTTAGCAGCCATAACGTTTCCTCCATTGAGTTAGACTTATTGTGTACCCCAATTGAGCTACAAACAAGCTGATAGGCCCCTGAGGGCCACGTTGCTTATTTGCTTTCTACCCTTTGGCTCTTTTCAGAGATTTCAGCTCACCCCGCAACTCAGCGGCTTCCTGCACGGCTTTATCGGCCTTTTCTTCCAACTTCGTTACTCGCTTTTGCGTCAGCTCTGCGTCACGCTGAGCAGCCTCTAAGCGTGCCTGACACGCTTGTTCGTTCGCACTTCTTTGCTGCACTTCTTTCTCCAGTTTTGCAGCTTTCTCCAGTGCTGCCGTCTCGGCCGCCTCGGCTTTTTTTACTGCTGCAGCAGCAGCGTCCTGCGCTTCTTTGATCGCTTTATTTAGCTTGCCAATTTCAGCATCGTGCGCTTTTTTCTGTTCTGCCAGATCTGCGCGGGTCTGCTTCGCTGCGGCTTCTCGGTCTTCACAGGTTTGCGTCTGGGCTTTTTCGTGCAGCGCTTCTGCCCGTTCGGCTCTCGCAATAGCTGCTTCAGCGCGGCTGGCTTCTTTCGTGAATGCTTCAGACGCGATACGGGTATCGTCACGCGCCTGGTCTTTCACATCAGCCAGCTCGTCTTCTAGGCTCTGTACTGTGATCGCCTGGGTTGTTGCTGCTTTCTCCATGTTGTCGATTTGCTGCCGCAACTGACCGGCCTCTGTTTCCAGCGTGGCCACGCTTTCGAGCTGTTCAGCGACTTCAGCAGCAGCGGCATCGTGCGCCGTTTTCAGTGCTTCACGCTCCGCAACCAATCGGCGCTCAGCTTCACTAACAGCCGCCTGCCAGACAGCGCCTTGTAGCTGCTCAAGCCGCTCCGTAACTGCCTCCGGCACTTGAATTTCAGCCAATGCATGCTCCTCTTTTTGTCCATCTTTCCAGCGCTTGAGAGCTGGGCCAATGGTAGCAAAGCTGCCTTTACCGCCGAGCGCTTCACGCACGGCCACTTGGGTCGGGTTTTTGCCAGCAGCCTTGAGCGCTTCGGCGGTTTCGATGATCTTTTCTTCAGTGATTGTGAACATTTTACTTTTCCCTGTTGTAGTTTGTTGTATATATTATGATACAACATACAACAAAATACAACACTAGATACAAAAAAACCGGGGAATTCCCGGGTTTTGTCGGTCTAGGTTAGGGGTACTCTTGGCGAGTATGCAGCACGCTCACAATCTCTATCTGGGCGGGAGCCACGCGGTACACCAGAACGTAGTTGGGATGAGCCACTAGCTCACGGGTGCCAGAAACCCTGCCACTCGGATAGAGATAGGGGTGTTCTGCCAGCGGCAGAGGCGCTGCTTCTAGCCGGCCTTTCAGACGGCGTGCAGCACCAGGGTTTTCTCCGGCGATGAAGGTGATGATTTCGGTGATGTCTGCAATAGCGGAGTCGAGCCAGACAACCGGCAGCATCAGGCGCGCGCTCGCTGCTTGCGCTCAGCCTCTTCAATGATTGCGTCCATTCGAGCCATCACCTCGTCATGGGGAGTACCTGGGCCAGGGC
>Ga0307969_1001621_pt1 | contig 10836 bp, 8 predicted proteins | sample OrgLakmetagen710_FD_201841 | JGI IMG/M metagenome (GOLD analysis project Ga0307969, IMG submission 201841) | Saline water microbial communities from Organic Lake, Antarctica - #710 | ecosystem: Environmental > Aquatic > Non-marine Saline and Alkaline > Saline | place: Antarctica: Organic Lake... | reverse complement strand
GGTTTCTCCGCGAGAGCGGCATAGACGGAGATCCCGCCGATAGCGCCGGAGATATAGGACATGCACCGGTCGGTGTCGCACGCCTCGATCAGATCGACCAGTTCAGAGCCGGTATTGGGCAAGTAGACCCCGGCCGCTGACTGGTCGGAAGACGGGTCCTGGGCGAGGCCGGGTGTTCCCAGGCCAAGCGCCAGGGTTGTGAAGAGAGCGAATGATGATGCACGCATAATGGCTGAACTCCTGCGATCGGCGCGAGTGGGATTTCGAAGGAAATCGGTTCGCGGGATGCCGGGTCAAAGCCGGTGCGGGCAAAAAGCCGCCTTAGCTTGCGGCGGAGACGAACATACCCTTGGAAAGATCGAGATAGAACTCGCGATCTATCTTCTCGAGGCGCAGAACGGCGTCCTTGTTGGTTGCGAGATCGCGGCGGCTGGGGCAACCGATGAGGCGGCGGAGGGTCTCCGAGACGGCTTCCTCCACTTCCTCGGAGGTCTGCTGAAGTGCGGTGGCCACGAGGCCCCAGTGGTCGTATTTCTGCGACACCCAGGCGTGGAACGCGTTGTCCTGAACCAGGGCGAAGCTGCGCCGCAAGGCATGCGCGGCGCGGTCATCCCATTCCGCGTCCCGCTCCTGGGGGCTTTCCGCGATGGCGGCGACAAGGCCCGCGCCGGGCGCGACCTGCATCAGCCACATCGGTACGTCCACGGCCTTGATCGAGAGCGTGGCGGTGAAATCGCCGCTCCTTTCCTGCTTGAGGCCCGTCTTGCGCGCCTCGAAAAAGCTGGCGCTTTCGGTAAAGCTTCGGCCGTCGGCCAGGGAGTATCCACCGGCGATCATGTCGAGGAGGTCGTCGCGCTCATAAGCTGCAAGCCCGCCGACGAAATCACTGACGCGATCGGGGGACCCCATGAAAACGGGATCCTTTCCGGCCCGCTCCGATGCGCTGGCCCAGAACCGGAAATCGTGACGCTCGCAAGCCGTCATGGCGATGACCATCGACGCGAAGCGGCCGATCTCGATATTCGGTCTCCCGGCCGTCTGGGTAAAGCCCTGGCGGGCCGTCCACTGACCGTCATCGATTTCCTCGACGAGATAGGTGATCGGGGTGACATCGGATCCGGCCCGCCAGGCGCCTTCCTTGGAGCGCGACTGCTGCCAGGCCATCCCGAGGTAAACGGGACGGTCGGCCTCGGGGTCGGGGCGACGTGCGGTTTCTGCGGTCATGGCGGAAAAGCCTCTTCTCGTGCGATCAGGATATTGGCTCTTGCCGGCGCCCCCGAAGGAAATATTTCCTGGTCGCAATAGAAAAGCCCCGCCGGGGCTGGCGGGGCTTCAGGGGCGTGCTGTGTTGGCGATCAACTCAGAACGATGTCCTCGACCTTCTTGGTCTTGGTCTTGACGGGCTGGTCGTCGAACTTGCCGATCACGCCGTAGGGGTGCTCTCCGTCCACCATAAGCGTGAGCTTTTCGGCACCCGTCTGATAGGCGGCTTTGAGGCTCTCGACATCGAGGTTGCCACCGAAGCGGCGTGCGGGGTTGCTCGGCGACTTTGCGATCTCGGAAGGGACCTCCGACATGCGCGAGGTAAGTTTCGGCGCATCGGGGTGCGTGATGCCGACCTGTCCTTCAGGCGAGATTTCCATCCGGGCCGGATCCCGGGATCCGCTGGCCGCGTAGACCTCCAGGAAACGCCCGACGCTCTTGGCGTCGAGATCGACCTGGCTGATGCCACGCTTCTCGCGTCCCGCTTCCTCACGCAGGCGTTGCTCTTCACGGTCCCGCTCGACGAACTTCCGGGCATAACCCAGGAATGCCTCACCCTCTCCGCGGGTCGTGGATTCGATCCGCATCTGGGTCGCATTGCGCAGCTCGGCGCGCAGCTTCAGGTTGGGAGCCATCTTCCCGTCCTTGCCTTCAACCAGCATGTTGTCGTCGAGATACTTGGTCATGCGCTTGGCGGCCACATCGGGGGCGCCGGGCTTGTAATCCCGAAAAGGATCCTGCCCGGGCTTGATGATGACACGCCGCGAGTTGACCAGGCGTTCGCGCTTCTCGGGGTTCATGTTGGCCTTTTCCGCCAGGGTGACGACCTCGCCGGAACGCCCTGCACTTTCGGTCCGCATCTCGTAGGCCTGACCTTCACCGCCGATAGCCTCTTCGAGAGTTCCGAAGGCGGCACGCGTGGATCCGATATCGCCCAACTCGGACTCGGCGCGCCCGGCGCGCTGGCGCAGATATTCGGCGGCACCGCTGTCGATGGCCTCGAGTATCGGCGTGTCGGCCTCGCTGAGAAGCCCCTCCGTCAGGCGAACCTTTGTCTCGGATTTGCCGTAGGCATGTGCGGCCATATCGCCGTCGCCGGATACGGCGACAGCTGCCGGTGCCGACTCTTCGGCATCGAAGGCGCCGCCGAACTCGTCTCCGAGATCGTTGCCTTCGCTCATGGTCTGACCTTCCTGGGTCATCAGGCCGCCGTCATCGCCGGTGTAGCGCTGGGCGTCGGGATCGGTATTGATTGCCTCGTTGAGAAAGTCGATCGCTTTTCCGAGACGCCTGGCCTGGTCGATGCCGATGACCGGGTCACCGAAGTTCCCCGAGGACAGGGCGTTGTCGATACCCTTTTCGTAATAGTCGTCGAGGGCGATCTTCATGTCCTCGGCGTGCTTTTGATGAACCACGACCGTATCGAGGCTCTGGGTGTCCCATTGTGCTCCATGGATCATGCGCGTGCCGCGGACGATGACATTGAAGAGGCTGTTGGCATCCTTCTTTGTCAAGTCGCTGTCCCAGCCCATCTCGGCCGATCCAACCCCGAGGCCTTCGAGGTTTACCTCTTCGACCTCGGCCGAGGAGACGGCATTCTTCAGGACCATGGCGGCCGCCGCGGACTTATCGCCCTGGTTGATGCTTTCCGGAAGATCCAGGTTGGTTGCGATGGCGGAGGCCTGGAAGTAGAGGGCTTCCTGTTGCTCCGGGGTCCCGCGCAGTGCCTGGGCGCCGAGTGCGGCCTCGCGATCGGGGTTTTCCCCGGGCATCAGGTACCCGGTCTCTTCGAGAACCGACCACAGCGAGTCGAGCGATGCTTGATCAAGACCGGGGATAAAGGCGGCATTGGCGCGATCGCCTTCCACGGTTTCCAGCAGGTTGAGCGAGGCCGTGGTAATGTCCTGCATGTCGCTGCCGCGCACACGGGTGACCGTCTCCGGTTCGATCTCGAAGATCGTGTCGGCGTGGATATCGCGGAAGCTGGCCATGTAGTCGGCCTTGCCATCGCGGGTCAGCGCGGACTTGGACTGTTCGTGAGCGAGAACCGCGGTCTGGTAGAGCGGCAGGAATTTCTTTGCCTGCTCGTCGTCGACCTTGTCGATCCCGGCGTTATTGACATCCCACTTGCCATCTTCGTCGCGGGCGACGCAGTCATGGCGGATCAGCCAGCGCGACATGTCGCGGAAGGCGAGCCGGAGGTTGCCATAATCCTCGGGGGTGGCATCCATCGTGGATTTCAGGTCGGCGTCTACGGCGTCCTTGTAGAGGTTTGCGCCAAGAATGACTTCTGCAGTGCTCATGAGTATGCCTCAATGTTCGGGTGTATCTCGGGGGAGATCGTGCCGGGGGCGCAGATCCGCGCCCCCGGAGTGGGATTAGAGTTCGGCTTCGGCTTCGCGGGGCTTGGCCCGGCTCGCCTCGGGAAACTTGATGTCCTGGCCTTTCGTGTGCCGCACCAGGTTTTCCATCGCGAGACCCATGTTGCGGCCCGTGTCGAGCGCGGGCTTCTGTCCCTCGAGCGCGGGGCCGAATTCCTCGACATCGCGGTTTCCGAGCCCGGCCTGCTGCAGCGCCCGTGTGCCACGATTGGCCAGCAGGGCGCGGTTCCCGGAGACATGAGAAATGCCTTCGTAATCCTGGAAGTTCATGACTGCGGGCTTGCGGCCGCTGGCCAGGCTCTGACGCAGGGCAACGTGCTGATGCGAGTGGCTTTCACCCCGGTCGAGATCGGTGATCACGACAGAGCTGGACATCGCGGACATCAATCCGGCGCTGGCATTTTCGGTGTGCTGGCTTCCGGTTGCGGGCACGCCGATCAGCTTCCCCTTCTTGCCGCGTTCCTCGTTCCAGGCCTTGGCATCGTAATAGAAGGAGGAGTGCCGCGAAGGCAGGGTGCGGATGACCGCGCCGCCATTCTCGATGATCCGGGACTCCTTTGCACGATCCGCGTCGGAGGTATGAGCTTGTCCGGCGGTCGCCACCATGATCTGCGGGCCTGATTCGGGCATATCGACCGGAGTCTGACCCTGCACATAGGCAACCGTGGCCGGCTGCATGGTGAGGCTCGACATCGCCTCGGCAGCCGGGCTGGTGGTCAGGCGACGGGCCCGATCATCGCGAGCCGGGCTTCCTGTCACGCCGATGATAGTGTCGGCATTGCGGAAGAAATCCTTGTCACCCTGGATGAAAAGGTAGGGCGGCACGGATCCGGAGCGCACGAGGCTTTCCGGGTAATCCCGCGGACCGATGATATCGACATTGTCAGCCTGCATTTCGCGGCGGATCTCGAGCAGGGACTGCCGGGCATTGGCCATGGCATCCTTGTCGCCGAGCAGCTTGACCGCACCCCCCGAGATCTTCTGCTCCTTGAGAAGATATTCGCGACCCTGTGCCGTGTCGGCCATGTCCGCAATATCGTTGACGGTCTCGTCCATCTGCGAAAGGCGATTGATGTCCTTGTCGTTCAGCGTGCCGAGCTTGTCGTGCTTGATGAGGGACAGCCCGTAATGCGCCATCGGCTCTTTCGCGGAGAGATCGAATGCGTGATGCGACTGGCTCTGGGCGAATTCTTTCTTGGACTGGTGCGCCTGCTCGGCTTCCCGCGCGGTCTCGAACAGCGGCAGTTCCTTGCCGTCGGGTCCGTGAATGCGCAGGGCCTTGCCTTGGCGAGAGAACTCGGCAGCGGCTGCAAAGGCACGCGAGTTGTGGTCGCCGTTCCAGAAAAAGACACCGCCATCGGCGCGTTGGGCCAGCTCGTCGCCGGCAGCCCGCTGCTTCGAGTTCGGGTTATAGGCGCGCGGGTAGTAGACGCCCTGGGGACGCTCGGCGCTCATGGCCTTCCACAGCGCGGCGTTCTTTTCCGGGGCGATGGCGAGGCGCGTGTCGGACTTGGCTGCGTAAGCGGCGGCCTGGTCTTCCATGCCGTCATCGGCGAAGAGGGCCATCATGCCTGCATATTGACGCGGCTTGGCGTTGCCGCGGGCCTGGGTCTTGTTGGTCTTCTCGAACGACTTGTCGGCGGCGCGCTCCTGGGAGCTGCCGTCAGCAAAGCGGATATGACCATCTTCAAGAACCCGCTTGCGGAATCGCTTGGGCTGATGTGCTGCCATCGCCGTTGAAATCTCCTTGAGGCGCGCGTCTTCGGGAGAGGTCGGCAGCTCCTGGGGCAGCACGCCCTTGGCGGGCGGGAATTGCTCGAGCGTGGTCGTGATGAAGCCGCGCAGAACCTTGGCGGTCTGGGCGTCGCCGGCCAGGGCGACCCAGGCATTGCCATTACCATGCATCCGCTCGGAGAGCTCGTGCATCTTGTTGCCGGTCTTGGCGGCTTCGCGGACCAGCTTCATGGCCGGATCTCCGCCCGCGTCAAGCGTCTTCATGATATGCATCCACTGGCTGTGGGCATTCGTGAAGGAATCGCGACGGCCGGAGTGATCCGGATTACCGAGAAGCTTGTTGGGGCCGCCAAGGCTGGCCGACGCCCACTTGGGCGTGGTCGGCCGCTCGCGGGTCGTGCCGTCATAGATGTTGTCGCCTTCGGGCTCCGCCGGCTGAAAGAGCGGTCCGAGCTCCTTCCAGTCGTCGTAGCTCATGTATTTTTGTTCGATGCGGTCAGCCATGATATTCGCCTGCCAGTTAGGGATGGTGTCAGATAACTCTGGAGGGAGGTCAGGCCCGGAAGGGTCCGTCGCAACGCGCAGGGCGAAGTTTTCTCAACCCGATCCCGGCGGAGGCGGCATCAGTCGCGCGTAGCGCGAATGGAGGAAGCCGGACTGCCGCCCGGTGGGGGAGGCGAGGTGTTGGCTGTGGCCGCGCCGCCACTCAGAATGGCGCTCGCGATATCGCTCTGAGCCTTCACTGCCATCGGAGATTCAAAGGAGGACGGCACATCTCCGCACCTCTCAGGCAGGCCGGAATTCGGCAAGAAGGCGACAGGAGTGATGCCGTTCGTTTCCGAAGAGGCATCGACGCAAAAAATAAGCCCGCCTGACCAGGCGGTCAGGCGGGCAGCAAGCGGGAATGAGGCCGAGAGGGGATCAAGATCCGTTCGGGGCGTTTCCTCAGATCACAGGGATTGGTTGATCCAGTCCTCGATCTGGGCGCGGCCCGCGGCGCCGGCGCGCATCGTCTGGACCTTGCCGTCACGCACAAGGAAAAGCGCGGGGATGCCCCGCACGCCGAAGCGCATCGGTGATTGCGGATTCTCGTCGACATTGACCTTGACGATCTTGATGTCGGTGCGCGCGCCTGAGATCTCTTCGAGGGCAGGGGCGATCTGCTTGCAAGGGCCGCACCAGGGCGCCCAGAAATCGACGATGACGGGCACGTCGGAGGCGATGACATCGGCCTCGAAACTGGCGTCGGTTGCGTGAGAGACGGGCATGGGAAAAGCTCCTTTGACTTGTGGGTTCGACAGGGATGTGGGGTCGGGTGCAGACCGCTGCTGTGTTGTCTCGTGCAACCCCGTTCTGCGGTCAGCGGGTAACCTGACATTTTGCGCAGATGTCAGAGGTGTGTCTGCGTGGGATCGCAGATTAAGTAATTGAAAATAAACAGAAAAATCTGTGGCGGAGGGAGAGGGATTCGAGCCCTCGAGGCGGTTTCCCGCCTACACACTTTCCAGGCGTGCGCCTTCGACCGCTCGGCCACCCCTCCGGTATTCCTTACTTGGGTTCGGCCGGAGACGAGCCAAACCCGATTGCGAAAAAAAAATCGTGTTTGGCTCTTCGCCGGGCAGTTTGGGCCTGTGCCTCACGCCATGCTGGCGACCACACCGAGGATGGCAAGCGTGTAAAGCAGGATGCCACCACCGATGAGGAAGAGGGCCCAGTTGCGCCCGATCGTGGCCCGGGCCATGTCCTTGACCTGGTGCAGCAGGTCCGGCCATGTGTAGGATACGAAATCTCCTTGCGTGAACACGGCCTTCAGCCGTCCGGCCTCATCGACCACGGGCAGGCGCCGGAAGCGCTCGTTGGACATCATCCGCAGCCAGTCGATGATGTCGTCGGTTTCGCGGGCGACGCGGGGTGTGGGTGTCATGATGTCGCCAAGCGTGGTTTTTGCGACCTCCCGGCCGGCATGAACCACGCGCTTGAGAATGTCTCGTTCTGTCACGATCCCCTCGACACCGTGATCCGGGTCGACGACGATGACGGAGCCGTAGTTTCGGTCGACCATGGATGCTACGGCGTCAGGAAGCGGGGTCTTGGCCGGCATGGCGAGCGGCTCGGGCTTGCCGGCGTATTCCGCGCGATCACAGAGTCGCATTCCTGGACTGGTCGTGGCCGTCATTGGAGGGATCTCCTTTGTCTATTGGAACTGTCTTCAATCGGAAGGATGGACATCGTTCGATATCGCCGCACGTGCAATTGCGATACCTTTTCGATATTCCGCCAGCCGCGCCCGCGCGCCTTTCTTCCTTGTCATGCTGGCGGCGAGAGGTAGCTGGCGGGGCCTTACGAGGCTTTTGTGCGCAGAATATCCTCGGACAGCGAAAGGCTGTACTCGGCGCCGGCCCGAATGGCGCGAAATGCGCGCACCTCCCAGCCCGGACGGCCCACGATCTTGTCGTCCTGGAAATTCCGGATCAGGCTTTCGAGAAAGCTGGAGTTGCCCCGGGCGAAATCCTGTCGCGAGCAGCCGGTCAGGGCGCAGGTCTCGGCCTCGAGCCTGTCGCGGTCGCTGGCGACGCGGGACATGTCTCCCAGATCGGCGAGGTCGAGAAGGAGGATCCGGTTGTCGGTGCCGACCTGGTGGCGCGCAGTGCGCATGATGTGCGCATAGGCCGCTTCCGACGGGTCGGGATCGTGCAGCATCAGCCAGTCGGCCGAGCGCAGCTCTTTTTCCGGGGCGTCGTCGTAGATGACGTCATGCGCAAGGATAGCCTTGTCGAGATCCAGGTCGTAGGCGAACCCATAGGTGACCGCGGCGTGATGATAGAGGCGTCCGACATGAGAAAAGTCGTGGAAAAACCGCAGCGGGTTACTGTCATACTGAGCCTTCGCCGCGGTCCAGAGAGGGGTGTCGTGGAGTTGAGTCCAGAGGAACATGAATGGGTCTCCGATATTCTGGCGCTCCCGACAGGACTCGAACCTGTGCGCCCGGATTAGGAACCCGGAGCTCTATCCAGCTGAGCTACGGGAGCGCGAATGGCGTGTTTTTCGGGAATTGGGACTCTTGGCGTCCCATTCCTAAGACCCGTTCCCGGAGACATCCCGGGCGGCCTCTGCCATGAAGTCCGCGAGATCCTGGGGCGTGGGCAGTCGCTCGGGGTCGGCGCAGCTCGGGCCGACGGCGGTGCCGAGCTTTTCGGCAAACCGCGCGAGCGTGCGTTCGATCGCCGCACAGGCCTCCGTGACATCCGTGTTGGCGCGCGCGACGCTGCGCCCGGCAGGGGTGTCCTGGATGAAGCGCATCTCGCGCATCGTTTCCGCGGTAAGCGGCCCCTTGAGAGTCTCGGCGTGGTCGAGCCCCGCGCCGAAATCGCATTCGACGATCGTGGCCGGAGACCCTTTGCGCAGCACGGCGCGCTCGCCGCGGTTGCTCGGTGGCCGTTCCGTGTCGAGCATGACGGGAGAGACGCTGAACTCCACCTGGATGTGGAAATCCCTCTCATGAGAGCGCCGGCTCTGATAACACTTGAGTTCAACCTCATAAGCCGGGGTCCATTTGTCGCCGCTATACGCGATGGCAGCGTTTTGGACGTCCCGGGAAACCTGGGAGTCCAGAACCTGGATGTCGGTGTGAGACCACTGGATGCTCTTGAGCAGCGGATGCGCGCTGCGCGCGATGAAGGTGGAGCCGCTGGAATCCGTCTTGAGAGACCTCGATTTCGGCCTTGCCGCCATCGGCAAAGGTGAATTGCCAGGTGTCGATCTTGCGCCCGGCGTCGCCGCGCGTCACGGGTACGGAGAATTTTCCCACCATCATGGCTTGTCCAGTTCTGTTGTCGCTGCGCGAAATGCGGCCCCGGGGCCGGGGTCCTTCCGAAAAAGGACACCGGACCCGGGCGCTCGAACGGGATATTGGCTTGAAGCCGGTAAGGCGAAGGTTGCCGGCCCGAAAACCGGCGCGGGGAGTGGTGACCGCGCCACCTCGATCGAAAACGGGCCGGTCGGGATCAGGGCGCGAGGCGCGTCCGGTTCCCATCATTGATCACGCGGACGCGCTGGCCCACGAAGAGCTGGGTGTCGTTTTGAACGACCGCGATGGTGCCGCCGCGGTCCAGGTTGACCGTCCACTCCTGGGCCGGGATGCGGTTGACACGCCGGGCCGCGGCATCGCCGGCCAGCGCGCCGAGAAGGGCGCCCGCGCCGGTGGCAAGGGTATTGCCGTCTCCCAGCTCGTTGCCGGCATAAGAGCCGAGCGAGCCACCGGCGATCGCGCCGATCACCCGGTCGGAGTTTCCAGGGGCGCTGCGGATCTCGACGGTCCGGACGTTGGTCACGGTGCCGGTCGCGACGTTCTGGGCCTGCAGGGCGTTCGAGGGGCCGTAGACATTGCCGGACATGTTCGGTGCGCAGGCGGCCGCTCCGAGGCAGGCGACGAGACAGGCGGCAAGAAGCGGGATGCGTTTGAGATGCATGGCGAAAGACCTTTTCCAATGGGGTTCATCGCCAGTTAGGACTCTGATGGAAGTGACGAAAATTTCGCAGGCCTGTCTGTGATCTGTGTGGTGGCCGCCGGATTGGGATGGCGCGGATCGCGTCTCTATCTGCCTGGAGACGCAAAAAATCACGGGATTATCCAAATGACCAAGAACAGACTGATCTGGACCACGACAGCCCTTGTAGCCCTGGCTGGCCCGGCTGCCGCCTTGACGCCGATGGAAGCATGGGAGGGCGTCCGCGATCGGCTTGGGGAGGCCGGAATGATGGTTTCGGGCACGGCGCGGCCCGAGGAGGGGCGTGTCGTGGTGCAGGATATCGTGTTGATGAGTGAAGGCGAGGCCGGGTTCGAGATCGATGTCGGCGAGGTTGCCTTCATCGAGGCGGGAGATGATGTGACGGTGGACCTGCCCGAAATCATCGCGTTCAATGCCCGCGATACCGATGGTAAGGCTGAGACCCTCGCGGAGATGTCTTTCACCGATCCCGACCTGAGCCTGGAAGAGGTTGGCTCCGTTCTCGGGGTTGCCTTCTCGGACAGCCGCGTGAAATTTTCCGGCGCGGCCGAGGACGAGACGTCGCGCGGGGAGTTCTCGATGGAGATGACATCCGTGGAATACGCGCAGATCGTCGACGAAGGGGGTTACCAGGCCTCGGATTTCGGGGCTGGCGGGTTGGTTCTGGACATGAATCTCGATGGCCCGAAATCCGTCGAGATGTCGATGCAGTCCGGACCGATTTCGAGTCATTCGCGGGTCTGGATCACCACCGGTGCCGGAGATCTGGGGAATATGCCCGAAACGGTCGAAGGCTTCTTTTCGGCCATCCCGCGGATGGAGGCACAATCGCGCCTGAGCGATTTCGACATGTCGATGCGTATCGAGAGGCAGGGTGAGGATCCGATCGATGTCTCCATGCATCTCGGCGATGTCGCATCCGACTTCAGCCTTCGCAATGGACGGGTTGA
>Ga0307969_1001603_pt1 | contig 10928 bp, 9 predicted proteins | sample OrgLakmetagen710_FD_201841 | JGI IMG/M metagenome (GOLD analysis project Ga0307969, IMG submission 201841) | Saline water microbial communities from Organic Lake, Antarctica - #710 | ecosystem: Environmental > Aquatic > Non-marine Saline and Alkaline > Saline | place: Antarctica: Organic Lake... | reverse complement strand
CGTTTCACGTGATGCCGCTGGCGCTGGCGCGGCTGGGGCCGGAACTGGCGCGGCTCGCCCCGCGCGAGGTTGTGGTTTCCGAAACCGACGAGGCGGATCTGCGCGAGGTCGTCGCGGATAACGGCGCATCGCTGACAACCCTCGGGCAATCCGCGTTCGACAGCACCGGCGGGGAAAAGCGGCTTTGCGCGCTGTTCGGCGTCGGCACGCTCGAGGCGTTCGGCACCTTCACCCGGCCCGAAATGGCGGCGATGGCGGCGATCGTCGAATGGCTGGAGATCACGCAGAAGGGCAAGCTGCCCTTGTTGCGCGCGCCGGTGCGCGAGGCGCAGGCGCGGGTGATGCAGATCGACGCCGCGACGCGCCGCAATCTGGAACTGACCCATGCGCTGGACGGGCGGCGCGCGGGATCGCTGCTGGCGACCGTGGACCGCACTGTGACGGCGGGCGGCGGTCGCCTGCTGGAGCGGCGGCTGTCGAGCCCCAGCCGCGTGCTGGAGGTGGTGCAGGCGCGGCTTGATGCGGTGGAATTCGCGGTGGACGCGCCCCGGCTCGCCGACGAGCTGCGCGAGCACCTGCGCCGCGTGCCGGATCTGGACCGGGCGCTGTCACGGCTGGGGCTGGATCGCGGCGGGCCGCGCGATCTGGCGGCGGTGCGCAGCGGGTTGACGCAGGCCGCCGAGATTGCCGAACGGCTGGAGGTTGCCGATCTGCCCACCATGCTGGCCGAGGCGGTGGCGGAATTGCGCGGGCACGCGGCGCTGCGCGACCTGCTCGATCAGGCGCTGGTGGCCGAGCCGCCGCTTCTGGTGCGCGACGGCGGTTTCATCGCGGCGGAATATGACACCGATCTCGACGAGGCGCGCAAGCTGCGCGACGAAGGGCGCGGCGTGATTGCGGGCATGCAGGGCGATTACATCAGGCAGACCGGCATCGGGTCGCTCAAGATCAAGCACAACAATGTGCTGGGCTATTTCGTCGAGGTGACGGCGACCCATGCCGAGAGGATGCTGGCCGCGCCGCTGAACGAGACATTCAAGCACCGGCAGACGACCGCCAATCAGGTGCGCTTCACCACCGTTCCACTCAGCGAGATGGAGACGCGGATCCTCAACGCTGGCGGGCGGGCGCTGGAGATCGAGAAGCGGCTTTACGAGGATCTCAAGGCGGCGATCCTTGAAAAATCCGCCGAGGTCGCGATGGTGGCCCGAAGCCTGTCCGAACTGGATCTGGCCACGGCACTGGCCGATCTGGCGCGGGCCGAGGATTGGTGCCGCCCATCGGTGGATGACAGCCGTGTCCTGCGCATCGAGGCCGGGCGACATCCGGTGGTGGAGCGGGCGTTGCGCGCGCAGGGCGGCGCGCCCTTCATCGCCAATGACTGCGCGCTGGACGAGGGCAGCGACATCCGCCTGCTGACCGGTCCCAACATGGCCGGCAAATCGACCTTCCTGCGGCAGAACGCGCTGATCGCGCTGCTGGCGCAAATGGGCAGCTACGTGCCGGCAAAGGCCGCGCAGGTGGGTCTGGTCAGCCAGCTTTTCAGCCGCGTCGGCGCGTCGGACGATCTGGCGCGGGGGCGGTCGACCTTCATGGTGGAAATGGTCGAGACCGCCGCGATCCTCAATCAGGCCGACGCGCAGGCGCTGGTGATCCTCGACGAGATCGGACGCGGCACCGCGACCTATGACGGGCTGAGCATCGCCTGGGCGACGCTGGAGCATCTGCATGACGTGAACCGGTGCCGGGCGCTCTTCGCGACGCATTACCACGAGTTGACGCGGCTGAGCGACACGTTGACCCGTGTCGACAACGCCACCGTGGCGGTCAAGGAACACGATGGCGATGTGATCTTCCTGCATGAGGTGCGGTCGGGTGCTGCCGATCGCAGCTACGGTGTGCAGGTCGCCAAGCTGGCGGGGCTGCCGCCCGCTGTGGTGGACCGCGCGCGGGTGGTTCTCGACGCGCTGGAGCGCGGCGAACGCGAAGGCGGTGGCGCGCGAAAGGCGCTGATCGACGATCTGCCGCTTTTCGCCGCGACGCCGCCGCCCGCGCCGCCCCCGGTGCGCGCATCGGGGGTCGAGACGCGGCTTGCGGATGTGCTTCCCGACACGCTCAGCCCCCGCGATGCGCTCGCACTGATCTATGAGTTGAAGGCCCTGTCGGACGGGACGGGGTGAGGCCCCGCCCGGCCCTCACGAGTCGCGGTTGGACGACACGCCGACCTGTGCGGGGCGCAGGATGCGGTCGTGCAGCATGAAGCCCTGCGCCGAGACCTGAATGATCTCGCCCGCTTTGGTGCCGGGCAGCGGTGCCTCGAACATCGCCTCGTGCTGCTGCGGATCGAAACGGTCGCCGATCTGCGGGTCGATCAGGGTGATGCCATGCTTGGTGAACACGTTGCGCAATTCGCGCAAGGTCAGCTCGACCCCCTCGATCAGCGCCTCGGACCCCTCGCGCTGGTCGTCCGTCACCGTGTCGAGGGCGCGCTTGAGGCTGTCATGCACCGGCAGCAGGTCGCGGGTCAGCTTGGCGCCGCCGTAATTCTCGGCCTCGCGGCGGTCCTTGTCGGAGCGTTTGCGTGCGTTTTCCGCGTCGGCGATGGCGCGCATGAACTTGTCCTGCAGCGCGTCCCGCTCGGCGCGAAGCGCATCGATTTCCGCCGCCTCGTTCGAAATATCGCCCGAGGCGTGTTCCTGTTCCTCGGCGGCGGCATCTTCGATGTCGTCAAGGAAGTCGTCTTTTATCGGCTCTGCCATTCTTCACCTCTCACTCCGGTCGGAGATCAATTTGCCCACCAGCTGCGCGGTGTAGTCCACGATCGGCACGATGCGCCCATAGTTGAGCCGCGTCGGGCCGATGACACCCACCGCGCCGATGATCTTACGGTCAGCGTTCATATATGGAGAGACGACCAAAGAGGAACCCGAAAGTGAGAAAAGTTTGTTTTCCGAGCCTATAAAGATACGCACGCCCTCGCCCTCATCGGTCAATTCAAGGAATTCCGCGATGTCACGCTTGCGTTCGAGATCGTCGAAGAGAATGCGGATCCGCTCCAGATCGTCTTCGGCGGCGTCGGCATTCAGCAGATTCGCGCGACCGCGCACGATCAGGCGTTCATAGCTCTCGCCCTCGGCCTCGCCCTCCCAAACGGCAAGACCGCTTTCGACCATGGCCTGCGACAGCACGTCGATTTCCTGCCGCCGCGCGCTGATCTCCGCGGCGATCAGGTGCTGCACGTCCGACATCGTCCGGCCCTCGATCAGCGCATTGAGGAAATTCGCGGCCTCGCGCATCGAGCTTGGCGTCTGGCCGGGCGGTGGCGTGAAGATGCGGTTTTCGACATGGCCATCGGAAAAGACCAGCACGACCAGCGCCCGGTCATGCCCCAGGCTGACGAACTCCATATGCTTGATCGGGGCTTCGTGCTTGGGCGTCAATACCAGCGACGCGCCGCGCGTGACCCCCGACAGCGCCGATCCGACGCGGTCGAGCACGCCCGCTACGTCCTGGGAATTGCTGCCGACGGTCGCGTCGATCCGGCGGCGATCCGCCAATTCGACATCCGACACCTCGAGCAGCCCGTCCACGAACATGCGCAGGCCGTTTTGCGTCGGCACCCGGCCGGCGCTGATATGCGGGCTGTCCAGCAGGCCGAGATATTCGAGATCCTGCATCACGTTGCGGATCGTCGCGGCACTGACCTTTTCGCTGAACTCACGGGTGAGGCTGCGCGACCCGACAGGATCGCCGGTCGCGAGATAGCCTTCGACCACGCGGCGAAACACCTCGCGCGAGCGTTCGTTCATCTGATCAAGGATGTGACTGCCTTCGGTCATGTGCGTGTGGTCATTTGCCTTGGTTCCTGCCTGACACACCATTAAGGACGGGATATCGCAAAGGTCAATCGGGCTTGCCTTCTCAAAGGCACCGCATGTACTCCCGCGCCGAAACAAGAGGAAATCATATGCGCCCTTCCAACCGAGACTTAAACGAAATGCGGCCGGTTTCAATCGAAACGGGTGTTGCCAAGCATGCAGAAGGGTCCTGCATGATAAAGATGGGTGACACGCATGTGCTGTGCACCGCGACGATCGAGGACCGGGTTCCGCCGTTCGTGAAGGGAACGGGCCTTGGATGGGTCACGGCGGAATACGGCATGCTGCCCCGCTCCACCGGAAGCCGGATGCGTCGCGAGGCGTCCGCCGGCAAGCAGGGCGGGCGCACGGTGGAAATCCAGCGCCTGATCGGGCGCAGCCTGCGCGCGGGCGTGGACCGTGTCGCGCTTGGCGAGCGGCAGATCACCGTGGATTGCGACGTCATACAGGCCGATGGCGGCACGCGCTGCGCGTCGATCACCGGGGGTTGGGTCGCGCTGCGTCTGGCGGTCGGCAAGCTGATGAAGTCCGGCGATGTGACCAGCGATCCGCTGGTCGATCCGGTCGCGGCGGTGTCCTGCGGCATCTATGCGGGCCAGCCGGTGCTCGATCTCGACTACCCCGAGGATAGCGAAGCCGGGGTCGACGGGAACTTCATCATGACCGGGTCCAAACGCCTGATCGAGGTGCAGATGAGCGCCGAGGGGGCCACCTACAGCCGGGACCAGATGAACCTGCTGCTCGATCTGGCCGAGAGGGGTGTCGACACGCTGGTCGCCAAGCAGCGCGAGGCCACGGGTGCGTAAGTTTACCGGCGACACATTGCTTGTCGCGACGCATAATGCCGGAAAGCTCGGTGAAATCAGGGCGCTTCTTGCTCCCTATGGTGTGCAGATCGTCGGGGCGGGTGAAACCGGGCTGGCCGTGCCGGACGAGACGGAAACGAGCTTTGTCGGCAATGCGCGGATCAAGGCGCACGCGGGCGCATCCGGGACCGGACTGCCGGCGCTGTCCGATGATTCAGGCATCGTGATCGACGCGCTGGACGGCGCACCCGGTGTCTACACGGCCGACTGGGCGGAAACCGAGACCGGTCGCGATTTCGTCATGGCGATGACCCGCGCGCATGACGGGCTCGTGGCGCGCAAGGCACCGCAGCCCTGGACGGCGCGCTTCTGCTGCGCGCTGGTACTGGCCTGGCCGGACGGGCATGACGAGGTTTTCGAGGGCACGGTGGACGGCTGGATCGTATGGCCGATGCGCGGCGCGTCCGGGCATGGATACGACCCGGTCTTTCAGCCTTTGGGTTATGATATAACCTTCGGGGAAATGACCCCGGCAGAAAAGAACCGGATCAGCCACCGCGCCGATGCGTTCCGGAAACTCGTCGAGGGCTGCTTTGGCTGAAGACTGGCAAATGGGCGGCTTCGGGCTGTATCTGCACTGGCCGTTCTGTCAGGCGAAATGTCCGTATTGCGATTTCAACAGCCATGTGGCGGGCGAGATCGATCATCGCCGGTGGCGCGACGCCTATCTGCGCGAGATCGACCGCTACGCGGCGCTGCTGCCCGGCCGGGTGCTGGGCAGCGTGTTTCTGGGCGGGGGCACACCAAGCCTGATGGCGCCGGAAACGGTGCACGATATCCTGGAACACGCGCGACGGGTCTGGCCCACGGCCAACGACCTTGAAGTGACGCTCGAGGCGAATCCCGGCTCGGTCGAGGCGGGACGATTCCGGGCCTTCGCGGAGGCTGGCATTGCGCGCATATCGCTTGGCGTGCAGGCATTGAACGACACCGATCTACGGCGGTTGGGACGGCTTCATTCAGTGGCGGAGGCCATCCAAGCCCTTGATATTGCGAAGCAATCTGTGGATCGCGTCAGCTTTGACCTGATCTATGCACGCCAGGACCAGACCCTGTCGGACTGGCGCACGGAACTGAGGCGGGCGGTTGATCTCGCAGTGGATCACATGTCGCTTTATCAGTTGACGATCGAGAACGGCACGGCCTTCGGGGATCGCTACAGGGCGGGCAAACTGCGCGGCCTGCCCCCGGATGATCTGGCCGCGGACATGTACGACGCGACGCAGGAGATTTGCGAGGCGGCGGGGCTTGCGGCCTACGAAGTGTCGAACCATGCACGGCCGGGTGCGGAATCCCGGCACAACATGATCTATTGGCGCTATGGCGATTATGTGGGAATCGGACCGGGTGCGCATGGCCGGATTACGGTGGATGGACAGAGATACGCCACGGAAACCTGGCTGCAACCGGACCGCTGGCTGAGCGCGGCAGAGGCCGGCCATACCGAATCAGTGCGGACACCCCTCTCGGGCGTTGAACAGGCCGGCGAATACCTACTGATGGGGCTGCGGCTGGCGGATGGCATCGACATGACTCGATTTGCGGATCTGGCCGGTGAGCCGCTTGACATGACGACCGTGCAGCATCTGACCGAGATCGGCATGGTCGAGACGACCGGCCCGCGGCTCTCGACAACACGGGCCGGTCGCCCGGTTCTGAATTCAGTCATTTCCGCGCTTCTGCCGGATGTCACGGCACGCTCAGACGCTTAGCATCCCGATCAGACGGTCAAGTTGATCCAGCTTGTCGTATCGGATGGTGATCTGCCCGTTCTCGGCCCCCGGATGGTGATCGATGCTCACCGACATGGTGAGATGCGCCGACAGATCGTCCTCGATCGCCTTGGTGTCCGCATCCTTGACGGCCGCCTTGCGGGACTTGCGGGGGGGCGTGCCGAAGCTCCGCGCGCTATCCGACGCGGCCTTTACCAGCTTTTCGGTCTCGCGCACCGAAAGGCCTTTATCGATAATTTGACGCGCCAGCATGACCGGATCGTCCGCCGTCAGGATCGCGCGGGCATGCCCAGAGGACAGGCGCCCTTCCCGCAGATATGTCAGCGCCTCGTCGGGCAGGTTCAGCAGTCGCACCGCATTGGCGATATGACTGCGGCTCTTGCCGAGCACCTCGGCGAGTTTTTCCTGCGTGTGCCCGAATTTGAGCATCAGCTGGCTGAATCCGGTGGCCTCTTCGACGGGGTTGAGATCCGCACGCTGGATGTTCTCGATGATCGCGACCTCGAGAACTTCCGTATCGCTGAATTCGCGCAGGATGACCGGAATCTCGTGCAGTTGCGCGATCTGGGCGGCGCGCCAGCGGCGCTCTCCCGCGACGATCTCGAACTCTTTGGCGCTGCGGGGATTCGTCCTCACGATCAACGGCTGGATGATGCCGTGCTCGGCGATGGACTGAGACAGTTCCTGCAACGCATCGGCATTGAAATTGCGGCGTGGCTGCTCAGGATTGGGGTGGACCTTTTCGATGGGAACCATCATGTCGGGCTGACGCGGCGTGTCCTCGGGCTCGGCCAGCATATCGTCATTCACATCGGCCATGAGGGCCGAAAGACCCCGGCCGAGGCCGCGATTCTGGGTTTTCCTGGTAGACATGAGCGATGTTCCTTTCAACTCAGGCGGCCACGCGCGTGGTCTTTTCCAAAAGCTCGTTTGCCAGCTCGCGATAGGCCTGCGCCCCCTTGGAATTCGGATCATAGCGCAGGACCGAAAGCGCGTATGAGGGTGCTTCGCTCAACCTGACGTTGCGCGGTATGCGGGTTCGGAACACCAGATCACCAAGGTTGTCACGCGCGTCCTTTTCCACCTGTCCGGATAGATTATTGCGGGAATCGACCATCGTCAGCACGATTCCCTCTATCCTCAGGTCGGTATTCGCGCTCTGCCGCACCTCGCGGATAGTCAGGAGAAGCTGCGACAGTCCCTCGAGCGCGTAGAATTCGCTTTGCAAGGGCACGAGAACGGAGTGAGCGGCCACCATGGCGTTTATCGTCAGCATGTTCAGGGACGGTGGACAATCGATCAGCACGTAGTCGAACGTATAGGGATCCATGGCCCGCTGTCGCAAGGCATCACGCAACAGATAAAGCCTTTTTTCATTTGAGATCAACTCGATATCTGCCGACGACAGGTCAACGGTCGCGGGAACAATGAGAAGGTTGTCATCCCCCGTCGGCTGGATGATCTGGTCGAGCGCGACATCGTTATCAAGAAGCAGGTCGTAGGTGGTCAGGGTGCGGGCCTCAGGCTCGATCCCCAGCCCAGTCGATGCGTTGCCCTGCGGGTCGAGATCGACGATCAGAACGCGTGATCCCTTTGCGGCAAGAGCTGCGCCGAGGTTTATTGTCGTTGTGGTTTTGCCGACGCCACCCTTCTGGTTGGCAATGGCTATGATTTTCGGAGTTGGATGACGGCTTGAGTCAGACACGGCCCACCCCTGTGACGCTGAGAATTACGGAATTTTCATCTACCACACTTTTATCGATCCGGTAACTGAATTGCCACGCCGATTTCGCGTCCGGCATTTCTTTTTCCCAGTTTTGCCCCTTTTGCAGAAGCGCCACGCCGGTCTCCGAGAGGTGCAGATGTGCGAATTCCAGAAGCTTTGACAACGGCGCAAGCGCGCGCGCCGACACGACAGATGTGGATAGCGGCTGTACGGCCTCGATACGCTTCGTGATCACCGTCGCGGCCACGCCCGTCTCTCGCAGGACAGTGCGGAGGAAAGCGCATTTCCGGGCGTCGCTTTCAATGAGCGTGACCCTTGATGTGCCAGTTCTTTCTTGTGCGAGGATCGCGATTACGAGACCGGGGAACCCACCGCCCGAGCCAAAATCGACCCAATGATCGAAACCCTCCGGCGCAAGGGCGTATAACTGCGCAGAATCGATAAAGTGACGCGACCAAAGATCGTCAATCGTGGATGGCGCGACAAGATTGATCTTCGGGTTCCACGTCCGCAACAACTTTGCGTAGATATGCAGGCGTTCGTTTGTTTCACGTGAAACATCAAGGCCGGCAAAATCCCCAGTCACGCCGTCTTCAACCGCTCAGCTTGCTTGAGATTGACAAGGATTACCGTCAAAGCGGCCGGCGTCATACCCTCTATCCGCGAGGCCTGCGCCAGATCCTCGGGTCTTATGGTGCCAAGCTTGGCTTTCAACTCATTCGACAGTCCGTCGATCGCTTCAAAGTCGAAATCCAGCGGGATTCCATGCGCCTCGTCGCGACGCAGCATTTCGACATCCCGCGCCTGTCGATCAATGTAATTCGCATAGAGCGCTTCTGTCTTCAGCTGCCGTCGCGTCGCGTCCTCCACATCTGCCAATGCTGGATCAAGGGATACGAGGTGTCCAAATTCCACATCGGGGAAGGCAAGCACCTGAAACGCAGTGCGTCTAGCGCCATCCTGATTGACCTTGAGGCCGGCGCCGGTCAGTTGCTTCGGTGTGTAGTCCGAGGCCTTCAGACGCTTCCGCGCAGAGGAAAGGCTGTCCATCTTCCGGTCGAACGCGATGCGCCGAGGCTCATCGACGCAGCCAATATCCAACCCCGTCGGCGTTAGGCGTTGATCGGCATTGTCGGCTCGCAACGACAACCGAAACTCGGCCCGTGACGTGAACATCCTATACGGCTCGGACACACCCCTGGTCGTCAGGTCGTCGATCATGACACCGATATAGCTTTCAGTCCGGCTGAACCGGATCGCCGACTGGTCGCGCGCATGTCGTACAGCATTGATACCGGCAACAAGACCCTGTGCTGCGGCCTCTTCATATCCGGTGGTTCCGTTTATCTGCCCCGCAAGAAAGAGACCCGGCACCGACTTGACCGCGAGGCTCTGGGATAAGGCACGCGGATCGACGTAATCATATTCGATTGCATAGCCCGGCTGAAGGATTTCCGCGTTTTCCAGACCTGTGATGGACCGGATATAGTCCCGCTGGATATCCTCCGGCAACGATGTCGAGATGCCATTGGGGTAAATGACGTCGTCGGACAGAGACTCGGGTTCCAGAAATATCTGATGCGAGGTTTTTTCCGCGAATCTCACGACCTTGTCTTCGATGGACGGGCAATATCGCGGCCCCGATCCCTGTATATGACCGCCATACATAGCGGACTTGTCCAGGTTGGCGCGGATTATCTCGTGTGTTTTCTCATTCGTGTACGTGATGCCACATGCGATTTGGCGCGCGATCGGCTTTGTCGACAGAAAGGAGAACATGACCGGATCGTCATCTGCCGGCTGAACCTCAAGAAGAGACCAGTCGATGGACTTGCCGTTCAACCGCGGGGGCGTTCCGGTTTTCAACCGGCCCAAGGGCAGTTCGAAGCTGTCCATGCGTTCAGCAAGCGTCACACTCGGGGCTTCGCCGATCCGGCCACCCGGGTAGGACAGGTCGCCGATGTGGATCACGCCACGCAGGAACGTTCCCGTCGTCAGCACAGTGGAACCGGCAGTAATCCGTGCCCCATCCCCGAGAACGACACCCTGAACCATGTCCCGTTGCATGATGAGGTCCGCGACCTCTCCCTCGATCACTGTCAGGTTGGATTGCGCATTGATCTCGGTCGTCATCGCAGCCTGATAGAGCTTGCGGTCGGCCTGCGACCTCGGCCCTTGCACCGCAGGACCCTTTCGGCGGTTCAACAGACGGAATTGAATCCCCGCCTGGTCTGCGACCCAGCCCATCAGCCCGTCGAGCGCGTCGATTTCCCGAACAAGGTGGCCTTTACCCAGTCCCCCTATTGCCGGGTTGCATGACATCACACCAATCTTGGCCGCCGAGAGCGTTACCAAGGCCGTTAACGCGCCCATGCGTGCAGCGGCATGCGCGGCCTCGGTGCCGGCATGGCCCCCGCCTATGACAATGACGTCGAAATGTTTCACGTGAAACATCCTCACTTTCCGATACAGAAACTCGAGAATATGTCGTCGAGGACAGATTCGATATCCACCTTACCTACCAAAGAATCGAGTGCCCGGATAGCCGAATGGAGGTCTTCCGCAGCAAGATCCGTCATCTCGTCTCCGCCGGATACACGCACGCCCGCGGCTTCCAACGATGCGAGGCTCTTGCGCATCGCCGCTTCGTGGCGCATCCGGATCGCTACACCCGCACCGCGCGCCCGTCGCGACAGCAAATCGCTTATCCGCGCGATAAGCTCAT
>Ga0307969_1001595_pt1 | contig 10959 bp, 14 predicted proteins | sample OrgLakmetagen710_FD_201841 | JGI IMG/M metagenome (GOLD analysis project Ga0307969, IMG submission 201841) | Saline water microbial communities from Organic Lake, Antarctica - #710 | ecosystem: Environmental > Aquatic > Non-marine Saline and Alkaline > Saline | place: Antarctica: Organic Lake... | reverse complement strand
ATATAAATTAATCAAAGAATCGTTTCTGTTTTCGTTTAATTTTTACTTATTATTACACCTAAAATATGTTCTATATTTTCTTTTTCGACTTCAACTAAAGAAGGTTTCGCAAAAAATGTATAGCAAGTCCATTCCATCCCATTCCAATTCGACCCTTTTATTCTTTTTCCTTCCAAATACCCTATCGCCTTGTCTAACATTTCAGTATTTATTGCTTCTCCTAATTTTACCGTATATTTTTTAGTTCCTTTCATAATTCGTATTTTATATATAATTAACCAATTCTACATTTAAACTTTCGCAAAAATCTTGCATTTTTTGTATACCTATATCGTGTTTAGAATTTTCCATTCGTGATATACGGTTTTGTGGCAGATTAAGCTTTTCACCTAATTCTGTTTGACTTAAATTTAAGTCTATTCTAATTTGTTTGAGGATTTCTCCAGATTTTTTACTCATTTGTTTTAGGTTTTAATGATTATTATTTTTGTTTCAAGCCATTTTACATATTTTGAATTTTTGATATATCGTAGTTGTAGTGCATTGTGCTAAATCGGATTACAAGTATTGCAGTTTCTACCCATCGAAGGAGCTTCTATAACATCATCGCTACCGCATACATCGCACAAAGTACTCTTCGGCACAACAACATTGGCTATATCAAATTTTTTAGGGCATCTAGTCGCTGAAATCGTGTGATTGTTTGCCAAGAATCGGCTTAGTGCTTGCCAGTTTATTAAATCTTCCATTATTTATTCTTCTTGGTTAGTTAAGGCTAATTCAATTTTCTCAAGATTATCATCATCTTCTAAAGCATCTATAATTAGGCCTTTTAGTATTTCATCTTTTTCTTGCTCATCTACATCATCACTTCTTAATAAATCATAAGACTCACTATCTGTTGTGTGTGATTTAAAGTTAAATTCTTCGTTGTTTATAGATATGGTTACAGACTTCTTATATTGTCCGTAACCGCTTGCTAATTCAATTCTTGCATCACTTACATATATTTCATTTGCTCTTGGCGTCTTGTAATAAGACAGATGCTCATTTACTGCATTTGCAATTTTAGTTTCAAATTCTTCATTTGTGTTTAGATTGTAAACCGACACTAATACTTGAGTTTTCATAATATTTTAATTTTAGCTTTCATAATTTTTTATTTTTGCAATAAAACTTCTACTTCCATTTCATCATTTAAGTTCCAAAATTCTGCCATTTCTTCTTCAAATTTAGAAGCATAATCATGAGCTTCTAATTCTGTTTCAAAAAAATAATAGTGATCTTCCGAAGAATTTACTGGCTGCACAAAATACTTTAGATTTTGTTTTTTAGCATTTACTACAATTTCATTTAATGTTTCTCCTTTAATGTCAAAATAATTAGTCATAATTTCTAGTTTAAGTTCATTGCTTCATTGCAACAGGACAAATATACACCATATTTTGAATATACCAAATTTGATATAATTAAATTAACAAACATTTAAGATTAAAGTATTTATATCATTGATTTATAAGAGTTTAAAAAACAAAAAAAATCCTTTATTATATTATAAAGGATTTTTAAAAGAATAATTCTTAAAATTTAAACTTGCTTAGCAGCTCTCTTTAAAAATATAAAAAAAATTACTGTACTACAAAAGTTTCTACACTTTGTTGAGGATGGTTTGAATTTTTATCTTCGCCTTCAATATCACATCTAGCATTAGCAATGTTGTATTTAATATTTTCTACCGCTATTTGAGTGTATCTATTTTTGTCAAAGTAAGCATAGTTGTCTTGAAAGCTTTTAGCTTTGACAATTTTTATGATTATATCTCCGTCAAAAACAATATCTGCTCCCCCTTTAGTTCTACCAGTTGTAGTTTGCTGAAACACGACTACAAACACTTTGCCGTCAAACTTTTTGCGTAAATCTTCATCGAAGCTTATTCTACCAATCATATTGATAAGCTTTTGCCATGAATCTATAAAGATGAAATCATAGTCTTTTACAATATTGTAAAATTCTTTTGCATCGTCAAAATCGCCTACCATATCAACTAGACTAGGATCGCTTATGTATTTATTTATTTTGTCCTGGCTTAATACACTTTGTGGGTGTTGCTCCAGACTTGCAAAAAGGGTTGATCCTGACTTACTAAAATCGTTTACCATTTGGTAAAGCATAGTAGTTTTTCCTGCTCCTTGGTGGCCGTCTAAGGTTATGGCTACACTATGAAACGGCTTTTTCTCTACTCGCTGTAAGAATTTGCCTGTTTCTCCGCCAATATCCCAAAATTCGCCTTGATTATTACCTAATTGTTGAGCGTTGGTAACTTTGCCATGGCGTTTTGTTTTTCTACTAACAGACTTCGCTGTATGCTTTATGACTTCTTTTTTTGGCGTTTCATCTTCAATCGGATCATCATAACTATCATCATCAAAATCATAATCGTCTATTATTTCAAAATCTTCAGGTTTAGGTTCTGTTAGGTCCTGACTATCTTTTTTTTTTTCAGAACAACTGCATGAGCCTTTTAAACCGCTTTTGTTTTTCATCTTGTCTAAGATATTTAGCGTTTTACGTTTTTTTTTAGCTCCAGATAAACCATAGGCTTTTACGTCTATCTCGTCATTGTCTTTTACATAAGCTTTTAAATCTTTTACGGCTTTCTGAACTTGCTTGTAAAGTCTATTTTCTTTATCTACACGGCCTTTTTTAATAGCGTTTTCCATTCGGGTAATTAAACGCTGTACTTTTGGCTTATCTGGTGTAGTATTGTTCATGCCAATATAAGATCGTAACAGAGTAACTGCATAATTCACTTTTTGAGAGCCAACAAACTTGGTAATTTTAGTTTGTAGAGCATCATCGCCTAAGCTTACGTCTGCATCTCGTTCGCCTTCCTCTACGGCTTTAAATAGCTTAACTACTTTTTTGTTGACTTCTGCTAATAAATCTGCTTCGCTAGATGTTTTTCTAACCTGACGGCTTACTATCGCTTTTTGAAACGCCATATAAAGCAACTGTATTTTTCTAAAGGTAATCGGGATTTTAGATTTTATAAAATTATTAAACCTACGGATTAACTTATATTCTGCATCATAATTGCTTACGGTTTCTGCGTTTACTTTTGCTTTTACTTTTTTGGTGGTGGTTTTTACCTTTGGTTTAGATGTAGCTTTTTTATTTGAAGCTCTTGGTTTAGCTTCTTTTTTTTCAGTTTTTTTAGCTTTTGGCTTTTCAATTTCTTCTAATGGAAACGCTTTTTTATCAACTGCATATAAAGCTTTGGCTAATGTGGTTTTGGTCCAATAGAAGTCTAGTTCTATTTTTCCGTTATTTACCAATTCTTTTATAGATTGGTAGCCAGCTTCGGACATTTCGTAATCTTGGTTAAGAATAGCATAGCTGAACATTAATTCTTTTCCGTCGCTTTCCAGTATAAATATATCTGTACCAGCGTAAAAATAATGTGCGTGTACGATTTGCTCTTTTAGAGGAAGATCGCTTTTCTCGCTTGCGTATAGCTTTGGTATTTCTTTTAGCTCTTTGTCTAATCGTTCTACAACGTCTATTAATTCATTACTGGTTACAACGTCCTGTTGGTGCTTTGGCGCATAAAGTTTAAAATACTTTGCATCACGTTTTACCTCTCGTATGGTTTTTTCTTTTTGGTAGGCTTCGTTTATAAGCTTTAGAAAATCATCTACGGCTTCTTTTATATCTTTATCATCGTTGTAAAATTGCATGATGTTTTCTACATCGCTTTTAGTCGATTTTACTTCGGCAGGAAGTTTAGACCAATTTACGTTACTTACTTCTTGATTATAATTGCTTACAGTTATCATAGTGTTTAGTTTTATGCTGAAAGTTTTGCTTTAGCTAGTTTTAATTTTATTTTTATTGCTATGGCCTTAGCTTTAGCAATTTGTATCTGTTTACTTTTATTGGTGATTACGTTTTGTACTGGCAATTCTATAACAGGAATTTTGCACTCATCTACGTCCACCTGATTTATTTTATAACTCATCAAATAATTGAGCTTAGAAAACTCTTTTACCCTATCGTCTAATGTACCACCTTTTATGGCAAGTTTTTCTTTTTTGTCCTGAATTTCTTGAATAAGTTTATCTTGAAATTCGGGTTTAGAAACACTTTCAATCTCCATGTTTATTTTAGCAAGCTCGTCATTAAGCCCTTTTACTACAACATTTATGTCGGTATCTTCGCTTAAACCTCTTAATTTAAAAATACTGCGCTTTACTTTGGCATATTGAGAAAACATAGACTTAAAACTGTCTAGCGTTCTATCCCAATTGTAATCGCTTACAGAATTATAAGCTGACTTTAATCTAATTAAAAATTTATCTTCTCTATTGCCTTGGTTAAAGTCTGAAAGCATATCATTTATTTTTTGATATCGCTTTATAACGTCTTTTTTGTTTTGTGGCAAATTGTCTAAATCTAGCTTATTTACATCTCTAAAATAGTATTGCTGGCCGTCATGCTCAAACAAATATCTATTTGCCATTGTTAAATCTGCAATAGAAGATACAAGGCTGGATTTATAATTTTCATAGCTTGTTTTGGTGCTAGCAAACTTTTCTACATCGCTAATTTTGTTTTGTATAATTCCTTTTTGCCTGTAAACATCATCACGTATCTTTTTAAGTTCAAAATCTAACAATACGTTTACGTCTGTTACCAATGCAAATTTTACTTCTTCGGGATCAAGGCTATCTTCGTCTAAAACATTACCACGATCTGACTTTTCCCATAAAGCATTGATACGTGCTGTTTTTTCCTCTAACTTTTGAAATACAAAAACGTCCATGGAGTTTTCCATAAGTGGCATAACAATACGCACATAGGCGTTTTCGTTTTTTTGTCGCCAAATACGGCCTTCTAGCTGTCTTATGTCTGTGGGATTCCAATCTGGATAAAGATTGTATAAACAAGTTGACTTTTCCTGAAGATTTATACCTTCTCTAATGGTGGACGTACCTATTAATATTTTTATTTCTCCTGAATTAAAGCCTTTTTTAATGTTTTCTTTTTTAGCCTTAGACGTTGACCCTGTCAATATTTCTACTTCATCTACTTTTATTCTACCTTTTAGCGTAACGCCTTTTTTAAGGTTAAGCTTACGCATAAGGTAAGATTTGACTAAATTAAAATAGTCTTTACCTCGATTCATGTAGATAACCTGACCACTCATAGGCTCGTTTCGCTTATCGTGCCATTGCTTAACAGTTTTTATACATTCTACGGTATAAAGTATTTTAGGAGAGTTTTCTACAAAATCCACATCGTCTAACGGACTTTCTGCGCCTGGCATTAAAAACGGACTTAACGCATTGTTAAGCGATTGGCTCATTAGCCTTAGTTGCCTTCCAGGATCATCTTTGCTTGCACCTTTTGAAGCTTCTGAATTTATATTTTGCTGATTAAAAAACTGATTTTCATTAAGCTTTAAATAGGATAAAACTTGGTCGTCTTGTGCTAAACGCCTAACGCCTTCATTTGTTTTGGTTGTGGTTTTTGGAATATTTATTTTACAAGGTCTTTTTATATTTGCTTCTTCTCCGGTCTTAAAATTAATGTGAGAGTTAATAAGCTTTTGCAATGAGATACGATTGTTAAATGACTTTACAACTGTTTTTTGCTTTATTCTACCGTCGGTTGAAACGGCATACTCGGACGTTTCATGTATGTACTGTTCAAAAAATGTTTTTAGATTTTCTATGTGGTTATTTTTCATGTACTCATACGCTACAAAAGATAGCATAGAGTAAATTTCTAACGGACTGTTTGTAAATGGCGTTGCTGTAAGTAACATTACATTTTTGCCATATTCTCGCTGTATGTAATTGGCTAAGAAAAATAATTTTATAGCACGATTAGACGGCTGGCCACCTTTTAAATGAAATTGTTTACCATCATCATCTGCTTTTACTTCTGAAAAAACATTTTTAAAATTATGCCCTTCATCTACGCAAATATAATCAAAGCCTAAATCGTCTATATCTGCAATAGTATCTTTAAGACCTACGCCAATAAGCTCCTCTAGTTTTTCATCTTCTTTCTCTGCTTTTCTGCCTGATATATCTTCTTGAGAAACAACTTTTTTTAAATACTCAAAATGGTTTTGTTGCGTATCTTGATTAAAGCCTATTTTCTGTAAACCTTCATAAGTTACTAAAGTAATGCTTCCTGCTTCTACTTTTTTAGTGAAGTCTTTATCGTCATAACCTTTCCCTAAATTATACCATTTGTTTAGCTTTATTCCTGTGCCTGTAAGAATACCAGGCTTGCCGTTTTTACCAAACATTTCGCTTATCCAGTTTTCATAAGTAGGATTAGGTACAACAACTAGAGGACGTTTACTTTTACCGTTTTTAATGGCCGCACATAATTCTGCAATGGCTGTCATGGTTTTACCCACGCCAACATCATAAGCAATAATACCACTACCTACCAATTCCATAAATGCAATACCTTCTCTTTGCGCTTCTCTTAGGTCTAATTCTTTATCTCCAAAAGTTCGGCTAATTTCTACGCCAATAGGTATTTTATGATAACTTAGCTTCGCTATGGCGTTGTGATTCATGTTGTAGATACCATCTATTTTTATCTGATCTTGAAGCGTTAAGGATTCATGTAAAAATATTTTAAATAAACGCTCGCCTTCATCCCTAGAGTTTTTCTTAATTTCTTCCCATTCCTTTTTATCCATGCGTTGGGACTTTCGGGCATTTTGCAAATAGGCATTAATAATATCCCATGCTGAAACTTTTTTAATCTCTTCTCTGGGGTATTCTCTTAACCAATCTTTGTAAACTTCCTGTAAGGTATCGCCTTCTGGCCTTACTGAAATTGTATCATCACGTAAATCGTAAATTTTAAAGGTTTTAGCCATTTGTGAAATAGCTAATATAACCGGGCGTTCGGTTTCTATTGGGTTTTGTATAGAAATAGGAGCAGGTTTTGCCTTTTCTAAAACTTCAAGATGCTTATCATAAACTGTCTGTCCGTAATTTTTTATAATGGTGGTGTCTTGTTTTTTGAGCTTGCTTATTTTTTCGTAAACATTACCAAAAGTATAAATAGCAAACGGAACCAAATCGTTTACTGTGGGATCAAAAAATATAATTTCTTTTTCTAACCACGAGTTGAGTAAACTTTGGTTTTCTTTTACAAAATAAGACTTCCAGCTTGTCATTGGGATTCCTTGCTTTTTTCTATACCAAACCCACGCTTTTATTTCGTCTTTAGTAAGACCAGGATTGTATTTTGCGACGGTTTCATCTATGGTATAGGTTGCGCTTTTCGGAGCGTTTAAGCCTTTAGTTTTTAGCAATACGTTTTTTACATATTGGCTGTTATTTTGTATGAGGGCTTTGGTGCTATCTTTTAATGATCCGTTATATACTTGCATGGTTTTATTTTATTTTAATTTGAATACTGTATCTTCTGACAATAAATAAGGAAGATAATAACCTGTTTTTTTAATTTTTGAATTAAATAAAATAGGCTTAGTTTTAGTTACTATTTTAGTCACTTCAAGTTCTTTATCAAAATATTTTCTAAAATTAATTTTATCAACTTTAGTCTTATCTATTTTAATAATACTACCTACTTTTAATTCAATTTCTTTATTATTCATACTAATTTTAGTTTTGGCTAATTTTAGCTTTATTTTTACGGCTATGGCTTTGGCTTTGGCTATTTCTAAGGCTTTGTAATTTTGATTAGCTTTTTGTGTTTTTTCATCAAACCTTTTTTTAGAATATTTTTTAGGCGTTGAATTATTAAAAGATTGTAATTTTATAAAAGCATTATCAAATTCTTTTTTAGCTTTTATAAATTCGGGCGTTCTTTTTGCTAAACCCATTTCGCCTTTTTCAGCAACAGAATTTAATTTATCACTTAATTTGTCTGTATAATCGTTCCATTTTTTGGATTCTACTTTCCATTGTTCGTAAGTTAAATTTTCAGCAGCTTTTTTTAGATTGTTTTTTTTGTAAAAATCTTCAATAGTTTTAGGCTTATCTTTTAATCCCACAACACGCAATACATCTTCTTTAGAACCACGTACCATAAGAGGAAACATAAAACCGGACGTTTTATATTCTTCTCCAGCCACCTTTTCGGGATGCTGGATAAACCAATTATTGTCTTTAAGCAGTTCTAAATTTGTCATGCGTTATTGTCTTTCAATGTAGTATAGCGTTGCTTCCAAACTAATACCTTCGTTAATTGCCATTTTTATCATCTGGTTTTCTATGTTTTTATATCCGGATTCTATTTGTATGGCTTCAAATATTGTCGGGTTTTGGTCATTACTAATACTTTCTAGTATTTTTTTTACTTTTTGTCTGAGTTGTTTTTCCATTATTTTTTTCTTAATAAGATTATATCGGTTGGTACTTTTGTGCCTTTAAATATGTTATCGGGCATACGGTAAGCATCTATAAGTTCTAACTCTTTGGTTATTTTACTTTTTTGAGAAGTGTAGCTATTTCGCAAAAATCCTGAAGGTATAAGAAAAACAATAAGACCGTCTTTTTTAAGAAGCTTCGCGCAAGTCATCATAAAAAATATTTCAAATTGTTGCGCTTTAAGATTACTAAAATGTGTTTTATATAAACCTGAATATTTTCCGTATGGTGGATTTCCAATAACAAGATCAAAAGGATAATCTTTTAACCAAGTTACGCCTTTGGTTATTTTGCTTCTGTACTTTGGTGGTTGCAAAAATGCTTTTTCAAAATAGGTATTATATATTTCTGTTTTGGGAGATCGTAATTTTGCTATTTGGTAATTGGTTTCGTCAAGCTCAAATGCTGTGCAATTCTGTGGATTGTCTAAAACTTCTAAAATATTCCCTGTTCCGCAAGCTGGCTCTAATATTTTACCTTTGTCTTTATCGAAGCCGTATTTTATAGCTAAACTATACATGACTTCGCATAACCATATAGGCGTAAAAAATGAATACAACAAATTTTTGCCTTCGTTTGGCTCATAGTTTTTAAGTATTTCTAAATCGCTTTGAGAAATGCTTTTTTTTTCTAATATCTGTTTTACATCGTTTATCATGTTTCTATCAAAATTTTTATCAACATATAGTGTTTATTTCACGACTTAATGTTGATAGAGTATGTTGTCCTTTTACTTCCTATCCTTAATCAATTCATTAATTTGATAGAAAGTAACAATAGCTGTGCTTACTAACATAGCTACTTGTGCAATAGCTACTATAACTTCCAGCTTTGTTTTTTTCTCTTTTTTTATCAATTCCTTATCCATAATCTCTTATATTACAACTTCCTGCCCAGCAATGGTTAAACTAACACGCATATTCAAGTTATCCGGGTTAAAGTCGCTTAGTTGCGTGATTAATCCTGGTATTTTTGCAACAGGAAGTTCTACATTTATATCTCTTATTGTGGTGTCGCTTTGCGCTGGTAGGTTGATGCTATTTATGTTGGCAACACTAGAAGCAATAATGTTGTTGTCCTTGTCTAAAAAATCTAGCCTATTAAGCCTTAATGTGCTTTGCTCCGCAAGTATAAAATCTGTAAACGAAGGATTTATAATTTTTAAATCCAACAAAAAACGAATTACAGGCTTGTTGCCAAAAAAAGGCAACCCACCTACCCAACTTACATCTTTAATTCCAGCAATTTCATATTCTAATTGCTTAAACGAGGTCATGTAATTGTCTGCAATTACTTCTGCTTTTCCTTTAGCCCACCATAACATTGTGCCAAGAATTAATCCGATACCTACTAATTTATTCATGCGTTCTATTGTTTTGATATTTTTTTAAATTTTTCTACTCCTCTGCTTCCAAAATAAGCCAAATACACCGCAAGAAGTAAAGTTTCTAACAGCGAAATCCATTGTTCTTTTACTGCAAAATTAGCTATTGCACTATCTAGCAAAACAAATATAAACAGCGAAATAGTAAGAAAAGCTAAGGTTAAAGGCCTTATACTTTTACTCAATATGTTGTCTGAAATCATGTCCGATTCCCAACGTTTGGTTACGTTTATAATATCTTGCTTGTCTAGTTCTATGCTTGCTTGCAGCATCATCTTGTCTGCTTCGCTTAATTCTTTTTGTCCTTTAATCTTGTTGCCGATTTTTTCTAAAGCTTCTATTCCTGTGATATTGCTTGCTAATTCCAATAATTCCGGAGCAACAAACTTTCCGGCGCTTGCTATTGATCGAAGAAGATCGCCTACTCTTGTAGTTCCATTTCTCTCTTTGTATGTTGGCTTATCTGGCATTTTACTTTATTATATAATTTAAAAAAGCAAAAACTAAGGCTATAATGATGCAGATTATCAAAAATTTAATAATGTCCATCAACGTACTATCTATTTTATCTAGTATTTTTTTCATTTATTCCCAACACTTGTTAAATTCATTTTAATTTCGTTAGTCGATCTACTTATTTCTTTTAAATTTTCCTTTATATCATGAAAATTCTCTTTGTTCTGATTAACGTCCTGCCTTCTAATTGAAATCAAATCTTGATTAATTTCATTTTGTTTCTGCATTAATCCTATAAGGTCTTGTCTGCTTTGTATAGCTTCGTTTCGCCAAATTATTTGATCTTCATTGATTTTAATCCACATTTTGTAAGCCATGAAGGCAACAAATATTAATACAACTCCAATTATACCAAAGTCTACTAATTTATTTGTCGCACTATCTAGTTGAAAAATCATTTTTTTTGTTTATAAGTAAAACCAAATTACCGCACAAATTGCATAACCAACGCCTGTTATTACTGCATCTTTATAACAAGCTTTTGTTTTGTTTTTTCTAGCTAAAATGTTCAAATAGTACATAAGCTGCATCACTTTATTTTGTGAATTTCGACCGCTAAAATACTGTTGAAACCATTCGAATATTCCGCCTAAAAGAGTACCTGCAATTAAACAAATAGCCGTTAATCCA
>Ga0307969_1001591_pt1 | contig 10967 bp, 11 predicted proteins | sample OrgLakmetagen710_FD_201841 | JGI IMG/M metagenome (GOLD analysis project Ga0307969, IMG submission 201841) | Saline water microbial communities from Organic Lake, Antarctica - #710 | ecosystem: Environmental > Aquatic > Non-marine Saline and Alkaline > Saline | place: Antarctica: Organic Lake... | reverse complement strand
TGGCTAGGCCGGGTGGCTATCCGAAAAACCGGCAGCTTCAACATTCAAACCTCGGACGGAGCCGTTCAAGGCATTCATCACCGGCACTGCCGGCTCATGCAAAGAGCGGATGGCTACGACTATCACCTACAACCCACACCACAAAAAGGAGGAGGGAAACAGGAAAGTCTGTTGTGCTAACGCACAACGCGCACTTCCTCCCCGACCTAAAAGGACGGGATTTCCCGCGCAAAATCGATAATCGCTTGCTATCGTTCAGCCAGTGTTTACCCATTTGAAAACAGGCCATCGTTAATCTTTTTTAAAGCAGGCCATCGTTAATTTTGTTAAAACAGGATAGTACCGTGCAACCGGAAATTTCCGTAAAAAATCTCAACAAATCCTACGAAGACGGCTTTCAGGCCCTAAAAGACATTAACCTCGACATTAGCCGCGGCGAAATATTTGCCCTGCTGGGCCCCAACGGCGCGGGCAAAACCACGCTGATCAGTATTATTTGCGGGCTGGTGAATATGTCGTCGGGCCAAGTTCTGGCGGCGGGTAATGATATTGTTCGCGACTATCGTAAAGCTCGGCAAGCCATAGGTCTGGTGCCGCAAGAGCTCGCCACAGATTCGTTTGAAACCGTTTGGGCCGCTGTATCTTTCAGCCGCGGATTGTTCGGTAAACCGGCAAATCCGGCTCACATCGAAAAAATACTGAAGGCACTGTCGCTGTGGGACAAACGCAACAACCATATAATGACGTTGTCTGGCGGTATGAAGCGTAGGGTGATGATTGCCAAAGCCCTCTCCCACGAGCCACGTATTCTGTTTCTGGACGAGCCCACCGCCGGTGTAGACGTGGAACTGCGTCGGGATATGTGGGCGCTGGTACGGCAGCTACGGGAAAGTGGCGTCACCATCATTCTGACCACCCACTACATCGAAGAAGCCGAAGAAATGGCGGATCGTATCGGGGTTATCCGCCAGGGTGAAATCATACTGGTGGAAGATAAAAACCGGCTGATGAGCAAGTTGGGGAAAAAAGAACTGCGCCTGCAATTGCAGAACAAACTCGAGTTCTTACCCTCCGAACTGGCGGCGGAAGCGTTGGAGCTGTCAGAGTCTGGCCATGAACTGATTTACACCTTTAACACCCAACACGACCAGACTGGCATTTCCCGCCTGCTGCGAACGCTAGGCGACCTGGGCATTGAATACCGCGACCTGAAAACCCGGGAAAGCTCTCTTGAAGACATATTTGTTGGGCTGGTGCACCAGTAAACACCCTATGGAGAACGGCATGAATTTTTACGGCGTAAGCGCCATCTACAAATTTGAAATGGCCCGCATGAAGCGGACCCTTATGCAAAGCATACTCTCGCCGGTGATTTCTACGTGCTTGTATTTCGTGGTTTTCGGTTCGGCCATAGGCTCCCGCATGGGTGATATTGGCGATGTGCCCTATGGCGCATTCATCATCCCCGGGTTGGTCATGCTGTCACTGCTGATGAACAGCATTTCCAACGCATCTTTCGGCATTTACATGCCAAAATTTTCAGGCACCGTCTACGAGGTGCTGTCGGCGCCTATATCCTACATCGAGGTGGTACTGGGTTACGTAGGTGCTGCGGCCACAAAATCGGTGTTACTGGGGTTAATCATCCTGGTTACATCGAAGTTTTTTGTGGATTACAGCATTTTGCACCCATTCTGGATGGTGTCTTTTCTGATACTCACCTCCGTCACCTTTAGCCTGTTCGGCTTTATTATTGGCATTTGGGCTGACAATTTCGAAAAGCTACAAGTTGTTCCGATGATGATTGTGACTCCACTGACATTTTTGGGCGGCACATTTTATTCCATCGACATGCTGCCAGAGGTCTGGCAGACCATCAGCCTGTTCAATCCCGTGGTGTACCTGATCAGTGGATTTCGCTGGGCATTTTTCGGCGTGTCTGACGTCCACATTGGCGTTAGCCTACTTATGACGCTGGGTTTTCTGACCGCCTGCTTAGTGACCATTAGTTGGATTTTCAAAACCGGATACAGACTGCGCCCATGAACCTGATAGCGTTAAAACCAAGACTTATCGCCTTAAGTGTATCGCTGCTGATGGTGGCGTGCACCACGAGCGCCCATGCTATGGAGTCTCAGGTGTTGCCGGAGCACGCAGCGTGCTTTGTGAGTGAAAAACAGAGCGTCTCTGTAAGCCTGGAGTGGGCCGAAACAACAGAACAGCGGCGCATCGGCCTGATGGGACGGGAAAAACTGGAAGAACGCAGCGGCATGCTGTTTGACTACGGCAGCCTTCAGTCTGCCGAAAACAGCTTTTGGATGCGCAACACACTGATAGCGTTAGACATTGCCTATGTAAACGAGCAAGGCAGCATTGTGGCCATTAATCGGATGGAGCCTTGCGAATCTGTTGCAGCGTTCAATTGCCCGACCTACCCGGCGGGCGCCGAATTTATTCAGGCCATAGAGATGAACGCCGGGTTTTTCAGGCGTTATCAAATAACTCTGGGCGATCGCTTACAGACAGACCCGGCGCTGTGCGCCAATGAACCTTAGCGATCCTGCCACTTAGCCGGCCGCTTCGCCAGAAACGCACAAATGCCCTCTTCCGCATCCTCGGCTTCCATATTCTTCGCCATAACCTGCGAGGTGTAGGCATAGGCCTCGTGCAGGGGCATTTTTAGCTGACTGTAAAACGCCTGTTTGCCAATTTTCAGAGTGTGGCCAGATTTACTGGCGATTGTAGCCGCCAGCTGCGCAACCGCATTCTCCAGCTCGCTGTCGGCAACCACCCGATTCACCAACCCGATCTGCTCGGCCCGCGCCGCGTTGATCATCTCGCCGGTGAGCAACATTTCCATGGCGCGTTTCGGTGATACGTTACGGGACAACGCCACCATTGGCGTGGAACAGAACAAACCGATATTCACCCCGGGCGTCGCGAAGCGCGCCGTCTCACCAGCCACCGCCAGGTCGCAACTGGCCACCAGCTGGCAGCCGGCCGCGGTGGCTACTCCATCAACTCGGGCAATCACCGGTTTCGGCAAATTTACAATCTGCTGCATCACCTTGCTGCACAACTCGAACAGCGACAGCATGAACGGCGTGCTGCCGAGCTGACCCTGCACCTCTTTCAAATCGTGACCGGCACAAAAAACCTTGCCACTGGCCGCCAAAACCACAACCCGCGTGGCGGCGTCATCGGCCAATATCACCAATTGGTCATGCAGCGCCTGAAGCATTGCCATCGACAAACTGTTGCGACCGGCCGGATTGTTCAGTGTAAGCGTGGTTACGCCGTCCAAATTATCGACTAATAGCAGGGAATCCGATTCAGACGTCATGGTGCTCTCCTCTTATTTACAATTTTTATTCAGAACGTTAGGTTGCGCCTTCAAGTATTGAATGGCCTGACAATCATGTCGAAGCGACATTGGTAGCATGGCGGAGAGTTCATCGGCCGGTGGTTGGGCGTTTTGTTAAGATTCGGCGCCTGAAACATCATGGTTTGGCCGTACCTGGCGCTGCAAGCCTAGCAAAAAGTTTCGAAGAATTTGGTCTTTGCACTCTCGATAATTCTTATTACCTGGCTTACGGAAAAGCGCACTTAATTCATGGTTACTTAATTGAAATTCTACCAACTGAAAAATGGCCAAAATATCATCAGCCTTTAAATTTAAAGCAATTCGCAGTTTCTGGAATACAATATTATTATTCAGCTGCGTCTCTGGCTGTGGCTGCTCGCCATCGCGTTTACCACGCTTATAAATAATAAAGCCATTAAGAAAAACAGCTAACGCCGTGTCATTAAGCTTCAGAAAAGTATCGTCTTCTTCCTTTTTCAGCCAGGCAGAAACCTGCTCTTCGGTTACGGTAAAATCAGCCAAAGAGAAGATTTCAATCGTAGTACTGTCATTTAAATCAAAGATATAACGTACACGGCGTAAAACATCATTATTGGTCAAAATATAATCCCTAGTCTTAGGTGAATCCAGCACAATCAAAACAGTCTTTTAGAAGACTTTATTTTACCATAACTGCGAATACGCGTTCAGTGATCAAAGCTATCGGCAAATCGGTGATTAACATCCCGATGACCCGCTTCATCGTTTCTGACCGCTATGATGACATCGCGCAGAGTCGCATTAGCGGGCAGTTGCCAATAGTCGATCGCAATCTCAGGGGCGGGCACGTTTTCCAAACGACCACTGTCCACCTCGGCCAGGTATTCGCCATAGCTATACACCGCCTCTTCCTCAAAATAACCCACTAGCCGATGTGCGGTGCGGCCAGAAACAACATAGAGAAACAGAAAGCTGGTGAAAAAAATGCCCTGCGCCAGCAAAATCAACACCCGTTCCAGAAAGCTGGGCTGAGCAATTTGCACAAACGTCATCAGGTGCATGCGTTCGTTTTCAGCCTCTTCCAGAAGCGTGTGGATCCATTCCCGATTGTCTTCCATCCGACGGAGCGAGCGCATGTGCCCCACCATCCCGCCGACCATCCCCGGTACTGCTGCTACGGTTTCCAACACCACCGCACGATGACCATAGCGCTTGGCAAAAAAAAGGTCCGCAAAAAAACGCAATAGCCTGGTTAAGCGAAAGGCCACGCGGTCAGAAAAGCCCGAAGGAATATGATGTTTACTCAGCGGATCGCTGTTGTGTGCCGTTGAAAAAGACCCCGATGCTTCGTTCATGTCAACGATCTCCAAATTAAGAGTGCCAAGACCCCGAAAAAACACTGCCGATTTAGGGGACGTTCGCGGCACTCATAATTACGAGGCTCACCAACCAGTTAGATCACTATCCATTTCATATTACTCGAATGTTGTCATTCACTTTCTAGATGCTGGTGCTGGTCCCCCTTTGTCCACCTCAACGCGATTACGTCCGTGCTTCTTGGCTCGATAAAGTGCTTTATCGACGCGGGCAATCAGGGTGTCTGTTTTTTCATCGGGTTGGTGAGCAGCGACCCCTAAGCTGGCATTGAGTCCCCTTTTGTCAGGAAACTCGTGTTCCGCAATTCCCTTTCTCAGTTGCTCGGCCAGTTTCTCGCAACCCTGCAAATCCGTGTCAGGGCAGATAATAAGAAACTCTTCACCGCCCCAACGCCCGACAATATCAATTTGACGGATAGAGCTAACGAGCAGAGAAGCAAACGCTTTCAGTACCTCATCCCCAACGAGATGACCAAAACGGTCATTCACCAGCTTGAAGTTATCGATATCCAACAGGATGATAGAAAATTCACTTTTCGTGCGTTTAGACCATTTTATGGCATAAGAAAGATCTTCATCCAGCTTAAGACGGTTGTAAATTCCCGTGAGAGCGTCAGTAATCGACTGCCGTTTGAACATCCTGTTTTGATCTTCAAGTTGCACTTGCACATCATGCAAATCATTAAGCGTATCGCGAATTTTCTTGTTCGCCTGGGCTAGATAGCGGTTCCAGTATAGAGAAACGACAAGCACTGTTCCCAGCACCAGTAAGGTCAGCCATAACAACGTATAGTCAGTCACCTTCTCGATCGTAATCGCGATCCATTTATCACGAATACTTTGCCCCTCTTTCGGATCAAGCTGAAGAACGGCCTTTTCAAACGCGCTACCCAGTAACGGCTCATCATTACGAGTGGCAACAGATAGCTCATATCGAAGTGGTAGACTGCCGGTAACCGCCAATTTATTCAGATTAAGGGACTGAATGGCAAAAGCCACCGCGCCTTGTGCTCCGATATAGCCAAAAACCTCTCCAGCATAAACGAGCTCCATCGCCTGGATATTATTTTTAACTTCAACAAGCACAACATTGGGGTAACGCTTCCTGAGTTTATCAATCGCGATATCACCTTTAATCACCGCAAACTGAGTCCCGGCACCCTCAAGGCTTTCCTCAACAAAAATTCTGTCATAACGCGTGACAACGGCTAAAGGCAGGTAAAAATACGGGGTCGTAAAATCCAGAAAAGATTGTCGCTCTTCACTGGCGTTGATCTGAGAAACCACATCACATTCACGGCTCTTGGCCTTGCTGATCAGGTCATTCCAGTCCTGGACTTCTGGTACAACCATTTCGACGCCCAACATGCGCGAAAAAATATCGAAGTAATCTTTAGATAGCCCGGTATGTTGTCCATCCTCATCCACCCCGTCAAAGGGTAAGCGATCAGGGTCAACACAAACACGAACCACTTTTTTAGCCCTTAAGTAGTCTCGTTCGGCTTGAGTCAGCCCAATGTCATTTGCAGACTGGGCGGCTGCAGGATTCAGGGCTAATAGAAACCAGCCTGCAATCAGGGTAATGAAAATTCTTTTGACATATTTTTTCTGGCTAACATTTATGAAAAATACTTTACCTCTGAATCGTCTTTGAACTTCTTGTTTTTTATACATTTTATATTTTAGCCGTTAGCAAGAATACCGAAAACTCTCCATGTGGCTTATGCACCACGCTTGCATCTATAATTTCAACTTCTTGAAAACCCGCTTTTTTTGCAGCATCAACAATCGTGTCTCGTCAGCGTTTGCAATGTTTTCAACATTTGAAACTCTATTATCATCTCTATCGTAAATCTCTGCTTTGTGTTCGAAAAAATCTCTATTCATCTGCGCCACCTACTACGACAGTGCCTGATTGATCACCCAGCAGTTACTCCGCTGGAGTCTGCTGGCGATTGCGTCCAAATGCTGTTCAACTCAAGCCTGACCACACGTTCAGTATGGCGGATTCTTAACGCAAGGCCGGGGTATTGTGCTACTCACCCACATCTATTTTACGCCAAAACGGCGCTGCCACAAGGTACGCACTGTTAAGGAAGATGCCCCAGCGGCAATGGCGACTGAGACTTAACGGTCTGAATCGCAAAGTTACTGCGAATGTCCCGGACACCGGGTAATTTCAACAAGGTGCCAGTCAGAAAATTCTCATACGCGCGCAGGTCCGGCACGACAACCTGCAAGTGGAAATCGGATTGGCCAGACACCAGGTGCGCCATCACGACTTCCGGCAACAGACTCACCGCCTCCCGAAACGCCTCGGCTTCTTTCTCCTGATGTCGCTCCACTTTAATGTCGACGAAAACCGTTAGATCCAGGCCAATTTTTTCCCGCTCCAGAATGGCACTGTAACCCTTGATCACGCCCGACTTTTCAAGCAGGCGCACCCGCCGCGAACAGGGTGAAGGCGACAAGCCGATATTCGCCGCCAGCTCGATATTGGCCAGGCGCCCCTCTGTCTGTAATGACTCCAGAATTTTCCGGTCGTAGCGATCAAAATTCATAATTGGCAGCTTTCATTGTTTTTTAGTGATTATTAATCATTTTAGCTAATTTTTGACTCATTCCTAGCGCAATTAGCAAACTTTCGCTACACCACCGGGTGTATGCTTTCGGTCATTCCTACCCCAAAATTAAGGTGAATACATGGGTGACTTGTTGCTGTTTTGTTCTGCGCTAATGGCAATTTACCTGACACCCGGCCCAGACATGCTTCTGGTTCTCAACACCAGCATAAATAGCGGAACCAGACAGGCCGTGGCGATAAGCATCGGGCTTGCCCTGGCCAGATCCCTGCATGTACTGCTCGCCGCGATCGGTTTGGCGGCGCTACTGCAAACCACGCCCTGGGCCTATCACGCCGTCCGACTCGGTGGTGCAGCCTATTTGCTCTATCTCGCATGGCGAGTCCTGACCCGGAAAACCATCACCATTCAAACTGCGGGAGCCCTAACGGAAAAGCCGCGCAGCCGGTATTTGCGATCGTTCAGCCAGGGTGTTCTAACCAACCTTCTGAATCCCAAATCACTCATTTTCTGTTCGGTCCTCCTGCCCCAATTCGTCAAGCCAGAACAGGATGTCGCCTCCCAGTTCGCCCTGCTCGGTCTGATTCTGGTCTGTATCGGTCTTGGGTTTGACCTTATCTATTCAGTGATCGGTAGGGAGGTTTCTGCGTTTACGGCGTCGCGGAAAGGCGTGCAGAAGATGCAGAATTGGATTGTGGCAGGGCTACTCGCGGCGATTGGGCTAAAGGTCGGGTTGGCTTAATTTATCGCACCCGGAGTTGTAATGAAGGTATGCCGCATAGCATCTTGGTAAGCAGTGACGCCCATCGTCTACTCGACTAACTTGTCAGCTCTATCTCCAAAAGATGATTATAGAAGTGCATTGCATGCGCCTTTTCATACTGCTGCTTGGTCATGCTTCCATAGGCGAAGTGCTCTGCCAGCTGGCCATTATAGCCCTTAAACTTAATCATCGACTCCTTGAGCCGCTCATATGCAGTGGTGATATCGCCGCTTTCTTTGATCACAGGAGCCCCTGGAATTGCCTCGCTCAAGTCATGAGTCATTTTTCCTTTTGCAGAAAACGCGGCAAATGCCAGTTTGCCAACTGTATTCTTGAAAAGGGCTGGCTTGTGCTCAGGGAAGGTGGACATCGAGAACTCAACGCTTTGGGCCGAATGAACAAGTATTTGATAAATATTCCACTCTCCCAGTGTCGTGATTTTTTCGTTCATCAATTTATCAAGAGTTTGAAGAGAAGCATCTATTGTGAGCGCCCTGTTGTTGGATCCGCTTCCTAGCCATACGACACCGCTAGTGCCAACAACAAACCCGCCAGCCATTATTCCTAAGAGAACATTTCGACGATTCATCTATTCACCCCATTTGAGCTGACGCTGAACTAAGCGTCGTCACAACAGTGGCGTCCGGTGGACTGCCACCAGGCCGGTAACGCACTTAACTCTCTTGCTAGAATCATTAGGATTCAACTCACCCTGATTTTATGACAATTCCTGCAGTTGTTACCACTGATAAGTCTGGACTGGTTCAGCCTGCCAGCCAGACTGTTGCGCGAGCACGCCAGTGACCAGAAAGTTGCGGATGCGATTGTCCGGGTTGACCCCGCAGGGCTGGCTCTACATTGCGGTCAATCAGCTGCACAAAGCGCCTCCGTTCACAGGTGGTAAAGATGAAGGCAAGCCGCCCTACTCTATCTACAAGGTCTGGGTTGGAGGCGTTGGAAAGTAACACTGAAATCAATCGTGGCTGGTCTTACTCTGGCAGGCCTGCCACGCCTGAATCGACCATCGTTTGTATGTCGTCACTGGAATAACCGCAGTCTGCCAGCAAAGCCACGGTGTCCTGCCCGAGGGCCGGGGCGCCTTGCCAAGGTTGCGTTGGCGCGGCTGAAAATCGGGCCGGGGCACGGGTCTGGCGGATGTGGCCAGCCTGCGGGTGGTCATACTCCATCAGTAAGTCATTAGCCTGAACCTGTGGATGGTCGAGCACCTCCGTGCGGGTCAATACCGGCGCGCAAGGCACTGACTCTTCTTCCAGTTTCGCCAGCCACTGTTCTGCCGAGTCTGACTTGATAACGGACTGAATCAGATCAAGCCGAGCGTCGATGTTTTCCTGCCGTAGCTCTGCCGTCAAGAACCTCGGGTCCTCGGCCCATTCCGGCCGATTCACCGCACGGATCAGCGCATGCCACTCGCGGTCATTCTGCACCGCGATGGTGACATAACCGGTGGTGGTCTCGTAGATCAAATCCTGAAAACTGGCAGCGGCCTGCTGTGGCAGTTCGCCTTGCACAAACGTTTGGCTGCCCATGTCAGAACTCCACAAAAACGCGATGATGGCGTCCAGCATGGACAGCCGGACATGTTGACCCTCACCGCTGCGCTCGCGGGCAAACAGAGCCGCGGTGATGGCCTGGGCAGCAACAACGCCAGTGAGTTTGTCAGGCAGAATGGTTCTGACCAGTTGCGGACGCCGTTCGTCAGTGCCGGCCTGCACCGTGGCCAAACCAGACAGGGCCTGGATCAGCGGATCGTAAACCGGCCGCTGGGCGAAGGGACCGGTGTCACCAAACCCACTGATGGACACCATAATCAGGTTCGGCGCCACCTTGCGCAATTCGTCCTCGCCCAGGCCCATCCTGTCGATCACACCGGGGCGGAAATTCTGCACAAACACATCGGCGGTAGCCACCAGCTTTAACAGCGCTTCGCGGCCCGCCGGCTCTTTCAGGTTGAGCGCCACCGATTTTTTGTTGCGATTGTTGTTGAGAAAAGACGCTGACACATTGCCCTGCCGGTTGGCGGCAGACCGGGTGAAATCGCCGCCGGACGGATTCTCGACCTTGATCACCTCGGCGCCCTGGTCTGCCAGTATCATGGTAGCCAGAGGGCCAGACACCATGGCGGTCAGGTCAATAATTCGGATGCCGTTGAGTGGGCCCGTCATGTAGGTGCTCCTATCATTTAGGTAATTCTGTCATTTAGGTACTTCTGTCATTTAGTTACCTGTTTGGAGCTAAAACACTGTTTCAAAGCAGAATATCAGTCAGTTCAGACTGGGCTTAGCAGGCTCTACGCTCCATACGCCTTACGATAGTTACCCTGATAATCGAAAATCCGTTCCTGCACCTGCCAGTAGTGTTTTTGTTTGCGGGCAATCACAAAATCCGGTGCGGGCAACAAGGCTTGCATCTCAAGCACCTCTTCAATCCTGCTGAACGTTTGTGGGGCCTGGCTATGCGCAAAACGCCGTCCAAACAATTTATTAAAGACGTTGCGCTGTGCCGGCTTGCTGAAATCAAAAGACTCGCTGAGTTCTTCCCCATCTTCCCCGTGATAGGTGATTTTCAGCTTGCTCTCGTTTTTGCTGTCGGTTTTGACTTTATGGGCGCTTAAAGTGACGCCGGCGCAACGGATTACCATGGCATTTTTGAGTTTCAGGGCGTCTTTTAGCTGATCATCCGGGTCAATGATGGCTTTTTTACACTGCTGGCAGTTACGGGCCGCGATATCGTTTTCGCCACCGCAGTGTGGGCATTCTTTGAAACGAAAACGGTAATCGCACTGTTCAGGGCGTCTGTTCTGCGCTGCAGGTCCATCCTCTTCAGCAGGCTCTAGCAACCCCTGACAACGGCGACCGTAGTGCTCGATAACATGGCCTTCACTG
>Ga0307969_1001589_pt1 | contig 10977 bp, 13 predicted proteins | sample OrgLakmetagen710_FD_201841 | JGI IMG/M metagenome (GOLD analysis project Ga0307969, IMG submission 201841) | Saline water microbial communities from Organic Lake, Antarctica - #710 | ecosystem: Environmental > Aquatic > Non-marine Saline and Alkaline > Saline | place: Antarctica: Organic Lake... | reverse complement strand
TGCTTAGAAAAGAACAACCGGAGTGAAAATGGTCAAGCCAAACTACGAAATCGAGAGCACGGATTCGTTTATCGCGGGCGCTGAGGAAAGGGCGAACCGCAACGCGGTGAAGCCCGACAATCTGGTGCAAATAGGGAATCGAGTTCCGAAAGAATTACGCCGCCGACTCAAGCAGGCGGCACTCGAAAACGACACAACGATCAATGCCATTCTGATTACCTCATTGGAAGCGTGGCTGGTCGAAAACGATACAAAGCGACTCAAAGGCAGCGCTCTAGAAGATGACGGGCTCTGATGACAGACGGTTGGAAGATAGAACCTGACACAATTATTCGAGATTGGTACTTAGTCGACGTCTTATCCAGTGGATAAGCCTCTCGATAAGAGAGTTCTTTGGGGGATTGTTGTGGAGGACAAAAAGGGTCGCAGGATAGAGGTAGATCGAGAGCTATTAGAGCACATGGTTGCCACGAAACAGTACGCCGAAAGCTGGTTAGACGTTGAAAGGATTCGAGATAAATTCCTGGAGCGCGACGACGACCGAGCTTTATACGGTCTGCCGCCCCGCCGAAAAAATTCCACTAAAACCTAAATCTCGCACCTATCGATCAGAACGCCATAAATGGTTATTTCCGGTGCTCTTTTTTTTACATTGCTAACTACCGACCAAGCCACCAGGCCACCAGGCCACCAGGCCCACTAATCTTAATTAACAAGTCCAAGGGTCTCCACCTTCCTAGACACGCTCCACCAGGGTGCCAACGGCTGAGCGATTGAATGCACCCTTGATCAAGTCGCCTTTCTAATGCCCAGCCAGCAGTCGCTCTTCGACGTTCGGCGGTCGCAGGTGAATGCTGACCAGGTCCGGGATTTGCTGGCGACGATCAACCCCGCCAGCACGAGGGCGGCGCTTGGTGTGGCCCTGACGCAGGCAGGTAATCAGCTCCTTGCGCAGTTCACCGTGAGGCTGGGCATAGATGGCTTTATACACGGTCTCATGTGATGAAATTTAGAAGTGGACTTATTCGCTCGTTTGGATTCTGTAGCTGGTACTTTTCATTACTCGGTAATACGACGATTGACTATGCGGTGAGCTAGACACGCTTGTCGGCTATTGACAGCACGATCATGGACGGTGACAGATTCAGTACTATGGCTAATTGCAGGAGGTGCTCAGGTAGCCTGCGGAGCCCTAGCGTTACTGGCGGCCACTGAGTCGTCTATCTCCCTTTGAGCGAATATTTTATCTATAAAATCATCTACATCAACTGGCAACTCATGACCTAGAGCCAGCGCCTTCAAACACTCAGCAACCAACTCCCCTTCTTTCCCGTCCCACTCAGTAAGGTAGGTGTCACTGTAATATCGGACAGCCCCAGCATTCGGAGTATGGTTATCCTGAGTTTCCTCGATTATTTTCAGCACTTCCGGCACGGAAGCAGCCTTCTGCGTCAGGCCGTGTTTAACATAGCCATAATAATCGGAGTGATTCGGCGGTGACAGTTCGTAGTACATGGGCATTACACCTGCAATAGCTGCTTCCAGGTGAATGCTGCTATTGCCAGCTATCAGCCAACCGATATTGCCCATAAAATCAGAAATCGACTCTTTTTTTGGATCACTTAGAGATACTCGTTGGCTGCTCGCAAAGGCTGCGCGATATTGTTTAATGTCGCTAATCGCCTAACCCGGATGCCAGCGAAGTCGAACACCCTGCTCCTCATCTTGTAGAGCATTGATGAATGCTATACCGGCTTCAGCATCATCAAGGACGTTCAAGGCTACTCCAACTATAGTACTCTGGCTTTTTTCCGATCTTTTAATATGTTTCTTCTGACCCGAGAGGATTACCTTGGGCAGTGGTGCGTGTCTATCAGTGTTTGGCTGGTTTGGCTCGCACTGCCGATAGATGTCCAGCGCACATTGCCCATCAAGAAAAGCATAATTAACCCGCAACGCCGGAAATATGGGGCTTACGGATGCATGTTGCAGGTAAACCGTTTTAATCCCCAAGTGATGAGCGACGGCGAGCATGCATCTGTTTGGAACGTTGTGATCATTGGAGGTGATCACGAATTCGGGTTTAACCTGCCCAAGCACGCGATGAAAATAGACTAAGTAATTGTAAACACTGCAAAATGTTGAAAAATGCCAATCAATAGAAACCGGGTTCTTGGCTTTCAGCGTTTTGTATAGACCAACACCTCTAGCGAAAAGAAGAATTATTGAACGCAATGAGTCAACAGCGTTTAGCGCAAATGGAATATAGTTTTGCGCCCGATCATTATTTTTCAACAATCCTTTATTCGCTATTGCTATAACGGTTTCACCACGCTGTTTCAGCGAATCAATTGTTTGATCCAGCGAGTCCATTTGGTTGGCGGTTCCCGAAAACACAAAGAACTTGGCCGAACACTTCAGCTCCGGGCGCGGCTTTACTTGCATGCCACGTAAAAGCGTCGCTCCATATTTTGCGACCTGAAGAATAAACCCACGATACCGAGGCTTTTCCTTTAAGAGATGCGGCAGGTTGTCAAGCTGCTGACCGTGCAGGTAAGCCAGCCAATGCTCCGGCTCTTGCTCAAGAATCTTTTTTATATCTTTGAACCAACTCATAGCGGAACTCGCTTCAATAGCATGCAAAAGGCGGTAACAGCTGATATTTCAGTTAATTAACCTAACCAAACTTAGTCCCTCAGCAACCGCAACTCCAACACAATTCCCTCTAAATTCAGCTAACCGCTTGGTATTTACCAATGATCGCGCATGCGGTTCATCTCGCATTTCCAGCTCATACGCTGCCAACGCTTTCATCTTTGTTTCTAGATGTGCAGATATATCGATAAACACGTTTGGGATGAACGGGTTTAAGCCGGGGGAGTTCCATTCTGTGGCTGACAATACTTCAAAAGCATAGATTTCTTTTACTGATGCACCAGGCACTGGTCGGCATGCAGTCAGCACCACCTGATGCGTAATGCGATGGTCCACATTCAAATCACCACAGTGGTGTGTATAAATTACCTGAGGCTTAACCTCATCAAGCACACCTTCGAGTTTTTGCACAATGTCCAATAACGGGATGCTATCCATTCTGTTGTCAGGAAATCCCAGCATATAGGCTTTCTTTATTCCCAGAATCTCGTGTGCTTTGGCTGCCGCTGCGTTGCGCTGTTCTAGCTCTTCACTAGTTGCACCGGGGCGGGAAGTTACACCATCAGCCAGGAAGACTGCATATACGGAATCTCCTTCAGCTACGTGTCGTGCAATTGTTCCACCACAGCCAAGAGCCTCATCATCGGTGTGTGCGGCAACAACGAGAATTGTTTTATTCATCAAACTTCTCCCAATTTGTTGGTGTACCACGAATTACATCTGCTTTCAGTTTTTTTCCAACCAGCGCACTGAAGTGCTTCGGTTCTATACCAATGCCGGGGCGAATGCGTCGGATATCTTGTTCTTTGACTATTTCACCGGCCTTCATATCCCGCATGAAGTAAACTGAGCGGCGAAAAATCCGGTTAGCTTCTTCCGCCTGCTGGCGTGTGTAGCCCACTTTGCCAACGGCTGCCCATGCATCACGCGTATCTTTGCACAAACGTTCCAATTCATCGGGCTCGATCGAGAAACCGCTGTCCGGACCTCCGTCTTCCCGGCTCAGGGTAAAGTGTTTCTCAATAAGGCAGGCACCCAGTGCAACGGCTGCTACGGAAGCTGTCGTTCCCAATGTGTGGTCAGACAAGCCCGGAACCGCGATGAATCTTTGCCCCAACTCGCTCACTTGGGCCAGATTTGCCTGATCCATCGGAGCCGGGTAGCTGCTGATACAGTGAAGAAGTACCAACTCCTTACATCCAGCATCTCTTGCTGTGGCCACCGCTTCTTTGATCTCCTGCTCACTGGCCATGCCGGTCGACATGATCATCGGCTTTCCAGTTTTGGCCACATATCTAATGAGCGGTAGATCTGTTACTTCAAAAGATGCGATTTTGTAGGCCGGTGTATCCAGCTCCTGAAGCAGATCAACGGCCGTTTCGTCAAACGGAGTGGAGAACACAGTAATGCCGATTTTACGAGCATGCTCGAACATGGCTTTATGCCACTCAAACGGAGTTTCCGCCCATTTGTAGAGGTCATACAGCTTATAGCCGTTCCAGGGACCGCCCTTGATTAGAAACTCTGGGCGGTCACTGTCGATGGTCATTGTATCTGCCGTGTAAGTCTGCAATTTAACGGCAGAAGCCCCCCTCCGTTTTGCTTCGTCGATAGTGTCCAGCGCTCGCTGAAGTGAGCCGTTATGGTTGGCAGACAGCTCTGCAATAATGTATGGCGGATGCTCTGGGCCAATCTGTACTCCGTCGATGGTAACGCTCTTCATAACTTCCTCTGATTCGATTTCTTGCGAATGCGTACGGATGCGTTCAGTTCGTCGCCCTGAACTTCGGCACCGGCGAACTCAATAATAAACTCGCCGTGTTCAATGAAGGCCATTGGATAAGTCGGAGCATCCAGCATTCGAATATGGTCATACAACGCTGTAATGTCTCCACTGCCCGGTAATACACTTTGTTCCGGCTTGCGCCGCTTGAATACCACCGGTTCACCCTGTTGGGCTGAGGGTTCGGGCTGGTTATCGATCATCCATTGGATAATGTCGAAACTCAACTTCCCGGCTCTCTGGTAGATCTCCGCTGCCGTTCCTTCAAGTGATAGTTCGCGTTTTGCGTAAACAGGTCCGGCATCCATTTCCTTTACCATCCTGAGCGCCGTCAGTTTGGTGTCTTTGTGGCCTTGCACTATCAGGTTCTGCAGGGGACTACCTCCCCGGCCATAAGGTACGTCTGTCATGTGGAAACAAACGCACTCGTAATTTTTCCAGAGATTTTCCGGCACCATCCAGTTCCAGTGCAGGAAGAAAATATAGCGGATATTCTTTGCTTTACTGACCAGTTCATTCAGTTGCTCTGGGCCGTGCGCCCACAAAAATTTGGACTCGTTGGTCAGGTAGTTAGCTGCCTGTGATTTATGCCAGGGCTTGCATGTGGCGAGTATATACATGTCTGTTTGCAAAGCGTTGATCCGGTGTAATTAATCTGTTGAATCTAGATACTTTCAAATGTCTTGCGATGCTCGACCCACTCGGATTCCAATAAACCAAAGCGTGTTACGCTTTCGTAGCCGTCTTTACCCAAATATTGGTCACGGAAAACTCCCTCTGTCTGAAACCCGAGTTTGCGATGGAATTTATGGCTTCGTTGATTGGTCTCGAGAACGTCGGCGTTCACTTTGTGAAAACCTTCTTCAACGAAAAAATAGTCTAGTGCCTCCACGCCCATTAGCGTTCCTGTTCCTAGCTTTGCCCCTGGCGCAGCGTAGAACCCCCAGAAAGCATTGCTTGAGATACTATCCATATCCGTGAAATAGACAACTCCGGCCGGATTTTCCTCTGTATCAACGTACAACAACCACACCGAAGTTTCTTTTTCGGATTCACGCCGGAACCATGCGCTATGTTGGTCAAGCTCAATAACCGATTGAGAGAACATGCTTAAGCGAACTGACGGGTGATTACGCCAACTCAGCATTAGTTCGAGGTCCTCTTGCTGAATATTACGTAATGGCATGCTTTCTTGCTTCCTGCATTATTTGGGCAACTCGCTCTGTTCCACATCCATCGACAACCTTCCGCATAGCTTTTGATTGAACGGCGTTTTTACCGGCATCACTCAGGACAGACAATAACGCAGTTTGAATATCACCAATAGCGGCTGTCTCAGCTTTTCCGAGAAAATGAATGAACCCTTGACCTGCAAGTTCTCGGTTAATATCGTCCTGGTTACGGGCCACACTTACCACGACGGAAGTCAGGCCAAGGCACATTCGTTCCCAGTTAGTAGCACCACCAGCTCCGAGCATCAAATCAGCTCTTACCATCAGTGCAGCGAGGGTAGATAACCCTGAATAAAGTCTTGTGCCGTCTCTGCGAGAGACTAATTCAGTGACGGCTTCCGGGGCAGGATGATTTTTTCCCATGACAACATCAACCAGGACGCGCTGGAATTCCGGGGCACTGAGAGCTTTCAAGTATCGTTCTGTAAGGTGATGGGGGTCACTTCCGCCCACAAACACCAGAGCCCGGGATACCTGACCATTGCGTTCTGGCAGTGCGTTCGCCAAAAAGCTGTACTCCTGTCCCAATAAAGCATAATGAGGGCCAAGGAGAAGTGTACACTCTGAATTTAAACGCTCTCTGTAGCGCTCTTCCATTTCTCCATTCAATGCATTCTGATCAAGGAGCATATCCGCCTGGTGATCCCGATCAGCAAGATCGTCGATCACCATAATTCCACCAACTGCCTCACTAACCTGCCCTTCCCATTGGGCATCCAATGCATAGTGGTCCACTACGAGCCAATCCACAGGCAAGGATTCAAGCAGTGAGAGCGTCTGCGCTACATCCAGTTGCCATGGCACACCGAGCCACTCGGAGTGGGCTGTGCCGTAGCCTCGTGAATAATCGAGACTGTCTTCGACGGGTGTCAAAAGCAGGTTGACGGGAAAGCCCTTGCCAGCGATCAATTCACCAAGATGTCCCCGGTGGTCACGGCAAATAAATCGGCAATCATGCCCCTGCCGCCGCAACTCCTCAGCCAGTGTAAGGCAACGCATGACATGTCCTGTGCCAATCTGAACGGAGGCGTCTGCACGGAAGACTATGTTCACTCGTTACCCATCTGCCGCTGCATGGCTTTGAACATCCATTCCGCTCGGGTCCAGTCATCCGGGGTGTCAATATCCTGCACCCTGTGGCGGGGGAGTTTTACTGGTACGGCACCCTCACTGAAAATCGGGCGCTCCTCCAGCCAGGCTTCAACCGTTCCCCAATAGAACTGTCCAGCGTCGTGCCACGCTTCTTCCAAGTCCTGGGAACGGGTGTTGAAATACTCAGGACTGAACATGGCAACGCGGCCATTAGCGTTAATCCGAATTGCCCGCTGAATCGGGAAGGCGTAGCTGGTTACCGAAAAGGCAAAGCTTGCGGCTTCCTGCTGAATCAATTTCCAGCCCCGCTGCAGGTCTTCCAGGGAAATAAACGGTGCGGTTGCGTAGATACAGCAGGCATAGTCTACGGGCTCGCCATTTTGACTTAGCCAGTCCACTGCGTGCCTTATTACAGGCAAAGTTCCGGCAAAATCGTCTGAGAGCTCCGCCGGCCGCATGAAAGGCACCTCCGCCCCCCAAGCTTTTGCCACCTCCACAATTTCAGGATCGTCAGTAGTCACTATTACTCGGTCGAAGCAACCGCTTGCCTTCGCAGCTTCGATGGACCAAGCAATCATTGGCTTGCCACAGAATTCGCGAATATTTTTCCTGGGAATTCGCTTGCTGCCACCCCTGGCGGGAATAATCGCTACGCGGTTTAATGTGGTCACGCTTTTGTGCCCAGAATCTCAGCCAGCACCATCACCACTCTATTCTGCTGTTGTTCTGTTAGGCCATGGAACATTGGGATGCTGATGGCCTCGCGGTAGTAAGCCATGGATTGCGGGAAATCCTCGCTTTTAAAGCCCATCTGGCAGTAATACGGATGCCTATGAACAGGAATGTAATGCAGGTTTACACCAATACCCTGCTCTCTCAGTGCCTCGAAAACTTCCCGGTGGCTCAGGTTGGTGTTGGCTAGCTGTAGGCGGATCACATACAGATGCAGGCCGCTATAGCTGTCCGGATGTTGCCAGGGTAGTGTTAGCGGCAGGTCAGCCAAAAGCTTGTCGTAGCGCTTCGCAATTTCATGACGCCTGCTTACGAAATCGTCCAGGCGCTGCATCTGACTTACACCAAGGGCTGCCTGCAGGTCTGTCATCCGGTAGTTAAAGCCAAGGTCTACTTGCTGATAATACCAGGGGCCGTCTGGCTCGTGGGTCATCAAGTCCGGATCGCGCGTGATGCCATGACTGCGCAGCAGGTTCAATCTCTCGGCCAGTCCGTCATCGTTGGTGAGCGCCATGCCGCCCTCGGCGGTCGTTATGATCTTAACCGGGTGAAAGCTGAATACAGTTATGTCGCTGTATCGGCCGCTTCCAATGAACTCATCCTTGTACTTGCCGCCAATAGCGTGAGAGGCATCTTCAATAACTTTAAAGCCGTATTCCTGTGCAAGGGCTGCAATGGCTTCCATGTTGCAGGGCTGGCCACACAGGTGCACCGCGACGACCACCTTAGGTAAGCGATTGTCTTTTTTTGCCTGTTCAAGCTTTACTTCAAGGGCCTTCGGGCAAAGGTTGTACGTTTGCGGATCGATATCCACGAAACCGACCTCGGCGCCGCAGTACAACCCGCAGTTTGCAGAGGCCACAAAGGTGACCGGCGAAGTCCACAACACATCCCCCTTACCCAAGCCGAGGGCCAAGCAGGCAATGTGTAGAGCCGAAGTGGCGCTGTTAACCGCCACCGCGTATTTAGCGCCTACGTGGTCAGCTACGGTTTGCTCAAATTTTGGAACCATAGGGCCCTGGGTCAGAAAGTCTGACTTGAGCACGCTGACCACCGCGTCTATGTCGGCTTGGGTAATGTCCTGCTTGCCATAGGGGATCATGATTAGATGCTTCCAATCGCGCTGTAGTTATGGTCAATCCAAGTTTTCAGCTGTTGGTCACTCATCCACTCAGCGTTATTGTCACTGGCGTATACAAACCCTTCTTCGACGAGCGTGCCATCCTTTATACGGTTTTTACAGTGGCCCCAGCCGTTGATGTTGGGCAGAATTTTATAATGCTCAGGGTACTCGTAGGTGAAGTACGAGTCTTCGGCGCCGATCATTTGCTCGTGAAGCTTTTCGCCGGGGCGAATGCCAACGTGTTCCTGGGTCGCATCGGGCGCGACTACACGGGCCAGGTCAGTCACTTTCATAGAGGGGATCTTTTTCACGTAGATTTCGCCGCCTACCATGTCTTCAAAGGCGTGCCACACCAACTCCACACCTTCTTCCAGACTGATCATAAAGCGCGTCATACGGGGGTCTGTAATGGGCAGTACGCCTTTATCCCGAATGGACATGAAAAACGGAATCACCGAGCCGCGTGAGCCCATTACGTTGCCATACCGCACCACGGAAAATACGGTTTTATGGCCGCCGCTGTAGGAGTTGCCCGCCACAAACAACTTGTCGGAGGCCAGTTTTGTGGCACCGTACAAGTTAATGGGGCTGCTGGCTTTGTCTGTAGACAAGGCAACAACGCCTTTTACGCCTTTATCAATAGCGGCGTCGATCAGGTTCATGGCGCCGTGAATGTTGGTTTTTATACATTCAAACGGGTTGTACTCGGCGGTGGGCACAATTTTCGTCGCAGCAGCGTGCACTACGTAATCCACACCATCCAACGCGCGGTAAAGGCGCTCTTTGTCGCGCACGTCGCCGATAAAAAATCTTAGGCGATCATCACCCTGGAACAGTTTGGCCATTTCCCATTGCTTCATTTCGTCACGGGAAAACACGATGATTTTCTTGGGGTTGTATTTTTCAAGCGTCATCGGGATGAACTTGTGGCCGAAAGAGCCGGTGCCGCCGGTGATGAGGATGGTTGAATCTGAAAGCATAACTTAGAAATTCCCTGTTTGTCTTAAGGTTAGCATACTCAAAAAAGCTTCTTTTAAACCATTCAACTCGACGTCCCTGAGTCCTGGAATCTTATAGTATTCTGAAAAATATTTTTCGTTACTAGGATTAATCGTCATGAAAAGACTGTTGTTATCCATCAAGTTAATAAGCCAGGACCGTATTGCGGAAGCATCCCATGATGATGCCGACACCTTAACCATAAAGGTGCTATAGTCCACCCCTTCGGAATAATTAAAAACTCCAGGTACGCCTTTAAACCAAGGATTACCAAAGGCTAGTGCGGGGACACCTAACAACGCAGACTCCAGAGCTGCTGTCCCAGTAATCGTGCATGTCATAACAGAACTCTCTATCAAATCTCTCGATTCAACATTTGAACTGACCAATGACACACCCTTAATATTATTGAGCACTCTATAAAATTCGGGACTACGCCCTTTATATCCTTGCAACGCCGTAGTGAATTGCGAGTAGTGCTCTTTTACCAAGATAGCAACGTTGCTGGGAAGCCAAGATCTAAGCAATAAAATCACATTCAGTTGATCGTGATACTTTAACCCATCCGGATTTGTAGTACGCTCCGGTTCGTAATGGAGCGGAAAGTATACATATTTTATATCTGGCACTAAATTTATAGCTACAACTCCCTTTAATGCAGCGTCCAGCTCGCGCACCCTTTTACTTATTGCCATTCGTTTTAAGATAGGTTCAAATATTTTTAATATAGTATTGTCTGACATACCTCGCTCTAAACTTCGAGGTTTTCGCAACACGCTCTTAGCCATTTCCTTTGTAATGGAATAACCGGATCTTAAAAAGGACAGCAAACTTGATGTAGTTTGATCCTTTCTTTTCTGTATTTTTATATACTCCGGCTCTATATCTCCATCCTCAGCTACAAAACGATCTAAGAAATCATCAACTCGAGCAGTTACGAGCTTTTTGACGTCATCATCTATATCATTTTTCAATTTAATATACGGCCCATCAATCCCTTCTCTAAAGCCGGCAAGTGGAGCTATACTCCACGATACAAACGAATAAGATTTGACTCCCATTAGTTTTGCCACCTCATAAAGTACATACTGAAACGGCGCGTGAGGAGATTCGCTCATAATCAAGAAGTCTGGAGTATATTTTTTTAAAAGAAACAAAGAATACGTTATAAAAAAACTGAAAAATGCATCTCGATCGACATACCTATAAGCTCCATATGGATCATGCCGATCCATCATCTTTAGGGCTTTATCCCTGACAGAAGATGAGTTAATCGAGCAAAAGGTATTATATTCTTTGTCAGTAAACTCTAGCTCAAATTCTACTGTCTTAGTATGCACATCAAAAAAATCTATCAAGCA
>Ga0307969_1001573_pt1 | contig 11057 bp, 12 predicted proteins | sample OrgLakmetagen710_FD_201841 | JGI IMG/M metagenome (GOLD analysis project Ga0307969, IMG submission 201841) | Saline water microbial communities from Organic Lake, Antarctica - #710 | ecosystem: Environmental > Aquatic > Non-marine Saline and Alkaline > Saline | place: Antarctica: Organic Lake... | reverse complement strand
ACAGTTTTAGTGAGTTAAAATAAATTAGTTTCTCACTAAGAAATGGGCGTTTAGCTCAGCTGGGAGAGCGCTACCCTTACAAGGTAGATGTCGGCGGTTCGATCCCGTCAACGCCCACCATTTCTTACTCAAATAAATTCAATATATTTTCTTTCATTTTTCTTAAAACTTCTTCTGTGTAGGTTATTTTTCCATGCCCAGAGTCTCCAGTATTGTCGATCTTATGATTCTCACCACCAATAATTGGAGATCCATAAATCCCAAACGAGGGTGTCATTCCAATTCCATTTGAGTCATCTTTTTGATAGAAGTTAACCCATTTTTTTGCGTTAGTTTTATAGAGCTTCTTTGGATATTTTCGAGACCACACTCTAACAGGTTTGTTCTTTTTAGAAAAAGGATTCAGATAATCATATGCTTGTCCAACGTATTGGTCTGCAACTTCAGCTATAGCATGTTGAGCTTCAATAACAGGATCAATACTTAGAACAAGATCAGCTTCAATTTTATTGCGCTTTAGTTGTTCTAAAAACTTTACTGCTGATCTTCCACCACTAGAGTGACTTAAAATTATAAACTTTGGATGAATATTTAGCTCTTTGGATTTTTGGGCGTATTTGAGTAAACAGTCTTTTGCGTTAGAGATTCCTTTTGGAAAGCCAAAAGTTGAGGCCTCTAACTCATCATCGATATCTGATATGGTATTTATATTTATATTCTCTGGGTCTGCGATAATTTCACTTTCTTCGGAGGGGAAGATTGCAAAATCAAAACTTTTTGCATGAGTGTTTAGTTCCTTATCGGAAATAAACTCACTCATAATTCCTTTATCGATTCCAGACCACTTGGTGAATGCTGAATTTTTTGTCTCTAACTCCTTAAAGAGTATGTCGTATGCACTTTTCTTAAATGACTCCGGTAGATTTTGAAAGCTCTCACATTTAATTACTCGGGCAAGTAGGGAATGGGTTCTAGGATTGTATGCTCCGGTTCCTGCAAAGCTTACAACAAATGCTTTAGAGTCTTTATTTGGCTCGCAGGCGTTTAATGCATTTCCCATCTCGTGACGGTCTTTGATTCGCGACTATGATTCCAAGTTTTCCTTTTAATTCTAAGTAAGAGGAATCTTTACTGAAACTCTCGCAAATAGAAATGTTAGTGAGTGTGTTGATATTTTTAGATAAAGAGATTGCGGTATCTACTTCAAGAGTAGAGCTACCATCATTGATATTACACTGTGAAGCCAGCACCACATGCATTGATAACAGATAAATAAGAATGGGCACAAAAGATCTCATACTGAACTGATCGGTTATTCGATGTGAATTCTAAAGTAATTTATATTTTATAACTATTTGATTTAAGGTGACAGACGTTCCAATTTCCAAGAGTTTTCCGACTTAGTGAAGTGGAATCTGTCGTGAAGTCTATTTGGACGGCCTTGCCAAAATTCAATCTCATCGTATGTGAGTTTATAGCCACCCCAGTTCTTAGGACAAGGAAGCGAATCTTTGTTTTTGTATTCTTCTTCAATTGTCTCGACTCTAGTTTGAAGTATCTCAAAGTCGACGGGTTGACTTTGGTTTGATGCCGCTGCACTAATTTGAGAACCTTTGGGTCTTGAACGGAAATATTTATCAGATTCTTCGTATGATATTTTTTCACAAGTTGCTCTTATTCGAATTTGTCTCTCGACTCCTTTCCAAAGAATAGTAAGTGCTACGTTTTTATTTTTTTCAATTTCAATACCTTTAGTACTCTCGTAGTCGGTGTAGATAACAAGACTATCGCCTTTAACTTCTTTTACAAGAACGACTCTTGCATTAGGAAATCCATCCAAGCCTATTGTCGAGAGAGTCACAGCATTAGGTAGTGGCAGATTTTCATTGATGGCATCGTTAAACCAACTCTCTAAAAGTTTCCCTGGAGAATCTTTATAGTTCTCAATCTCTAGTGGCTTTTGCATATAATCTTGTCTAACGTCTTTTAAATCCATAATATATCCTTTTCCCTTGGAGATATCATGTCAGATTATAAACTTATTCACAATCCAAAGTGTTCCAAAAGTAGACAAACATTAGAACTGCTAAAATCAAAAGGAATAGAGCCTCAGATCTTATTGTATTTAGAGAAGAATTTAGATGAGAGTTTTCTTAAAGAAGTTTTTAAAGCCTTACCAAATCCACCAGCAAAATATTTAAGAGTGAAAGAGGATGATTATAAAAACCTTGAAAATAAGCCAGAGACATTGGCCGAGGTAATCGCGGCCATAAAAAAATATCCCAAGATTTTAGAGCGACCTATTCTTTATCACAAGGGACATGCTCGAGTGGGTAGGCCACCAGAGAATGTGCTCGAAATTATTTAGTAATAGTCCCGTTTTCAATAAAGATTTTCACTTCATATGACTTAGGGTCTTGAACAGAGAAGAAGTCAGCAGTTAGACCTTTCTTTACTTTCAGATCATAGTTGTAGTCTACTTCAGGGTTAGGGGAGAACTTCACAAGTCCATTGTTTAGCTCTACATAGATATCGTATTCAGCATCTGTAAAAGTAATATTTGCTTCTTTTCCATCAACAGTTAACTTTATATTTGTTGGAACTTTAAAGTCACAGTTTGCTCCTTCATAATTCTCTAGATCTATTTCAACTGTTTCACCTGATTGGTTGATAAAAGATTCAGTAGGTGGCGTTTCTAACTTACAAGTCCAGGATAATTTGTCATCTAGTGAATTAGTAAAATTGAATAATCCAGATTTAAAGTTCACAACTAATTCATCAGTCTCTTCTTTTGGAAAATCAATCGCGCCTTCAAATTGATTTGTATATGTGTTTTCAGTGAAGTGATACTCATCTAATACTTTTACTTTTCCACTGGTCATATTGATATCGATTAATCCGCCTAAGAATACGACTTTTCCAAGCTTTTCATTTACTTCAAATATAGGTGTGAATTTCCAAATCATAATAGAGATGAATAATAAAAAAATACAAAATGTTGAAATGAAAGTGATCGACATCCACTTAAGAAGAGGGTGTCTGTTTGGTTTAAATAGCTTTAATCCACGATCGAGACGGTAGTGGTTGGCAACCTTAGCAGGAGCACCCAGATCTTCTAGAACCTCTTTAATATCTTGATCGGGATACTTCTTAAGTGAGTCTTGGATATGTTGGTTTATATCCAGGATAATACTTGAGCGATCTGAGGGAGTAATGTCCTGTAGATGCTTTTCTAGTTCGAAGAGGTATTGGTCCAAGATTGAGTAGTTTTTCATGGGTTTACATTATCATCTTGGCCCAATATATCCAATAATTTAGATTTATGAGACTCATTTTTGCCTCTTTTGATTTTGATATAAAGAAACTCAAGTCTTTAGTCGATAAGTTAATGAATACAAGGAGCAAGGAGCTTATATGAGTAAAGTTATAGATTTTCAGAAAAAAAGACAGGACTCGATTGCTAAGAAGAAAAGATCTTTTGAGCGAGTTTTATTCTCTGAATTTTTAGGCGCTTATGCTGAGATTGATAATAACGGAACAAAATACTCTGTTAATCTTATTGATATCTCAAAAGACGGATGTCTTTTTCAAGTTCCATTTACTGAGAGCGCTAAAGATCAATTTCCAATAGATCAAGAAACTACAATAAGAGTATATTTTACTAAAGATGATTTTTTACCACTGGTTGTAAATGTTAAACACGGCTCAGAGTATATCGATGAGAAGGGTTCTGCTTTTATGCGTTTTGGTGGGGAGTTTGATAAGACACTTCCAAGCTTTCAGGCATTTGAGCCTTTTATAGACTTCATTTATAAGTTCGCAGAATTTTCATGCATCGATAAAGGTGAGTCTAAAGTTTACTTTCTTTAAAGCTTAATTTTTCCAAGGCCATATGGATCAATAATTGATAATATCTTTGGCATGAAATACCTTTTTGTTCTTTCATTTATTATGCTGTCATGTGCTACGACTGAAGAGGGCATGTTTAAGCAAGACCTCGATCAAGTATATATTGGCTCTGGTATTGAAAAGTACTATCTCTCAGATCTTCCTGATTGGTCTAACTTCTCAAGTGAAGCTAAGTGCAATAGAACTACGCCTATTCGTTATTTAAACTTTAAAGATATGCACGCTAGCTATTCTCTAGATTATGAACAACTGATTCAATATCAATTAATGCTCAATCGCAGATTTGCAGACTATAAAAAATCAACGGGCCGTAAAACGGTTTTCTTGAAAGACGAGTCATTTTTAACTTTTAATGTGCATCAACAAATTATCGGCGGCGGAAGAGATTTTATACTTCCAAAGTTTAATAGAATCCATCTCGTCTGGATTGATTTTGCCCTTAAAAGCAAAGCTGAATTAAAGAAACTAACGACACTGATGAGAAGCCAAAAAATGCTTCGAGGTCATCCCGTGTTTGTATCAATGTGTTTGTCCGCAAATGAGATGGATGACTTTATAACTAAAAATAAATTTTCTGAATCTGGTGTAAAGGGGATTTCTCAGTCCATGTTTACTCCTTACAATACAGACTTTAGTCTCGACTATAATTATTCACTGGATGTGAATAAGCTTTTTAAAGATAAAGCCGTTTATCTTTATTCAAATCAAAAAACAGATTCAATTATTGGAATAAAAAAACAGATTAAATACTAACTATAAAAGAAAGGTGAAAAATGAGCTTTACAAAAAATGATCACAAAGAAGAATTAGACAGAGTTAATGCAACTTTTCAAACAAATATGGGAAACTTCGACGTTGTTCTTTACGCTAAAGAATGCCCTGAAACTGTTTGGAACTTTGTTAACCTAATTGAAGGAAGACAAGAAACAGTTAAAGATGGTCCTTTTTATGACGGATTAACATTTCATAGAATTATTTCAAACTTTGTGATTCAAGGTGGATGCCCTGATGGAACAGGAATGGGTGGACCAGGTTATAGGTTTGGAGACGAGTGTCACTCAGAATTAAAACATGATGAAGCTGGAATCCTATCAATGGCCAATGCTGGACCTGGAACAAATGGTTCTCAGTTCTTTGTAACTCTTGCCGCTACACCACACTTAAATGGTCGTCACACAGTTTTTGGTAAAGTTACTGAAGGTATGGATACGATAGAAAAAATTGCAGCTGTAAAAGTTGGACCTGGTGATAAGCCAGTTCAAGATGTTGTAATGGAAAAAGTAACAATCAATAGATAAATTTAATCTGATGCTTGAAGGTTTAATTCTTTAAGCATCAAACCACTTGCTGGTGCCGCTATTGATGCGAGTTTAAATTCTTCTCCAACTAAACTCGCTTTCAGCTCTTCTATACTCATTTTACCCAATCCCACAGATACGATTGATCCCATCATAATCCTAATTTGATTTCTTAAAAAACCATAAGCACAAACTTCATAAATATAGGAAGTCTTCGGAAAAAAACTGGCCGTAAGTTCAGTGTTGTCTTTGATAAAAGAACTTATAATTTCTCGTTCAAAAATTTTGTCGGGGTTGGGTCTAAAACAGTAGCGACTAAAGTTGTGGTGACCTTCATAAATTCTCGCTGCTTGATGCATTAGATCCATATCGAGACTTCCGGGAAAGTTTGTGATGAAAGGGGCAGAAAAAGGGTGGGGCTTATGTACATTGCTAAAAAAGTATTGATAAGTCTTAACTTTTTTATCATTGATAATCTGGAACTCAGGAGTTGCCTTCTCTACACTTAATGCTTTTATATCTTGAGGAAGATTCTTGTTGAGTTCAGTGAAAATAAAATCTGGATCAAATTCGTTTGTCGTTGTGAGCTTACAGTACGATTCCATTGCTGAGACCATAGCGTCTGTTCTACTAGCACCAAGGGTTTTGAACACTTCTTTTTTTTCAAAGATAAAATTGAGAGTTCTCTCAAGCATTCCTTGAACGGTACGATAGGTTTCAGTTTGTTTTTGCCAACCATGAAAACGAAACCCTAAATATTGAAACTTAATAAGGTAGTGGTACTTGTCTCTTTGGATCACATTGATCCGAGCGTAATTTTATCAACCATTAGTTGAATGATTTCATTGCCACGAAATCTATTTATTCCGATACTAAATTGAACGGTTAAACCTTCCTTTTCTTGTTTAGCAAAAAGGTCCTCTGGCATCTGTGTATTCCATTTACCAATATAGTTAAAACTTATACCACCAATCTTTTGTCCCGGAAGATCATCAGATACAAAAGTCCATTTAACATGAAGGTCTTTTAGTATTTTATAACTTTCAACACGTGCGTTTACCATTCTAAATGTGGGTCTTTGATTACCCATTCCAAATGGCTCCATAAGTGCGAGTTCTTTAATAAGCTTTCTATCTATCTCTTGAAATTTTAATATGATGTCGTAGTGATCTTGCTTTGTTCTTTCCATCTCAGGTATGGCGACAAGAAGGTTATTCATTCGCTCTTTAAAAGCTGTGAAATTCTCTTTTTTCATCGAAAGACCAGCAGCAGCTTTATGTCCTCCAAATTTTATGAATAGATCTGAACACTGTTTTAAAAGGTCATAAAGATTTAAACTCCCAGCACTTCGACAACTTGCCTTCATAACTTTTGGATCTTCAGAATCTGTGAAAACCATTGCAGGTACTTCAAAGGTCTCAACAAGTTTTGAGGCCACAATTCCTATTACACCTTCATGCCAATGCGGCTGGTAGGTGATGCATGAATATATCTCACCCGTTTTAACTTCTTTAATTATATTGGCGCGAGCTTCATCAAAAACTTCTTTTTGAATTATTTTTCTCTCGCGGTTTGAAATTTCAAGATGAGAATAGTTTGCGAATGCTTCTTTATAGTCTGAACTAATCAAAAGATTTAAAGCTTTCTCAGGATGATCTAGTCTGCCTTTACTGTTAATTAGTGGGCCAACATAAAATGATATTTTTTCACTCGGTATTACTTCGCAGTTTCTGTCTTCATCTGTGAAGAAACTTGCGATTCCTGAAAATGTAGTTTTTGGAATTTGTTTTAAACCGTGACGAGTAAGTTTCATGTTCATTGGAGTGAGCTTTGCCATATCGCAAATTGTACCAATGGCCACAAATTGTAATAGGGGATAGATGCTTGGAATTTCTTTACCTTGAGTAGCCCACTTATTTTTAATAGCGAGACAGATCGCAAATGCTACTCCAACTCCTGCAAGTGGCATTAGTACTTCCTTATCCTCATCGCGACGATTTGGATTCACAACTGCATAGGCGTTAGGAAGGTGCTCTCTGGCGTCTTTATGATGATCTGTAATGATAAGATCGAGTTCTTTCTCTTTTGCGTATTCACATGTTTCTAAATTGGTTATTCCACAATCAACAGTTATTAGCAGCGATACACCTTTTTCAAGCGCATTATCCACACTGGCAGGATGAACTCCGTAACCTTCGACAAAGCGACTTGGTTGAAACAACTCAACTTCAACGCCGACCATTTTAAAGAAGTGAAAGAAAAGTGCACAAGAAGTACAGCCGTCCACATCGTAGTCGCCATAGATCCCAATAATTTGTTTCTTATCAATAGCTTCAGTTATGCGATCTACAGTTTTGTCCATATCGAGCATATCTGTAATATCGGGAAGGTCTTTAAGATTCCAAGAAAAGTATTCTTCAGCTGATTCAAATATATCTCTTTTTTCAAAGAGTCTAATGATTGCTGGGTGGAGTTTATTTTTTAAATCGGTGTTTTCAGTTAGTTGGCTCATCTCCTATTGTTACCATAGGAGAGGTGTTTAGACTAGATTTACCAAATGACAAAGAGTCCTTTGATGAGATCTTCTTCTTCAAGCTCGTGCCCTTTGGCCCATAACTCATCGAATTTATATTCATCATTTCCGTGTATTTTTGCAAAATAGTTAAGCGGGAGAAATGACTTTCCGCAACTAAGACATTTTTCCACTTCAGCAGCCGACTCGGTTAACTTTGAGCAACAATGACATTTTCTTATAATCATTTTGGTTTTCTTTGTTACTGCAGGTCTTAAGTTATCCATTGGATTATCTGTCCTTGTGAGCATTAATATTACTTAACGTTTCGTCTCTACACAGATTTTGATTAGGAAAATTTTGCCTATACTCCAATAAAAACAAAAAGCCCCTGAATTACAGGGGCTTAAGGTTATTACTTGATTTTTTTAGTTTTTAAACTGTCATTCCTGCATCATTTGCATCTTCAACTTCGTCTTCAGAAAGATCAGGGTTGGTTACTGTACCTTCTGTCTCGATTGTACCATTGTCTACAGGAGCTATGTTAGAGCCTGATGATAATGTTCTGTTCATGTTGTAGTTGAATGGTTGCATCACCATTGCTTGGTTATTCATCATTGGATTTTGCAGTTGTGCTTGTTGTCCAAATGGTTGTCCTTGATTCATTGTTGAGTACTGTCCACCGTTGAAATAGTCTCCTGTGATTTGGTAAGTTGGTTGCATGCTATTCATTGCTCCAAGCATTCCGTAGATTCCATTTTGAAAGTTACTCATTCTCATTTCTTGTTGCATTGATTGCATCATCATCATCATGTTTAAGTTATCGTTTCCGTTACTTAAGCTTGGTGCCTGAGTCATTGGGAATCCAGAATTCATCATCATTGTCATGTTCATCATCATTTGTTGTTGTTGCATCATCAAGATTGCCATCATATCTGGTGCACTTGAACTGGCAGATACTTGCTCTTCAAGTTTTGCAAGTCTATTTTCTTGCTTACAAGTTATTGTTTCAAGCTCAGATTTTTCTTCTTTTAATTTTTTAGTCTCTTCAAGAAGAGCAACTTTTTCTTCTTCAAGAGCTGTTTTTTCTGCTTTTAGTTCAGCAATCTCTACTTCTTTTTTAGCAAGGAGTGCTTTTATTTCTTCAAGCTCAATTTCTACAACACCTACTTGAAGCTCTAGTGATTCTATATCTAGGGCCGCAAATTCAGCTTCAACTTTCATATCAGATACTTTCGATGCAAGAGTTGAAATCTCTTTTTCAGCAGAAAGAATTATCTGATTAAGTTTTTCAACTTCTTCAGAAGTATTTACAGGACTTTCAGAGATTGAGGCTCTTAGAACTTCAAGTTCTTGCGTTTTTTCTGCAAGTTTCTTTTTAAGTGATTCAATTGTTTCTGTATCAACTTCTGTTTCAGCAACCACAGTCTCTACTTCTGTTTCTACTTCTGTAATAATTGATTCTGGATCAGATTCAACTTCTGTTTCAGTAACGACAGTTTCTACATCAGTAACTAGTGATTCATTGTCACCTTCGTTTTCACCGCTGATCGACTCAGTATTATTTCTAGCAATTAGGTCCCAGTCAATTTCGCGACCTTCTTTTTTAGCTTCGGCTTCTAAGATTTCCCTCTCCGCTGGACTAACAGTAGTATAAGGATTTGGCTCTTTGTCATCTTGAGTGTTTATTGAAATCTCAGGGTCTCCGTCGCCAATTTGAATAATTGAAGGCGCTCTTTGATGAGTTGGCTCTTTGTCTTGTGAATAAGCGCTTGTGCTTGCTAGCAACATTAATGCAACGGGTGTTAGCATTAGAAGCTCTCTGAATTGTTTCGTTTGCTTTTTCATTTCTCTCTCCTCGATTCTCTCTCTACAAAAATCGTTATATTTAGATACCTATATACATACAAGTCTTGTGCCAAGTGTTGATGGCGTGAAGTCACTGGAATTACGAGGAATTAAACTCTTTTTGTTTGGTTTGGGTGTGAAAATGTGAATACCTTTAAGTCGGGGTGTCTAAAAGTTAAACAATTTTTTTCATTTCAATATGATTTATTGTATATTTCCTTAAATTAAATTTATAAGGGTATTCACATGCATCACAAAGAGCCATCTCTACTAGTTTCTCTAATTCCTGTTGTCGTTCTCGTTATCTTGCTTTCACTGAATGTTATTATATTTGCAGATGATTCCTCATATGGGCCCAATCAAATTGCGTTACTACTGACTTCTATGGTGTGTGCCTTCATCGGTGTATTTCATTTAAGAAGACCCTATAAAGACCTAGAGAAGAAAGCACTGGCATCAGTATCCGTATCTACTCAGGCAATTCTTATCCTTATGATAGTTGGATCACTAATTGGTATTTGGATTCTAAATGGTGTTGTCCCAACAATGATCTACTACGGAATCAAACTTATTAGTCCGGAAGCCTTTCTTCCAGTCTCACTCGTTATTTGTAGTGTTGTCTCAATTGCCACTGGAAGTTCGTGGTCAACAGCCGGAACTGTAGGTATTGCTTTAATTGGAATAGGTAAGACTCTTGGTATCCCGGAAGGCATGGTTGCCGGTGCAATTGTTTCTGGATCATACTTTGGGGATAAGCTTTCTCCTTTATCTGATACTACTAATCTTGCTCCCGCTATGGCCGGAAGTGAACTATTTGAACATATTAAGCACATGACTTACACAACTGTTCCTTCAATACTCATCTCCTTAACAATATTTTTATTCTTAGGTCTTTCTTATTCGAGTGACACTTTAAATGCCACTCAAATTGAAGAGGTTTTAAAACTTATAGATGGAAACTTTAATATTTCACTTTGGTTGTTTCTGCTTCCTATAATTGTTATTGGTCTTGTGATGAAAAAAGTTCCGGCTGTTCCAGCTCTTCTAATTGGTACAATCCTCGGAGGAGTATTTGCTCTTATCTTTCAAACGAGTCTTATTACTAAGCTTGCAGGGGGAACTCTTGGAATTGAAGGGATCTACCAAGTACTACTTAAGACTTCATTTTCTGGTTTTGAAATAGTATCCGGAAACGCCATGATTGATAAACTTTTCAGTCGAGGAGGAATGAGTGGCATGATGAATACCGTTTGGATGATTCTTATGGCCATGATCTTTGGTGGAATGATGGAAGTGACGGGAATGCTCACGACCATTGCAAACTCAATTTTAAAATTAGTAAAAGGGACTACAAGTCTAGTTGCTGCAACTGTTGGTTCTGGAATATTTTTAAATCTCACAACCAGTGATCAATACATTGCCATCGTTGTTACGGGACGAATGTTTAAGTCAGCATACGCAAAAAAGGGTCTTGCCCCTAAAAACCTCTC
>Ga0307969_1001563_pt1 | contig 11083 bp, 8 predicted proteins | sample OrgLakmetagen710_FD_201841 | JGI IMG/M metagenome (GOLD analysis project Ga0307969, IMG submission 201841) | Saline water microbial communities from Organic Lake, Antarctica - #710 | ecosystem: Environmental > Aquatic > Non-marine Saline and Alkaline > Saline | place: Antarctica: Organic Lake... | reverse complement strand
TGGTGCCAGTGTTCTTGGTGCTATTGCTGACTGGTCAATTTGTTGCGGCTCTTATTGTTTTAGTGGTTGCCAGCGCAACCGACTGGCTCGACGGGCAAATCGCTAGGCGTTTCAACCAAATAACAAAATTGGGTCAGCTGCTGGATCCAGCAGCTGATCGGCTCTTTATCTTTGCCGCGCTGATTGGCCTGACTATCAACGGAAACATCCCGCTATGGCTGGCACTCATTGTGGCTTCAAGAGACTTGATGTTGCTAATTGTTTACCCGGTGCTGGCAAGCCATGGTTATGGACCCTTGCCTGTTCATTTTTTGGGCAAAGCCGGGACTTTTGCACTGCTCTACGCGCTGCCGTTATTACTGATGGTCGATGTTTGGCCGGAGGCTGATTTCATAGTTTTGCCCCTGGCTTGGGGGTTCGCGTATTGGGGGGTAGCGCTTTACTGGCTTTCGGGCTTTCTCTATGTCAAACAAGTTATAGAAGTGGTGTCATCCATCAAGGCAAAAGCCCCTAAAATAACACAAATAGGGGAGGGATAAATTGTCGAAAGAATCTCACGGAAGCGACGATACAGCTCGTTTTTCTGATGACCTTATCGCCAATAGCATCCCGGCGCTTTCCGATGAGGAAGCCACCGCCGTGTCAGCGCTTCCTTCCAACTCGGCCCTTCTAATTTCCCATAGGGGCCCTGGATCCGGGTCTAGATTTTTACTCGACCAAGACGTGACTATCGCTGGAAGACATCCTGAGGCAGATATTTTTCTGGATGATGTAACTGTTTCTAGGAAACACGTTCAGATCTCACGCACTGGTTCTGATTTCCAACTTGAAGATCTCGGATCGATGAATGGCACCTATGTCGACGGTGATCGAGTGGAAAAAATTGGCTTGACTGACTCAAGCGAGGTCCTTATTGGGAAATTTCGGCTAACTTTCTACTCCTCAAAAAAGGAGGGGTGATTATGGAAGGCGCCTTATCTAGAATCCTAGATCACCGCAAGCTCTACACAATCGGTCAGGTGCTTTCGGTGCTAAAGCCTGATTTCGGAGACCTAAGCCCATCGAAGCTTCGCTTTCTAGAAGATCAGGGCCTCGTCACTCCGGAGCGAACCGAGGCCGGATATCGAAAGTTTTCCGAACCAGAGATTGAGCGACTAAGAATAATTCTTACCCTTCAGCGCGATCAGTACTTGCCGCTAAAAATTATTCGAGAGTATTTGGACGAACTGGATGCCGGCAGACAGCCGCTATTACCGGCAGCCAGTCCAGCATCACTCAGGAAGGGCCAGCGATTTTCCACGGCTCAGCTCAAGCTTGAAACTGGGCTTTCAGACCTCGCGTTCAGAGAAGGCGCCGATTTAGGCTTGTTTAAAGCTCAGCCACATTCCTCCCACGAAGTTGAAATTGCCTTTGCGCTTGTTGGGCTCGAGGAATTTGGGATTCAACCACGTCACCTGAGGGGTCTGAAATCAGCTGCGGAGCGCGAGATCGGTATTATCACCGGCGTCACTGAGCCGATTCTTCGCAAGAGAGCACCCGACAGTGCTGCCAAGGCCGGCCATATCTCCCGCGAGATAGCCGAGCGCTTCGGTGCCATTAGGGCTCATCTGATAACTGAAGTTATCGAAGAGATTGAGCGCTAATGCGACACGCCCGAGGTCTAAGAGAAACTCTAAACCTGAACTTGAAGGCACACTTATTAGTCTGCGACATTTAGGAGTAACGGTGGAATATGAAACAAGCGTGCTGTTCACCGACGGCTTGCCCAACACCGACATTGGCTACCGGGGAGCATCCGCAGCTGCGGCCGCCGGTATTACCTATCGACAGCTGGACTACTGGGACAGGACCGGCCTAGCGGTTCCGTCTATTCAAGGTGCAACCGGATCAGGCTCTCAACGCCTTTATTCATTCCGCGACATTTTGGTGCTAAAACTCGTAAAGCGTCTTTTGGACACCGGAGTCTCGCTTCAGCAAATTAGGATAGCCGTTGAGCAATTATCTGCGGCCGGTATCTCGGATCTAGCGAACACGACCCTTATGTCAGACGGAGCAAGGGTTTACCTTTGCACCTCTCAGGACGAGGTGATCGACCTTCTTGGCCAGGGCCAAGGAGTATTTGGAATTGCAATCGGTCGAGTGCTACGCGAAGTTGAGGCCACTTTGGTCGACTTCGCGGCGGAGGAAGCTGCAGTTCATGATGAGCTTGCGGCCAGAAGAGCACGCAAGATTTCTTAGCGCCTAAACCAGCGTTTCTTTTTCCTCGAGCGTCGTGATTCGGAAGTAGTTTCTTCTAAGGTCTCCGGCTCAGTAATTTCTGTTATCGAATTTGACTGCCCGCGCATGGTCCTGCCGACTATTCCAACTCGCTCTCGCTTTTCCTTAGAGGTTTCAAAATCCGCCATTAAGCCAGCTAGCAGCCAATCAAAACCCTTGGCGACTTCCGCGGCTCCTTCTGCCGGCCAAGAATGGATTGGCCTGGCTGCTCCAGTTGACTGCTGTACTGCAGCGCGTTCTTCAAAATACGGCTGCAGCAGTTGGTCCCCAAACATTTCACGGAGTTCTCTAAGGCGAAACTCGTGCTCATGTGATTGCGCTCGAAGCCGATTCACCACGAAACCGTAAAGGCTAAGTCTCGGGCTGAGTTTGGCGCTAATTTCTGCAATCGCTCGGCGAGCTCTATCGGCGGCAATCACTGAATACAGTGCCGGCTCGGTCACTAAAATTACTCGATCGCTTGCCACCCAGGCTGTGCGGGTAAGGGCGTTTATCGACGGTGGGGTATCGATGATAACTAGTTCGTATTCATCTTCGATCAGGGCAAGAATTTCTTCTAGTTTCCAGACATCCGAGACGGTTGGTGCCGGGTTGTCAAGAAGCAGTGATCTAGGGCTTCCAACAAGCACATCAATTTTGGACTCTCTGGACCAAGGAGAGGCGACCAGTGCCTTTCTTAGAATCGGGAGCTTGGGGTTTTGCAAGACCTCGGCTATCGAAGCCGCCATGTCCGCGGGGGCTGCAAGCCCGCTGGTCGCATCGCACTGTGGATCGAGGTCAATGACAAGAGTATTGACCCCCTTATTGAGAGCCGCTGATGCTAAACCAAGAGCTACCGTAGTTTTGCCTACGCCACCTTTGAGTGAACTCACGCTAAGAACATGCACTGTAATAGGCTACCTAGTTATTAGGCGTGTGCATTGCGCGCCACATCGGTTCAGTAAGGTTTGATGTTTAAAAAGATTCTGGTAGCCAACCGAGGTGAAATAGCCGTCCGCGCATTTCGAGCGGCTTACGAAATAGGCGCTAAGACCGTTGCGGTCTATCCATTCGAAGATCGTGGCTCAGTGCACCGCCTAAAGGCAGATGAGGCGTACGAAATATCGGCGGATGGCTCACCGGTAAGGGCCTACCTTTCAGTTTCTGAAATGATTCGTGTCGCCAAGGAGTCGGGAGCTGATGCAATCTACCCAGGCTATGGATTCTTGAGCGAAAACCCCGATCTTGCAAGACAAGCCAAGCTAAACGGGATTGCATTTGTCGGGCCGGCTCCCGAAGTGCTTGAGCTGGCCGGCGACAAAGTAAGTGCTAAGGCCGCTGCTATCAGGGCCGGAGTCCCGGTTCTTGCGTCCACTGATTCTTCTGAAGATGTAGCGAAACTTATTGCCGGAGCCGCTGAGATTGGATTCCCACTATTTGTAAAGGCCGTCGCTGGTGGTGGAGGCCGAGGGATGCGCAAGGTGGATCTTGAGGCTGACTTGCCTGACGCTCTTGGCGAGGCTATGCGCGAGGCCGAAAACGCATTTGGCGATGCTCATGTGTTTCTTGAGCAAGCAGTCATTCGCCCGAGACACATTGAAGTGCAAATCTTGGCTGACAACCACGGCAATGTAATTCATCTTCACGAGCGAGACTGCTCGATTCAGCGCAGAAACCAAAAGGTAATTGAAATAGCTCCGGCTCCGCATCTAGATGATCAACTGCGACAGCAGCTCTTCGTTGATGCTGTCGCTTTTGCGAAGGAAATCGGTTACCAGAACGCCGGCACCGTCGAATTTTTGATTGAGACCGTGGGCCCGAACACTGGCAAACATGTTTTCATTGAGATGAACCCACGCATTCAGGTTGAGCACACTGTGACTGAGGAAATTACCGACGTTGATCTTGTCCAGTCCCAGTTGCGCATTGCTGCCGGTGCAACCCTGATGGACATGGGCCTGACCCAAGAAAACATCAAGCCTCACGGATTTGCCTTGCAATGCCGCATAACCACCGAAGACCCGGCCGCAGGATTCAGACCTGACACTGGAAAAATCACCACTTATCGTTCCCCGGGTGGTGCTGGTATTCGCCTTGACGGTGGAACCGTATCCACCGGAACCGATGTCTCTCCGCACTTTGACTCGATGCTTGTGAAACTGATCACTCGCGGCAGAGATTTTCGATCCGCAGTCGACCGCGGAAAGCGCGCGTTGGCCGAATTTAGAATTCGTGGAGTTGCAACAAACATAAATTTCTTGCAAGCGGTTTTGGACGACGAGACTTTTGCATCGGGCGAACTGTCAACTCACTTTATTGATGAGCGCCCTGAACTCATGAATGCCAGGGTCTCAAAAGACCGCGGCACGAAAGTATTGCAGTGGCTTGCCGAAGTGACAGTGAATAAGCCTTACGGTGACCGGGATGGTCGCACTGAGCCGCAGCTAAAGTTACCCAAGATTGATCTGGATGCTCCAGCTCCTAATGGCTCCAAGCAGCGGCTTGAGGAGCTTGGACCGGTCGGTTTTGCTAAGTGGATGAGGGTTCAGAGTCAGGTTCTGGTTACCGACACCACTTTTAGAGATGCCCACCAGTCACTGCTCGCAACCAGAGTTCGAGGTCGTGACCTAGTTGCGGCTGCGCCATATGTGGCCAGAATGACCCCGGAGCTGCTATCGGTAGAAGCTTGGGGGGGAGCTGCCTATGACGTGGCTCTTAGGTTCTTGGGGGAGGACCCCTGGCTAAGGCTTGCTCAACTGCGCGAAGAATTGCCGAATTTATGTATCCAAATGCTGCTTCGAGGCAGAAATACCGTTGGTTATACTCCCTATCCGGTTGAGGTAACCGACGCCTTTGTTGAAGAGGCGGCACATACCGGTGTCGATATTTTTAGAATTTTCGACGCCTTGAACGATGTGTCACAAATGGCACCGGCAATTGCGGCAGTGAGGGACAAAACCAAGTCTTTGGCCGAGGTTGGAATGAGCTTTACGGGGAACTTCTTGGATCCCAAAGAAGATCTTTATACGCTCGATTATTACCTAAAACTTGCCGATCGAATTGTTGATGCTGGAGCGCATGTACTAGCCATCAAGGACATGGCGGGTCTGCTAAGACCGAAGGCTGCCAGCGTGCTTGTCAGCGCTCTGAGAGAGCGCTTTGATCTTCCGGTTCATTTGCACACTCATGACACGGCAGGTGGCCAGCTAGCGACACTGCTGGCGGCAGTTGATGCTGGCGTCGACGCAGTCGATGTTGCAAGCGCACCAATGGCCGGCGCAACCAGCCAGCCATCATTTAGCTCGCTGGTGGCAGCTCTTGAAAACACCGAGCGGGACACCGGCATTTCCATGAGCGCCGTAACTGACCTGGAACCCTATTGGGAAGCTGTTCGAAAGATCTACTCGCCCTTTGAATCTGGACTTCCGGGCCCAACGGGTCGCGTTTACACGCATGAGATTCCTGGAGGTCAGCTTTCAAACCTTCGCCAGCAGGCAATCGGACTGGGTTTGGGAGACAGGTTTGAGCTGGTTGAAGACATGTACGCAGCCGCCAACCGAATTCTTGGTCGACCGCCAAAGGTGACACCTTCCTCGAAGGTCGTGGGCGACTTGGCTCTTCATCTGGTCGCAGTGGATGCTGACCCGGAAGATTTTGAAAACAACCCGCAAAACTATGACATTCCAGATTCGGTAATAGGTTTCATGGCTGGCGAACTGGGTGACTTACCTGGTGGCTGGCCGGAGCCATTTAGGTCAACAGTGCTGAAGGGTAAAAACCCGGACATCTCGGTGACACCGGTTTCTGCCGAAGAACTAAAGGCTTTACGATCTTCCGACCACAAGCTAATTCGGCGAACTCTAAATCAGCTGTTGTTCCCTGGTCCAACCAAAGAGTTCTATCGTGTCCAAGCTACCTACGGGGAGCTGGACAACCTTGAAACCCTTGACTACCTCTACGGTTTAGAGCAGGACCACGAGCACGTCGTTGAACTACGAAAGGGACTTCAGCTTTTCGTCGGCCTCGAGGCTATCGGAGAGGCTGACAGCAAGGGCTTCCGGACTGTGATGGCAAAGCTCAACGGTCAGTTGCGTCCAATTTTGGCCCGAGACCACAGCATTACGGCGACAACTGCGTCTGCCGAAAAGGCTGATCCAGCAATCAAGGGACACGTGGCCGCACCGTTTACCGGAGTTGTCACCCCGAAGGTTGAACTCGGTGATACCGTTCAAGCTGGCGATCCAATCGCCGGCATCGAAGCCATGAAGATGGAAGCTAGCATCGCCGCCCCAATCTCTGGCAAAATAGTAAAGCTCGGTATTGTTGGGCCGACGCCTGTCGAAGGTGGAGACCTTTTGGCTGTAATTGAATAGGAGTTATTTTGGTTAAAAAACCAGACCGCGATTATGCCTCGGGAGAAAGCGCCGACTTCAGCGACCTAGAACTAGACCCCGAGACCGGTAAATCGAGTCAAGTCTCTGCTGATGCGGTGTCGATTCCTATTGATATAGCGCCCGTTGAAGAGGACCTGTTTGCCGAGGCCGAACCAGCCAATTTGTTGACGGCGGACCGACTCTTGCGGGAAAAGGCGAAGCCAAACTTCATTCCAGAGACTTTTTTCAGACGTAACCTTTTTCGAGTGAGCTTTGGTTTAATAAACCTCGGTGACAACGCCAACGTTCGAGCAAGACGAGCTCTCGATGCTCGGATTAGTGCTGGTCTGGCGGGAGAAACTAGGTTCGTGCCGGTTCTTACCCGCAAGGGCGGCGTTGGAAAAACCACAATGACAGCCCTAATTGGTATGGCAATGGCTCGAGTTCGCGAAGATCGCGTGCTGGCAATTGACGCCAACCCGGACCGTGGAACGTTGGCGGAACGAGTTCAAAAACGCACCGACCGCACGGTTCGAGATGTTGTCAATCGAGCCGGCAGCATCTCAAGTTTTAGCATTTTTAGTGATTTTGTATCTCGAGATAAATCTCGCTTGGATGTGCTTTCATCCGATGCCGACCCAATGATCTCCGAAGCATTCAACGAAGGCGATTACAACGTGGTGGCGGACATCGCTGCGCGCTACTACAGCGTCTGTCTTACCGACTGCGGAACAGGCATCGTTCACAGCGTGATGCGCGCAGTTTTGATGCGAGCACATGGAATGGTCATTATTTCTGGTGGATCGATTGACGAGGCAAGGCTTGCATCGGAAACTCTTACTTGGCTGGACTCGAATGGCTACAGCGAGATTGTTCGCAACAGTGTCGTGGCTCTAAATACTGCGACTTTTGGAACCGGGCTAGTCAAGCTTGACGAGATCGAGGCACACTTTAGATCTCGTGTTCGGGCCGTTGTCCGGGTCCCTTACGACCCGCAACTTGCCGCTGGAGCGCTTATTGACTTCGATGAGTTGCACCCTGCGACCCGGCAGGCCGCTAGGGATCTGGCTGCCTTGGTGGTTGATGGGCTAGCTGCTTGAGTGTCAGAGAAATACGGCTCTTTGGGGATCCCATCCTCAAAACGCCAACCGCGGAAGTTCTTGATTTCGCATCGGTTTCGTCGTTAGTGCAAGACCTAATAGACACAACGTCTCTGTCTGGAAGAGCCGGAGTTGCCGCCACTCAGGTCGGCGTGGGGCTCAGCGCTTTTGCCTACAACGTGGAGGGCGAAATTGGCTACTTGATAAACCCAAAAGTTATTGAATTATCCGGTGAACTGGTTCCAATGGAGGAGGGTTGCCTTTCGCTCCCCGGCCTCTGGCATCAAGCCATGCGCCACACCAAAGCAATTGCTTCGGGCTTTCAGTTAGATGGCACCAAGATTGAGATCATCGGCGAGGGCTTGATGGCGCAAGCCATCCAGCATGAAATCGATCACCTTTCGGGCGTTTTATATCTTGATCGTTTAGATAAACAAGAGCGAAAACTGGCTTTTAAGGCGCTGCGTGAGCAACCTTGGTTCACGCGTTAGTGTAAATTCTCTCCACTTGAAGATCGAAATCAACCATCACCTTAGATCTCTTAATCTTGAGCGACGGAGTCAAGTGACCAGAGGCCTCAGTCAGTTCGACATCCAGAATCTCAAAAGAACGAATTTGCTCTGCCTTTGAAAAGAGCGTATTGACTTTATCTACGGCCTTTTGAATCTCCGCCATTATTGCAGGGTGCTTTGTGGCTTCGGCAAGAGTCAACTTCTTCTCGATGCCGTTGTTTTGGGCCCAAACTGGAACCATATCTGGATCGAGCGAAATAAGTGCCGAGATGAATGGCTTGGAATCACCAATTACTACGACTTGGCCCACAAGTGGGTGAGCCCGCAGTGGGTCTTCAATTGGAGCTGGGGCAACATTCTTACCTCCAGCGGTCACGAGCATTTCCTTCTTACGGCCGGTGATGGTTAGGAAGCCATCCTCATCCAGTTCTCCAAGATCGCCGGTTCGGAACCAGTCATCCGTGAATGCTTCTCTTGTCGCAGCCTCGTTGCGCCAGTAGCCGCGCATGCAGTTGATGCCTCGAAGCCAGACTTCGCCATCGTCAGCAATCTTGATTCCGGTGCCAGGAAGTGCGCGTCCTACCTTGCCGATTTTCTGCCAGACAACACGTCCGATGACGGCGGCTGCGGCTGTTTCAGTCAGGCCGTAGCCCTCTAGAACAATTAGACCGATACCGCGATAAAAGTGTCCGAGCCTTGCTCCCAGTGGCGCCCCGCCTGAAATAGCGTATTTCACGTCGCCACCCATTGCGGCTCGTATCTTGGTGTAAACAAGGCGGTCAAAGAGTTTGTGCTTGATCTTTAGACCGAGAGCTGGACCAGATTTGCTGTCCAGTGCCATGGAGTACTGGACAGCAACCTCGGCAGCAGATCGGAAGATCTTGCCCTTGCCACCAGTTTCTGCCTTGAGTTCCGCTGCGTTATAAATCTTTTCAAACACCCTGGGTACCGCCAAAATGAAAGTTGGCTTGAATACTGGGAGAACTTGTGCCACTAGTCGAGAGTCACTCAGGTGACCCACTCGAATTCCGGAATGAAGACACAGGACCGAGACGTATCTGGCCAGGATATGAGCGAGAGGAAGGAAGATAAGTGAAGACTGCTTGTCATTCGCAATTTCCGGAATTCCCGCGGCACAATTTTTTGCGTGGTCTACGAAGCTCTTATGAGTTAGCTCACAGCCCTTCGGGTTTCCGGTTGTACCAGATGTGTACACGATGGTGGCAAGGGCGGTGAGGTTCGCACTGGAGCGCGCCTTTTCCAATTGATCATCACTAATTTTTTTACCGTCTTCGTGAAGCCCGGAGAAATCTTTCGAGTCAATGCGCCAAACGTGCTCTACTTTTTTCAGGTTCGCTTTGATTTGATTGAAGCGTTCTAGGTGCTCTTCGTCTTCGATGAACAGTGCGATTGAATCAGAGTCGGTAAGTATCCATTCGATCTGGCTGGATGCTGAGCTCTCGTAAATCGGAACGCCTACCGCACCCGCGAACCAAATCGCAAAATCGATCATGGTCCATTCGTAGCGAGTGCGAGACATGATTGCTACTGCGTCTCCAGGCTTTATGCCCTGCGAAATGAGGCCTTTGGCCAGTGACTTTACTTCATCCAGGAATTCTTGAGAGCTGACGTTTCTCCAACCACCGTCTGGGCTCTGACGACTAAACAGCGGATGAGCCGGGTTTATCGCCACTCGTTCCAGAAGTAAATCGCTGCAATTCAGGCTCGGGTCGGTGTTGACCTTTATGGGAACGTCGTAAAACTTCATCGTGCCTCCCTGTTTTGAGATATCCATACTTTATTCTCTTTTCTTGTTCTCTTTATCCCAGATGGCAAAGTCCTTTCACTTAGCTTTGGCTTTTTTTCTTAGCACCTACCCCTAAAATTTAGGTCTCAACCAACCCTTTCAGCCAACCAAGGAGTTACGAGCTTGCTCAGCATTGGAATAGACATCGGCGGCACCAAAATACTGGGAGCAATTGTCGATGACAACGGATTGGTCTTAACACAAAAGAGAGTTTCCTCGCCGGCTAAGGATCCCGATCAAATGCTGAACGCGGTGGTTGAACTGATTCAGGTACTTTTTGCGTCCGCAGATTCTGAGGTGGCATCCGTTGGCGTTGCGGCAGCTGGTTTTATCGATGCGAATCAATCGACTGTTTTGTACTCGCCTAATTTGAGTTGGAGAAATGAACCACTGCGCGAACGCCTAGAGGAAAGCATTCAGCGGAACGTGGTGATCGAGAATGACGCGAATGCCGCCGGTTGGGCAGAATATCGCTTTGGCGCAGGCAAGGGTTCCAAGGATATGGTCATGCTTACTCTTGGCACCGGAGTCGGTGGCGCGATTATATCCGATGGCGCCATCAGGCGAGGCGGCTTTGGCATCGCTGGAGAACTTGGGCATATCAGAGTTGTAAGGGGCGGCAAACAGTGCGGTTGCGGTAGAAACGGTTGCGTCGAGCAGTACGCCTCCGGCACTGCGCTTCTTGAAGCCGCTCGAAGATTAAGAATGAGCAATGATCCAGCTGGAAAGTTGCTCGCAACCCTACAGGCCGATTCTCAAGAGTTATCCGGAGAGCATGTTCGACAGGCTCTTGTTGCCAGAGATCCCGGGACACTTGGGCTTCTGAGAGAAGTTGGTGCATATCTTGGCGAGGCCATGGGCAGCATCACTGCAGCCCTGGACCCAGAGGTGTATGTCATAGGTGGAGGCCTGTCCGAAGCCGGAGAGTTACTTCTAGAGCCGATTCGAGAAAGCTTTCTTCGAGAATTACCAGCAAAGGGTTTTCGACCGGTGGCAAAAATTCTGGCTGCGTCTTTTTCTAATCAGGCCGGAGTG
>Ga0307969_1001528_pt1 | contig 11254 bp, 10 predicted proteins | sample OrgLakmetagen710_FD_201841 | JGI IMG/M metagenome (GOLD analysis project Ga0307969, IMG submission 201841) | Saline water microbial communities from Organic Lake, Antarctica - #710 | ecosystem: Environmental > Aquatic > Non-marine Saline and Alkaline > Saline | place: Antarctica: Organic Lake... | reverse complement strand
GATTTTTAATATTTCGGGCAATGTGGAACTCTTGCTTTAGTATACCATTAATCCTTTCTGCAATAGCATTTTCATAAGGGTCATACTTTTCTGTCATACTAGCTTTTATGTTGTTGTTTCCTAGCAAAGCCTGGTAGTCATTTGAGCAGTATTGTAATCCTCTATCTGAATGATGGATTAAGGGTTCTTCTTCGCTATCCCTATTATTCAAGGCCATTTCCAAAGCTTGTAACGAGCCGTCAACAGCTAGACTTTCACAAACATTGTAACCCATTACTTTTTTAGAATACGCATCTGTAATCAGTGCTAGATAGGATGGATTTGTTCTTGTTCCTACATAGGTAATATCGCTTACCCATATTTGTTCTGGTCTGTTTATATCAAGGCTACTAACTATATTCTTATGTTTTCTAAATCTATGGTGTGAATCAGTGGTTACATGATAGCTTCTTTTAGGTTTTATAAGCAGATGATTGGCTTTAAGTATTCTAAAGAGCTTGTCCCTTCCCACCTTCAACATTGATAATTCCATTTTGAGCATATGATATAATTTTCTTGTACCCAGCTTGGGCATGATATTACGAACTCCACGCACCAAGGTTATGACTTGTTGTGTAATGGACTGTTTATCGGCTTTTGATTTCAGTGCTCTATAGTAGACTTGTCTGTTCAGCCCGAGTAAATCACAGGTAGAAACTAACGTTTCTTTGTGTTCTTCTTTATAGTCTTGGATAACTCGGGCGTGTAGTTTTTTCTTATCTGAATATCATATTCCTTCTCAGCCATATCAACCAACATATCGAAGGTGATGACTTTTTTATCGGCTCGCTCTGCCAGATGCTCTGCTCTCGCCTTTTGTTTCTCAAGAAGCTTGACCTTAGCCTCTAACTCAAGTATTTTTGTTCTGGAGTCTTTACCATAGTAATTGGTAATTGATTTTCCCAATCAAAGTTACCATATTTTCTGAGCCATTCTCTAATAGTAGATTTTGCTTGTATTCCATATTTAAGACAAGCTTCAGTTCTACTTAATTCACCAAGTTCCATTTCTTGAACCACTTGGAGTTTAAAAGAAACGGAGTAATCTTTTTGGGTACGCTTCACGTAACCCGCTTTTTCTGAGGTTTTCATTACACTGAGGTTTTAGTGTATCGCTATTTTAGGACGTGACCTGATTAACATTTTAAAAACCCTCCAGCTGCGCTCGAGGGTTTTTTGATTACAGACAGTTTACCAATCAAAGTACATAGCTACGGTTAAATTATGGTAGCTCTTAAAATAAATCCAGTTATATTGTATTCAAATTTAGAATCATGGAAAATTACTCTTTCCTGTACAGATCATTGATGTATACGCATCTGATCACGGTAATACCATGTGTTTTCGTAGGAGGATACCTGCTATTATTCAGTAAGGGAACTAAATGGCACAGATCATTAGGTAAGTATTATATGGTTTCCATGCTCATTACCGCTACTGTTTCTCTATTTATGCCTGCGATGGTAGGACCTCAGGTTCTAGGACATTTCGGGTGGATTCATTTGTTTAGTTTTTTGACACTTTGGTCAGTTCCTACAGCTTATATAGCGATTAAAAAAGGCCAAGTAAAAAAACACAAAATTAAAATGATACTGCTCTACATTGGTGCATTAATGATTGCTGGCGGCTTTACCTTCGTTCCAGGACGTTATATGTATGAAGTATTTTTTGGATAGGTTTTTTATTCTCGCTTTCTGTGGTATTTTAAAACAGAAGTTGATGCCGTACTTGATTCTGTACTAAAGAGATCACACCAACAATTTAACACATAAAAAAAGGGAAAACTTTGGCAGTATTCCCTTTTTAAATATGGATACTAGAATGGTTATTCTGCCTTAACAGGATACCAGTCCATAAGGGTTACCTTAATATCACTATTGGTATCTTCAATCATTTGCTTGAATTTTTCTACATCTTGAAACCCTTCTGTACCCCTGTAGTGATAAGGGATTACCTGCTTAGGCTGAAACTCAAGAACAGCATTTGCCGCTTGGTCGATATCCATCGTGTAAGGTAAGTTCATACATAAAAATGCTTTGTCTATATTCTTTAAGGCTCTCATCTCAGGAATATCCTCTGTATCTCCAGAGATGTAAACACGATAACCATTTTTCTCTAATACATATCCATTTCCTCCTCCTTTAACATGCATCTCTAATCTACCTTCGGTAAGGTTGTACATAGGGATAGCTGTTATATCTATTCCTAAAATAGTTTTAGTTTCGCCGTTATTAATAATGTTAGAAGGTTTAAAACCTACCATCTTATCAGCTACAGCTTGTGGAGTAATTATCTTACTATCTCCTTTTACGGCAGCAAGCGTTTCCTCATCTAAGTGATCATAATGTACATCTGTAATCAAAGTTAGATCAGCTGCAGGCATACCTTCAAAAGCAGCAACTCCGCCTGTAGGATCTACATAAATAATCTGACCGTTCCAGTCCATTACAAATGTCGCGTGAGATAGAGGCGTTACTTTTATATTGTTAGGCTCTGGCAATGTTTGCTCTTCTATTGTTTCGGTAGTGGATAGTTCTTCTTCTACAGTCTCCCCCTTGTTGTCTTTACAAGAAATAGTCATCATAGAAATAGCAAATAAGGCAATAAATACTTTTTTCATTTCATTTCATTTTAGGTGTGTTCAAATTTACATTCTACTACTTTCATTTCGTACAAAATAAAATTAAAGTTACGTAATTAAGAAATAAAACCCTGAATAGCAAAATGTTAAATACACTTCAAAAACTTTAAGTTTAAATAGACAACCTTCTCCTAACACCATTTTGTCTGACAGCTAACACAATTGTAAAACAAGCATCATATTAAATTTCCAAAATTACAGCGTCTTAGAAATAGCTTTGTAACAACTAAAAAACATAAAAATGAAATCAAATTACCTCCTTTTTGCAGCAGCTGGAATGCTAGCTATAACTGCTTGTAATGATGAAGAGTCCCTAAGAACAAATCCACAAGCTGATGAAGTTGTTCTTAGAGCACACTCTACAACCCCTAACTTTTTAAAAACAACAGCTGAATTTTCTTCTGTAAATGTGTACCCTATTCTTTCGAGTGCAGACCAGCTGATAGAAACACCTGAATTCGTTTATGGCTCCATGGCAGATGGATGTGGATTGATCTACAATACGGATCAGGAAAACTACACGCTTATCAATAACATCGAGGCAGATTATTCTATCGCACGCATTACACTAGATAAAACCTTCAAACCAGTTGCAGGTGAATACATCCTTAATGCACAAGCTACAGGATCTACCGCACAATGTTCTGGTTCTTTAATTACTCCAGAAGAGCACGGCTTCGGACCCTTATACCTCTCAGGTGGAGAATGGGGCGGCGCTTCAAAAGGAGTTTTTGCAACAGAAGTTACCAAACATAGCTCCTCAAGAATGTTTCCAGAAATGCTTACCGCAATGGGACAATGGAGTACAGAGAACGCAGTCGCCATAGGAAAAAATGCCTATGATGATAAAACAGTTGTATTTATAGGAGATGATGATTCTGATAATAGTATTCCTTCTGGACAGCTAGGAATGTACGTTGGAGATCGTGGAGATCTTTACAATGGTAATCTTTATGGACTTAAGGTAACAGCGGCTGGGATTAACTTTGAAATGGATATGCAAGAAGGACAGTCTTATGATGCAGAGTTTGTACAGCTTAATGAGAGGAATATAGACTTACTGGATGCAGAGGCTAAAACTAAAGGTGTCATGGGATTCTCTAGGCTGGAAGATATCGACTGGAGACGTGGAGACGATAATAACCAAAGAGAAGTTTACTTTGCAGTAACTGGCCGTCAGAGAGCTGCATTAGTCGGTAAAGGTTCTCAATATGGTCGCATTTACAAAGTAGAATTAAATGAAACAGACCCTACTGGACCTGCTAAAATCACTTGTGTTCTTGACGGCGATAAAATAGGTGGCAAAGCATGGGGATTTCACAGTCCTGATAATATTCTAGTCACTACCAACTATGCTTACATTCAAGAGGATCCCAATGGCTATTTTGATGATGCTGTTAGAACTCATTATGCAAGATTGTATCAATACAACCTAAATACTGGCGTATTGAAAACCGTTCTAGAATGCGACCAAGTAAGTGCGGCTGCCGCTGGAATAGGAAGTGAGACCAGCATTTGGGAAATCACAGGAATGATAGACGTTTCTAATCAAGTAGGAATAGACGGGACATTTATGGTTATAACACAAAATCACGGTTGGGAACCTGCAGACGGTAGTGCATTCTCTGATCCTAACGCCGTAGGTGATGTTACAAGTAGCCGTAAAGAAGGAAGTATGATGTACGTTTTAACCGGGCTAGACCGATAAGATGGGTTTACTGACCTCCACTTTATTAAAGAAGACCTGTTTGATTACAGGTCTTCTTTTGCTACTGATCTCTTGTAAACAGGAACAGAAAGAATATGTTGAACAAATAGATCTACAACCGTCTTCTGCACTCCAGAATATGTATCTAAATGATCTGCAAAATTGTGCCAATTATATAGATTCTTTAACCCTAACTTCCCATATCGACAGCCTGAGGGATTATTTCAAAAAAGCACGCACAGCGTTTAAAAAAATAGAGCCTGTACTGTCTTTTAATGATCTAAACAACTACAACTTTCTGAATGCACCTAATATTCTTAAAGTAGAGGAAGAAGATCTTACAGATATTAAAATAAATGAACCCTGTAGCTTTCAGACCTTAGAAGAAAACCTTTTCAGCGATACACCAGAAATTGCATCTGTGCAGAAAATAGCTGGTAAAATTCATTCGAGATTGCTGGTTCTTTTAAGAAATACAGACTTAGCATTTTTTAAGCCCTACCATGTTCTTTGGCTGGTTCGCAAGCAATTCATACGCACCGCCACTGCAGGAGTTACCGGTTTTGATTCTCCTGTTTTAGAAAGTAGTTTGATGGATGCGGTTACTGCTTTCGCGAAAGCGGAGCAAATACTAGAGCTCTACGACCATAAGTTTACGAATAGCCAGCTCCAATTATCTTGGAAAGAAAAATTTAGACAATCAAAACAGTTTTTAAAGAATAGCAACTTTGAAGATTTCAATAGGTATGAGTTTATTAAGTCTCATATCGATCCAATGCTTGTTTTGTGGAACGACACTGCAAAAGACTGGAACGTAGCATTCCCTTTACAGATGGCCATGGATAATAATGCTTCCAGTTTGTTTTCTAAAGAAGCATTATCACTAGATTTTTTTGCAGACCAAAAAGTAACACCGCTTACAGAAGAAAAAATTGCCTTAGGAAAACGCTTGTTTAATGACCCGCAACTTTCCACTTCTCAAACGATTAGTTGCTCTACCTGTCATAAAAGTGAGCTGGCATTTACCGATGGACTTGTTACCTCTTCTGGATTAAATCGCAACAGTCCAAGTCTTACTTATAGTGCTTACCAACAAGGTTTTTTTTATGACAAAAGAGCTGGTAGTTTAGAAGGTCAGATCGTTTCGGTTATTAATAACTCACAGGAATTCCATTCTGATCTTAAAAGATTTTCAGCACATATTGATACAGATGTTACCTACATCAAGGACTTTAAAAAAGCCTATGCTACTCCTATCAATCAGCATACGATAAGAACTGCCATTGCAGATTATGTGCGCAGTCTTAATTATTGGAATTCAAAATGGGATCGCAATATTAGAAATGAGATCAACACGTTAACGGCTTCAGAAATTAACGGATTTAATCTTTTCAATGGTAAAGCAAAATGTGCTACCTGCCATTTTGCACCTGTTTTTAATGGTACTGTACCACCAGATTTCATGGAAACAGAAATGGAACATATAGGAGTACCCCAAATAGCCACGACAGAAAATGCGACCATCGATCCTGATTTAGGAAGGTTTGAACTTTTTAAAACAGATAATAGAAAACACTTCTTTAAAACACCTAGCATAAGAAATATAGCGCTTACCGCTCCTTATATGCATAACGGAGCCTATAAAACGCTGGAAGAAGTCATAGAGTTTTATAACTTAGGTGGTGGTTACGGTATAGGAATAACAGATCAAGAGTTCCAGACATTACCACCAGATTCCTTACACTTAACAACTCCAGAAAAAACAGACCTTATCAACTTTATGAAAACACTTACAGATGAAGCGTTTTTAAAAAAGGAATATACTGAAAATTAGAGGTGTATTTAGCTCCTCTTAAAGCGCATCTTTTACCAGTGCGCTTTTTTACTTTCTTGTATATTTCTAGGATATAGCCTCCAGACATATAGCTCTTAGATTGATACCATTTTAGCATTCAAATGTTGCGTATAAATCGTTTCTTTTTACCTTTCTTATTCGTTAAAAAATAATTCCATGACACAAGCTAAGCAATTATTTTTCGCCTCCATAAACATAAAAAAAATCATTTTACTTCTAAGCTATTCACAAACTAAATTGGTTTTATTTAGTCTTTCTTTTGACTTTTCTCAACCTTAAAATTCTCAAAATCATAGAAAATCTACATTTATTGCGTATGATAAAAAGCCAAATAAAAGCCCAGACAAACGATCAAAGCAATAACAGATCGCCACATATATTTCTTTTGTACGTCTTTGATAAATAGCTTACCTAATTCTGAGGAGCGCTCTTTTCTGTCCCTCTTTTGAAATTCCTTTCTAAAAGAGGATAAGTTCTTAAGCGCAAACAGCAACCAAAAAATAATCAGAAAAACAGGAAGAAAAGTAAACTGCCAGCTCATAAATTAAGGAAGACCATTAACTAAAGTTGCCAGTGCTTTACCTACTTGATTTTCATACCCATAACGAGGTGCTGCCTCACAAATATGAATGTATTTAGGGAATTGACGCGCTTTTTTGAGAATTTCATTCATCATACGCCTCAGTTCTTGAAAGGAGTAACCCAATGGCGCTTGCGCACTAGAAGGAAAATGAGCCACCACATCCATATCTATTTCTAGCGCAAAATTGGTCGTATCGACATGCTTTATAGCTTTTAGAACTTCTTGTTGAAGTTTAAAATCTTCAAAATCATAGGAACTGTAATCTATCGCATCACTTTGCGCGATCAGATCAATCATCGGTTGACTCAAGTAATTTTTTTGTATTCCTATCATATAATAGTTTTTCAAGTACCCTTCTTGAATCGCATAGCGAAAACCATTGCCACTATGTCTTGCTTTTGCAGCTCTTAAATCAGTATGTGCATCTATATTGATACAATCTACTGGAACAGAATAACCACTAGCTCTCAATAGCGGATAACTGTTATTATGACCACCGCCTATGACTATAGGTGTTTTTCCTGCTGCTATAATTAAAGAGGCGATTTCACTTACCCGTTGATCCAGCAATATTACTAGATCACTTAATTGCTTTCTATCCTTATGAGAAGATGCTGCTAAATTTTGAGCCTGCAGCATTAAATCTTCTGTATAAACCGTTCCCAAAACACAAAATCGCCTTCCATCATTTAAAGAAGTCTGTTGTAAACTTAAAAAAGATTTTAAAAAGGACTCCCAAGCTTCACTCGCTCCTGCCCTACCCAGATTAGCACGTACCCCAATATCTTCAGGAATACCTAGAATAAGGTATTTTGCCTTTAATTTAGAAAGTTTCTTTAAATCTTCACAAACTTCCATGGACTGCGCAAAGCAAACTGCCTCATCTTCCAATGTTGAAAGGCCTTCTTTATTTAAATCATACCGATGAGAAACGTAATGCTCTCGTTTTTGGTTTGTAAATAGTTTAAAATGCTCCTTCATATCTTTCTAAATAAATTGACCATCAACAACAACTTGATCGATAATAACCCGTCCGAAATTATAGGGTATAGCAGCAATACTCTCTATATTTTTAAAAATCATAAGATTAGCTTTTTTACCTTTAGTGATACTTCCTAGTTCTTCTTGAAGTTCTAATGCATGAGCAGCATTTACCGTAAGCGCATTAAAAGCACGTTGTGGTGTCATCTTCATTTTTATACAAGCCAAAGAAAAAACAAAGTTTAAATTACCTGAAGGCGTACTTCCCGGATTGTAGTCACTTGCCAAAGACACGGCGATATCCCGATCTATCATTTCATTCACTGGCGCATAATCAAGTCCCAGAAAGAAAGAACAACTAGGTAAGGCAGTTGCAATGGTTTTTGAACTTGATAAGGCAGTAAAATCTGAGGCGTCCATAACTTCGAGATGATCTACACTTACCGCTCCAGCTGTTACCGCTGCTTCTACCGCTCCTATAGAGTTGAACTGATTCACATGTACTTTTGTTTTAAGCCCATAAGCACTTCCTGCTTCTATAATACGCAGCATCTCCTTAACTGTAAAATAATTTTGCTCACAAAAAACATCTATATAATCGGCAAGATGTTCTTCTGCTATTTTAGGTAACATCTCCTCTATAATGAGTTTGATATAAGCTTCCCGATCCTCCTTGTATTTCAATGGAAAAGCATGTGCTCCTAGAAAAGTTGACTTTATTGGGATTTTATGATGGTTATTTGTTCCGCTTTCGCGCAAGCGAGATACCACTCTTAGTATTTTTAATTCGCTTTCTAGATTTAGTCCATAGCCACTCTTTATTTCTATGGCTGTAGTACCTTGGGCAACCACTTGGTCCAGTCGCGATCGCGCTTGTTCAAACAGCTCCTCTTCGGTCATTTTTTCTAAAGCAGCGGCACTATTTAATATACCTCCACCTCTAGCGGCAATTTCTTCATAGGAAAGTCCGTGAATCCTATCCTCAAACTCCTTCTCACGAGTACTTGCAAAAACCAGATGCGTATGACTATCGACATAACCTGGCGTGATGATCTGACCGGTACAATCATAGACCTCCTCGGCAGGATGAGGATGGTAATTATCCATACTGCCGTAATCTTTAATCAGACCATCTTCCAACCACAAATAGGCGTTTTTAATCGATGGCAGTTCATCCATTTGACGGCCACGTAATGGTTGATCTGTTTGTTCCCTGACTTGAACTAATTCCCTAATATTTGTAAAAAGCTTGCTCATACCGTGAAGATAATTAACTCCTGAACAATAAACGGAAATTTAAGACGAGCATTTGATGGAGGGTGGCACCTGTTTTATTTCACATTTAATTTACTTTTAATCCTTACAATCTTACTAATTTCGGCAATATGAAAGAAAATAGAAATCCCAACTACGTTTGTGTGCATGCAGGACAGTTAAAAGATGAAGTTTATGGCGGTGCAACGGCCCCTATTTACACATCCACTGCTTATGATTACAGAGGCGAAGGAACCAATTTATATCCGCGTTATTTTAATACTCCTAATCAAGTGGCTCTTGGTAAAAAGATGGCGGCATTAGAACATACGGAAGCTGGAATGATATTCGGTAGTGGGATGGCAGCTATTAGTGCCGTATTTATGGCTTTTCTTAAAACTGGAGATCACGTCATCATGCAGCGGGCTATTTACGGTGGTACTGCTCATTTTGCAGCGGCAGAGTTTGAAAATGTAGGTATTCAATACACCATGATCGAGCATGTGGATCAAGAAAGTCTGGAAGCAAGTTTGAAGCCTAATACTAAGATGGTGTACATAGAAACACCTAGCAACCCATTGTTAGAGGTTACAGATATGGCTTTGGTTTCCGCTTTCGCGAAAGCGAATTCCTTAACAACCGCAATAGATAACACATTTGCCTCCCCTATCAACCAGACTCCTGCCGATTTTGGAATTGATATCGTCATACACAGTGCGACTAAATATTTAGGCGGTCACAGCGATATTTGTGCAGGTACGGTAAGTTGTAGCCAAGTGCATATGGATAGACTCTGGAAAACTGCCAAGAATTATGGCGGTAGCTTAAGTGATCAAACGGTATGGCTGTTAGAAAGAAGTATCAAGACTCTAGCTTTAAGAGTAAAGGCACAATCTAAAAACGCTAAAAAACTAGCTAAATTTTTAGATCAACATCCAGACATTAAAAAAGTAAATTATCCGGGGTTAAAATCGCATCCACAACACCAACTCGCTAAAAAGCAAATGAATGCCTACAGTGGTATGATGTCCTTTGAACTTAAAAAACACATCAATTACACCACTTTCTTAGAAGAACTAGAAGTGATTATGCCTGCCTTAAGTCTTGCAGGTGTAGAAAGTACTATTCTAGCACCTAGTACCACTTCACACAGCCTGCTGACTCCTGAAGAAAGAGAAGAACAAGGTATTTCTGATGGCTTATTAAGGTTTTCTGTAGGTATTGAAGAACCAGAAATTCTTATCGCTGATTTAGAAAATGCGATTGGAAAAAGTCGTAAAAAAAACTAATATGAAATTAGACATACTTGCCGTAGGAGCGCATCCAGACGATATAGAATTGAGTTGTGCAGGAGTTTTACTGAAAGAACAGTCTTTAGGTAAAACAACTGGTGTTCTAGATTTAACTAGAGGCGAGTTGGGCTCCAGAGGCAGTGCAGAAATAAGAGATCAAGAAGCAGCTGCGGCGGCAAAAATCCTTAAACTTTCTGTTAGAGAAAATCTAGCCTTTAAAGATGGTTTTCTAGTAAATGATGAGGTGCATCAACTAGAAGTTGTCAAAATGATCAGGAAGTACCGCCCAGAAATAGTTTTGTGCAACGCTATTAAAGACCGACACCCAGATCATGCAAAGGCATCTGAGTTGACAAGTGTCAGCTGTTTTCTCTCTGGTCTGAAACGTATAGAAACTAGTTTAGACGGGGAAATTCAAGAACCTTGGAAACCCAAACAGGTGTATCATTACATACAATGGCTGGATATAGCGCCTGATTTTGTGGTGGACATTACTGGTTTTATAGATGATAAAATGGCAGCAGTACAGGCTTACGGAACCCAATTCTATCAGCCTGGAGATAAAGGTCCTCAAACACCTATCAACTCAAAAAACTTTTTAGAATCTATAAAATACCGCAGTGCCAACTACGGCAGACTTATAGGAACGGAACATGCTGAGGGCTTTACGAGCGAGCGACATCCGGCTGTAAAGAGTATTTTTGATTTGATTTAAATAAATTGAAAAAAAACTAATATTTTACACCCAGTTTTCAGAATTATATTAAATTAGCATTCGCTAAAGGCGAGTGGTTGAATTCTTGAGATCCACTTAAATAAAACTCACATCGATATGGTGATTGTAGCTCAGTTGGTTAGAGCGCTGGTTTGTGGTGCCGGAAGTCGCGGGTTCGAGTCCCGTC
>Ga0307969_1001432_pt1 | contig 11792 bp, 11 predicted proteins | sample OrgLakmetagen710_FD_201841 | JGI IMG/M metagenome (GOLD analysis project Ga0307969, IMG submission 201841) | Saline water microbial communities from Organic Lake, Antarctica - #710 | ecosystem: Environmental > Aquatic > Non-marine Saline and Alkaline > Saline | place: Antarctica: Organic Lake... | reverse complement strand
GGGACCTGGGGTTCCATGTCACAGTCTCAACACGGAGAGTGTGGACACGTAGCCGAAAACGGGCAACATTGCGAATGACATCTCGTGGGAGGTCAAGGAACATGTATTTGGGAAGGCTGTAAGGAGAATAAGTCATCACAGCCTTTCTTGGGGGCAGTGCACACCATCTATTGTATGTAAAAATTTTGCTGTTGCGCGCACGTGGGTGACCATCTGAATGAGGTGTCCAAAAATCCAAGTGTCTCTCTCTGAGGTCCACGACAAAACGGCCAATGTCAATTGGTTCACAGCTCTGCAGCTTTTGTTTGAACATGTATTCTTGAACCAAGCCAGTCATGGCTGAGAAGACGTGTGAATACCAGCAGTCATCAGACCTGGAATTGAGCCGCATGTCTGCATGAAGAACTTTTTTGGCAGTGGTGCTATTGCATTGAGTCAGAGAATTGTAGAGGCGTAATGTAGCACGAAACCAATTGAATTGTAAGGGCTCGAGGCCGCACTCACGCATGACGCACCAAGAAGGAGTGGTGTCCCTGACCCCAAGGATTCTTTTCAACACTGTCAGTAGCCACTTCTGAACGGGGTTGTCCATCTCTCTGCCCTGTTGTAAGAAAGGTGTGGACCAAATCTGACTAGCATACATGCCAGCAGGAATGGCATAAGTTTTGAGAAGCCATATGTGAGCATGCAGCCGGTTGGAAAGGCCGTGTTCTTGAACGAATTTCTTGACCCTCAAAGTACAAGCCGTGAAAGGTCTCACCGCTGCATCAGCTGCAGTATTCAGATTGATGCCTTTGTCACATAGCATGCCCAGGTACTTAAACTCATTGGTGTAGGGGAGTGGAGTGCCATCATAATATAGAGTAGGCAAGTCATCAGACCTGGAATTGAAGCACATCACCTCGGATTTCTGCGTATTCACGGTCAAGGATTTCCTGTTCGCATAGGATCTGAGCTTGTTGAGCATGGTCTGCAGTTGGTCATGGGCATTGGACAAAAGGGAAAGGTCGTCAGCAAACAACAACTCTGGCACTGTGAAATTAGGAATGCCCGTGAGTGCGCCCTGTACCCCCTCAACCACATTGTCAACATCGTTCAAGTAGATTGAAAAAAGCAGAGGGGAGAGGGGGCAACCTTGTTTGACACCAAACTCTGGTTGCACACTTGCTTGCTTGTCCCCGTCCAGCAGTGTGTATTCATCTGTGTGATACAAGTCTTGAAGGATGGAGAGTAATTGATGAGGCATGTGGCAGCGGCGCATGTGTTCCCACAGCTTGTCCCTGGGTATGGAATCGTATGCCTTTTTGAAATCGATGAAGGCAACGTATAGACGTGAAGTGGTTGATTGTAATTTCTGGGCTGCGTCCTTTAAGTGCCTCAAAATGAACAGGGGCTGGAGTGTGCTTCTGCCCGGGAAGAAACCAAACTGGAAATCAGGGATCTTGTTGTGCTGAACACACCAATCTTGGATGATGGAGCGCAGGACATTTGCGTAAAGTCGGTACAGGGTGCCACTCACAGCAATCATTCTGTAGTTGCTTGGGTTGATCACTGGACCCTTCTCTCGAAAGAGGAATAGGCACCAATTTATAAACAAATCCAGCATATTCTTTCCTGAGCTCGCACAGCAAATCCCATGTGCGATAAACTAGAGCATGTTTTTCAGCCTGTACATAATTGCACTCACCCTTATCACAAACAAAATGAAGGTTAGATTACATAGCCATATCTGCCTATACGAGGGCAGCTCAGCTGAAACAAAAAAGTTTGCATCCAGACCAAAGGCAAAAAGCGAAGTAAGTGTACCGAAGTAGCAAGCAAGAATGTCTACAAGCCAAATTAGCATGCTCTTGCCATAAACATAAGTTACATAGAGTAAACGCCTTTAGCCCGAAACTCTGGCCACTCGGCAACTGATAAAGGTTAAAAAATCCTACCGGCTATGAAACTGTACCAAACATTACCAAAAAGTAAAATGGTTTAACCAACAAATTGTCACAAATCTGCCTGAGTCGCAGCCTAAGCTAATGTTAAGTCTCACATTGTTCTGATTAAGGAAGTCATTCATATCCTGATATGACGGAATGTTGAAAGGAAGCAAACCATCTCAAACCCAGAAAAGACCTGCAAAGGCAAGGATTCATGTCCAAACAAGTCAGCATATTATTTTCTAAGCTCATTTGCAGTTGACCTTAACAACTCCAGACTTCAGTGTCAAGCGCGTCACCTCCACCAACTTGGGCACGTGCGAGCCACTAGGCTCATTGCTTGGCAGGAGTGTGCTGAGTCAGTCTAAGCCTTACAGCCACGTCTCTCCCTGCCCCAACCCCTCCCCAACAGCTACTACTCTGGCGCTCTAGCTCCGCAGCCGTGTTCAAAAGGTTTGGCGGCTGGAGTGAGAGAATATGTGAAAGGAGCTGTGGTGGCGGCTCCTCCAGCATGGGTGGTAGGTGGGGGTGGTCATGGGTGGACTTGGCCAATAGGCGTGGGTTGCCGCTGTGGTTGGGCCCCGGCTAGTACAGCACCCTCCAGCATCTGCTCGTTCCAGCTTAGGGAGCATGTGTTGTGGGGGTGCAGCAGTGCGCAAGTAGTGCGGAGCATCATTCAATTCAACCTACCGGAGGGAGTGAGCCTGCTTCCCAAGCATCTTTGGCTTTTGGATCCCCCGCGTGATAGCCTTAGCCAAGAGGTTTGGTACGTGGTGGGCTTAGCCTCACTTGGTGTGTTGCTTAGAGCAAAGTGGTTGTTGGACAAGGGGGGCTTAGATTTAGTTCGTTATTGGATCCCCTCTTTGCTTGGGGTTGCCTTAGATGGTTTTGCCTCCTCTCAAGGGCCCAGCTTCAGTTTAGGCGCTAGCCTCAGTTCTGACCACCCCTTCTTGTATAGTAGGCAAGGAGGGTTAGTTGTTTGCTCCCTTCATGTTCCACAACCTAGCTGGGTATTTTCAAGATCACCTAGCTTAGGGGCCTTCAGGCCGAGCGTTGGTTTCTCAACTCTTCCTTTAAGCCAGGGTTGCATGCTACGGATACGCTACGCTACGCTACAGATACACTACGGTCCTTCAAAAAGTAGCAAACCTTGACTTTTTTTTTTATTCTTCATTGCTCCAACATGTCTAACTGCCATCCTGGTATAAAAACATGAATTTATGGCTAGCTTTGAGCATTTTAACTTAATTTTTTATCACGTGAGATCAGATGTATGCATCCACACCTTTTTGGTAGCTTGCTGCTTTTACTTTGGCTGGCTGAGTCGAGCAAGCAAAGTAGCCGCCCCCTTGGATGACGGCCTTTTTCCCTAACTTTGCAATACTGTTATCTTAATTGATTATGGACCAATACTTCTTTTGTATCTTTGAGCTAAGATCACCTAGACATTGAGCTGAGATCACATGGCTTCTTTATTTTCTTAGTTGCTGTTTTTACTTAATTGCCTGGTAGCCAATAGGTCTAAAAAATAGCCCCGTGACAGATATTATTAGTGCTCATGCAAAAGACAACAAGTCCATTGAACGCAATCGCCGTGCAATAAGGAAAGATTAAATGCTTTTGACCTACTACTTAACCACCGCTAGTGCAGCCCATCATGACATTGCCTTTCTTGAGGGCATGCGAACGCGCCCTGACTGAGACACAGAAGCAGCTCCTCCCTCTACTTGCAGGACCAGGCTTGGCTGCTCACACACCTCTGGCTGCCAATCCTCCAGGTCCTCCTCGCTACCCATCTCCTCCACCTCCACCTCCACCTCCTCCTCGCATCCCACACCCATACCCCCCATGCCTCCCTCTCCCTCTCCCTCATCACTTCCTAACTCCTCCCCCTTGCTCTCGCTGATATCAACCACCTCCTCATCCTCAAAGGTAGGCTGGCTGTCGTTGTCCTCTTCCTCTGCTCCCGCACCCTGCCATGCCACCATTATATCTTGGTACACAGAAGACTTGGCTTCAACCAAGAGATTCAGGTTGCTGAAGCAGTACACAAGCTTACTTGCCCGAGCGTGGCTGAGCCTGTTGCGTGCCTTGCTATGGATGGAGTTATACATGCTCCAATTGCGCTCGCTGGCAGGTGCCGATGCAGGTTGTGCAAGGACTCGCATGGCTATCTTCTGTGGGCACAGTGCAAGGAGCAGGAGATAATATGTGTTGGACCAACAATAGACTGTAAGGGCAACCACGATGTAAACACCTCACAGGCCAGACAAACATCAAGAAAGAATGGCAGGTGTTTTTCAAATCAAGGAAAAAAATTAATACCTGTTTAGGAGTCATCCGTGCAATGTTGGCTACAAATAAATCCCAGGCACATCAGGGCCTATTAGGTGCTCGCTCTGAATGCATACCACAAGGACCCAGGCTCAAACAGGCTTTGCCACCACTATTGTTAAGTAGACCATTCTGATCCAGGCACTCAGCCACTTTCAAGACTGCAAGGCACTTAGGCAAGACACCTTGTGCCCTTAAAAATAAAAGGCGCACTAAGCAACAAACCCGCAGCTCAGGGACATGGCCGCCATTGACAAGCCACTACTTCGCGCGATCTTCTTATATACAGGGTATATATATAATGTATACAGCGTATAATGTTACGTATAATTTATCGTAAAATCCTACGTTAAAACTATCAGTGTATACAGAGCGTATATACAGCGTTATGCATAAGGTTAAGTTTATCGTAGATTGTTACGTTCAACCCTGTGTATACGTATATGACAATATGGAAGTGTATAAACCCCATACAGCCTATAGATCACGTGAGGTGCGCAAATGAGCCTTGGAAAGGCGAGTTACAATAATCATTTTTAAAACCAAAACTTTGGCAAATTAGCAATCGTTTTCAATGTATTTAAACAAAAATTAATGTAAGCAATAGCAAACACTGCAAACATGGATAAAACACATTTCCTTGTGTATATGGAGAAATTATAAAAATTGATCAACATAATAAACAAATGAACACTAGTCAATGGTATAAGGAAAAAATTATGGAGGCACCCATTACTGATTCTAGTAAACAATGCTATATCTCACAAATTGTACAAGTCGAAAAAACTACTGGAACTACTTTGCATGATGTGTTGATGAATCCTGAAAAGTATATGGACTACATCCTTTAAGATAAATCTGTCAATGTCAAATGTAACTTGCTTAATGTATCAGTATGTTGTTTTACACAATCTGGGCAAAAAGAAACAAAACAACTATGTTTTGACAAGTGGTATGAAACTTATAAAAACGTTAAAGCTGAACAGACTAGGATGACAAAGTCAAATATACCTACCGAAAAACAAGCATTATGTCAATTTAAATGGTATGACATTTTGAGAACTAAAGATAAATTACCCTATGCATCACAAAATCATTTATTACTATCTATGTGCACACTTCTACCACCACACAGACAGCTACATTATGCTCAATTTAAAGTATATACCGACCCATTAGATGAACCTGCTATGGACCATAACCATTTCCATTTGTTTAACAAATGGTCGAATACTCCTTATATTTTCATTCAAGAATATAAGACGGCAAAGTACTATGCAGATTTTAATGACACACAGATACCAACACAGCTTATTGACATTGTTTCAGCATCATTTAAGAAAAAACCAAGGATTGCTATGCTTGTTCAAAATGATGGGACTACTGTATAATAGTGGAAAAGCCTTCGCTGCATACAGTAATGGCAGATTGAAAGCTATATTTGGCAATGATATGATGTCTGTCAATACATTACGACTTTCATTTGCTACTATATTAAAACAGATACCTGATATGAGTGTGGGAGAAAATGAAAAATGTATGCTTGGAACATGGGGCATTCATTGGAAAAGTCGTTAGAGTATGCTTTCTTTGATAACAAACAAAAAGCATCACAAAAAAATAGAACATACATGCGTTATCTGATAATAATGCGCTTGCGAGCCAAAGGCGAGCACACAATATAACAAAAGTTCACCACAATGAGAAAAAATCAATAATCGGTACGACTACCGTAGCAATGTTTTCTGCTGTGAGAACAGCAAGCTGGCATGGTTTGAGCCTTGAGCCACACCGCCTCATCAACAAATGGCCCATCCTTGGTCAAGTACTGGCCAAACTGCAGCATCCAGGCCACCTTCCTCAATGGGATCTCGGCCCAGAGGATCCCGAAGCAGCTCCGCCTGACCTTTCTTCCTAGAGGCGGAGGTGTCCTGCGCCTGGGCCTCCAGCTCCTTGGTTGCCTTCAGCTCTTCTGGGCTGTAGTGCTTGGTACATAGCTTGATTTGCTTTCCAGGCAGCTTCAGGATGTGTGCACGAGCCTTGGTAGGTTGGCAGGTGAAGGAGGAGCGGCAGCTTAGGCAAAGCCATTTCTTATTCTTGCCTTCACAAGATATCTTGAACAGCTCTTCATATACCTCCTAGTCCTTCATTTCATAATTATTTATAAAATTGTGTAAGGAAAGGGCTTAAGCTTAGGCACATGCCGAAGGGGCACGTCTCCTGCAGCTCTTGGAAACCCTGCCAAATTGCATAGCACTTCGTAGTGTATCACTGCGTTATGCTACGCTACGGCCACGCTACGCTACAAAAATGAAAAGTAGCACGTAGCGTGCAACCCTGCTTTAAGCGTACTTAGGCGCTTGTGCCTGTCCCTAGCGGCCTTCTTAGTGCTTGCTTCTACGGATCTGCCTCCTCTCTTGCCTCCCTCGGAGCCCTTGTTTGTAAGGCCCACTTTGTGAGCTTGTCGGCTTCTTTGTTCCCTTATTTTGCGCGTGTGTGTGTGTGTGTGTGTGTGTGTGTGTAGCCCTGAGGGACAGCAGGGACCCAACTGCTGTAATAGCTGCAAAGCCAGGATTCTATGCTCATTTCCTTGTGTACCTCAGGCAAAACATATGACATTTAATATATCAATTAATTTAATTAGAATGGCCCTCACACACGGGGGTGCATTTGAGTACAGTGAAATCACCCTTAACCAAGATGATATGAAGAAGATCGAGAAGGCAAAATGGGCCAAAGCTCGGTTTGCTGAGGAGGAGACTAAGAGCCTGACATTGCTCACCAGGGCTGACCTCTACTATGAGGGAGAACCTGAGCAGCTCAGTTTTCTCAAGAGGGTGATAACCGTGGAGAACATTGGGTTCAACAAGTTCGAGACCACGGTTAAGCTCATGACAAGGAAGGTAATTGCAGGCCTCAATCCATGCACTCCAATCCATACACTTCCAGGAGCCCTTCTGACTCTCATTTCAGCTCTTGCCCACGCACTGCACCCCTAGTCATCCACATGCACTGCACTCCAGGCGCCCTTCAACAAGAACGAGTATGTGGCTACTCGTTACCCTTGGGCTTCAAACATCGACAAGTTTTTCCCAGACTCAGCACAATGGACAACCATAGCGGTGCTGCAAAAGAAGGATGATGCCATCATTAACTTAAACAACATGCGTGACGCGGAGGACCCCTTTGCATATGCTTGAGGTGCACATGGATACTTGCTGCTACTGTTTCATGCACTCCCGATCCATAAATTTCATGTCCATGCATTTCAGAGAACCATGGATGCACATACTTGCTGCTATTGTTGTTTCATGCACATCCGTTTATGTCCACTTTCAATGCATGCCAATGCACTTCCAAATGAAGCTACTGCACATATCAACATGTCATGAAGTTAGAGAAGTGCAATAAACAACCAACCCACATCTCCAGCCACAACAGCTTTGGTGCTTTTGAACGCCGCCCAGTCTCAGTTTGTGTTGTTTAACTAGTCTTTGTATGCGGGGAAGGCCTAATAAAGGCTTCAATAGGTATGCTGTCAAGTCTGTTGGTGCTGCTGGCGCACACAGGCTAATATAATTGTTGCCAAGTGCTTTCATGCACTTCCACATGCCCATGCACTTGAAGTTAAGTGGGTGCTTATGCACCTCCTATTCATGCCCATGCACCACCCTGCAAGTTTTGCCCAAGAGTGCTTTACATTTGTTCCATGTCCTCAGGGTCCAGGACAGGACGCATGCAGCTACCACTCAAACTGCAGTACCAACTTTGATGAAGACCGTGTCACGCCCATAATCTGCTGCATGCGTTAACCTGCTGCAAGGGTAGCTACTAACGTACTAGTAAGGTTAGTTGGACACCTACTTAGCTTGTGCCAATTCTAGCTACAGCTGTAATTGGAGAACTCATGTACATATAAGAATGCAGAGTAATACCTTTGTATGAGGCTTTTATCTGTAACTCTGTATTCTGTAATGGAGTAGGCTCTCTGGAACTTAGAGAGGGAAGAGGCGCAGTAACCACCAAGCTAAGTTTAGGCATAGCTATCCAGTTCCTCTCTGCTATACTAAAAGCAGGTTTCATGTGAGCATGACTGCAACATAGACAAATACAAGGATAGCTAGGATAAGAGCCTAGACGTCAAAAGAAGCATGAAGCGCCAAGTGGGTCATTGACATGTACGGCTGTTAACTCTGCCCTTGTCACTGCTTCTTTGAGTTGGCCCCTCCCCTTGTCACCCCTCCCCTAACGCCTCTGTTGGACCTAGCCAGCAGCAGCAACAGCATTTGCAAGTTGCCCGATCCCAATTGCTGCAGGCTGCAGGTGGTGGGCAAGCTAGCATGTCTATATCACACCACACATGCCAATGGGCACAAGTGTAGTGGGCAACAAGCTTAATGACATCTGCCACCTCCACCCTGCTGGCACCAGGCCTGCCAAAAAGCTGCACACAGATGCTTGCTGCAACCAGCAGCAAAAGAAGAAGCCTATCCTTTTTTTTGGTTTTCCATGCTCAAGGCATTCAAAGCATTCCATTGATTGGCCCCAATCCATATATATACATATACAGATCTCACATGCATCACATCCCATCTTTTCTTTTCATGTAAAGCACTATTGTTTATATATGTAATGCATACATATAGGTACGCCTTATCAAGTAAAAAACATATATAACAGAACAACACATATAACAGGTAATCCAACCACCAACCATCAATGTGTTGAAAAATGTCTCGAGGGTGTTTTTATGTAAGTTTTGAAAGATAGTTCAAAGAGAGTTAGCAACCTATTTATAAAGTAGGACAAACGATAGACATAATTCATAGATATCTACAACACCCAAAAGGTAGTAAGCTGTTGTATTCAATCTTTGTAAACAAGACATAAAAAATAGAACATGATATTAAGGCAGGGTTGTCCGCCTTTTCATCATTATTCATCCAACGGCGTGATATAGGTGTATAATATTTTTAAGGTGATATTAATTGCATCATGAATGTGATTCTTAACATTGTACTTAGTTAATCTTGTGACAATCGTTTAGAGCCCATAGAAAGAGTAAAACCAAGCAAACATAGTGACATTTTGATAATAGAACTCATTAAACATAAGTAAAAGAAATATAACGGTAAAGATATTTCACTTTACGACCTATATCGCGAGTTGTTTGCATGGCTAGAAATCAACAATACCTTGATGGTAAAGCCGCTAACACTAAAACAATCTTATAATTTTTATAAGCATGCCATTCAACACATTTGTATTGTACATACACATAAAACCATTGTGTCTAGGTGTTTTCTTCAAAGAGGGTCAGAAAACGCAAGAATAAAGCAATTAAAAATGATGTAGTTAAAAAAGGGAGTGATTTTAACTTTATAAATTTTCTCCAAGATAAAAAGTGTTTGCACCCCATCAATAGAATGTATGGTAACATTTTTGTCCTAATAAATCCAATGTTTAGTGTTATGACAGGAAAATACAAATAAAAAGACTGTATAACATAGTATTGATATTTAAGTCAGTAAGTAATGATACTGACAATAGTACTTGCGATCATTTAATTAGGAATAATGATAATGCTCTGCAGTCAAAGCTCATGTGGGCTAGTTTAGTTTTTTGTGCTCATGATTTGAGCCTGTGCGCTAATGAGCCTTCACAGTTGAAGACCATGCTTAATAGGTTAGTGTGGTATGCTAGGAGCATGCACCTGATTATTAACATAGGAAGGTCGGAGGTCGTACATTTCAATAGCAAGGCTAACAGCTCTTCTTTGCCTGTGTTTTACATTAATGGCTCGCCTTTGGTGTGTATGGACAGCTTCAAGTACTTAGGCATGATATTTGACAAGAATGTCAACCTGGTAGTAGCTGCTGATGTAGTTGTGCAGCCGTAAATGGCAGCTGTGAGTGGATTACATGAGTTTGTGCACAACCACTCAATACAGCACCGGCCGCATGCTCTGTTATGGCTCATAAGGTGTACGTGGTACCAGCAGGCATGTACGGCAGTCAAATTTGGGGGACCAGGTATTTACAGGAAGGTCGTGAGTTTGATAGTCAGCTTCACAGGCTGCAGCTAGCTTCTTTGAAGCGTGTGCTTGGAGTGAAGAAAGGCGTTAGCAATTGGGCAGTCTTGAGGGGATGTGGGCAGGAGCCTACACAGATGTATTGGTTTAGGGCTGCAGTACAATTTTTCACTGCTGCATTAGAATCTAGTAATAATGCTCTGCGTAAGGCCTTTGAAGCTGATTTGTCTTTAAGCAAGAACAGCCGCTGGTGTTGGTCAACTCAGGTTTTGGAAGGTGTTAACGGCATGCCTAATGCTGACTGTCTTTCATAGCAGTTGCTGGATGCCTCTCCCATAGATGTGGATTATTTTGTGGATGCTTTGAGATATAGGCACCAATCTGTGTGGAGGGTAGCTGAAGAACAAGCCCCCAGGGCTGTGATTAGGAAAGTGACTGCTTACCAACACTAATTTTCTGTTCCCTTCTGGTCCCACCCAAAAAAGGACAAGAAGAAGAAAAAGTATGCTTCTCTCCCCAAATATTTGTGCCTGGATATGCCTAGGCAAGTTGTGAGGAATGCGAGTTGTTTTTGGCTGCATGCGCACAACTTAAAAGTGGAGACTTGTCACTGGAAAAATTGGCACCATGACCAGGGCCCTTGCATTTGTGATAATTGTGATAGCAGGGACATACAAGATGAGAAACATTTACTATTCTATTGCAGCTGTAATCAAGTATGTGGTCTGTGCAGAAAGTATGAAAAATTGTTCAATGATGTTTACACGTCCTTGCTTTGGTTTTTTGAAACACACGCTTTCCTTCCTTTCTTGTCTTACAATTTGCACAAGGATGCTGTTAGTAATGAGGATGTGTTCAGGTTTCTTAGTCAAGGAACAATACATTTATACAAATTTATTTCTGAGCTGTTGTTTTATGACAGCTAATGGACATTTTTTCTCCTATTATTTTTCTATAAGAGCGCTGCTCCCATCAGCCAGGGTTCCGGGCTAATGCCCCCCCCACCCTTGTAACCCCCCCTTGTAGTTGCCGTTCACTTTTTTGTGACTTCTTCCAACATTTTTGCTATTTGAAAGAAGCTGGATAAATAGAGTAGATCAGATTACATAATGAATGGTTACAATGAATGGTTACAATGAATGGTTACAATGAAGATAGACCTTAAGCCAGAATGTTTGGCTCATCAGTTTGCTGGACACTGCCAGCCATCATAAAGCAAAATAGAGCAAATTGGGGTATAAGACGCCAGCCTAATTTAGTTTTTTAGCCGCAAGCGGCCTGCCAAATAAAAACAAAGCAAAAAAGCAATGAAAAAAGCAAGGCAGGCTCAGCTAATGCACAAAGGGAAAATGCAAAGAAGTTTGTTTAAGATTGTCAACGAAGTTGCAAGCTCAAAAAAGTGTACGTGTACGTTCATGTTTAAGGCTTAATGCTGTGAGCTAGGCCCAGATGCTGCTAGAGAATAATGCTTTGCTCAGTGTGCTCTGTACGTGTATGTC